>Ga0315535_1000655_pt1 | contig 24248 bp, 21 predicted proteins | sample SalMarSW160220MG_2_FD_203092 | JGI IMG/M metagenome (GOLD analysis project Ga0315535, IMG submission 203092) | Salt marsh sediment microbial communities from the Plum Island Ecosystem LTER, Massachusetts, United States - Salt Marsh Sediment SW1602-20 ... | reverse complement strand
ACATTGCCAGAAGGATCCCCGCTAGTAAGAAAATTGATTTATTGTTATTTAGTCTATTACCAATTCTTGTCCAAAAAGGCATGGATATTATTGCACCAATCAAATAGGCGAGGCTTATTAATGCAACAAAAATAGCTGGAGCTTTAAAAATATATCGAACTGCATACGGAAAAGCTGCACCAGCACTTCGCATTATAATTAGTGTGCAAAAGAAAGTGATAATGAGAATCACAAAATTTTTTTGTTTTAGAGCATACTTCAAATTAGCATAAAAGGAGGATTTTGAAGCTAACACTTCTATATTCATATTCAACTTATTTGTAGCTTCTTTTTCTTTAATTCCGGGAATTGTTAGGATCATTACTAAAGAGGAAATTGTTAAACTAATCAGTGCCATAATCATGTATGAGATTTTACTCTCAAATTGAATAATTAAAGCAGGTAAAATTGATCCAAAACCCGATGCCATAAAAGAAACAGCTCCTATGATTCCCGAAGCATTTCTTCTTTCCGATTCTTCCAAAAATTTCTTAGGAAATAATGAACTGAAATTTAAGCCAAAGATCGTAGAAAATATACTAAAAAGGTTAATCGAAATAGTAAACCATAAAAAAATGAACAATTGATTATTTATTTCGTTTGGAATCGAATATACCAAAAACAATGAAATGAACCATGGAAAAGAAGATATTAAAATCCAAGGAAAATGTTTTCCCCATCGCTTAGTGAACCTCGTCTTTTGATTTGTATAATAACCAAAAATAGGTGAACTTATAGCGCTCCAAATGGCGTAAATTATGTAACCTAAAGTAATTAACCACCCATTAAGACCAATCTCTGTTTCATAGAAGAAAAATAACCACCCTCCAAAAACGGTACTCACAAATTCCTGAAGGAAATTTCCTCCGCTAAAAGATAATATATTTAATTTCTTATGTGTTATTGAATGAGACATGAAATTTAATATATGAAGTTAATTGATGGATAATTAAATTAAATTTCATTTAAATAGTTCTCTTTGCGAAAATTGAACTAGAATTTGCTTATTGAGTAAAATCATCAAGTTTTTTATATCTAAAACGTTTTTCAATACCGTTTCTCATCCCTGGTAGATTAAAACATTTTTTAGGTATCATCTGTTTAAAATAAGTTTGGTTTTCTCGCTCAGGTATGAATTGAGAGTTGTACAGAGTTTTATATATCTCATTTCCAGAAAATTGGATATCCTCAAAATATGGCATTATTGGACGAATTTTGCTCACTTTTTCGACTACTTCTTTTAGAGGTGAAACAATTTCTTGTATTTTACCTCTCTCATCGATTATACTAGTAATTTTACTATACTCATTATACAAACATATTATACTAGTAGGCCATCTTTTATGAAAATAATCTAAAACACGATCAACTACTCGATGTTTGAGCATTACGACTCCAAAGAGGACTCCCCGACTATTGATTTCAGTTCGTGTAAATTGTTTTGCACGATATGCTTCAGTTGACACTTCACGCATCATTCTATTAATTTTTTTTGCAATGGGTGTGCCAGAATTTCGAAATATTACTTCTGGAATAGAGTGTATCTGTTTGACTAGAGCTGATGAAAAATTTTTGTGTCTAGGCAAGTTTTTTAATAACTCTTCTTTAGAATATCCTTTTGCACGACCTAAAACCATCAATGGATCTCTCTTAATTTCACTCTCCCCATTCATGCAATTTCCCTCCATGAATTTTCTTCTTGTAATGGTTGAGTAAAATCTTCAAGAGTTCTTTGATTCCTACCATTGATTAATAAGTAGGGTTCAGCACGCTTTAATACCACTCCCACTGCTTTTAAATCTTCTCGTCGCTTAAATTCAAATTTTTTTGATTGTAAGTTGATAATTCTTTTGGCAGAGATAGGACCAATTCCAGGGACTCTTATTAAATCATTATATGACGCAGTATTGGGATTCAATGGGCCACGCCCTTCAAAATAATGTTTTGCGAGATAGATTTTTGGATCTCCTTTAGGTAAATTTCCATCATCAGCTAAGATATCTTTTAAATCTTTTAACTTGTAGTGATAAATTCTTAATAACCAATCACTTTGATACAATCGGTGTTCTCTAGAAAGTGAAGCAGCTTTTTGTCCAGCAAGCGGAGTGCCTTCAATAGGAATAAAAGATGAAAAATACCCCCGCCGCAAATCAATGTTACGATAGCCCCAATCAACTTGTTTGAGAAGATCATAGTCAGTTTCACCTTCAGCAGCTCCCACTACAAATTGGGTAGTTTGTCCACTATTTAATATTGGAGCTCCATCCCATCGAAATTTTTTATAACCATCCTCACGGTGATCTTGGATCATCATTTCTTGGAATTTATTTTGATTGTCTTCTTTCATATCTTTAATAACTTTTAGAGTTTCCATGTTATGTTTTACTCGAATTTGTTTTAACCAACGCTGACGTAAGATTATATCATTATAAAAATCCTTTTGTTCCGCAATTTCAGAAAGAAAATCTTTACTGGAAGCCTCGGAATTAACTGAAATGCGATCTGAAAGCGTAATTGCCTCTCGTAACAAAGATTGACTTACACCAGGTAAACATTTAAAATGAACATAACCTTGAAAATGATATTTATACCTAAGAAGACGTATGGCTTCTAACATTTCTTCAGTTGTGTCATCAGCACTCCTGCAAATTCCTGATGAAATAAAAACTCCTTCCACTACATTCATCGAATAAAGTTTCATAAATGTACGAGCATATTCTTCTGCCGTAAAACTCATTTTATGCTTACAAGCATGAGAGAAACAATATTTACAATTATATATGCACTTGTTAGTATAGAGTGTTTTAAAGAGACTCATGCAGCGACCATCTGGTGTATAAGAGTGGCAAATACCTGCACTAGCTGCCGCACCTACCCAATCCTTTGAATCTCCGAATAATTTTGGATATTTCTCAGTACGACTTGAAGCCGTGCTAGCACATATATCATACTTTGAATTCTCTCCCAAAATACGTATCTTTTCTAAGGTAGATGGCATTTATCCTTCAGCTAAGTAGAATTTACTAACTTCAATTAAGATATAGATATATCTCTCACTGTTTACTTATAAAAAAGGAGGGCATAACAAATTTTTGGATATTTATCCTTCTATCAAGAAAAGGTTAATTTTCAGCGACAATTAACTTATTTGTTTATATTAATTTATTTAATAAAATTATTTGCATAATGATGATTTAGGATGCCAAATTATACTGGTGGGGAAATAATCTCTAATTACCTAATTAAAGAAGGTGTAAAATATGTTGCCGGAATTCCGGGTCATGGAAATTTACCGTTAATAGATGCTTTCTTCAGAGATAAAGAAAAAATTAAATTTATTCAACCAAAACAAGAAATGGGAGGAATACATCTTGCTGTTGGATATTATAGAGTCACTGGAAAACCATTAGCAGTTGTAACATCAATTGGTCCTGGGGCTATTAATACTGCAATTGGATTAGCAGATGCTTTTGTGGATGGATTTCCTGTTCTATGTTTAACAGGTGACACTCACACGCACATGCGTGGAAAGGGAGTTCTTCAAGAAATTGAGCGAAAACGGGATTCTGATTTTCCAAGAATTTTAGAACCTATAACTAAACGTTCTTGGCAAATAAGCCAAGTTTCTCAACTTCCTAATGTAATGCAGCGAGCTTTTAATCAGATGATGACAGGACGGAGAGGACCCGTCCATATTGATGTTCCCATGAATGTGCAAGCAGAAGCAATTGATTGCGAAATACCTGAACCATTGAAGAGAAGATCAATGTCACGCATACAAGGTGATCCCATAGAGATCAAAAACTCAGTTGAACTCATAAAAAAAGCAAGACGACCAGTTCTGTTATTAGGGGGTGGAATTGCATCTTCAAATGCTTTTGATGAAATAAAAGAATTAGCAGAAAAAATTGGTTCGGCAGTGGTGGTTACAATGATGGGAAAGGATGCTTTTCCTAACGATCATCCTCTTTTTTGTTGGTCTACTGGCTCGAAAGGAACAACAATTGGGCTTTCGATGACTTCTAAAGCGGATGTATTGATCGCAATAGGTTGCAGATTTGCTGATGAAACTGCAAGTTCTTATAAGGATGGAGTGAGCTTTTCTATTCCTCCAACAAATTTAATACAAATTGATATTGATCCACACGAAATAGGGAAAAATTATCCTGTTTCAGTAGGAATTGTCGGAGATGCAAAAGCATGTTTACAACAACTGATCAATGAGTTAAATTTACAAGGATTCACAAAGGATTATAAAGAGTCTGAATTTTTCAAAGAAATTCAGTCGGAGAAGAAGAAATGGTTTGAATTCATTAATCAGAATAAAGATAATTCTAAAATACCTGTAATGATTTCGACAGTGCTTCAAGAAATAAGGAAATTTTTTAAAAGAGATGCTGTCATTGTAACAAGCTCGGGAAATGTTCAAGCTCAAATTCTTCAGGAGCTTGAATTTTATGAACCAAGAACGTGTTTAACTGCGGGAGGTTTTTCAACAATGGGATATAGCGTTCCTGCAGCAATCGGAGCAAAACTGGGTGTTATCGATAAAGGCAACCCTAACTGTCAAGTTGCTGCCCTCGTTGGAGATGGAGATTTCATGATGACAATCTCTGAAATTTCAATGGCAGTACAACTTGGATTAGATAATCTTTTCTTTATCGTTCTTAATAATCATGGATGGATAGCAATCAAGGATTTACAACAAGCTGCTTTTGGTGAAGATCGAGGTTACGGTACTTCATTTGAAGATAATAATGGAAATTCATATTCCCCTGATTTTGCTAAAATTGGTGAAGCATTTGGATGCTATTCTGAACAATTATCTAAGAAAGAAGAAATTATACCCGCACTAGAACGTGCTAGTAAGTCGGGAAAACCAGCCGTAATAGAAATAAAAGTACAGAGAGAATATCCTTTTACAGGAAGTCCCGCAGTTGGATGGTGGGACGTGCCAAGACCCTCTTACTTAACTGAAAAAAGAAAGGATTATGTAGAAGAAATTAAAGGAGAAAAACTTTAATGCTTGATTCAATATCAATTAAAGAAATCGCATATAGTTTAAGCTTCGATTTATGTGGTATTGCTCCAGTCGATCGATTTAGTGGCGCTCCAGATGGATTTCACCCTAATGATGTATATAAAAATTGTAAATCTGTTATTGTATTTGCAAAAGTAATTCCAAATAGCTCCCTTTATGCTTCGAGTTTCATTCCTTATTCTCATCTTGGAAGCGTAATTATTCAAGAAGTTGATAATTTAACAGTAAAATTTGCGCGTAAACTAGAAGAATTAGGAATTGAAGCAGTTCCAATTCCTTCTGATGATCCATATGAATATTGGGAACCAGATAGGTTATATGGAAGGGCTATCTTGTCATTAAGACACGCTGGTCGTCTTGCAGGACTTGGAATATTAGGAAAAAACACTCTTTTAATTAATAATAAGTTTGGCAATATGATCCAACTTGGAGCTATCTTAGTAAATATCGACTTAGTAGGTGATCCTCTAGCTAAATACGAAGGTTGCTTAGTAGATTGTGAATTATGTTTAAATTCTTGTCCAAAAGGAGCTTTAGATGGAAAAACGGTAAATCAAAGTCTCTGTAGATCTCACTCAATTTACGAACATGAAAAAGGTTACATTTTGAAGAAATGCAATACTTGTAGAAAAGTCTGCCCAAATGCTCTTGGTATAAAATAATTCATATTTAGTTTATAGTATTTCATTATTTAATTTATTTAAACTTAAAATAGAACAATATAATTTTTACCTAATCTTGAAAAGAATATTCTTTCTTTAATAGCGAGGTAAAATTTTAATTATTTTCTTTTTATTCTAACTTATAACTCTTTTTTCTAATATACATTATGTTAGATATTCCAAAGAAACTAAAAGAAGATAGAATTGATTACATCCAATACCAATTTACTAATTTAAATGGTGAATTTAAAGAAGTAGAATTTCCAGCATTAATCTGGGAAGACATGAAGGAAGGGACGGGAATTGATGGCTCAAGCTTGGGTTTCTTAGGTATAGAACAGAGCGATCTCAAAATATTACCAGATTTAAGTACTTATAGCGTTTTACCTTATAATAAGAGAATAGTACGTTTTATATGTGATATCTATAATAACGATGGCAAGCCATATAATGCATGTCCTCGTCATATATTAAAACGACAACTTGAAAAAGTTAAATCTCAAGGTTTTCTTTTTTTGGTTCGACCAGAATTAGAGTGGTACTTTATAACTAAGGATTTGAGTCCAGCAGACAAAGGAAGTTATATGGATATGCCACCTAAAGATGAATTTCATGGAATAAGGCGATTAATCTGCGACGATTTGATTGAAGCGAAAATCCCTATCAAAACTATTCATCATGAGGTAGGACCCTCTCAGCAAGAAATTGAATTCATTGAGAAACCTGCTCTATTTCAAGCGGATAATGTTCAAACAGCAAAAACATTAATTAAAATACGAGCTCATGAAAACGATATGATAGCAAGTTTTATGCCTAGACCATTCATAGAAGAAGCTGGAAGCGGTTTACATATTCATCAATATCTAATGAAAGATGGAAAAAACATATTTGCAGGAGAGGGGAAACAAATTAGTGAAAATCTTCGCTATTATGTAGGAGGGATTCAAAAAAATGTAATGGCTATCTCAGCCATTCTAAATCCCCTAATTAATTCTTACGATAGACTAAAACCTAATCACGAAGCACCTGTTTTTACTTCTTGGGGCATTGGGAATAGAACAGCCCTAATTAGAGTTCCAGGATATGAAAAAACTGCGAGGATTGAATATCGAGCAGGCGATTCTGGTATGAATATCTATTTAGGAATTGCAGTCTTACTTGCTGCTGGAATGGATGGCATTAAGCATAAAATTGAACCTAATATTCCGACTTCGAAAAATTCAGACAACCTTACCCAAAAAGAACGAGAGGAACTAGGAATTAAGCAAATGCCAAAGAATCTCAAAGAATCACTCGAGGCTTGTGAGAAAAATAAAGTGATATTAAAAGTTTTAGGTGAACAGTGCATCAAAAAATATCTTTCATTAAAATATAAGGAATTATCTGAATATGAAGAAGCTAAAACATCCGGAGAGAAACAAAAATGGCAATTAACAAGATATCTTAACTGTTAAGCAGGCGATCTTACAAATTTAGAAACTTGAATAACAAATCTGTTAAATCTTTAAGTATTAAAACTTTAAATATATCATTCTCCTTGGCCTCCACTTTAATCTCCCCTCTCATAAATGCATTTATTGGATTTGTTTCAAAAATGACTTCTGCCAAGGTTTTATATCCCATTTCAAACCTAAGATTTGGATTGCGAGCTTCACCGATCGCCCAACCAAACTTTTGATCCAAAATCCGTATGAAATATTTACCTACATTTACAATATTCATTTGAATAATAAGATCTTCTTTACTTATCAATTTTTTAGCTTTAGCATTGTTATTCGCAAAAGCAGTCAATATTTCAAAAAATAACGGAATATGAATCGGCTCTAAAACAGAAAGACCTCTTGCATATATATCAAAAAGCTTTTTTAAGGAGTTAGAATCAATTATTAAGCTAACCTTACTATTCATTTCTTTTAGATAATTGATAATTATGAATTCTATTATTTCAAAAAACTCGATCATGTAATATAAATCTCCTTTAACAAGAAATAATTCAGAAAAATAAGCTTCAATAGGGTCCGTCAATTCACCTATTAACAATTTGAAGATGACGTCAGTATTGGAAATTAGTGAAAAATCATAATTAGTGATGGTCCCAATTCCATATTCAGCAAAACCATCTTGAATTGTTAGAAAAAAGGGTCCCACGTCTTTTAAAAGCATCAAAATTGAAAGATCTTTTTCTTTAACATATTCTTGAATCTTCTGATTCTCATTAATGAGACAGCAAAACAATGTGAAAGCTTTTTTTATTTCTTCAATGGTAATCGAATTCTTATCTGAAGTTTCCAATGCTTTAAGCTTAGCTATAATCTCCATCTAATCACACAATTGAGTAAATTGAATATTTTTTATCAAGTTTTTCTTTTAATTCTGCGGGAAAGTTAAACTGGCTTGAATAAAAATTGAATATCAGATTATCAATTTTTTTTTGTTCTAAAATATAATTGTATTCTTGATTTTTCATTTTTTCACTTATAATGTGCCGCACTATCTTCTCGATCTTACCTTTAATGTTTGGGGTTGGAATAATAAAAGGTAAAGCGTGTATTCCTGTAATTTGTATGCTATTAGTATTATTTATGATTCCCTTAGCTAAATAATTATATAGAGAACTATTAAGAATTCCTAACATGTACTCAATTGAAATCATTTTATCCTTGATTATAAATCCTATGGCTTTATTCGAGTCCCAATAACAACCTTTAGGCATGTATCGAGCAGCAAGTCGCGAACTTATACCACTTATCACTATTCCCTCCTCTAAGAATGGTACATTTGAAGGGATATCATAAATTTTTATCGATTCCTCTTCCCATTTCAATGCTTCGATTATAGGGCGAAAATATTGATCCCCTCCCCCACGTTTTAAATAGGGGCGCCAATTATTTGAACTAAGTGTCTCTTCTGATATTATTGAATATTTTTTATCTTTTTCATGAATTTTTTCGTTCTTTTTGATAAATATCTTAGCTAAGTCACTTCCTTTAATTGCGGCGATATATTTCCTGTTATCATGAGTATGCATTCCTATATATCCTTGTAAATAATGCATCATCTTTGGAGCTTTTTCAAATAGATTTATGACTTGTTCTTCAACGTTAATGTGAAATATACTAAAAGGTAAGCTATGATATTTTTTTTGTGTAATTTGACATTCAAAGGGTGGAATAATGTAATCTCTTTCATTTTCTACTCGAGAAATAATTCTCATCACATTATTCTTTCTTTCTTCTTTATTTTCTGAACCCGTGCATTTGGTTAAAATTATGATAACTGGATTAGTATTTACATTTTGATTGTCAAATAAATTAATAGGCGCTAGCAAAATTTCATTAATTATGCAATTTTCAAGAATAAATTTCCTAAGCTTTTTATGAGTGCTCAATGTCAAAAAAGAATCACTTGTTATAAATCCCAATTTCCCTCCTTCTTTTAAACGCCAAATGGCATTTACAATAAACATTGAATAAGCTTCGTGAGCATTTATCTTACCATAAATTTTTTTTAGTTCATTTCGATTTTGCTTAACGTAATTACTTGCCTTATTCAAGTATGGTGGATTACCAACGATAAAATTATACTGATTTTTACTTTCTGAATTAAAGGAGAGTAAATTATCTGCAGTTTTAAAGTCTACACCTAAATCTTCGATAATCTTTTTATAATCTGGATTTATGTCATGACAAAAAATCTGGGATCTATTTACCCCTGCCTTTATTAGAGATTTAACAAAAACTCCCGGACCTACACATGGATCTAAAATTTTATGAGTTTCTTTTATTTTTCCCAATCTAGATATTATATATTCAGCAGTTTTGGGGGGTGTAAAAACAGCCCCTAATTCTTTATCCATCTAAAGATCAATTGCCATACGTTTTTAAAATTATATACTAAATTAAATTTGGTTATCAAATGCTATTAAACTATCGATGATCATTTCACACAATCTCTTTAACAAAGAGCTATTTACTTTATCTACAGTATCATGAATTGAATGAATAAACTCATATGATTCCATGTCAGCAAATCCAAATCCATGAAATCCTTTCTTTTTTAAATAATATCCATCAGAATGAGATCCAAAGTAAAATCTTTTGGGATTTCTTTTTATTTTTAATTTGTTGTTATTCTTTAAAAACATGTTAAAAATAGTATAGATTTGTTCATTCATCTTTTTACCTGGAAATATGTAAGTATTTTTAGCAACGGAATCAAAATTGAATATAATTGACTTATCTCTATTAACGTTCGAAACCTTTTTAAAAAAATTTCTAATTCCCATAGTTCCACATTCTTCTACTCCCGTAAATATAAATAATAAATTAAAATGCTTTAATCTAGAATTTGGATTTGAAAAATATGTAAGCAATTCAAATATGCACGCAATACCCGAAGCATTATCAATTGCCCCATTGGATTCGTTGTTAGTCGTATTTAAGATAATAAGTAATGTAGAAACGATGATTAAAGCCGTAGGAAAGGATCCTATGATATAAAACAGTAAGGAAAATGGAGAAAAAATATAATTTTTAAAAATAATAATAATTGTTAACACTAATCCTGAGAATACCCATGTTCTTATAATTCTTACACGAGCAAGAATTGAGAATCTCTGCCCTTTAGAATCTAAATGACACAAAAACATGACATATTTTTCTTTATCATTTATAGTATTTTTAATAAATTCTGGCTTACTATTCTTGGTTTGAAGACCTAATTGAACATAAAGGTTACTAGAGTTAAATTTCCTAGGCAAATTTATGGATTCCGGCTTTCTAGTAAGAATGAATAATATTCCTAAAATTATAAATGCAATCACTAATAAAAGAGATGTAATAAATGCTTCAAAATTGAGATAGAATAGAAATAATACCATACATCCCAGCGAAAAAGCTATTTTTGGGTATGTTCTTCCATAGAAAGTACTAAAGATGAAATCTTGAATTAATGGGTTAAGATTCAAATCTTCAACTTTTTGAACCGCTAGCAGCATGGCTTTTTTTTCACCGTTCGTCCCTGATAATCTAGGAAATGAAAACAATTCTAAATTTTCTTTAATACGTTCTTCACTAATCATTTTAATCACAGAATCCAATATTATTCTAAATAAGCTCCATATTTCGCGGAGGTCACTATTTTTCTATAGGTATGTAAATAACCAGATATTATTTCTTGATTGGGTCTTTTCCAATCCTTAAATCTGCTTTTTATTTCATTTTCATCGATTAGGATATTTAACTTACGACTATCAATATCAATTTCTATAATATCTCCGTCTTTAACAATTGCTATTGGTCCACCTTCATAAGCTTCAGGACAAACATGTCCAATACAAGGTCCTCTAGTAGCACCAGAATATCTTCCATCAGTTATCATTGCTACACTATTTCCTAAACCCATACCAATCAAAACAGCAGCAGGAATAGATAATTCTGGCATACCAGGTGATCCTTTAGGACCTTCGTATCTTATAATTAAAACATCACCTTCCGTGACGTTTCCAGAAAATAAAGCTTCCTTGACATCTTCCTCGCAATTAAACACCTTCGCAGGTCCCTTATGCGATCTCATCTCTTTATTTACCGCACTTTGTTTTATTATAGCTCCCTCTGGTGCTAAATTACCTCGTAGAACCGCAATTCCCCCCTCTTGACTCAAAGGATCATCCAAATTTCGTATTATTTGATGATCTTCGATTGAAATTAAATCTAAATAGTCTTTAAGATTTAATCCTACAACAGAGTTTGTTGTTAAATCCAATAATTTAGCCATTTTTTTCATCAAGACTTTTATACCGCCAGCTTCATAAAAATCTGAGATGTTATATTCAGATGCTGGTTTAAATTTTCCCAATAAAGGAGTTGCTTTACTTAATTCATCAAAATCGAAATGATTTAAATCTCCTCCTATCTCATGGGATAAGGCGCTCATATGTAGTATCATATTAGTGGAACCTCCTATGGCTAATGCTACTTTGATAGCATTCTCTATCGATCTGCTAGTTATCAAATCAAGCGCTTTAATTTTTTTTTGTACCAACTCTACAATGCATTTTCCAGATTCCTTGCATAGCGATTTTCTTTCTTCACTTATCGCACTCATAGTTGCACAATCTGGTAATGAAAGACCCATTGCTTCCACAATACAAGCCATCGTATTGGCAGTTCCCATCATATTGCACGCTCCTGGTGTACAACATGTCTCTTCTCCAATTAATCTAAATTCCTCTTCAGTTAATTTACCGATTTGGTATTCACCAATTGCTTCTTTAATATCGGAAGTAACAAAAGTTCTTCCTTTTAATGGACCCTCATTAAAATGTTTGGGTTCCATAACACCACCAGTTACAAAGATAGTAGGAATATTACATCTTGCAGCTGCAAATAACATTCCTGGAATAATTTTATCGCACGAACAGAGCATTACCATTCCATCAAAATTATATGCCTTAATGATACATTCAATAGAATTAGCAATAATTTCTCGAGTAGGCAAAATATATTTAGAATTATTTCCAGAATTAGCAATACCATCACAAGCTCCTATTGTATTGAATTCCATAGGCGTTGCTCCCTTCTCTTTAATGCTTTCCTTTATAATACTTGCTAAGTCACGTAAATGTATATGTCCTGGGTTTATTTCGCTCCAAGAATTTACAATAGCTATCTTTAGTCTCGTTAAGGCTTCATTTGAAAACCCACAACCATGATATAATGCTCTTTCATATGCTTTTCTAGCGTCTAAATCATTATTCAATGAAAAACACCATACTTCTAATATAAAATCTCTGTTTTTATATTTAATTAAATCTGTTAAGTATCAAAACATTTGCACACTATACTTCTAATCAAATTCCGTATTTTTAAATATTAAAGAACCATAGTTGTTATATTTTATTAATAATTTTAATTCTCATGCTAAATGTTGGGATCATAGGAACTGGAGTAATCTTTGATTTACACATTCTTGGGTATCTGAACAATGCGGATGCTAAAGTTGTTGCTTTATGCAATAGAACAAAAGAAAAAGCTAGACAAAAAATTCAAAAGTTCAAATTAGATGAAAATATTCCGATTTATTCTGACTATAAGGAAATGTTAGATAAGGAGAATCTAGATGTTGTTGAAATCTTGCTACCTCACCACCTTCATGCAGAGGTAACTTCATACGCCGCAAAGAAGGGTATAAAAGCTATCTCAGTACAAAAGCCTATGGCTCTAACATTAGAAGAAGCGGATAAAATGATAGAAGATTGTTCAAAATCGGGTTCAATATTATCTGTATATGAAAATTTTTTCTTTGCACCACATATAATGAAAGCAAAAGCATTATTAGATGAAGATTACATAGGGGACATATCATCTATCAGAATCAAGGTTGCAATCGGAACAAAAGGAGGGTGGGAAATACCGAAAAGTGCTAATACTTGGAGAAGTGACCCAAGTCAGATTGGAGGTTCAAAAAATGGATCCCCCATACTGTTTGATAACGGATGGCACGCTTTTGCATTAGGATACTGGATTTTCAACGAAGAAATTGAGAAAGTTTTTGCTTGGACAGATAGATATTCAGGAATCGATGTCCCAGCTTATGTAATGTGGAAATGTAAAGAAAAAGAAGAACACTTAGTCCCAAAATATGGTAATATGGAATTTGCTCTATTACCCGAAATGAAAATTCGCTCAAAATATTATCCCACAGATGAGTTTATTGAAATAATCGCGAGTCGTGGATTAATGAAAATCAATCAAGGAACATCTATGGGAAATAAAATGTCAAGTTCTGAAGTCTTTGCTCCAATTGTAATAGTAAGAGATGGAAAAGTGGAAACTATTACTGAATTTGAAAAGGATTGGAATAAATCATTTATTAATGCAACAAAATATTTCATTGAAGTAGTAAAAAATGGAAAAACACCCATTCTTTCTGGGGAACAAGCTAGAAATGTGTTAAAATTTAATTTAGCAGCAATTAACTCGAGCGAACTTGGAAAAGAAATTTTCTTATCAGATTTATCTTAGTGAAAAATGGAATCTAATAGGGTGTGTAATCTAATCATATCTCATAATCATATTTAAAATTCGTTATTTTCAATCCTTCTTCTATTCCTTTATTTAAATCCTTCTTTTTCCTCATGTAGTATTTAGACATACCACGTCCTAGGGATAAAGAAGGAGCTTCAATAATGCAATCTCCTTTTTCCTCACTTTCAGCTGTAAATTCATCCCATTTAACAATTCTACTCTCTTGATTTGAAATATAAGGCATTTTACCAAAAATACAGAGATTTTTTCCCTGGTCGCCATTATAAATTGGTTCACCTTTCCCCGTTTTCATCACTTGTATAAAATGTTCGGTAGAATTAATAAAGGAATATCTCCAATCTCTCGGTAAATCATTTCCATAAGTTGAGACTTCTCCATCGGAAAATACGACTATTGGTGGATATTGAGGTGTTTTTGACAAGAAATTTCCACCAGATGTGCATTGGTTTATCCAGATTATTCCTTTTGTCCCTGAAATTTCGATAAATTCATCGATGCCATAATAATTTGATGGAAAATATAAGTTCGTTGCAAATGTAAATTCCATTGTACCAAATTTGGGAGGTTTTTCAGAATCTCTCTGCGGATATTTCCAAATAATATTCGCGGGAGCGTCAATGACACCCGTGAAATAATTTATCCAACCGTAGACTTGATCAACCCTTTCTTCATCCATAAGCCATAAAGCCATTGACATTTTATGCTGACCATCATCAAAAACTTCGGGACCTCCGCCACACATCTCTATATTAGTTCTCCATTGAAAACCTTTAATATTATTCATGCTAGGGCCTCCCGTTAAAATGTTCACAATTCGAAAATTCAATGGTTCCCCAATAATTCCGTTGTCTAATAGCTCTTTAGCTTTAAGATACAGAGGATAAAATCGAAAATTTTCAAAGAGTTTTAACTTTACGCTATTTTCTTCACAGATTTTAATCATTTTTTCACAATCGGAAATATTGTGAGCCATTGGTTTTTGTACAGAAATTCCCGGTATTCCTGCTTTAGCTGCATATTCTGTCATTGGATAATGAAGGTGATGAGGAGTAAGGATTTCAATGATATCTAAATCTTCATGGTCTATCATTTTTTTAAAATCAGTATATATTTTTAAAGATCGAAGCCCCCATCTTTCTAACTTTTCTCCAGCATTCGATATATCAATATCACTCACAGCAACTAGTTCAGCTTCTTGAGAATGCATATAACCCTGTACATTTAAATTAGCAATATCCCCTGTCCCAATGATTCCTACACGTAGCATGCTAAAATTTTATATCTTTAATTCTTGATAGTCTTTTAAATTATATTGTCATTATAAATTTTTATATGAAGTGAAATATAGCACTTAATCATAATAATGCGAACCTATAAAACGAAAAAAAAATGAATAAATGTGGTTAATGTAACGTAAGGTGGTTCTTATTCCATATTTTCCATTGCCATGCTCAAGATTTCGCCATATGCGATGGCATCTTGAAGATTTCCATCTATTACTAAATCCCCGGACATGTAAGCGCTTGTTGAATCAAGTTCTCCAGTTGCCAACCCTGCCCAAGTTGCAGCTGTAGCTGACATTGTTACACTGGGATCATCAATTTCTCCTTCTGCGTAATTAAATTTACCTTCACCTAAAATGATATAATATTTATACTTGACGTCAGTGACAATCAATTGAACTTTAGTTTCATCCATGTCTTCAAGTTCTTCTTTTAAATCTTCATCTTCTTCGGCAATTTGCTTGACATACTCATACATTTTTAAGGTATCAGAAGGCTTACTTGTCCCCTTTTCTCTCATTTCTTTTAATTCTTTTAATAATTTTTCATCAACCATACGAAAATCATCTCTCTTTTCTTTTTGATATTATATATTGAAAGTTACGTTGTGCTTTTATTTAAAAATGCAATTTTGTTTATCAATATGATCTTTTTTTGTTTTAAAATTGAGTATAAATTTGGAAAAAAAAAATCTATTATGACTCTTTTAATTATCTTTTTATGATTTTTATTATTCTAACATTTAATATTATTTTAAGTGGGATATTGTTTAATAGCAATTGTAAAATTACCGTTTAATAATGAAAAAAAACCTTATTGATGATTATTATGAGTATATTATCTGATTTACTATTAGTATTATTGACTTATATCTATGTCTTCGCTACAATTCTCATTCCCGTTTATCTTAAGAAAAAGGATAAGATCTCGAAGTTCCAAGCTCGAAAAGGAGTTCACCTCTTTGCTGGCTTAAGTGTTTTTACGACACCTTATTTTGAATGGCCTTGGTGGGCAATAGTGATTGCAGGTTCTCTAACTGTGTTAGTATTTATGAGTTCAAAAAAATCGAAAATAAAGCAATTAAAAGAATTGTACGAGACCATAGGAGAAGAAGCTGAAGAAAATGTTGGATATCTTCAAGGACCTTTTCATTATTGTATATCCATAACATTTCTACTGCTTATATTTGTCATTTTTGCACCTTCTCAAATGTATTTTCCCCTTTCTGCGATTTTATTGATGATAATCTCCGATACGTTAGCATCAGTTATTGGAAAAAGATATGGGAAGCATAATATAAAAATTCCTTGGATCAAAGGAATAAGGACTCTGGAAGGTTCTTTAGCTTTTTTTATTAGTGGTTATATTTTATGCATGATAGCTTTCACTTTGTTAGGTGTCACCAATCCCATTACTCAAATGCACATTAGTTTTTTAGACGCACTATTGTATTCCTTAATTGCAAGTGCTTTAGCAACTTTAATTGAATTGTTCTCACCGAGCACATGGGATGATTTGACTGTACCAATTTTAACGACAATAATTATATTTTTACTAACTTTAATATAATAAAATCATTTTTCACCCTTTTTTAATCAAAAAAAGATATAAATACTTTGCTATAATGGAAGACATAAAGAAGATATATGACGTAGTTGTAGTCGGAGCCGGAACTGGAGGGAGTACTGCTGCTCGAGTCGCTACTCAAAAAGGTCTTGAGGTTTGTCTCATCGATCGGAAAATAAAAAATGAGATTGGGAATAAAATTTGTGGTGATGCTGTAGGTACAGAGATTTTTGATTTTTTAAACATCAAACATCCAACTAATGAAGAATTATCTTGCCATATTAAAGGAGCAAAAATATATTCCCCAAATATGGAAAAATGTATAAATTTATTAGACCCAACCCAAGCGGGTTATATTGTTAATCGTTTAGAATTTGGGCAACGTCTTCTGAACGATGCTTTAAATGCGGGAGTGACATCATTTTTAGATAATACCATCGCTTTAGAGTTACTTTACCAAAAAAAGATAGTTTCGGGTCTAAGAGTCAGATTAAAAAATGGAGAAAAAAAAGAATTAAGAGCAAAAATTGTTATAGATGCTTCTGGATTTTATTCCCCCTTGAGAAAAAGCATTCAAAGTGATATTGTAGAAAAAGTTATTCCAAAGGAAGATAGTATTTTATGTTATCGAGAAATAGTGAAATTTCCCCCCTCTGAACATAAAGTACAAGATCCAGAATACATAACCATTATTTTGGACAAAAAAAGAGCTCCTGGAGGTTATATTTGGTATTTTCCAAAAAATGAGTTCTCGATCAATATTGGGTTAGGAGTTTTTATGGATTATAAAGGTAAAGTCAAGGAATTTTATCAAAACAACGTGTTCAGAAATTATATTAAAACTTCAAAATATGAAATTCTCTCATCTGGTGGTGGTGTTGTACCGATTAGGCGGCCATTATGGTCGTGTACAGATGGTGGAATAATGTTTATAGGAGATGCGGCATGTCAAGTCAATCCTTTACACGGTGGAGGCATTGATCCATCAATGAGAGGAGGTTATTTCGCTGCTAATGTAGCGTTTGAGGCGTGTGAAAGACAAGATTATACACTTATGTCTTTATGGAAATATAACGTAGAAGTGATGAGGAATTTTGGAGCGGATTTTGCCTCCTTAGATTTGCTAAGACAAGTACTTCAAGTTTTTAATAATGAGGAACTAAATTTTGGATTGGGAAAAGAGTTATTATCAGGTGAAGAAATTTTAGAAATTTCATCAACTGGGGGGCTCAATTTATCTCTTTTTGATATGGCTTCAAAATTTATTAAAGGGATATCAAAACCGGATTTGTTATTAGATTTAAATTATCTTCGAATAAGGATGAGAGAGATATCTTCAATTTATAAGAAATTTCCATTAGATTTGAATAATTTTGAAAGATGGAAGAACAATGTAATAGAAGTTCAAAATAAGGTAAAAAAAATGTTAATAAATACAAAAAGAGTTAATTAATTATAATCAAGTGAAGTAAATGGTAAATGTTTTGTCAAACAAAATTATTGAATTCAATACATATAAGTATATTTTAGATAAGCTAAACAAGGAAGGTGCCTTGCATTTTTCCTTAATCGATCCTGATCCTATTAAACAAAGCGCAAAAAAAGCTGCTAAAATGGCAAAATATGCCGAAAAGGCGGGAACGGATGCAATATTAATAGGGGGGAGCACGGTCTTCGATCAAAGATTTGTAGACGATACCATCATTGCGATTAAGGAAGTTGTTGATGTACCTGTAATTATTTTTCCAGGTGGGTTCTCAAATGTATCAAAAGAAGCGGATGCCATTCTTTTTATGTCGCTATTAAATTCAGAAGATCCTTATTTCATAATTGGTCAGCAAGCACTTGCCTCTTATACCGTTAAAAGAGCTAATTTAGAACCGATTTCAACAGGTTATTTGATTATCGAACCTGGAGCTACAGCTGGATGGATCGGAAAAGCGAGATTGCTTCCAAGAAATAAACCAAAATTAACAGCAGCATATTCATTAGCAGCAGAAATGCTTGGGTATAAAATAATTTATTTAGAAGCTGGATCAGGAGCTGAAAGAATTCCTATTGATATAATTCAACTCTGCTCGAATTTTGTCAATATTCCCATCATTGTTGGAGGTGGTGTTAATTCAAAAGAAATAGCTAAAGAATTTGTAAAAGCTGGCGCAGATATCATCGTGATGGGTACTTTTTTGGAAAATAACATTTTAAAAGATGATGGTGACTCGCTTAAAATTATCATTGATGAAATAAAGAAAACGGGAAAAGAATGTCCGAAAAGTTTCTGCTTAAAATAATTACCACTTGGTGTAATAGATTTGAAGATAAAGGATGCCATTGAAATAGTTAGACCTGTTAATTGTTTGATGGGAGCTTTAACTATTATAATCGGTTTGCTAAATACAAGAACATCTATTTCATTAACTTTACTTTTTTCTAATATTATTTTAGGAACATTGACTTATATATTCCTAGCAGGGTCTGGAATGATAATTAATGATTTCTACGATTATGAAATTGATAAAATAAATCGACCACAACGACCTATTCCAAGAGGATCTGTTAGTCTGAGTCAAGCAAAATTGTTATTTTTTACGTATTTATTAATTGGTCTACTATTTAGTTTTTTTAACGTTTTGATCTTTAATTTAAATTACATAATTATTATTTTAGCTGCATTTTTTGGATTCATAGGATGGGTTTATGCAAAATGGGGCAAAAAAAGTGGATTTCCAGGAAATATAATCGTTAGCATTTCATTTTCTATCGGTATGATTTATGGTGCACTACTAAATAGCTCATTGATCCCCATTTATATTTATTACTACTTTATAACTGCGTTTTTTCTACTATTATCACGTGAGATAATTAAGGGATGTGAGGATATTGAGGGAGATAAAAAGGAAGGAGTGAAAACACTTGCTATTCGGATTGGGGCTAAAAAAGCAACAAATTTGGCTATGATTTTTTTACTGCTTGCTCTTCATATTACCCCTCTTTACAAATATTATAAATCCATTTCTATTTTTAATAATGATGAGTTCTGGATTTATAATCGTGGTTTTTTCAATTTATCTAATGATTAAAAAAAATATGCAAAGGAACGAGTTTAAACGTGTAAGCTTATTATTAAAAATAGGAGCACTTCTAGGATTATTATCCTTTGTTTTTGCAAGTTTATGATTTGACACTTTTTAAAAATCTAAGGATATCTTCAATTTTTTTTTTGGTAACAAGTTCTTGAAGAGAATTTATACTTGTACTATCCAAATCATAAGGAAATGTTCGAATTAAACCTCTTACTTGAGTTAAACCCAGATATTTTCTCGTGTAATGAGCATTTGAATATTTATATGTTGTTAGAAATTCACTATCTAAAGTGTATCTGAAATGTTCCAATAAAGAATTAAAATAATCTTTGAGTAATTTTTGATAAGAAATGGAAATTTGTGGGTATAGAAATATTTGAATGGGATGTGTTCGATATGTTTTTCCTGATACATAAATACCACTTACATAGAAATCATCATGAATAATACCTAATCCTGCTCTTCCATCATCTGAACCACTATCAACAGTTTTCGCATATAAAATATTTGATTTGATTTTATTCATCAATTCTTTATTTAAATCAAGCTTCAACCTTTGATACTCATGATGTTTATAATTATTTGCATCAATTACTTCAACTCGATAGTGACCGTTATTCTGATTGACTTTATCTTTTGTTAAATAAAAGGTGACCTTAAGAGAGTTTTCTCTTTTGAAAGACTCTATAAATTCATCAAATTGAGAACCCGCTCGATATTTATATTTAGGATTTAAACTAAATTTACGATTTAAAACAATGTCTTTTTTTTTGATTTTAATTCCAGTAAAATTTTGTACATTGGTTAGAGGAAACTTTTTTTTCCTAAACAATCCCAAGCATATGTTTGTTCCTGTAAATTCAAATACTTGAGTTTCAAAAATTATCATTTTAATAATTTGGTACTCTTTCAAAAAATCTAAGCGAAACTTATTAGATACAGATGACCCAAAGAGAAAATTTGAGGGAATAATATAGGTAATATCTTGAACATTATTTCTTAAATCATTCATCATCGCTATCTGATATAAATCCTGATATCCTTCATTTTGTTCTTGAAAATACTTCAAAAATTCCTTCGTATCCTCATGTTTCATTATGTATCCAAGATATAAGTAAGGGGGATTTGTTATGTGGTAAATTGGATATTTTTTATCTTTAAGAAAATTAGGAAAATTTTTTAGATTATCTCTTACTTTAATATTATTCTGAGCTATATTGTCAGGGATACCGTAAGAACTAGCGTTATCAATGCATTTTTGAACCATTTCTTGATGGATATCAAAAAGATATACATGTTCCTCGAAAAATGATATTCTATCCTCTTGATCAAATTCTTCCAAAATGGGTAAAATGAGATTACCTTCCCCCGCAAATAAATCCACCCACAAATATTGATTTAATTTGTCTTTTATGTGAGGAAGAATGAATTCCTTAAATAGATCTTTTGAAGTTATATGAATTCCATATTGCCGGCGAAATCTCCTTTTATCTTTTTCAATAGAATCCATGATAATCTTTGCAATATAGTGAAGTATTGATTAATATAATGTTTCTATTTTACAACCCAAATCGAAAAATTGGTCTCCAATTTTTTAATAAATGATTATGGATAATCTCTATTTAAAAACAATTTAATAAAAACAAATAAAATAAAACTGATTCAAATGAGTGAAAAAAAAAATCTTTTACTTGTCGATTTTCTTGCTCAAGTAAAGAAAAAATTACCTGAATGGTTAAAATGGAAGGAGGATCAAGTTAAGGGCATTATAGATGATTTAGAACTTCAAATAATGAATGAAGCTCGTATCATCGCAGCTGGAGATTCACCAACTGATAAGGATATTCGAGATGCAATTCTTAACTTTGGAACTCCCGAAAGCATAGCTAAACCTTATAAATCGCGTGGTACTCCCAAATTTTTCCTAACTGAAGAACTATTCGAATTTTATCTGAGAAGTCTCTTCTTCTTCTTTGGAATTATTATCCTTATTAATATCGTCGTATCAATTTTCCGATTCTTCGTCGTGCCTTGGTGGAATGTATTAGGAGATATGTTTGGTGGTATGTGGGTTGGATGTCTAATTGCTGCGGTGTTTATTACCATAGTATTTGTATATTTTTCAATGGAGGGTTTCTTACCAGAAGATTTTGGAATTATTCCAAAAAGACTTGCTCTTATATTTCCCTTCAATCTTACTGAAGAGGAAATCGAAGAAAATCGAAGATACACCCAAATGAAAATAGAAGAAATCCATTTAAATAGAGAAACAAAATTAGAAAAAGCCAAATCTCATTTTAATGAGAGACTTGCTGAAGCTCAGTTAATTCGAGAAGAAAAACACGCTGAAGCACGAATGTTAAGAAGACAAAAAATAGCTGAAGCAAAAATGCTACGAAAGCAAAAAGTTGCTGAAGCACGAGAAAAACAGAGACTTAAAAAGAAATATCCCGTCACCGTTGGTGACTTGGTATTTGGTGCTGTTGGAGGAATAATTTTTGGTTTACTTCTCATCCTTCAACCATTTGCCGATATAACTGGGCTTTTCCATCCAGATTTTCTTAATTGGATAAAACTTTTTGGCTTGTTAATTTTTATTAGTGGATTGATTAGTTTAATTAGATTGGCAATGGGAATAAGGAACCATACTGGACAACAAATAATGCTTGCAGTACTAGCGGGTTACAACATTCTGTATATTCCATTATTCTTATTACTACTTAATCAACCCGAAATTTTTCCGATTTCATTATTTTCTGGAGGGTTAATTTCTACTATAACCGTAAATCCGAGCTCATTAGCTTATATCATATATTTCTGGGTAATAATTCTCATTACTATAGGAATTATAGCGGGAATGATTGAAAACTTCTACAAAATTTCCAAACTCCAAAAACTCAAAAAAGATTATTAATATTCATTTAAATTTTTTCTCTCTTTTTTATTATGTAGTATGAATTCTTATATGATTAGAAGTGTTTCTAAAACTCTCACTAATCCGAAAATGGTTAAAATTACGATTATAATTAACCTAATCACATTTATTCCAGGCTTGATCTTTTGCGTCCTAATCGCAACTTTTTTTGGACCTCAAGGATATAATATTTGGGCTAATTATATTAGTGAACTTGGATCAATTGCTTATACTCCTGTCCCCTTTTTATTTGATCTTATCTTAATATTTGGAGCTATCTTCACAGTACCTGCTTATCTTTATAATAATAAATTTTTGATTGAAGGAACTAAGGAAATTATTTTCAATTCTACAGTGAAAAGATGGAAGAGATTTTATTACTTCTTTATAGATCTTAGTGCCTTTTTAGGTTACTTCTTTCTACTTGTAGGATCAGTTGGATTGTTTGGAATTGGAATTTTTAGCATTGATAGCATTCCTTCCTTTCATTATTTTTTTTCCTTTTTTGTATTTGCAGGATTGATCTTTGGAGCATTATTTTCTGGAATTGCCATTCTCCTTAACAAGGTAATTTGTCCTCATTTCCTAGGACTTTATATGATTTTTGGACCATTTATAGCAGGAATTTTATTTTTGAACCCTCCTGCATCAATAACTCTTCAATTCCTCGAATGGGTAATGTTATTTGCCCAACAAATTTGGCTCTTACCCGCTGCTTTTTATACATTACGTCATATAAAAAAAAATCTCCGATACAATTAATCCTTCAATACGACCTCTAAAGTATTACCGTTTGTATCGAAGCACTTGACACAACCCAAATTTTCATAGGGATATCCAAGTAACATGGTAAAATGTCTCTTTTTAAAAATTAAGTTAAGCTCTTCATTGATCGAAAGATCCCCCGAGGGACGAGATATAAATGTCCCTTCGTTAGAAAAATCTAAAGGAATGTTACATGTTGGTCTAAAAATTTCAAACTCTTTTTCTGGATCAGAGCAAGATCTTGAAGGTAAGATATATTCAGAAACTATTCCTTTTTTAACACCTAAAAGTCCCACTATTTTATGAGGATGCTGAGTTTTACAAATATCCATTAGACTAAAAAGGAAATCTTTTCGTATTAGAATTTGATTTAATTGCATGCTTTCGATAAGAAGTAATATTTCTCTTAATAATTCTACAATTGATAAGGGGGGAAAGTCATTCCAATCCCTCAAAGATGATACAATTCTTTGGAGTTTGAAAAATCTACCTTCATTATTTATCAATTTTGCTTTAGGTTTCTTTGGATAGTTCCTGAAGTTTAAATCAAGATATACATCCTTTTTTAATTGAAACCTTATATGATCTTTTTTATTTCCGAGAAAAGTTATTTCTGGGAACGCTCCAATAATTTCATTATATTGTTTTTCAATAATGTCAATCATATAACTTCTAAATAAAATCGAATCCTAAAAATTTTTCGATACAATTTTTCAAATTTATGAAATGATATTTGATACTTTTTTTATGAAATTTTATAAAACCACGATAGGAAGTCTGAAAACCCTTTCAATTTACTGTGAATTACAATGGATAGATTTAAATACTACTGATTCCATATAATATA
>Ga0315535_1000654_pt1 | contig 24261 bp, 22 predicted proteins | sample SalMarSW160220MG_2_FD_203092 | JGI IMG/M metagenome (GOLD analysis project Ga0315535, IMG submission 203092) | Salt marsh sediment microbial communities from the Plum Island Ecosystem LTER, Massachusetts, United States - Salt Marsh Sediment SW1602-20 ... | reverse complement strand
AAGCCCACCGCCGGGTCGCTCAGGTCATGCACCTTGAAACGGTACACGAGCTGGTCGGGAACCCGTTCGACGGTCCCCGCCACCACCTTGCCGCTCACCTTGACGCCTACGTTACGGAAGCTCGGATCGGCCTTGACCCGCGCCAACAGCTCCGTGGGGGTGAGGTAGTACACCATCGTGTTGCTCACCCCGGTCCATATCAGGTAGGAGACGACGGCGGCCACACCCACCAGCCCCACCATGAACCGCCCAGGCTTTCTCATCGGACTCACCTCTCGCTCGTCCGCGATCCGGACGAATCCGGACCCCGGAGTGGGCAGAACTCTCGGGCACCTGGATCCTTCACCCCGTCTCGGGCGAAGTTCCCGGTGGGATCGGGGCTTCCCAGAGACCGCCGATCCGCCAAGAATTTAGACTTCTTATCGCCAAGAGGACCAGTCGGGAAAACCCCTTATGAATGCCTCCGGGACTGACCCGACCCGGCCGAGGGCTTTTCCCCACGCCTCTCCCGGACGCGGGCCAGGGCCCAATCGGCCGCTGCCGCGGGCGTTTCCAGGGCCGGGAGCCCCAGATCCCCAGCGGGCGGCGTGCCCAGGGTTCCCACGGCCAGGCCGGCCTTCCGCGCCAGGGCGATCTCCGACAGGGTACCCCAGGCGCCACCCACCGCCACCACCGCCTCGGCGGCGCGCACCACAAGAGCGTTGCGCGCATCCCCCATCCCGGTGGGAATGGGCAGCACGACCCAGGCGTTCGCCTCGCCGGCGTCCTCGCCCCTCAGGATCCCCACGGTCAGGCCGCCGGCCTCGGCTGCACCCCGAGCCGCCGCCTCCATGACCCCGCCGTGGCCGCCGCACACCACCACCGCCCCCACCCGGGCCAGGGCCGATCCCAGCTCGCGAGCGACGCGTCGCTCCTCCTCGGAAGCGTCGGCGCCACCCACCACGGCGATCCTGGGTGGAGGCGTCGGTGGGCGGCCCGCCGCTCCGTCCGCGGCCCCAATCATGTCCGTGGCGCCTCGCGGGCCCAGGCCACGGCGGCACGCACGGCGCGGCTCCACTCCCCCAGGAGGGCTCGGCGACGCGGAGCCTCCATGGCCGGACGGAACCGCTGGGGCGCCGCCTGGGCCTCCAGGAACGCCTCGGCATCCGACCAGACGCCCAGGGCGATCCCCGCGAGGCCCGCCGCCCCCAGCGCCGTGGTCTCCACCATGGCCGGGCGTCGCACGGGAAGGTCCAGGATGTCCGCCTGGAACTGCATCAGCCAGTCGTTCATGGCAGCGCCCCCGTCCACCCGCACCTCCGTGGCGGTCACCCTCGAGTCGGCCTCCATGGCCCTCAGCACCTCCTCGGTGGCGTAGGCCATGGACTCCAGGGCCGCCCGCACCAGGTGCGCCCGACCGCTTCCCCGCGTCAGCCCCACCACCGTGCCTCGCGCGTCCGGCTCCCAGTGGGGTGCCCCGAGCCCCACGAAGGCGGGGACGAAGTACACGCCGTCGGTCCCCTCCACCGAGCGCGCCAGGGCCTCGGAGTCGGCGGCGTGCGCCACGATGCCCAGGCCGTCGCGCAGCCACTGGATGGCCGCCCCGGCGATGAAGACCGAGCCCTCCAGGGCGTAGGCCAGCCCACCCCGGGCGTTGCACGCCGCGGTGGTGAGGAGACCATGCCCCGACGGCACCGGCTCCGCGCCCGTGTTCAGGAGGAGGAACGAGCCCGTGCCGTACGTGTTCTTCGCCGAGCCCGGATTCCAGCACCCCTGCCCGAAGAGCGCCGCCTGCTGGTCCCCGGCGACCCCGGCGATGGGCACCTCCACGCCCAGGTGTGCGCCGGCGGCGATGCCGAAGCCACCGGAGCTCGGACGGACCTCCGGAAGGAGAGCCGCCGGCACGCCCAGGAGGTCCAGGAGCCACGGGTCCCACGCGGCCTCCCTCAGCGCGAAGAACAGGGTGCGGGACGCGTTGGTGGGATCCGTGGCGTGGACGGCTCCGTCGGTGAGCCGGGCGATGAGCCATGCGTCGATGGTCCCAACGGCCAGCTCTCCGGCCTCGGCCCGGGCCCGCAGATCCGGATGTGCATCCAGCGCCCATGCGACCTTCGTGCCCGAGAAGTACGGATCGAAGAGGAGCCCCGTGCGTCGGCGCACCTCGGCCTCGTGCCCCGCCTCCTTCAGTCGACGGCAGAGCTGGGTGGTCCGGCGGTCCTGCCAGACGATGGCCGGGAGCACGGGCTCCAGCGTCTTGCGATCCCACAGCACCACGGTCTCGCGCTGGTTCGTGATGCCCACGCCCTGGATGTCCGCCTCGGCTCCGGCGGCCGTCACCGCCTCGCGCGCCATGCGGCAGGTCACGTCCCAGATCTCCAGGGCGTCGTGCTCGACCCAGCCGGGCCGGGGGAAGTGCTGGGAGAACTCCGAGTAGGAGCGGCCGAGGAGCCTGCCGTCGGCGGCGATGACGAGGCAGGTGGTTCCGGTGGTTCCCTGGTCTATGGAGATGATCGCCGGGCTCGGCATGCCGCTTCTCCTGGTGCTACGGAATCGCCTCGAGCCCGCCGTACGCGTATCGCCAGCCCGCCCGGGCCAGGAGCTCGATGAAGCTCACTACGGGAAAGCCCACGACCGTATAGTAGTCGCCCTCGATTCCCTCGACCAACGCGCCCCCCATGCCCTGGATCCCGTAGGCGCCCGCCTTGTCCATGGGCTCCCCGGTGGCCACGTAGGACCGCGCTTCGCGCTCGTCGAAGTCCCGGAACCGGACCGTCGCCCGGCCGACGGCGCTCACGGTGCCTCGCGCGCCGCACAGGGCGATGCCGCTGAGCACGGTGTGCTCGCGGCCGGCCAGCGACAGCAACATGGCCACCGCCTCCTCGGCGTCGGCGGGCTTCCCCAGCACGACTCCGCCGCGCACGACCACGGTGTCGCCCGCCACCACCAGCGCCTCCGGGCGTCGCCTGGCGACGGTCTCGGCCTTCGTGCGGGCCAGCCGCTCCACGTGGGCCCGGGGATCCTCACCGGGAAGATGGCGCTCGTCCACTTCCGCAGGGGAGATCTCCACCTTCAGGCCCAGGCGCCTGAGCAGCTCCGCGCGCCGGGGCGATGCCGAAGCGAGGACGATTCGGGGAGCGCCCGTCACTCGCGCTCCAGCAACAGGGTCACGGGGCCGTCGTTGGTGAGCTCCACCTGCATCATGGCGCCGAACTCGCCGGTCTCCACCCGTCCGGGCGCACGCTCGCGCAGCACTCCCACGAAGCGCTCGTAAAGGGGCTCCGCCACCCCCGGCGCCGCGGCGCCGACGAAGCTGGGACGCCGACCCTTGCGCGTGTCTCCGTACAGGGTGAACTGGCTCACCACCAGAAGGTCACCGCCGACGTCGTCGAGAGCCAGGTTCATCTTCCCCTGGGAATCGCCGAAGACGCGAAGGCCGAGCACCTTGTCCGCCATCCAATCGAGCTGGGCATCGCCGTCGCCGTCGCGAAACCCCACCAGCAGCACGTGACCACGACCGATCTCACCCGTCGTTCTGCCCGCGACGGTGACCCGGGCGCGCGCCACCCGCTGCAGGACGACCCTCACGCTCGCCGCACCCCTCTTCGGTTCCCGGGCCTCACTCGACGGTGACGGACTTGGCCAGATTGCGCGGCTGGTCCACGTCGGCGCCACGAAGCACCGCCATGTGGTAGGCCAGGAGCTGCAGGGGCACGGTGGTGAGCACCGGAAGGAGGCAAGGAATCGTCTGCGGCACCCTGATGACGTGGTCGACCTTGGACTTCAGCTCGGTATCGCCGTCGCTCACCACCGCGATGATGCGTCCACCCCGCGCGTTCACCTCCTCGATGTTCGACACGACCTTCTGGTACACCTGGTCGCGAGGCGCGAGGAACACCACCGGCATGTCGTCGTCGATGAGCGCGATGGGACCGTGCTTCATCTCGGCCGCCGGATATCCCTCGGCGTGGATGTAGCTCACCTCCTTGAGCTTGAGGGCGCCCTCCAGGGCAACCGGGAACTGATAGCCCCGTCCCAGATACAAGAAGTTCCCGCAGTCGACGTACTCCTCCGCCAGGGCCCGCACCTGGTCGTTCAGCCCCAGCACCTCCTCGACCTGGTCGGGGAGGCGGCGGAGAGCCTCCACCATCTCCTTGCCCTGCACCACCGAGAGGTGCCGGCGGCGTCCCATGTGCAGCGTGAAGAGGGCCAGCGCCACCATCTGGCTGGTGAACGCCTTGGTGGACGCCACCCCGATCTCCGGGCCCGCGTGCAGGTAGACGCCGAAGTCCGTGTCGCGGGCGATGGCCGACCCCACGACGTTCACCACGCCCATGGTGGTGGCCCCGCGCTGCCGCGCCTCCCGCAGCGCCGCCAGCGTGTCCGCCGTCTCGCCGGACTGGCTGATGGCCAGGGCGAGGGTCCCCTCCTCCAGCACCGGGCTGCGGTACCGGAACTCCGAGGCGTACTCGACGTCCACCGGCATGCGCGCCAGCTCTTCCAGCATGTATTCGCCGACGAGTCCGGCATGCCAGCTCGTGCCGCATGCGGTGATGACGATGCGACGCACGCGTCCCAGGTTGAACTGGTGGGCCGCGATGCCGCCCAGCCGGGCGTCTCCGTTCTCCTCCAACAAGCGACCGCGCATAACGTCACGCAGGCTCGAGGGCTGCTCGAAGATCTCCTTGAGCATGAAGTGCGGATAACCGCCCTTCTCTATGGCGCCCACGTCCCACGTCACACGCTCCACGGAGCGGCGCACCTCTCCGTGGTCGAGGTGAAACGTGCGATACCCGTCTGGGGTCAGCACCGCGTAGTCCCCGTCGTTCAGGTAGACGACGTCCCGGGTGTGCGCGACGACTGCCGTGGCGTCGGAGCCGGCCAGCATCTCGCCCTGGGCGCCCACGCCGATGAGGAGAGGGCTCCCGCGCCGTGCCACGACGATCTTCTGCGGATCCCGCGCGGACACCACCGCGATGCCGTAGGTGCCCTCCACCCGGGCGAGGGCCGCCGCCACCGCGTCCTCCAGGCCCATGCCGTCGTCCCACAGGTGGTCGACGAGGTGGACGATGGTCTCGGTGTCGGTCTCGGAGAGGAACTCGAAGCCGTGGTCACGCAGGTGCGCGCGCAGTGCCTGGGCATTCTCGACGATGCCGTTGTGGACGAGAGCGATGTCGCCGGCTGCCGACGTGTGCGGGTGCGCGTTGGGCTCCGTGGGCGCGCCGTGGGTCGCCCAGCGGGTGTGCGCGATGCCGCACGTCCCCTTCGCTTTGATGGAGGACAGGGCCTCCTCGAGGGCGACGATCTTCCCGGGCTTCTTCACCACCTGAAGCCGCGTGGCGCCGTTCACCAGGGCGATGCCGGCGGAGTCATAGCCGCGATACTCCAGGCGCTTCAGGCCCTGGAGCAGGATAGGAGCAGCTTCTTTGGGTCCCACGTACCCTACGATACCGCACATGCGGCTGTCCTCCCCTGTTTCGTGCGCTGTCTGCTGTTCAGCCTTCCGTAGTGTTCCGTTCTCCGGGCACCGCCGTGGCGGCGCCCTTCCCTCACGCCACCCCCTCCAGGACCGCCGCCGCCCGCTTCACCAGCGCCTCCGCCTCCGAGGCCCTCGGCGCCTCGGCGATGAGGCGCACCACCGGCTCGGTGCCGGACGGGCGCACGTGCAGCCACGAGCTCCGGCCGCGCCACGCCAGGCGCAGCCCGTCGCCGTCGTCGCGCTCCGGCGCATCCAGATCCCGGGCGAGGGCCTCGTATGCCTCGGGCAGGGTCTCTCGCGGAAAGGAGAGCTTCCGCTTCACGATCGCGTACGTGGGCCACCGGGCCGCCGCCCCGGACGGAGGAACGTCCTCGTCTGCAAGGTGCTGCAGGATCAGAGCGGCCGCGAGAGGCGCGTCACGGGTGTGATGAAGGGCGGGCAGGATCACGCCTCCGTTCCCCTCTCCGCCCACCACCGCTCGCTCCTTCTGCATCCTCCGGGCCACGTTGACCTCGCCCACGGGAGCGCGGATCACGCTGCACCCGAAGGCGCCGGCGACGTCGTCCACCACCTGGCTGGTGGAGAGGTTCGTGACCACGGGTCCCGGCGTGCGCCGGAGCACCGCCGCCACGGACAGCGCCAGCGTCAGCTCCTCGCCCATGGGCTGTCCGGTCTCGTCCACCAGGGAGAGGCGGTCCACGTCGGGGTCCACGGCGAGACCGATGTCCGCCCCCGTCTCCCTCACCAGGGCGCCCAGCTCCGCCAGGTTCGCCGCGGTGGGCTCGGGATCCCGGGGAAAGAGACCGTCCGGCTCCATGCCGATCCCGGTCCAGGTGCACCCCAGGGCCTCCAGGACGTCGGTGAGGGGTGGCCCCCCTGCCCCGTGCACGCAGTCCACCGCGACGTGCGGGCCCCGGCGCCGGAGGGCGGGCACGTCGAGAAAGGGCAGGGCGAGGATCCGCTCGAGGTGCCGCTTCCACGCGCCGTCGTCGGCGCTCACGGACCCCAGGCGGTCCCAGGGGACCCGCGGCGCGTCGGCCTCTGCCAGGTACGCCCGGAACCGCGCGGAGCGCTCCGCGTCCAGGAAGATGCCCTCTCCCGAGACCAGCTTCAGCGCGTTCCACTCCGCGGGGTTGTGGCTGGCGGTCACGCCCAGCCCGCCGGCGGCTCCCGCATCCTCCACCGCGAGGAGAAGCGTGGGCGTGGGCACCACCCCCAGGTCCACGACGTCGCACCCCACCGACTGCAGGCCGGCGATCACCGCTCGCGCCAGCATGGGGCCCGAGGTCCGGGAATCCCGCCCCACCAGGACAGGTCCGTCCTCACCCTCCGACCGCAGAAAGGCCCCGAACGCCGCCGCGATCCCCGCCATCAGCTCGGGCGTGAGCGTGGTGCCCACCCTGCCCCGTACGCCGGACACGCTCACCATGAGATCTGGGGGGAGCAGGAGGGTCACGGGTTCCTCAGAGAAAGGGGGTGGGCGTCGGCGTCGCCGCTCGAGGCGACGAGACCATATAATCTACTGTGCTTCAGGGGGTTCCGGGTCGTCAACACATATGTTTCCCACCGGGTGCCGGGGCCAACGCGCCCGCCGCCGGTTTCCCCACCGCCGGGGGAGCTGCGGTGCGTCGGCCCGGTGGCGCCTCCCGACGGGGCGCCGGTACATTGCCACATTCGAGCGATCTCCCTGCGGTACGCAGCCGCACGCAGCGGTCCGCAGACGATCCGGCACATCCCGGAGCACCCCGAGCCCATCCCAGGACACCCTCGTGATGACCGAGCAGCCCTCCCCCCGGTCCCGGTTCGGAACCCGGGCCGTCCACGCCGGCGTGACCCCCGAGCCGGTCACCGGCGCCATCATGACCCCCATCTTCCAGACGTCCACCTACGTCCAGCCGGCCGTGGGGGAGCCCCGGGGCGGCACGTACGACTACGGACGGACCGCCAACCCCACGCGGGAAGCCCTGGAAGCCAACATCGCCGAGCTCGAATCGGGGACGCGTGCCGTGGCCTTCGCGTCCGGCCTCGCGGCCATCGAGGCCATCGTGAAGCGCCTCTCCGCAGGGGATCACGTGGTGAGCGAGCAGAACACGTACGGAGGCACCGCCCGGTTGTTCGACAAGGTCTTCGCCCGGTTGGGCATCGACTTCACGTATGTGGACTCCGGCGACACGGAAGCCGTTCGGGCGGCGCTGCGGCCCAACACCAGGCTCGTCCACGTCGAGACACCCACGAACCCGATGATGCGCATCTGCGACATCCGGGCCGTGGCCGCCGTGGCCCACGACGCCGGCGCCCTCCTCTCCGTGGACAACACCTTCGCGTCGCCGTACAACCAGAGGCCCCTGGAGCTGGGCGCCGACTTGAGCGTCCACTCGGCCACCAAGTACATCAACGGGCACAGCGACGTCATCCACGGGATCGTGGCGGTGAGGGACGACGCGCTGGCCGAAGAGCTGCTCTTCCTGCGGATGTCCACCGGCGCGGTGCCCGGCCCCATGGACTGCTGGCTCACCCTCCGGGGCGTCAAGACGCTCCACGTGCGCATGCGCCAGCACAACACCAACGGCCTGGCGGTGGCTCGGTACCTGGAGGCGCACCCCAGGGTGGACCGGGTCTACTACCCCGGGCTGCCCAGCCACCCGCAGCACGAGCTGGCGGCACGGCAGATGGACGGCTTCACCGGCATGGTGTCCGTGGACGTGGGCACCCTCCGGCGCGCGCGGTCCCTCACGGAGCACTGCCGGGTATTCGCGCTGGCCGAGAGCCTGGGAGGAGTCGAGTCCCTCATCAGCGTACCTGCGCTCATGACCCACGCCTCGGTGCCCGAGGAGCGGCGCGCCGCCATGGGCATCACACCCGGGCTGGTGCGGCTCTCGGTGGGCATCGAGGACGAGGCCGACCTGCTGGAGGACCTGGAGCGCGTCCTGGGGTAGAAGTGGCCGAAGAGCCCGTGAAGACACGAAACCCGGGGCCGAGGCCCACCGTAGTCAGGGACAACGAGCGCCCGGGTCCCCTCTCGGCACAAGCGCCTGCGCTGCGGTCTGCGGCGCATGAGAGCGTCGGTGTGGGGGTGCGACGGGGGAACTCACACAAGGGAATGTGACAATGGCCGACGATCAGAATCGTACGGACGGGGCCCCAGGGGAGGGCGACACGGAGGCGAGAGCGCGCCGTATCCTCACGGACATCGCGCCCCGATCGTGGGAGCACCCCGCCGACAAGGCGGCCCTCCAGGCGCTTCGGAAGATCCCCGTGTTCGACGAGGTGCTGCGCAGGCTCTTCGGGTTCTTCGGCGAGAAGCCCGTCCGCCTGGCCTTCCAGGCCAACGCCGTGCGCGTGAGCGCCAACCAGTTCGGGCGGGTGCACGGACTGTACCAGGACGTGCTGAAGACGCTGGACTCGCCCGAAGACTATCCGCTCTACGTCTCGCAAACGCCTATCGTCAACGCCGGCGCCTACGGCATGGAGTCGCCGTTCATCATCCTGAACTCGGGCACGGTGGCACTCCTCGACGACCAGCAGTTGGCCTACATCCTGGGCCACGAGCTCGGCCACATCCTCAGCGACCACGTCCTGTACCGGACGATGACGTACCTGTTGCTCCAGCTCGCCCAGATGGGCTTCCCCATCGTCGGGCTGGCGGCGCGGGCGGTGCTGGTCGCCCTCCTGGAGTGGAACCGGAAGAGCGAGCTGTCCAGCGACCGGGCGGGACTCCTGGCCATCCAGGACTCCGAGGTCGTCATGCGCACCATGCTGAAGATGGCCGGGGGCGGGAACGATCAGGAGACGAGCCTGCAGGAGTTCATCGTGCAGGCCGAGGAGTACCGTGACGCCGGCGACATCGCCGACCAGGTCTTCAAGATCCTCAACCTCATCGGCTCGACGCACCCCTTCTGGGTAATCCGTGTGAGCGAGCTGCGGACGTGGATCGAGGGCGGTGATTACGACCGCATCCTCCGTGGCGAGTACGCGCGCCGGGGGGATGCCGACGGGGCCTACCAGGATGACCTGCGCGAGGCCGCCAAGGCGTACGCCGACGGCGCCAAGGACTTCCTCGACACCATGACCGCCGCCGCCAAGCGCATGGGCGAGCAGTTCATGGGCACGTTCAAGGGCTGATCGCCGGGCGGGCACCGAAGGAGTCGGACGGGGGCGGCCGGGCGGGTGGCCCGGGCGCCCCTTCCCTTTATCTTGAGCGGCATGCGCATCCTCATCGTGGGCAACGGCGGGCGGGAGCACGCCCTCCTCTGGAAGCTCCGGCGCGACGCCCCTGACGCGGACATCTTCGCCACCCGCCCCAACGGCGGCATGGCTCCCCACTCCAGGGCCGTTCCCATCGTCCCCACCGACGTGGAGGCGCTCTCCGGGTGGGCCGCGTCACAGCGCATCGACCTCACGGTGGTGGGGCCCGAGGGCCCCCTCGCCGCGGGCATCGTCGATCGCTTCCGGGCCAAGGGCCTCCCGATCTTCGGACCCACCCGCGAGGCCGCCCGCATCGAGTCCAGCAAGGCCTTCGCCAAGGATCTCATGAGGAATGCGGGCGTGCCCACGGCCGAGCACCGCACGTTCCGCGACCTCCCGGGCGCCGAAGCGTACCTGCGCGAGCACGGCGCGCCGGTGGTGGTGAAGGCCTCGGGGCTGGCGGCCGGCAAGGGAGCCGTGGTGTGCGCCACCGTTGAGGAGGCCGTGGACGCCGCCCGCTCCATGCTCGGAGACCTCGCCTTCGGAGAGGCCGGCCGGGAGGTGGTGGTGGAGGACTTCATGGAGGGCGAGGAGCTCTCCATGTTCGCGGTGAGCGACGGCACCCTCCCGCTGCTCCTGCTGCCCTCCCAGGACCACAAGCGCGTCGGCGAGGGCGACGTGGGCCCCAACACCGGCGGCATGGGCGCGTATGCTCCGGTCTCCATCGTCACGCCCGCGTTGCTCCACGAGGCGCGCACGCGCGTGTTCGAGCCCACACTGCGCGCTCTGACCGCGGACGGGTGCACCTTCCAGGGACTCCTCTACGCCGGTCTCATGAGCACAAAGGAAGGTCTCAAGGTCGTGGAGTTCAACTGCCGGTTCGGCGACCCCGAGACGCAGGCGGTGCTGCCGCTCATGGAATCGTCGCTCCTGGAGCTGCTGGCCACGGTGGCGGAGGGAGGGTCCCTGCGGGGACGTGCGGCCCGGTGGCGTGCGGGGGCCGCCGTGACCACGGTGATGGCCTCTTCGGGGTATCCCGGCCCGTACGAGAAGGGCAAGGAGATCCGCATCCCCGGGGGGCTCGAGAGTGACGGCGTCGCGGTCTTCCATGCGGGCACCACCCTGGAGGAGGGTGAACGGCTGGTCACGTCCGGGGGACGGGTCCTCGCCGTCACGGCACTGGGGGCCGACGTGGAGGAGGCGGCGAAGCGCAGCCGGGAGGCCGCCTCCGCCGTGACCTTCGAGGGGGCGTTCTTCCGCCGCGACATCGCGTGGCGCGAGCTGGCCCGCGCGCCAGGGTCGGCCAACGCGTAGCCCCCACCCCCGCCACCCATGCCCGAGCTCCCCGAAGCCGAGACCATCGTTCGCGGTCTGCGCCGCACCGTGCTGGGCGAGCGCATACGCGGCGTGGACGTCCCGCACCCCGACGTGCTCAGGGCTTCGCCTCGCGCCTTCGCCGCACGCGTCCGGGGGGGGCGCATCGAGGGCGTGGGGCGCAGGGGGAAGAACGTTCTGCTCCTCCTCGACGGCGGCCGTGTCATCGCGGTGAACCTGGGCATGACGGGCACTCTCCTGCCCTTCCGGGAGGTCCCTCGCGGAGGGGCGGTGCCGACCCACCCGGCGGTGCGCTTCCGCTTCCGGTCCGGCGGCGTTCTGGTCTTCGATGATCAGCGACGCTTCGGAACCGTGGAGGTGCTCGAGGCGGATGCCTGGACGGAGCGCCAGGCGCGCATGGGGCCGGAGCCCCTGGAGGACGCCTTCACGCCGGAGGGGCTGCACAGGGCCCTGCGCGCCTCCGTCTCCCCGGTGCGGTCATGGCTGCTGGACCAGCGGCGTATAGCAGGCGTGGGGAACATCTACGCCAGCGAGGCGCTCCATCTCGCGGGAATCCATCCTGCCAGGCGCGCACGCACGGTGACGCGGCGGGAAGCCGCGCGCCTGCACGAGGCCATCCGGAGCGTGCTCCAGGCCGCCATCGACCATGGGGGAACCACCATCAGGGACTACCGCAACGCGGACGGCGAAGCCGGTGGCTACGGCCGCCGCCTGCACGTGTACGGCCGCGAGGGCGAGCCCTGCCCCGCGTGCGGCACCGAGCTCCTGCGCACGGTGATCTCCAACCGTTCGGCGTACTATTGTCCGAGCTGCCAGCCCCGCCGCGGCGGAGGGCGACGCCCATGACGCTCCGCCATCCCTCCGCGGCGTGTCTTCTCACCGCGGTCGTCGCGGCCGCCGTGGCGGTACCGGGTCACGCGCCGGCCCAGACAGCGCCTCCCGCCCAGACGGGCCCGACCCCGGGCGAGCGCCTTCCGGTGCAGGAGCGCACCCTGGACAACGGCCTCCGGCTCCTGGTGCTGCGGCGACAGGGGGCGCCGACGGTCTCCTTCGTGCTCCTGTACCAGGTCGGCGGCGTGGACGAGCACCTGGGCACCACGGGGACCACCCACCTGCTGGAGCACCTTCTCTTCAAGGGGACCACCACCGTCGGCACACGCAATATAAACGCTGAGAGGGCCCTCTACGCGCGCCAGGACGCCGCCGAGGACACCCTGATCCGGGACCGGGCCCTGGGCGATTCTGCCTCCGTGGCCCGGCTCTCGGCGTTCATCACGGCCCTGGGGGACAGCGCCGGCGCGTACGTCGTGCCCAACGAGTACTCCAGGATCCTGACTCGGGCCGGGGCCGAGAGCCTCAACGCCACCACCACGAACGAATCCACGATCTACTACGTGGAGCTTCCCTCGAACCGGGCCCGGCTCTGGTTCGTCCTCGAGGGAGACCTCATGCGCAACGCCGTCTTCCGCGAGTTCTACACGGAGCGCAACGTGGTGACGGAGGAGCGTCGTATGCGCATCGACACCAACCCCGCGGGACTCCTGGACGAGGCGGAGCTCGCGGCGGCGTATACGGTGCACCCGTACCGCCAGCCCGTCGTCGGCTACACGTCGGATCTGGAGAACCTGACCAGACGTGACGTCAGGGATTACTACCGGCGCTTCTACGGTCCCAACAACGCCGTGTTGGCCGTCGTCGGGGACGTGGATCCGGCGAAGGTCGTCGCGTGGGCGAACGAATACCTGGGGCCGGTGCCCCGAGGCGAGGCGCCCCCGCCGGTGCTGGCCCGGGAGCCCCGGCAACGGGGAGAGCGCCGCGTGGTTGTGCGCTGGGACGCCCAGCCCCAGCTCCGCATCGGCTGGCACGTCCCCTCGGTGTACGATCCCGACGCGCCGGCGCTGGAGATGCTCACCAGCCTCCTCACCGGCGGCCGCACCTCCCGCCTCTACCGGCGCCTCGTGGAGGGCGATCGCCTGGCCGCCTCCGTGACGTCCTCCATCGGACCCGGCGACCGGTATCCTCGCCTCTTCGAGGTGGCGGCCACGCCGCGGGCGCCGCACACGACCGCGGAGGTGGAGGCCGCCATCTACCGGGAGCTCGCCCGCCTGGCGGCGGACGGCCCCACCCTTTCGGAGCTGGAGCGCGTGAAGAACCAGGTGGCCGCGGGGAGCCTGCGGCGTCTCGTGTCCAACCTCGGTCTCGCCTTCCAGCTGGCCCAATCGACGTCGCTGTACGGGGACTGGCGCGAGACCTTCCGGTTCGCGACCCGGCTGGGCGCCGTGACGCCCGCGGACGTTCGCCGGGTGACGGCGGGCTATTTCACACAGGAGAACCGTACCGTCGCCACCCTGGTGCGGGAGCAGGGCGGAGCATGAGATGCGCCGCCGGGCTGCGGGGTGCCGCCCTCGTTCTCGCCGTCGTCCTGGCAGCGGCTACAGCCTCCCCCGCGGCCGCCCAGGCCCCGGTGGGCAGGGTAGCCGCCGATACCATGCGGTTCCCTCCGCTCGCCTTCCATCCCGCTGAGCCGCAGCTCGAGCGGGTGGCCGGCGTGCCGGTCCTGTTCCTCGAGGACCACTCCCTGCCTCTGGTGAGCGTGTTCGCGCGCTTCAAGGGCGGGTACGGGCTGTTCCCCCGAAGCGAATACGCCGCGGGGACGGCCCTGCCGACGCTGCTGCGATACGGAGGCACCCGCTCCCTCTCCCCGGACTCCGTGGACGAGCTCCTGGAGTACTATGCGATCCAGACGTCGTTCGGAGGCGGGGGCCAGAGCGTGGCCTCGAGCATGAACACGCTCACCAGCCACCTGGACACGGCACTCTGGCTCTGGGGGCAGATGATGCGCGCCCCGCGCTTCGACTCGGCGCAGGTGGAAGTGTGGCGCGGCCAGGAGATGGAGAGCGTGCAGCGTCGCGGCGACGACCCGGGGCTCCTGGCCTTCACCGAGTTCAACCGTCTCATGTACGGAGACCACCCCGTCGGCTGGCAGATGCAGGCGTCGGATCTGGCTCCGGAGAAGCTGGCGCGAAGCGTGTTCGAGCGACTCCACGCCCGCATCGTGTGTCCGCGTAATCTCATCCTGGGCGCCACCGGGGACGTGTCCTGGGAGAAGCTGAAGCCCCTGCTGGAACGCATGCTCAAGGGATGGCCCGCATGCTCCGCCCCCCTGCCACCATGGCCCACGCCCCACATCCGGCGGACGCCCGGCGTCCTCCTCATCCCGCGCAAGCTGGATCAGAGCGTCATCGTCATGGCGCAACCCACGAACGTCCGCATCGGCCTCGAACCGGCCTTTTTCGCGGCGCAGATCGGCAACGATATCCTCGGGGGCGGCCTGTCCAGCCGTCTCATGACACAGGTGCGTACGGAGAAGGGGTATGCGTACTCGGCTTCCTCGCTGTGGACCATGCCCCGCCGGCAAGACGGGCTGATGGGTGCGGTGACGCGCACGCGTCCGGAGAGCACGGTGGCCGCCATCCGCCTGATCCTGAAGATCATGGACGGGATGCGCGATGCGCCTCCCTCCGCAGGCGAGGTGAAGACGGCGGTCGACCAGCAGGTGAACGGGTTCGTCTTCAACTTCGAGGACGCGGCACAGATCGTCTCGCGGAGGATGTTCTATCTCTCGGAGGGTCTTCGGGAGGACTGGCTCGAGCAGTACCTGAAGGGCATCCAGGGCGTCACGCCGAAGATGGTCAACCAGGTCTTCCGGGCCCACGTGGACCCAGCGCGGATGACGATCCTGGTGGTGGGCGATCCGGACCGCATCGGCCGCGCCGCCCTGGCGGCTCTGGGGCCCCTCACCGTGCTGGACGTGCCGGCGGCGGGGGAAGGGCGGAGCGGGACCTCCCGGCAGGAGGCCCGCGGAAGCGTTACTTCACCCCCCAGTGGAGAGCCGCGATCCCGAAGGTGAGGAGGCGGTGCCCGGTCTCCCCGAAGCCGACCTCCCGGAACAGGCGTTCCAGCTCGGCGGGCCCGGGGAACTCCTTCACCGATTCGGGGAGGTACGTGTACGCCCAGGGGTGGCCGGATATGACCCGCCCCGCCACCGGCAGGATCCGGTGGAAGTAGAAGAGGTAGCTCCACCGCACCAGGGGGTTCGGGGGCGTCGTGAACTCCAACACGACGAGCCGGGCGCCGGGCCTGAGCACCCGCCTCAGCTCCGAGAGGCCGGCCGGAAGGTCGGCGAGGTTCCGTACGCCGAAGCCCACGGTGGCTCCGTCGAAGGTATCCGCCGGAAAGGGGAGGTGGAGGGAGTCCCCGCACACCGGGGTGACGGGCGTCGACCTGAGCTTGCCCGACCCCTCCCGGAGCATGGGCTGGGCGAAGTCGGCGGCCACCACGCGACCCGCGAAGCCCGCACGCCCGCACAGCTCCAGAGCGAGATCGAAGGTGCCGGCGCAGGCATCCAGGTAGCGCCCTCCCCGCGCGTGCTCCCAGCGCAGGAGGTCCACGGCCCGACGGCGCCACGCCCTGTCCACGTTCAGGCTGAGCACGTGGTTCAGGAGGTCGTACCTGGGAGCGATCTCCGAGAAGAGGCGCTGAACCTGTCGTTGGCGAGCGACTCCGGCCTGCGGCGTGGCGGGGTCCTCTGACGGCATGACAGGCGCGCTCCGACGGCGTAAGATTCGGCAAGCCCCGGACTTGACGGGTCGGTGACGGAGGGAGGCGCCCTCGTCACGGCACGGCGGGGCCGGAAGTTAGGGGAACCGTCGGGAGCGCTCAACGGCGCCCTCGAAACCGCCGGGGCGGCGTCCGCGTAGGGCGGCACGATGCTCTCCGACGCCGCTTCCCTCACTCACGCCACCCTCCGGTGGCACGTGCAACCTCGGCCGGACGCGAGAGGGCTGCCCGCTCTGGAATACACCCAGCTGGATGATCGGGAGCTGGCTGCCCTCGCGGCCAAGGGCCGCGAGGGGGCGTTCCGCGAGTTGCTCTCGCGGTACGAGCGACCGGTATTCTCCCTGATCTACCGCATGGTGCGGGACCGCACGCTGGCCGAGGACCTGGCGCAGGAGGCGTTCATCCGGGCCTTCAACGCCATCGGCAGCTACAACACCAGCTACAAGTTCAGCAACTGGATCTTCAAGATCGCCAACAACCACACCATCGATCACCTGCGCAAGCGCAAGCTGAGCACCGTGTCCATCCACGGCTCTCCCAACGCGACGTCGCAGGACGAGCTCAGCCAGACGCGGCTGGTGGTCGAATCCCACGACGAGAACCCCCACGAGTACCTGGAGCACAAGGAGCTCGGCGGACAGATCGAAGAAGCCATCGGCCAGCTCCGGGAGGAGTACAGGACCGTGATCCTGCTGCGTCATGTCGAGGGATACGCCTACGACGAGATCGCCGAGATCATGGGGCTACCGCTGGGCACCGTGAAGACCTACCTGCACCGGGCGAGGAACGAGCTCAAAGAGCGTCTCGCACACCTGACGACTTGAGGTGTCGATCCCATGAACGACGTTGTGCCACAGGGACGAATGGCCGGGCGCCCACGGCTCCACCGGGAGGTCCGGTCATGAAACCCAACCCGAACGCCTGCCGTAGGGACGGACGGAACACAGCAAGAGGAGTCCTTCCGTGACGAACCGGGCACTTGACGGGCATCTGGGCGCTGAGACGCTCCAGGCCCTCCTCGAGGGCGAGCTCTCCAGGGGAGAGCGCGCCCGGGTCGAGGAGCACCTGGCGTCGTGCGCCCGCTGCGCGGCGGAGCTCGACGGGTGGCGGCTCCTCTTCGACGAGCTCGGCGAGCTGCCCGCGCTGGCTCCGGCCGCAGGCTTCCAGGACCGGGTCCTGGCGGCGGTACGGGCTCCGCAACCGCTTCCCTGGGCAGCCCGGGCGGCGGCGCTGCTGGGCTTCGGCCGCACGGCGCGGCATCCCACCTCTGAACGCCTTCAGGACTTCGTGGACGGGGCGCTTCCGCATCAGAGGGCCGCCCGCGTGCGCGCCCACCTCGACACGTGCCCGTCGTGCACGAAGGAAGTCGCCGGGTGGCGCGTCCTCGCGGCTCGTCTGGGGCAGGTGCCCAGGCTGGTCCCCGGGGACGGCTTCGCCGAACGGGTGATGGCGCACGTGACGGTGGCCCGGCCGGCCCGGGTGCCGGAGTGGCGGCAGGCGCTGGCGGCGGCTGGGCGGATCGTGCCCAGAACCCGCAGGGCCTGGGCCGCCGTCTACGGTGTGGCGGTCACGCCGGCCGTGATCCTCGGGCTGCTCCTCTGGACGATCTTCACGCGTCCGGGCATCACGCCGGGCACTCTGGCTTCCTTCGCCTGGTGGAAGGGCTCCGGCCTCGCCGCCGCCGCCTGGGGAGCCGTGTCGAAGACCGCGCTGGAGAGCGAGGGCCTCTTCGGAGTGTATTCGTTCCTCGGGTCCCTCGTGCATTCGCCGTGGACGCTGGCGGCGGTCTTCCTGTTCTTCTCGCTGGGCACCGTGTCCGCCGTATGGGTGCTCTACCGGAACCTCGTCTCCGCCCGCCGGGCGGAGGGTGGGTACGCACATGCTTCGCTCTCGTAGGGGCCTGCTGGCCCTGGGCCTTGGGGTACTCCTGGTGCCTGCCGGCGCGTGGGCACAAACGCGCTCCGTGCTCTCCAAGGAGGTGTCGGTGGGGAAGTCGGAGGCGACGCTCCGCCTGGAGTTCGCCCACGGCAATCCTCTGGAGATCGCCCTCCATGACGGCTCCGTCGTCATCGACGGCCAGACCGTGGGCAGCTATCGGCCCGCGGACGGCCTGGATACGGCCTGGCGGACTCTCCTGGCGGGTGCCGTCGCCGTCGACGACGGGGCTCTGGCCGGGATGCTCCGGGACTGGTCTCCGCCGGAAGGCCTGAAGGGAGACGAGGAGGGCGTGGCAGGGCGGATCGCCACCGCTCTCCACGGCGCCCTCACGGGGTCCACCGGCACCCGCACGGAGGCGCCGAAAGCGGGCGTCTCCCTCTCCGCGGGGCAGGGCGGCGCCCAGGAGGGAGCCCAGGGAGCGACGGCCCGCGCCCTGCTGAGCCAGGCCGGCCACCTCGGGGTGTTCGAGCAGGCCCTCAAGGGCCTGGGGAAGAACACCCAGCTCCACGTCGGCGAGGACGTGAACGTCGCGGCCGACGACACGGTGAAGGGAAGCCTGGTGGTCATCCAGGGCGACGCCCGCGTCGCGGGCACCGTGGACGGCGACATTGTGGTGGTGGGAGGCACGCTGGAGCTGGCGGAGGGGAGCCACGTCACGGGTGACGTCCGGTTGGCGGACTCCAGCCTGCAGCGCGACGGTGGCTCCGTCGGGGGCCGGGTCGTCAACGTGTCCATGGGCGAGAGCTCCGTCGACAGCGCCACCCGGGCCCACATCCGGGACGAGGTGCGCAACGAGCTCCGCAGCGAGATGCGCGAGCAGCTCCGCGCCGCCACGCGCGTGCACACCCATCCGTCCCGCTCGCTCTTCGCTCCCTTCCGGGGGATCTTCAACGCGGTGGGAGGGCTCATCGGGGACCTGGTGACGATCCTCGTCCTCGCCCTCATCGGCATGGGCGTGGTCTCCTTCGCGGGAGACAAGCTCGACACCGTCGCCGAGACCGCGCGCCGGAGCCCCGGGCGCTCCGCGCTCGTGGGGGTGGCGGGCACCTTCCTGTTGATTCCGGTCTGGATCCTCGGAATGGTGGCCCTGGCGGTGTCCATCGTGGGCATCCCGGTGATGATCGCCTGGATCCCGCTCTTCCCGCTGGCGGCGGTGGCCGCCGGCATCCTGGGGTACCTGGCGGTGGCCAGGAACGTGGGCGAGTGGCTTGCCGACAGCGAGTACCGGTATACGGGGTGGATCCGCAAGTCGAACCCCGTCTACACCATCGCCGGAGGGCTCGTGGCCCTGGGTGCGGCGTTCATGGCCGCCCATGTCCTGTACGTGGTGCCGTTCTTCGGCCTCGTGCGCGGGCTGCTGACCTTCGTGGGCGTGATGCTCGGCATCGTCGCGATCCAGATCGGATTCGGTGCCGTGATCCTCACGCGGGGGGGGCGTCGCGGGGGCACGTACCCGGGACCGTACGACGCCGGTTGGGAGAGCTCCGTCGACGTCGATGTGGACCAGGGGAACGCCTCGTCCCCTGCCGCAAGCGCCACGGCGGAGCCTGACGCCGATGAAAGCCCCGGGCCTCGGGAGGACGGAGATGCGTAGGCCTCGCGACCGAATGTCCGCAGCACTCGGACGCCGGGTGCTCGCGGCCGTCCTGACCTCGGCCGCCTTCTTGCCCGCCGCGACGGCCGCCCAGAGCTGGCGCACGGTGACCATGTCCCGTGTGATGAGCGGGGAGAAGAACCTGGACGTGAAGGTGACCTACGGGGCCGGAACCTTCAGCATGGGCCCCGCCGCCGCGGGCATGCTCTATCGCATGCAGCTCCGGTACGACGAGGACTCCTTTCGGCCGCAGGCGCAGTACGAGGGGAACGAGCTTCGCCTCGGTGTCGAGTCGGTGGGCAACTCGGTCCACCTGGGAAAGAAACGCTCCGAGGGCTCGATGGACCTCCGGTTGGCCCGGAACGTACCCATGGACCTGGACCTGAAGTTCGGCGCGGTGCGCGCGGACCTGGACCTGGGAGGGCTCTCCCTGACGCGGCTGGAGCTGGGAACCGGCGCGTCGGAGTCCACCGTGGACATCTCCGAGCTCAATGCCGTGAGAATGGAGAAGGCGACATTCGAGGTGGGCGCGGCGGATTTCGAGGCCCGCCATCTCGGCAACCTCAACGCCGACGACATCGACGTCTCGGCCGGCGTGGGGTCGGTGACGCTGGGGTTCGACGGGAACTGGCAGCGCGATGCCGACGTAAAGGTGAACATGGGACTCGGCTCGCTGGAGCTCCGTTTTCCCGAAGGGCTCGGTGTGAGCCTGCACAAGGACAGCTTCCTCACCTCCCTCGACTCCGAGGGTTTGGTGAAGCGGGGCGACCGATACTACTCTCTCGACTGGGACAAGGCGAAGCGCAAGATCGACATCGACCTGAACGCCGCGTTCGGCAGCGTCAAGGTGGTGTGGGTCCGCTGAGCGTCCCCCCGGGACATTCGATAAGGGGAGGTAGAAACGATGATCGGCACACTGTTGACGTTTTTCGCCGTGGGTCTCCTGACCCTCATCGTGGCGGGAGTCGTGCTGTCCATCGTGGGAGTGGTGTTCTCCCTGACGTTCGGCCTCGCCATGTTCCTGCTCACGAAGGTGGCCCCGATCCTCCTGGTGGGCTGGATCGTGCTGAAGGTCGTTGAGAAGGTGCGGGGCAAGAGCTCCTTGTCCTCGGCCGACAGGAAGTGGCTCGAGGGCGAGTAGCCCCTCCTACGCAGGACGCTAGCCGACAGCCAGGGCCTGCAGCGCTTCCTCCACGACGCGGGCCACCTCGAAGAGCGCCTTCCCCGCAGGGGATTCGGGCGCGGCCACCACGGTGGGCCGTCCCTCGTCTCCGGCCTTCCGCACGGCGGGGTCCAGCGGCACACGACCCAGGAACGGGAGCTTCATCTCGGCGGCGAGACGCTCTCCCCCCCCGGAGCCGAAGACGTCCACCGGCTCTCCGCAGTGCGGGCACACGAAGCCGCTCATGTTCTCCACGATCCCCAGCACGCGCGTATTCACGCGCTCGAACATCTTCACGCCGCGTCGCACGTCTCCGGTGGACACCTCCTGAGGCGTCGTCACCATGACGGCTCCGTCCAGGTCGATGGACTGAACCAGCGAGAGCTGGGCGTCGCCGGTTCCCGGAGGCATGTCCACCACCATGGTGTCCAATGGCCCCCACGCCACCTGCTCCAGGAACTGCTTCAGGATTCCCGAGATGAGCGGCCCCCGCATGATGGCGGGCTGATCCTTGTCCAGGAGGAAGCCGAGGCTCATGAGGCGTACGCCGTGGGCCTCGAGGGGCTCGATCATCTCTTTGCCCTTCTCGCCCGTGACGCGCGGCTTTCGGGTCTCGCCGAACATCAGGGGGATGTTGGGCCCATAGATGTCCGCGTCCAGCAACCCCACCCGGAGCCCACGCGCGGCCAGCGCGGCGGCCAGATTGGACGCCACCATCGACTTGCCCACGCCCCCCTTCCCCGAGCTCACCGCAATCACGTGGCCCACCTGGGTGAGCACCCCCGGCTTCGGGGTGGGCGCAGGCACCGAGCCGGGCTTGAGTCCGCCGTGCCTCCCACCCCCACCGCTCGCCGCCATCTGGGGGAGCTGCACGTTGATCTTCACGGAGGAGACGCCGGGAATCGCCTCGACGGCGCCCCGGACCACCTTCACCAGGTCCCCCGGATCCTCGGGGCGCAGGAGAAAGGCGAAGCGCACCTCGCCGTCCTCACCGATCTCTACGTTCTGGACGTGTCCGCCGGACACGAGGTCCTGGCCGGTCCGGGGGTGGGCGACACGGGAGAGGGCTGCCATCACCGAGCCGCGGAGCTCGTCTATGCTCATATCTCAAACCAATTCACAGGAGTGTGGCCGCGCGGGACGCTACGGTCGACGCGGGGGACCGCTCAAGAGGCGGTCACCGCGATGATGCCCGGAACCGTGCTCTTGAGACGCCGCTCGATGCCTTCCCGAAGCGTCATCAGGGAGATGGGGCAGGACTCACACGCACCCAGCAGCCGCACCTCGACGACGCCTTCAGCCTCGCGGTAGGCCAGCAGCTCGACGTCCCCGCCATCGGCCTGGATCGCCGGGCGTATCGCGTCGAGCACCTCCAGGATCTTCTCTCGGGCGGTCATGTCCAACGGCTGTCTCTTCCGGAGTCGGAAGCCCCGGAGGGCCCGGAAACCGCGAAAAATCTACCGGCGCCCGGGAAGGGGGTCAACTTGAAATCGCCAGTCTGCACGCGGCTTGTGGCACCCTCGGGCGCTGCATCATCGAGCCCTTTTACCGGGTTTTGCCCGATATGGTCCATCCCCCGGAACCGGCGCGCGATTCCCGCAGCGGGCGGCACTCCGCCACATCCACGCCCCCCCTCGGCCACCCGGAAACAGGCGGGATCCGAGGTCGGATCCCAACCGCGCGTGCCCCCCGTCCTTTCCACACCCGAAGGCGGCCGGAAGCGGTTGCGTGAGCATCTCTCGAGGGTGAGATTCCCCTCGTGCCTATTCTTGCGCCGGAGAGGCCCAGCGGGGGCGGGAGAACGACTGGTTCCCCCGCCCTTTCCTTGCTCTTGCAGGCTCGCGCGACGGCTCCCGGCTCCGAATCGATCTATCCCAAGAAGACCCACCATGAGCGGTAACGTGAAGGTACCCCCACCGGTCAACGAGCCCGTCCTCTCCTACGCTCCCCGCAGCCCCGAGCGCGCGGCCCTGAAGGCCCGGCTCAAGGAGATGACGGAGACCACCATCGAGATCCCCCTCATCATCGGCGGTGAGGAGATCCGCACGGGTGACACCCTCGACGTGGTGATGCCCCACAAGCACCGGCACGTGCTCGCCAAGGCGCACAAGGCCGGTCCCAGGGAGGTGAAAAAGGCCATCGCCGCGGCCATGCGCGCGCAGCGCGAGTGGTCCGCCATGCGCTGGGAGGACCGGGCGGCCATCTTCCTCAAGGCCGCCGAGCTGCTGGCCGGGCCGTGGCGGCAGACGGTGAACGCCGCCACCATGCTCGGTCAGAGCAAGACCGCCCACCAGGCGGAGATCGACTCGGCGTGCGAGCTGGTGGACTTCTTCCGGTTCAACGTCCACTTCGCCGAGATGATCCACGGCCAGCAGCCGCTCTCCTCTCCGGGCATGTGGAACCGCTCGGAGTACCGGGCGCTGGAGGGCTTCGTCTACGCCATCACGCCCTTCAACTTCACGTCCATCGGCGGCAACCTGCCCTCCTCACCCGCCATCATGGGCAACACGGTGGTGTGGAAGCCGGCGCGTACGTCCCTGCTGTCGAGCTACTACCTGGCCCGGCTCTTCGAGGCGGCGGGGCTGCCGCCGGGCGTCATCAACTTCATCACCGGGAACTCGGCCCAGATCACCAAGGCCGTGCTCGCCGACCCCAGCTTCGGCGGCGTCCACTTCACGGGCTCCACGGAGGTCTTCAATTCCTTCTGGCGTGACATCGGTGCCAACGTCGGGTCCTACCGCTCGTATCCGCGCATCGTGGGCGAGACCGGGGGCAAGGACTTCATCGTAGCGCACCCCTCCGCGAACCCCGAGGCCCTCCTCACCGCCATCGTGCGGGGAGCGTTCGAGTACCAGGGCCAGAAGTGCAGCGCGGCGTCGCGGGCGTACGTCCCGGAGAGCCTCTGGAAGCGGATCCACAAGCCCCTGGTGGAGACGGTGAACGGGATCACCATGGGCGACGTGGCGGACTTCTCGAACTTCATGGGCGCTGTCATCGACAAGGCGGCCTTCGACAAGATCAAGGGCTACATCGACCGCGCGCGCAAGTCCAAGGACGCCAGGATCATCGCCGGCGGCGAGTGCGACGACTCCAAGGGCTACTTCATCCGGCCCACGGTCATCCTGGCGAAGACGGCGGACTACGAGTCCATGTGCGAGGAGATCTTCGGGCCGGTCTTCACGGTCCATGTGTACAAGGACGCCGATTGGAAGAAGACGCTGGGGCTGGTGGACTCCACGTCGCCGTACGCGCTCACGGGCGCGGTCTTCGCCGACGACCGCCGGGCGGTGCGCGAGGCCATGGATGCGCTGCGCAACGCCGCGGGCAACTTCTACGTCAACGACAAGCCCACCGGCGCGGTGGTGGGGCAGCAGCCCTTCGGCGGTGCGAGGGCATCGGGCACCAACGACAAGGCGGGCTCCATGCTGAACCTGCTCCGCTGGGTGAGCGCACGCTCCATCAAGGAGACGTTCGTGCCGCCCACGGACTATCGGTACCCGTTCATGGGAGCCAAGTAGGGCAGGACGGCGGACGCGCGAGCGCCGGCCGGGAGCATTCCGGCCGGTCGCGCCTCCTCGCGGGAGCTCGCGTGCGCGCGGCGCGCCGCTACGCCGCCAGCGCCTCCAGCGCCTGAGCGAAGTCGGCCCGGAGGTCCTCCACGTTCTCGACCCCCACGCTGATGCGCACGAAGCCGTCGGCGATCCCCTGGGCCGCGAGCTCCGCCGGGCTCAGGGCGGCGTGGGACGTGTAGCGCGGTTGGGAGACCAGGGTCTCGACACCCCCAAGGCTGGGCGCCACCACGGCCAGCTTCAGGGCGGCGGTGAACCGGTCGGCGGCCTCGCCACCTCCCTTCAACACCAGGCTGAGCATGCCGCCGAACCCCGACAGCAGCTCCCGCGCGAGCGCGTGGTCGGGGTGGCTTTCCAGGCCCGGGTGGAAGACCCTCTCCACCAGGGGCTGCGCCTCGAACCA
>Ga0315535_1000653_pt1 | contig 24269 bp, 19 predicted proteins | sample SalMarSW160220MG_2_FD_203092 | JGI IMG/M metagenome (GOLD analysis project Ga0315535, IMG submission 203092) | Salt marsh sediment microbial communities from the Plum Island Ecosystem LTER, Massachusetts, United States - Salt Marsh Sediment SW1602-20 ... | reverse complement strand
GTACGTCTCTTTAAAATCGCCGCATCTCATGGTTCGATACTGTTTCCTTCCACATTGTCTCACACTCGCTCAACGATCTGCTTCCCGAACAGCCCATAGGGGCGGATCATCAGGATAATCACCAGGACGAAGAAAGGCGCCACAGCCTTGGCGCCCCCACCAACCAGAGGATCTATGTAGATACCGGTCAGGTTCTCCAGGATGCCGATAATCAGCCCGCCGAGGATAGCCCCTCCGATGCTGTCCAAACCCCCCAGTATGATCACGGAGAGGACCTTCAGGCCGATATCTCCCATGTAGATGCTGATACCGCTGATATTCCCTATGACGATCCCTCCTATGACAGCCGCAATGGCGCCGAAACTCCAAGAAAGGGCAAAGATCCATCTGACGCTGATGCCCATGGAGAGGGCCGCCTGCTGGTCATTGGCCGTTGCCCGCATGGCCACCCCTGTTCGGGTAAATTTGAAGATCAATATGAAAATGATGGTTCCGGCAATGGCAAACAGGAACCCCCAGAGCAATCCGGAAGGGACAACGGCAAAATTGAGATTCAACGGTTGAGGGGGAAATATTTCAGGAAAGGAGCGGTAGTCAGGGGACCAGATCAGATGCGTGAGGCCCTGCACCACGAAAGCCAGGCCGATGGTCACCATTATAACGGAAATGATGGGTTCACCTATGAGCGATCTGAGTACGACCCTTTCAATCACAATACCCAGGACAAAGGCAAAGGCAAGAGTCCCCAGGAAAGCAACCCAAAAAGGAGCGCCGGAACCGGCGAGGATGGTCAGACAGACAAATGCCCCCAGGGTCATGAAAGAACCGGTGGCGAGATTCAGGATGCTCGTGGCCTTGTAAATGAGCACATAGCCAAGCGCAATAAGCCCGTAAACACCGCCGGTGGCGACGCCGGTTACGATAACCTGCAGCAGGATATCCATGACAGAGTCCTTGAGCTCTCACCGTGATGTCGGCAAAAAGGCAGGTCGACTATCAAGGTTCATCTCAAAACGACAAGATCATTTTTGCTGGATGCCGAAGAATTCTGCAAATCAGGGTTGAAATATCTTGGGGTCTGAATGATATTCTTAGCCCAGTGGGGCGGGATTGTCAAACGCAAATCCCAGGTCATAAGAACCACCGGGAATTTCTCAGCCATCATCAGCTCAGGAACGCTTGACCGGGCCTACAGCCATCAGGTAGAGAAGCCTGGAATTCTCACCAAGGCCCAGAAACCGGCGAGCCTCCTCATCGTAGATGGCGCCGATGCCGCAGCACCCGTAGCCCATGGAAGCAGCGCACAGGTAGAGCGTCTCACCCATGCGGCCCGCCTCCAGCATGGCGTACCGGTATCCCCTCGGTCCGAACCGGTCTTCGAGGACTCCCAAGTCGGCCAGGAACAGAAAATGGAGGGCGGCGTTGGCAAGCCAGGCCTGGTCCAGGCAGATACGCGCCATGTCTTCCATGAACTGCCCTTCCTTTACCATCCCGAGACTCCCTGTTTCACGGTCCAGGAGATAGTAGCCCGGCTTTCGCGCCTCCGCACGATTCATCAAGATTCCGATGCCGACCAGCTGGCCGTCGTTTTCAGAAGCAGTTATCAGGAGTCCTTCGATCAATGCTGCGAAAGCAGTCTCAGGCATGGGTTTTCGAACAAAATTCCGCCTGGATCGACGGGAAAAAACCGCGTCTTTGTACTGTACCAATTCGGGCCAGGTACCGGGGAGGTGCAGTCTTTCCCAGTGAGCAGGAGAAGGCCCCGGTGTCTGTATCACGACCGGAGAGTCCTTTTTCGTACCTCGTATCGATGACATGCCCGCCCGGTGGGCCTCAAGAGCCGCGGAATGGACCTTCTCCCGGGAAGCTGTCCGGCTCGCATCCGGAAAATCCTGTGGAAGTCCTTCCGGGGACGAGGGTATTCCGGGCAGGACCCCTTTCTCGTTCAAACCCGGGACAATGGCAAGGCAGACCTCCTTTTCCGGATCAAGGCCCAGGACTTGGTTCACCTCTTCATCGGGGAAATCATAGGACGGGAAGACGGCTCTGCCCATGGACCTCGCAGCAAGAACGAGATTCTGGAGGAGATGTCCGGTATCCAGCAGACAGTAACGGTATCCCCGGTCCCGGTATTTCCAGCAGCTGCGAAAGAAGATAGCGGTAAGAAAAAAGGTGAGGGTCGGACCGGTCCCCGTGCTTCCCGGGAACGGATCCGTTCTCAGGGGATGGAGACCGTGGCGAGCAACGGAAAAGTGATAGAGTCCGTCCCGGAGTCCTGCAATGCCACTCGATGCGAGGTACAATTCCGCGGGGTAGAGCGCCCCCGCAGATGGCGCACTCCGGAAATAGAACTGTCCACTTCCCTGCCGGACCTTGGCGGTGAGGCTGTAGGAAAGGAACAGCATGGTCGAAAGGACCTTGATATCCACTTCGCCGCCTTCAGGATCCATTTGCACGTCCCGGAGGATCGCGGATAAATTCCTTTCAGGAAACAGGCCCGGCTCGGGCAGGGAGATGGGCTGTATGCCCGGATATTCCTTGAAGACACCCGGCTGGTTTTCCCAATCAAGGACATGTCCCTCCATGCGATTTCGATCATAGCTCGTGGCAACGTGATATTGAAAGCATGAAGTGATCATTCCGCCGGATCCCTTCCTCTTCAATCGCCTGCCTGTTTCGGAGCAGAATGGACCACCATCTGTGGGAACGGTATCTCGATGCCCTTCTCGTCAAAGGTCTCTTTGATCTTCCGGGTCAGGTCAAACTTCGTACTCCAGTAATCCCCGCTTTTCACCCAAGGGCGCACCACCAGGTTGACGCTTGAATCGGCCAGTTCGGAAACAGCAATCTGGGGAGCCGGGTCGGACAAAACCCTCTCGTCTTCGTCCAGTATTTTTTTCACCACGTCATAGGCTTCCTTGATGGAAGACCCATAGCTGATGCCGATGACGAGATCCACCCGTCTCGTGTCATACCCTGAGACATTCTGGATGACGTCGCCGAAGAGCTTCCCGTTGGGGACGATAATTTTCACGTTATCCACCGTAGCAAGCACCGTGGTGAAGAGTTCAATGTCCTTGACCGTCCCTGCCACGCCGGCTCCCTGGACATAGTCGCCGATCTTGTAAGGCCGCAGGAGCAGGATCAGCACGCCCGCGGCAAAGTTTGCCAGGGAGCCTTGCAGGGCAAAGCCGATGGCGAAAGCCCCTGCCCCCAGCACCGCCACGAATGAGGCAGTCTGGATTCCGAACTTGGCCAGGGCCGCAAGGACCGCAAACACCAGGATAATGACATAGGCCAGGCTCCCTACGAAGGAAACAATGGCGGCATCGGTTTTTGTCTTTTCCAGTACCCTCCGGCACATGGACCGCCCGATCCCGGCGGCAATGCGGCCGAGGATCAGGATTATGATGGCGCCGATGATTTTCAGGCCATAGGTAGTAAAAAAGACGCTCAGTTGATCAATAGCAGGCTGCATGAGAGGGCCTCCTTTCTGACTCTTGCTCGACAATTATTGGTGAGAACTCAGGCGTGCTGCCCGCACTTCATGAGGAAACAAGTTGAATTGGTTTTTTCTCGGGTTTGCCATGGGGACTGCGCGGGACCATCTGGCAGAGCCTCTTGCTGCCGGTCACAAGTCTTCTTGGCTGAAGGTTGTTTCCTGCTCTCATTTGGGCAGCGGGAAATTTTCCCTACCTATACCACAGGGAAAAAGTCCGCGCAACACCTCTTTCCGCCCGATCAATCAAGTTCCAGGCAGTTTTTCTGGATGGCAAAATCCGTGTTGGCTTCCCGAAGAAATATCCCTTTTTCAACAAACGGGAGCCAGGCCAGGGCCTTTTCATTCAGATGCAGGCTCGCGGTCCTGACCGTGTTCCGTATCATCTTGGCCCTCTTGGGGATCATGGAGTAGAGCAGGAGATTCGCCATTTCCATGGCCTCGCCCAGGGGAAGCCACACATCCGCCGCACGGATGTTTCTGAATTCCTCGGTCTCGCTCTCCACGAATTCAGGCTGGTTTCGCGCGATCTGGGTCGAGAATCTGTCCACGGCTGCAGCATTCCGTATCCTGAAGGCCGGGATATGGAAATGAATGGGCTTCTGCTTGAGCACCTCCTGGTCCATGACCCTGGGCAGGGGGAAGAGATCGTAAAAATCCTTCAGATTCTTGTACTGTCTCTCGGGGGTCGTGATGGTAACGGTCAGTCTCCAGAACGGCAAATAGGTGAAGGCATTCATCTGCTGCCCTTGGCCGGGCAGGACCACACGGTAAGGAACTTCCTCAAAATGTTCACCTGTCTCCTGCCAGGCCCTGCCGCAGGTACGGCAGAGGTGAATCCTGGCCTTGGGCCGGTAAGGGAGGTCCCATCCGCAGTTGGGGCACGTAAAAGGAATGAAATTGAGCGGCCGGTACGGTACAGTTTCCCGCCGGGGCTCGTTCTGAAGCTCTTCCACGGAGAGACTCCCTTTTACGACCTTGTGGGAGAGGCCGTCAACGATGAGCACGTTCTCTCTGCCGTCTTGTGCGACGGAAAAGCAATAAAAAGGGAAGTACACGAGGGAGTACCGTTCCCCGATCAGTTCCGTTTTCAAGAGTTCGACCTTCTCCCTGTCGGCGGATCCTCCAGGATAGGGCGTCCGGAGAGCCGTTTTCTTTGCCTCCTCGAGTGGGATGTCTTCTTGCAGAACGAGGGCCTCCTTCCCCATTTTTTCCTTGTTGTACGGCCACATCTTCATTGCTTCCGCCCGGAGACCCAGGGAGAAAACCTCCCACCGATCGGACGCAAAGGCCGGAAAGGTGCGATTATAGGCTACGGCTCGAAGGTTCTTGAAATAGTCATAGGCGGTGCCGCCGTAGAGCGTGTCTTCATACTTGCGACCGAAGGCATGCTGAAACAGGAGCCCCTTGACCCGCCAGTACGGGGCATACAGGACAGCTGCCTTCTCTATTTTGAACGGCCCGATCTTTTTCTCCAGGGCCTTCAGAAGGGCCCTGCCCACCTGCTCCTTGGTCCCTTTCGGGGGAAAGAAAAAGGACTGGACCTCGTTTCTCCCTGTCGGCATCAGGACCGACTCGCAGTAGTCGCAGTGGAAAACGGAAGCGTCCTCCGCAAGACTCACTTCAGCGGAACACTGAGGGCATTTCAAGACAATATCCACTACCTGCCTCCCAGGCGCATGAGCTCTCTTTCCACCTTCGCTATCTCTTCTTCCAGGTCCTCGATGGCCAGGATCTGATTCGGCCGGACAGAGTGGGCGGGAAGGGCCGCTTTCCGGTCTACCAGTTGTTCTTTCAACCCGTCGAGCTTCTTTTCCAGTTCCGCTTTCCTTTCCTCCAGCCTCTCTTCAGCCATGCGCACCTCCCTCACAAATTCAATGACCTTCCGGGCGTCCTTCCGGAACCGAACGGGCTTTCCGTCCGGACCCTCTTCATTAGTCAGAGTGCAACTATCCACCCCCGCAGGCAGGACCCGCAGGATACCTTCCCCGACGTTTTCAGGAGAGAGTCCCCCGGCAAGGATCACCGGGATATCGCTCTCCTCCACCAGCTTCCGGGCCATATCCCAGTCGACGGTCTGGCCGGTGATCCCGATAAACCCTTTGACCGGCTGCTCCTGCACCCATGTATCGGTCAGAAAAACGTCGCTCAGGGCCGCAAATTCCTGGACGATATCCAGGAAAGGAAATTCCTCGTCCTCTTCTTCACGGGGCAGGGGAATGGAACGGATGATCTTGATTTCAGGGAAGTAGCTCTTCACTCCTTCCTGCAGATGGATGAAAGGTTTCAGACTATGCATTTTCTTTTCCCGCGACACGATGTTGTCGCAGAAGTGCACATAATCCGGGGCGTAATAGTCCAGGGTTCGGTAGATGTTCTCCGTGTGGGTGAAAAGGGGAATCAGGCTGCTCTTCCTGCCGGCATTCTGGACCACGCGCACCGTTTCCCTCAACAGGGGATCACGCCACTCATCCTCTGCCAGGACCACGCTTCCCAGACGGTCCACCCCCGCCTCAAGACACTTCTCAGCTTCCTGAGAGGTCTGTATCTCATATATCTGTACGATCATGCATCGAACCTCTTGCAGTAGGCTCCTAGTGAATGCTCTGGTTACCAGCTTAAGAAACTTTGTTCAAGGTTTTTGTAAATAATGTCGATAGTTGCCTTGGAGTGTCTTTAACCAGAAAAAGGGCCACAGGCGTATTTTCCGATATGTCGAGGGCATTTTTCAAGCCGCCGCAGGAGAACACGGAGCTGTTCGCCGTTAGAGTGATCACAAAGGGGCCCTCTCTGACTGTCCTCCGTGGGGTTGATGGATAAATTATGCACATAGCCGGCAGTTATATCCCAGATATACTATCAGCCTGCCGTAACTACCATCCCGTCTTCTACGCGGCAGCCCCGGGACGAAACAGAGACGGGAAAGGATTCACCTTGATTGAAATCCTGGTAGTGATGGCTATCATAAGCACCCTTTCTGCCATCGCCATCCCTGCCTATGAGAATTACCGTGATAGAGCGATGATAGCCCGGGCCGTATCTGAAATCAAGATCCTGAGCCAGGAAATATGCAGCTACGGGGCAGGTGATGGAGGCAGTTTGCCCATAACTCTCGACGATATAGGCCGGGCCGGCCTCCTCGATCCCTGGGGGAACCCTTACGAATACCTGAACTATGCCACCGTGCATGGAGCCGGTCATGGTATACGCAAGGACCGGAGCCTCCATCCCTTGAATTCGGATTACGATCTCTACAGCAAGGGAAAAGACGGACGGAGCCAGCCGCAAATCACCACCCCTTTCAGCCGGGACGATGTCATACGGGCCAGCGATGGCCGATTCATCGGGTTGGCGGCAAATTATTAGCGGGATTGGAATTTGCAGCACATGAAATTATTCAGGACCAAAAATCTTTCATTTGAAACATCATTCCTAAAGAGTGGAGTTGCACGTCGTGTCTTTGTGCAGTTCATTCTTTGCGCGCTGGTACCGATCGCTGTCCTCGGCATTGTCTCTTTCGAGCAGGTCGCAAATCAACTCCACCAGCAGGGCAGGATCCGCCTGTTCCACTTCAGCAAGACCATGGGCATGTCCGTCTTCGAACGGCTCACGCTCCTTGAAAATGAGTTGCAGAACCTTTCCCAGATCATCCAGAGGAACCCGGAAACCCTGTCAGGATCATTAAGCGGAAAATTCGGCAACAGGTTGGAACGGCAATTCAAAGGAATCTCATTCTTCCGGGAATCCGGCGGGGGGTCGTCTTTTCTGGGAACAATCAGGCAGCCGGAAGAATTCTCAAGCCAGGAGAGACAACACCTCAATTCGGGAAAATCATTGCTCATAACTCGTCGTGATCCACAGGGCGAATTGCACATCTATTTGGCAAGGGACCTTGTTCCACAGGACCCCGCCGCGGGATTCCTCATAGGCGAAATGCGGACCCGCTACCTCCTGGGGCTCTCCGAATACGACACCCTTCCATTTAAGACAGAACTCTGTCTCCTGGACCAGATGGACAACGTCCTGTTTTCCACCGTGCCCCTTCCCGCCCCCTCCTACCGAAAACAGGTGGATGCCGTGCCGTCAGGCTATTTCAGTTGGAACAACGGAACAGGGACCTTTCTCGCCAGTTTCTGGTCAATCCCATTGAAATATTATTTTCTCCACGCCAGGTGGACCGTCATCATGAGCCAGCCGGAGTCATATATCTTTTCACCGGTTTCCTATTTCAAGAGGACGTTCCCTCTGGTGATTCTTCTGTCCTTTTTCGTCGTCGTGTTTATCAGTCTCGTGCAGATTCGGAGGACCCTGCTGCCCCTCCAGGAGCTGAAAAAGGGGGCCCGGCAAATCGGGATGAAGCTGTTCGACAGCAGGATATCGGTAACGAGCAAAGATGAGTTTGAAGATCTCGCACAAACATTCAACGACATGGCCGAGCAACTGGGCAGGCAGTTCAATACCATGACTGCGGCAGCGGAGATAGACCGGGCGATCCTGTCGGCCTTGAGGACCGAAGAAATTGCGCAAATAGCGCTCATGCGGATGACCGGTCTTTTTCAGTGCACTGCAGCAGGGCTTATCCTCATCGACCCCGCTGCTCTGCGCCCGCCGACGGCCTATATACTCGGGCGTGACACAGACGAGGTGAGGCTCCTGGACGAAGTGAAGATTACCCCCGCCGACATCAAGGACTTCCTCAACAAGAGAGATTTCATGATGATACGGGAAGGCGAGATCATTCCCCGCTTCCTGAGGCCCTTTGCAGCCGATAAGGCTGATTCATTCGCGGTGCTCCCTTTCTTCATAAATGGAACCTTCGCCGGGATCATTGTTCTGGGTCCTTCAAGCCCCTTTGACCATGACAACGATAACCTGGTCCAGGCACGCCTGCTGACCAATCAGGTTGCAGTGGCCTTGAGCAACGCACGCCTGCTCGAAGAACTGACCGCTCTCAACTGGGGCGCCTTGAAGGCCCTCGCGAGGACAGTGGACGCAAAATCTCCCTGGACCGCAGGCCACTCTGAGCGGGTGACCGCAAATGCCCTACGGATCGGTCGTGCCTTGCATCTCTCTCCCGAAGAGCTTGGAAACCTCCATCGAGGAGGCCTGCTCCATGATATCGGCAAGATCGGGGTTCCGACCTACATCCTCGATAAACCGGGAAAGTTGACACCGGGAGAATGGAGAACCATCCGGGAACATCCTTGCACGGGCGCAAAGATCATCGAGCCCATCGCTCCTTACAGACCGATCCTGCCGGTAATTCTCCAGCATCACGAACGTTTTGACGGGAAGGGATATCCGGATGGTCTTGCGGGAAATGCCATTTCTCTCGGCGCCAGGATCCTGGCTGTTGCTGATGCCTATGACGCCATGGTCTCGGATCGGCCGTACAGGAAGGCAATGACAAGGGAGCAAGCAATGCACATTATTCGGGAAGAGGCCGGCCGGCAATTCGACCCGCGCGTGGCGGCCGAATTTCTCGATCTTGTTGAAAAGGCGAAACCTTTACAGAAGGTGCCTATCCCTCCATCCCAAGAGAGATATCCACATTCAGCTCGTTCCCGATCTGCGTAAACCCCTCCTCCAGGTCCTCCCTCGTCAGACCTCGCGGCAGATCAATTTGGATATCGATGGAGTAGATGGCGGCTCCGGTCTCGGGCGAGCGGCTCATTCTGGATGCGAAGTGCAAAATATTGACATCCCTGTTCGCAAGGTACCTGCTGATTCTGTAAACGATTCCTGCCTGATCCACGCCCTCCACATGCAACGTCTCGGAGGTCGTCGGCTTCCTGGATTGCTGCCTCTCACTCGTGATGGGCCGCACAAAAGCCGATATGCCTTTTTCCTTCTCAAGCCGGCGGCATCCTTTGGAGAGCCGGTCTTCCAGCGATTCCTGTCCGGGTCCCTCTTCCAGTCCTTCCACCAGAAAGATCATGGCGAACTCGTCCGACAGGCTGGTCATGGTGGAATCCTCAAGATTGCACCCGTTTTCATAGACCAATCCGGAGACGTCCGCGATAAATCCCGGGCGGTCCTTCCCAAAGGCGGTCATGATAAATCTTTTCCCCATAGCTACCTCCGATTATTTTCCCGGGCCAGAAACGGTCCCGTACATCTCATGGGCTCTGTAAGAGCTTCGCACGAACGGGCCGCTGAAAACTTCACGAAAACCCATTCCGAGGGCGGTTTCCCTCCAGCCGTCGAATTCCACCGGCGGCACAAACCGTGCCACCGGGAGATGGAGGCTGGAAGGCTGGAGATACTGTCCGATAGTCATCATCCTGCACCCAGTGCGGTATACATCCTCAAGGGTCTTTTCGATTTCCCCGGAAGTCTCCCCCAGACCCAGCATAATGCCCGACTTGGCAGGAATAGAGGGCTTGAGTTCTTTCACCCTTTTAAGGAGTTCCAGAGAGCGCAGGTAATCGGCCTGTGGCCGGACCAGAGGGTACAGGCGGGGCACGGTCTCAATGTTGTGGTTCAAAATATCGGGTCCGGCATCCAGGACCGTGGAAAGGGCGGCCTCGTCACCCTGAAAATCAGGCACCAGCACCTCAACCAGTACCCCATTCACTTTCTTTCTTATTTCCCTGATGGTCTCTGCGAAAACGCGCGCTCCCCCGTCGGAGAGGTCATCCCTGGTAACCGAGGTCACCACCGCGTAGCGGAGCCCCAACGATGCGACCGCGTCCGCCACTCTCTTCGGTTCTTCGGGATCAGGTCTCGTTCTCGGACCCTGTCTTACTGCACAGAACCGGCAATTCCTCGTACACCGGTCGCCCATGATCAGGAATGTGGCGGTGTTACGGGAGAAGCATTCCCACTGGTTGGGGCATTTTGCCTCCTGGCAGACCGTGTGGAGGAAACCGTCCCTGACCATCTTCCTGACCTGCTCATAGGCCGGTCCGCTGGGGAGTGATTTCCTGAGCCACGCCGGTTTTTGCGCGCGCACCCTCGTATTCATCCTCTATCCGGAAACCTCATGCACTTTTTCGTACTCTACTGACCCTGCGTCTTCAGCGACTAACTCTAGATCACTTCTGACTGCAGAGACAGCCTTTTTGGCGGAGGAAGTCTCTCTCGAACGTGCCGGCATCCACCTGCACGGTTCTGATTCCGAAAACGGCCTCCGTGTGGCGGATAACACCGTCTTCGACCAGGACCATGTCCAGATTCTGTGCCCCCTCCTCCTTGAGAGAGGTCATGGAAAAACCCGCAAGGCCGCACGGGTTGATCCAGGAAAAGGGCTCGAGCGAGAGGTTCACATTCAGCGCCATCCCATGAAACGCTATTCCCCGCCGGATTGCTATCCCCACACTCCCGAGCTTCCTTGGCCCTACCCAGACGCCATGATTGACGCTGCTGCGCTGGGCCGAAACGCCCCAGTCTCCTGCGGTCCTGATCATCACCTCTTCGAGGCCTTCCACATACTCGGCAACCCCGAGCCGGGCGGATTTCATATGGATAATGGGATAGGCAACGATCTGTCCCGGACCGTGATAGGTGATATTCCCCCCGCGCTCCGTCCGGACGACCTGAATGCCCTGACGGTCGATGAACCGGGATGGTACCTTCAGGTTCTCCATACCCCCTTTGTGGCCGAGGGTGAAAACCGGTTCATGCTCCAGCAGGAGCACCGTGTCCGTCTCCAGCATCCCCCGATACCGCGCCTCGATCATTCTGTGCTGCAGATCCAGGGCCGCCCCGTAGGCCAGGGTGCCGAGCTGCACGATATGCCAGACACGCTCTCGCTTCATTGTCGCTTTGCTATCCCGCCAGGCACGGTCTTCGAGCCGCCTCTGTTTCGTTCATGCGCCGGGCCTTTGGCCTTGTGGGGGCTTCGAAGAGCAATGACGGATCCCCCTTCGCCTCTTCTGCGATCGCCTTACACGCCTCCACAAAGAGGTCAAGGGTTTCTTTGGATTCGGATTCTGTCGGCTCTATCATGATCGCCCCATGGACAACCAGGGGAAAATAAATGGTAGGCGGATGAAATCCATAGTCCATGAGACGTTTCGCCATGTCAAGGGTCGTGACCTTGTACTGCTCCTGGATCTTGTCCGAGAAGACACACTCGTGCATGCACGGCCTGTCATAGGGAAGATGGAAAACACCGGCGAGCCTCTTCCTCACGTAATTGGCATTCAGCACTGCAAGCTGGCTGGCCTTCTTGAGTTCGTTTCCCATGCTCAGGATATAGCTGTAGGCCCTCACGATAACGCCGATGTTCCCGTAAAACGCGTGTAATTTTCCGATGGACTTGGGAAAGTCCTGAGAAAGGATGAACTTTTTTCCCTCTTTTACTACCCTCGGCACGGGAAGAAACGGCTCCAGATCTTGCCTGACGCAAACCGGACCCGCGCCCGGTCCCCCGCCCCCATGAGGGGTGGAAAAAGTCTTGTGGAGGTTCAGGTGCATGACGTCGACCCCCATATCGCCCATGCTTGCGACGCCCATGACCGCGTTCATGTTGGCGCCGTCCACGTACACCAGGCCTCCCCCAGCATGGACGATATGGGCGATTTCTCTGATATGCTCTTCAAATAACCCCAGCGTGTTGGGATTCGTGACCATAATTCCGGCAGTGGCCTCATCCATGACGGCCGCGACATTCTCCGGGGAGAGAACCCCCTGTTCATCTGACTTTACCGGGACCGGGGTGAACCCGCAGAGGGCCGCGCTGGCCGGGTTCGTTCCGTGGGCTGTATCGGGTATGAGGATTTTGCTCCTTGCCGAACCCGCATTCTTATGGAAGGCCCGCACAATCATCATGCCCGTCAGCTCTCCATGGGCGCCGGCCGCGGGCTGGAGGGTCACGGCGGAAAGACCCGTGATCTCTGCGAGGTATCGCTCCAAGTCAAACATCATCCGCAGGACACCCTGGGAGAGATCCACGGGAAGCAGTGGGTGTGCGGCAGAGAGACCCCGCAGGGATGCCTGCCGCTCATTGGTCTTCGGGTTGTACTTCATGGTGCATGAACCTAAAGGGTACATCCCGCTGTCCACTCCGAAATTCCACTGGGAGAGCCTGGTAAAATGTCTGACCACGTCCACTTCACTCAGGTCGGGAAAATCAGGCCCTTCACCGGCCAGTTTTTCGTCCAGCGGCGAAGAGTCCACATCCGGGACGGGCAGGGAAAATCCCGATCTTCCTTTTCTCCCCTGCTCCCAGAGAAGCGGCTCATTCAGGACAAGCCCGGTTGCTCCTAGAGATTCTTCCACGATCCAACCTCCTTGATCAACGCATCCATATCCTGTCTGGTGTTCGTTTCAGTAACGCACAGGAGATAATGGTCCGGCAGTTCGGGAAGGAAGGGGAAAACCGGAAGTCCCGCTACAATTTTTTTCTCCAGGAGCCCGGCATGCGCCTTCTCAAGGCCCGCCCCGAACCGTACCACGAATTCGTTGAACGTCGGGGTTGCAAATGGAACCGTTGCCCCGACATTCCGCAGCCCGTTCTTCAGGTATTCCGCCTTATCATGGTTCAGCTGCGCCAGATCCCTGATCCCGGTACCGCCAACGCAGGCCATGTACATGGTGGCGGCCAGGGCGCAGAGCCCGTGGTTGGAGCAGATGTTTGACGTTGCCCGCTCACGGCGAATGTGCTGTTCCCTGGTAGCGAGGGTGAGGACAAATCCGCGTTTGCCGTTCCTGTCCGTGGTCCGGCCTACCAGCCGTCCCGGCATGCTCCTGACGAATTTCTGCCGTGCCGCAAACATGCCGAGTCCCGGGCCGCCAAAGGACTGGGGGATGCCGAGGCTCTGTCCTTCTCCACACGCGACATCTGCGCCGAGCGCCCCCGGGCTCTTGAGCAGGCCGTAGGCCAGGGGTTCCGTAAAGACGGTCACGAAAAGGGTGTTCGGATCAGAATGGACCACTCTCCCCTGGTGCTCCAGATCCTCAATACATCCGAAAAAATTGGGGGACTGGATTGCGACGGCGGCGCATTCCTCCAGGTCATCGATCCCCGAGAGATCGGTGGTCCCGTTTTCCAGGAAAGGAAGTTCAACCACTTCGTATCCAGGAGCGGTGAGATACGTTTGAACCACCCGGCGATACAAGGGATGAACCAGGCGCGACACCGCCACCCTTTTCCTCTTTGTGACGCGTATGGCCATAAGAAGCGCCTCGGCAAGGGCCGATGCCCCATCGTACATGGAGGCATTCGCCACATCCATCCCCAGGAGCCTTGATGTCAGGGTCTGGTATTCGTATATTGCCTGCAGGGTGCCCTGGCTTATTTCCGGCTGGTAGGGGGTATAGGCGGTATAGAATTCACCCCGCAAAAGGAGCTGCCTCGCAACCTCGGGAATAAAGTGATTGTAGCTGCCAGCCCCGAGAAAAACCTTATAAGCAGGAGAGACAGCCATATCTTCTGCGAGGGCATCCATATGCGCGTTGAGTTCCCATTCGGTCAAGGGAGACGGCAGATCCAGTTCCCTCTCCAGACGGCAGTCCTTCGGAATGGCGGCGAAGAGATCATCCAGGGAGTTCAGGCCGATCTCCTGCAGCATCTCCCTGATGTCTTCTTCTGTATGGGGAAAATATCGCATTCCTTTATCCTTTCAGCATGTCAAGATAGACGTCCCTGTCCATCAGGGAATCTGTCTCGCCCGAGTTGCCGGGCCTGAGTTCTATCATCCAGCCACCTGCATAGGGATCCTTGTTTACCAGCTCCGGCCGTTCCTCCAGATCCACGTTGACGGCCGTGATTTCTCCCCCCACCGGCATGTAGAGTTCCGACACGGCCTTGACCGATTCCACGGTGCCGAATTCATCCCCCTTGCCGAACGAAGCCCCCACCTCGGGCAGTTCCACGAAAACGATATCACCCAGCTGATCCTGGGCATAATCGGAGACACCCACCTTTACCAGATCCCCTTCCTGCCGCGCCCATTCATGGTCTTCAGTGTATCTCACGTCATCCGGAAAATGCAATTCATTGATCTCTTTCATCTCTTCCTCCTTGGATACGACATTGGCTCTTGGGTTCTCATATCTTTTAGCGCTAAAACGGCTCTTTCTTCAAGCCTTTTCATCCATTCTCCGCTGAATCCTCATCCCTGTGTACCCTTTTTCCAGCTATCGCAAATTGATGATGTTGTCAATAAAATAAATAGACAGTGCCGGTTTCCTCAAAAACTGTTGACATTTCTATACGAAACTGCAAAAAATGCACCCATTGGCACTCAAAATTGCCGGAGGCTGACCAGGCCGGGAATTCCCGCTGAGCGGAAGTCATCAGGTACCCTTTCGAGGAAGATCAGGGAAGAAGCTTTTTCTGGAGTGACTGGTGAGAGGGCGCCGTCTTCTCGTGACCTATCAGTGGGGGAACCCGCAGCTCGACGCAGTCGAGAATGCGGAGGGGGGTAGCTATCCCATGCTGATAAGTCACTGAAAAGACCAGCCCGGAAGCCTCGGAACGGAAGAAATGGCTTCTTCACTGATCTGGGCAGCAGAACCAGGATTTCCAATAGACAATAAACCGGCACCATGAGGAGAGAAGACAAATGGCGGAAAAAATAGCTGTTATCGGCGGTGGCCCGGGAGGCTATGTGGCGGCCGTTCGTGCGGCACAGCTGGGGGCGGAGGTTACCCTGGTGGAGAACGATAATCTGGGAGGAACCTGTCTCAACTGGGGGTGTATTCCTTCAAAGGTCATGAAAACAACAGCGGACAGGATGGAGATTTTTCAGGGCTCCCGGGAATACGGCATCGTCTCGGAAGGGAATCCTCACCTTGACATGGGCGCCCTGACCCGGCGGAAAGCGTTCGTTATCGAAATGCAGCGTACGGGAATTGAAAAGCTCCTGAAGCATCACAGGGTACACCATGTGCGGGGAACGGGAAGCGTTCCCCGGTATGGGAAATTGCAGGTGACCGCGGAAGACGGGAAAGATCTCCTTTTCTCCTGGGAAAGGCTGCTCATTGCCACCGGTTCCCGCCCCGCAGGAATTCCGCTCTTCCCCTTTGATGGAGACAAGATCCTTTCGAGCAACGACGCCCTTTTCCTGGAGAGCATACCTGACTCCATCGTCATCGTCGGCGGCGGTGTGATCGGTTGCGAATTCGCGTTCATCTTTTCCGCTCTTGGGGCCAGAGTCACGGTGGTGGAAGCCCTTGACCGGATCCTGCCTCTTCCCGCGGTGGATCAGGATTGCTCCAAGGTGCTCCAGCGTGAGATGAAGAAAAGGAAGATTGCTTTCTTTGTCAACCGGACCGTGGAAAAGGTCGAACACAAGGATTCGCTTCTGTTGATCCGGATCAGCCCTTCTCTTGCAACCAAAGACAAGGGGAAGAAAGAAACGGAGCCGATCTTCCTGGAGGCCCAAAAGGTGCTCGTCTGTGTGGGCAGAAGCCCCAGCACCGCCCGCCTGGGCCTGGCATCCCTGGGGGTGGAGACCGATGAGCGGGGATGGATCCGCACAGACGCCAGGATGGCGACCTGTGTGGAACATGTCTATGCGCTGGGAGATGTCCTCGGCCCTGAGAAGGTGATGCTTGCCCATGTGGCATCCAGGGAAGGAGTCATCGCGGCGGAAAATGCGATGGGCGGGGCCCGGGAAATGAGCTATGATGTTATCCCGTCAGCTATCTTCACCTCGCCCGAAGTGGCCGACGTTGGCCTCACTGAGGCGGAGGCCGTTGCCCGCGGGAAGAGCGTTCGCGCCGATACGGTCCTCTTCAGAAACATGGGCAAGGCCCAGGTCCTTGGAGACCTGGCGGGAGAGGCAAAAATAGTCTCGGACGCGGATACCGGGAAGGTCCTCGGGGTTCATCTGATCGGTCCCCATGCCACCGATCTGATCGCTGAAGGTGCCCTTGCGGTGCAGACGGGGTGCACGGTGGAGCAGCTTGCGGAGACCATCCATGCCCACCCGACCCTGGCCGAAATCATGTATGAAACCTCCCTCAAGGCCCTGGACAGGAGTCTCCACGGGTAATCCCGGCGAAACACCGCCGGTTTCCGGCCGTCTGCTTTCTCCCCCTTTTATCCCCCAGGCGCCGGATACCCTGCGCGAGCGGAAGTTTCTACGGGAGCAGCGACCAGATGGCCTTGCGCAACAACGCGCGCGTCATCTGGACCTTGTACCTGTTCTTCGCGAGAGGGATGATACCCGAAAAAGAAAAGTCATTGACGGCTTCCGCCAGGTCATCTCCTGCTGTCTTTCCTTTCAGAAACGCCTCCACCTCCCTCAACCGGACCGGTGTCGGAGCCACCGCCCCCAGAACGATCCGGGCATCCTTGATCCGGTTGCCCTCCATTACAAACAGGGAGGCTACACCGCAGATTGGGAAATCGATGGAATTTCTGATGCGGTATTTGCAGTATCTCTGTCTCATTCCCGATACCGGCTCAGGTATCTCTATCTCCAGGACCAGTTCATCATTATCCAAGAGTGTTGATTTCCCGGGTCCCGCGTGGAAAAAATCTTCCGCTTCAATAGTCCGCTGGGTGGTCTTTATCCTGGCGCCCAGCGCGATCAATGCGGGTGCAAGGTCAGAGGCGTTCACCGCCACGCAGCCGCAATTCAGACATCGCCCGGCTTCCAGTTCCGTGCTGCTCCAATCCAGACCGAGGTTGTCCTCGAGATCAAGACTTCGTTGGAACAGAGGCACTGTTGGCATAGCCGCACGCTCCTGCTGACTCAAACCTTCCACATTGACCTGCAGGAACGGCTTTTTAGCAGGAACCGAAGATACCTCCGGCAGGGCTTCGCCCTGGAGGTGGAGATGAACGGCCTGGGCCGCCCTGCGCCCCGAAGCGATGGCTTCGATGATGGAGGCGGGGCCGGTGGTTGCATCGCCGCCCGAGAAGACTCCCTCCACATTCGTGCATTGGGTTTCCTTTTCGACCACGACCAGACCGCGTGTAACGGCGACGCTGCCGTCGAGGTAAGAAAGATCGGCAGCCTGGCCGATTGCCAGCATGACCGTATCGGCTTCCACCGTCTCTTTCACGCTGCAATCGAACTTCGGGTTGAAACGATGTTCCTCATCGAACACCGATGTGCACCGGACGAATTCCATCCCGGTCAACCTTCCTTTTGTCTCCAGTACCCGGTGAGGACCCCACGAAGGCATCAGGCGAATCTTCTCCTTCAGGGCCTCTTCGATCTCTTCCTCGATGGCCGGCATCTCCTCACGGGATTCCAGGCATGCTACAACGACTTCATCAGCCCCGAGGCGGGCGGCCGTTATGGCCACGTCCATGGCAACGTTGCCGCCCCCGATCACCAGGACTTTTTTCCCTGGTTTTTTTCTGGATCCACGGTTCACTTCCATGAGGAATTCCAATCCGGAGTTGAGCATTTCCTCCTTGGGTATTCCCAGACCTTTCTGGAGCCAGGTTCCAGTCGCCATGAACACGCTGTCGAAATCCTTCCTCAGGCTTTTCAGAGTAATGTCCTCGCCCAGGTTCACACCCAGCCGAAACTGAATGCCCATGCCTTCGAGGCCTTTCGCCTGCCTGTCCACAAGGTCTTTCGGCAACCGGTAAGGGGGGATGCCGTAGCGCAGCATGCCTCCCGCTTCCGCCATCTTCTCGAAAACCGTCACGTTGTGGCCCGCTTTCCGTAAATAGTAGGCAGCGGCCAGTCCGCCGGGACCGGATCCGATCACGGCCACCGATTTACCCGTGGCGTGGTCGGGAGGCAAAAGGAACTCGGATGCATGGTCGAGGATATAGTCGCCCATGGAGCGCTCGACGGCCCGCACGGATACCGATTCATCCGCATCGCGCCGATTGCATCCGGACTCGCAGAAATGTGGACAGGCGCGTCCGGTTATGGCAGGAATAGGGTTGCAGGCGAGAATGATATCGGCCGCCTCGGCGACCTTTCCCGCCCGGATTTTGCTCATATACAGGGGAATATCGATACCGCCGGGACATGCCGAGGCACACCCCGGGGGCCCGAGATCCGCCGCACCGAATATGGAGTGATACCGGTTTTCTCCGGTCATGGCCGCGCAGGTATCGCCGCCCTTTCTGAAACAATGGAATTGGTTGTCCGGATAGCGGTAATACCAGCAGCGCGGCTCCTGGCAGATATTGCCCCCCACCGTGCCCATGTTTCTCAATTGGGGAGAGGCGACCGAGCGAGCCGCTTCTGCGAGAATTGTATATTTTTCTTTGACGATCGGGTGCTCGGCGAGGGTGTTCAACCGGGTAAGGGCCCCGATCCGGAGGCCGTCTCCCTCCTCCCGAATCGTATCGAGACCCGGAATCGGCTTCAGATCAATGAGAATTTCCGCATAGCGGGGACGGCTGTTATCCTTTAACACACCGAGAATATCCGTGCCGCCGGCAACCGGTCTCGCTCTTTCGCCATACTCATCCAGGACCGCGACGACCTGCTCCACGGAATCAGCGCCAACATGTTTAAACGGTCGTAATGTCATAGCTGCACCTCAAATCTTGCCCAGGGCTTTCAAAATTTTCTCAGGTTTGACCGGCAATTCGTCAACCCGCACATTGATGGCGTTATAGATGGCATTGAGGACCGCACGCGGCGTACAGGTCAGGGTTGATTCTCCGATGCCGCACGCGCCATACTCCCCGCCTCCCCTCCATATCTCCATCAGGACCGGTTCCACCTGAGGAAAATCGGCCATGGTCGCTATCTTGTAGTCAATCCAGTTGAAATTCATGGGAACGCCTCTTTTCTCATCGTAGATAATCTCTTCATAAAGCGCTTCCCCGAGCCCCATGACCTGGCCGCCCAATTGCTGGGCCTCGGCTCCTGAGGCATGCATGACCGTACCGCAGTCATGGAGCACCACCAGTTTGAGCACGTCGACTTCACCGGTATCGGTATCCACTTCCACTTCGGCGAAAGTCGCAATGAAGGGAATTCCGGTATTCAGATCAAGAGGAACCCTGTTCACCGTGGCCACAATGGGGGCAAGATCCGTCTCTTCCATTAGCCAGGTCTTCACTTCCATGTGTTTATCAGGAGATGCTTTGACAAAAATATTTCCCTCTTCAATATCAAGCTCTTCCGGTTTCACGCCCATTTTCGGGCCGGCAAGTTCACAAATCTTCTTTTTGAGATCCGCTGCGGCAACCATCATGGCCTCTGACTGCAGATAGGAAACCGAGCTGTCCGTCTGGACGCAGTCCCGCAGGCTCGTCTCCGTGTCCACCACCGGAGAATAATGGACATCTTCCGGACGGACTGCGAGAAAACGCAGGGCTTCCAGGCACCCCAGGAAATTGCAGGTATTGGATCCCGACCCGGTCTCAACTGTCGGGGCTTCCAGCATCACGGTGCCGTCCGGGTTAAGCATCAGGCGCACCTGGATTCTGCCACGCCGTGTCTCCTGCCATTCGGCATGCCAACCCGGATGAAAAGAAAACCCCACGCCCCGTTTTCGAACGTGTTCATACACCGGGCCCTCGCCGGGTTTGTGGCGGTTCTCCCACCCGATTCTACGTGCACCTTCATGCAGGACCTCGACCAGGCTCTTGTTCGGCAGCTTTTCCAACTCATGTCCGAAGTTCTTCACGGCCAGATCGATGGGATCCATATCAAGTTCTTCGGCCAGGATATCAACAATCTGTCCGAAACTGAGATTGAACTGAGAATTGGCGACCCCGCGCATCATGCACGCCGGGAGTTTGTTGGTATAAACCCCGTAGGCCTCCATCTTGAGATTGGGGATATGTGCCAGAGTCACCTCGGCTATCTCCGCGGGACCGAATTTCAAGGCAAACATGGTGTGGTCAGCGTATGCTCCGGCATCGCCGATGGACTTGAAGGTCATAGCTGTGATGGTGCCATCCTTCTTGGCTCCTGCCCTGGCAGTGTAAATCGCTGGTTGCCGAGAGTTGAGGAAGCTCTCCCGGTTGTTGTGCCTGAATTTGACCGGTCGCCCGGTCCTTTTGGCCAAGATGGCCGTGTACAGGAAAAACGGCTGCTCTCCTGTATCATTGCGCCCGAACTGCCCGCCTACGTAGGAGCAGACCACGCGAACCTTGGAAAGAGGCAAGTCAAGCATCTGGCTGATATGCATACGAGTCTGATGCGCCTCATATGAATTGGACCAGACCGTCAGCATGTCTTCTTTCCATTCGATGACACAGCACCAGTTGTCGAGAGAACCCTGGTTGGGATTGTGGTGAACAGCCGTTGATTCCGCCACCACATCCGATTCACTGAAGCCCTTGTCCACATCACCTTTCTCTACAAAAACATCGGGGCCGCCGACTGGATCCTCCGGCAGTACATTGGTTTTCCGTAGCTCAGGGTGGACCGAAGGAGCCTCGGACTTCATCGCTTCAACGGGATCGAGAACAAATGGGAGGACTTCCCACTCAATCTTGGCCAACTTCAGGGCTTCCTCGGCGATAGCCTCGGTATCGGCAGCAACCACCAGCCCCACTTCATCTCCCACCCACCGGGCGTAATCGCCGATCACCCGGCGATCCCGCATGGGATACCACATCATGCGCTCATAGGACAGGATATCCACACCATCCGTCCAACCGGCATTCGTCACTTTCAGTTTTTTCACCTCGGGGTCCTGATACGTGAGAATGGCCCGCACCCCTTCCAGCTTTCCGACCGCCTCAGTATCCATGTGTTTTATCCGGGCATGGGGATATGGGCTCTTCAGCACCCTGGCATAGAGCATGTCCGGGAATGAGAGCTTCGTTGTCAGGTCATCGGCGAACTTCACTTTGCCGCTCGCCTTGTCGAGGCCGTCGATCCTCGGACGATACCCTCCAACGTACTTGCGAGGTACTCGCGGTTTATATGGATTACTCATGTGTACCCCCCTGTGTAGATATTTTCTGAGACGCGTTCAGGACGGCCTGGGCGATGGCTGTGTAGCATCCGCAACGGCATATATTGCCGGAAAGCGCCTCTTTGATGTCATCGAGTGTCGGATGGGGATTCGCATCGAGAAGCGCCTTCGCCGTCATGACAAATCCCGGAGTACAATACCCGCATTGCATGGCTGTTCCATATCCCGGTTCGCTCTGCTCGGCGAAAGCCACAATCACCGGGTCATCCTCGGCCAGACCCTCGATGGTCAGAATGTCATGCCCGTCGGCCTCCACTGCCAGTGTCATGCAAGACAAAACCGCCTTGTCGTCCATGATGACGGTGCAGGCCCCACATGCCCCTTCATCGCAGGAGACTTTCAAACCGGTGAGTCCCAGCCTCTCCCGAAGCACATATGCCAACGTCTCAGATGGCTGAATATCACGCCCCGTCACGAATTCATGCCACACGTGATTGACCCTGAGCCTTATCACTTCGGACACGGCATTCTCACCCGGTCCACCCGTCCCCGGTGATGTGTCCTTCTTTGCAACCATTTGTCACTCCTTTCTGAATCCAGGCGTTGTCTGACTATTACAGTTTTTGGCGTCACAACTTAAGGCAACCGAATGACCAGAACAGGGATTGGGGAATGCCTGACCACCCATTTGGCGGTGCTGCCGATCAGGACTTCACTGATGATCCCGTGGCCGTGGGTTCCCATGACGATGAGATCGCAATTCTGTTCTTTGGCCGTCTGCACGATGATTTCAGCAGGCGCCCCGGTTCTGATCAGGATTTCGTCGGTCACAAAGGACTGATCTTTTGCATTGACCTTGGCCTCCTCGCTAAATGCCTCGAGGACCTCCTTCATGACGATATGATCCCGTTTTTTGCCGATCAGTTTATCCCGGGCCTCGGAAAAATGCCTCTTTTTGATGCCCTCCCATGTGTCCGGCGGGATCATGTTCGTTATGTACTCTTCACCTGGAATTTCCGCAAACACGTGAAGAATCGTGATGCCTGCGCCGTACTGATTGGCGAGGCTGACCGCATAGGAAAATGCGTGCGCTGCGTTTTCCGACAGGTCTGTTGCATACAGGATTTTTCGTATTTGGATGTTCGACAGTTCCATTTTTATGCCCTCTTACAGCCTTGTTGGATATCAAGGGAAATGAAAAAACGCCGGATTGGTTTTTACGTCGATGCTCCCTGGCTTATCACTTGAAATATACGTTGGGCAGCCATAGGGCGATCTGGGGAAAGACCATCAAAATGACTAAACCCACTATCATCACCAGCACAAAGGGTACGATGGAGCGGTAAATATCGGCGAGCGTTATCCCCGGAGGCGCCATGGCCTTCATGAGAAAGAGATTGTACCCGAAGGGAGGCGTCATGTACGCGATCTGGCACGTTACCGTATAGAGAATCCCAAACCAGATCGCATCGAAACCCAGCTTCGTGACCAGGGGAACGTAAAGGGGAGCGACAATGATGAGCATGGCCGTATCGTCGAGAAACATGCCCATCACGATGAAGGTAAACTGCATCATCATGATGATCATCCACGGACTGAGTCCCCACTTTTCATGAAAGAGAAGCTCGATTGCATGCACGGCGCCGAGACCGTCAAAGACGGAACTGAAGCCGAGTGCCGCCAGAATGACCCACATGAACATGCAGCTGACGCTCAGCGTTTCTCTCAGGGTTTTTAAAAGCACCTCCCGGGTCAACCGGCCTTTCATGAACGCAGCAACGGTCGTCGTGGCCGCGCCCACAGCAGAACACTCCACAAGACTGGTGACGCCCAGCAGGAAGAGCCCGGTCATGGAAAAGATAATGACGAGCGGGAGTATCCCGGCCCTCAGCAGACGCAGCCTCTCTCCCCAGTTTATCTGCTGTCTCTCTTCTTTGGACAACGCCGGCCCCAGGCTCGGCTTGATTGCACATCGAATCATGATGTATGCGATCATCAGCCCTCCCAGCAGGAGCCCGGGAAAAACGCCGGCCAGCCAGAGCCTGCCGATCGGCTGCCTGGCGATCATTCCATACAAAACAAGGACCACGCTGGGCGGGACCATGATTCCCAGGGAACTGCCGCCCTGGACTACGCCGGTTATCATTACCTTGTCATAATCGCGCTTAAGCATTTCCGGCAGGGCAATACTGGCGCCGATCGCCATGCCGGCGACACTCAGGCCGTTCATCGCTGCGATTGCGATCATGAGCCCCATGGTTCCTATGGCCAGACCGCCGTTGACCGGACCCATCCAGACATGGAACATCCGGTAGAGATCGTCCGCAATTCCCGACTCGGAAAACATATATCCCATAAAAACGAACATCGGCAAAGTGAGGAGCGCATACCAGTTCATCAGGACGAAGACTGCGTGAAACGGCATCTCAGAGGCGCCTTTCCCCCATAAAAGGAGGGCGAAAATCGTGGCCACTGCTCCGATCGCAGCAAAGATTCGCTGCCCTGTAATAAGCATGAGAATCATGGCGGCGAACATCAGGATGGCGATAAGCTGGTAGCTCATGTTATAGTTCCTCCCCTCTTGCCTTTGCCAGGTCTCTGAAAAACACGGCGAAGGCCTGCAACAGCATCAGCACGATTCCGATCACCATGACAAGCTTGATGGGAGCCAGCGGCGGTCCCCACGGGGTATAGTTCTTCTGCCCGTATCGTAACGCGTAGTCAAGGCCGGAAAGGCCGCCGATGAGGAGAAACACCACATAGAAGATAAGGAAAGGGGTGGTGATGAGATCGACCACAGCCTTGCCTTTCTCCGACCATCGCCCGTAGAAGAGATCCATTCTCACATGCGCTTTGAGGATCACGGAATAGCCGCCGCCCAGCAAGTAATAAGCAGCCATAAGGAATTCGATGATTTCCACCACCCATATGTGGGGCCTGTTAAAGACGGTTCTCGACAGGGATTCAAACACCAGAATAGCCGTCATGACCAGGACTATATACATTGAAAACTCAC
>Ga0315535_1000652_pt1 | contig 24313 bp, 21 predicted proteins | sample SalMarSW160220MG_2_FD_203092 | JGI IMG/M metagenome (GOLD analysis project Ga0315535, IMG submission 203092) | Salt marsh sediment microbial communities from the Plum Island Ecosystem LTER, Massachusetts, United States - Salt Marsh Sediment SW1602-20 ... | reverse complement strand
GCTGCTGGCGGTAGGCCGACTCCTCGATCTCTCGCTGCACGAAGCCGGCCTCGATAGCCTTCACGGCCCCGCCGAGGTCCTCGATTCGCGCCAGCAAGGCACGCGCATCCTCCTCCAGGACGTCGGTCAGGTGCTCGAGGAAGTAGCTCCCTCCCAGCGGATCGATGGCGGCGGGCACGTCCGTCTCGTAGGCCAGCACCTGCTGGGTGCGGAGCGCCAGGCGCGCGGAAGCCTCGGTCGGCAGCCCCAACGCCTCGTCGAGGGCGTTGGTGTGCAGGCTCTGGGTGCCGCCGAGCACCGCCGCCAGCGCCTGGTAGGCGGTGCGCACCACGTTGTTGTCGGGCTGCTGAGCGGTCAGGGTGCTGCCGCCGGTCTGGGTGTGGAAGCGCAGCATCAGCGAGCGCGGCTCACGCGCGCCGAACTCCTCGCGCATCATGCGCGCCCACATGCGGCGGGCCGCCCGGAACTTGGCCACCTCCTCGAACAGGTGGCTGTGGCAGGCGAAGAAGAAGGACAGCCGCGGGGCGAACTCGTCGACGTCCAGCCCGGCCTCCAGCGCCGCGCGCACGTACGCCCTGGCGTTGGCCAGGGTGAAGGCGACCTCCTGGGCGGCGGTCGCCCCCGCCTCGCGGATGTGGTAACCGGAGATGGAGATGGTGTTGAAGTTGGGCAGCTCGCGTGCGCAGTACGCGAACAGGTCGGTCACCAGGCGCATGCTGGGGGCGGCCGGGTAGATGTAGGTGCCACGCGCCACGTACTCCTTGAGGATGTCGTTCTGCACCGTGCCCTTGAGCTGCTCGGACGCCACCCCCTGCTCCTCCGCTGCCAGCTGGTAGAGCGCCAGCAGCATCATCGCCGGGGCGTTGATGGTCATCGAGGTGGTGACCCGGTCGAGCGGGATGCCGTCGAACAGCGCGCGCACGTCGTCGATGGTGGCGATCGACACCCCCACGCGCCCCACCTCGCCGGCGGCCAGCGGGTCGTCGGGATCCAGGCCGAGCTGGGTCGGCAGATCGAAGGCCACCGACAGGCCCGCCACCCCCTGCGCCAGCAGGTAGCGGTACCTCCGGTTCGACTCCTCGGCGGAGCCGAAGCCGGCGTACTGCCGCATGGTCCACAGGCGGCCCTGGCTGTACATCGCCGGGTAGACGCCACGCGTGTACGGGTACTCTCCCGGACGGCCGAGTCTCTCCTCGAGCCCCTCGGGAGGGCCGTCGTAGATGGGATTCATGCCGCGATGATACCGGAGCGCGGCGGTACACTGGCCGCATGAGGCTCTATACCGCAGGCCAGATGCGCGCCGCCGACGCCGCCGCGGCGAACGCCGGCATGCCCGCGCAGCTGCTCATGGAGGCTGCCGGACGGGCCGTGGCCGATGCCCTGCTGAGCGCCTTCCCCGCCCGCCGCCGGGCGCTGGTGCTGTGCGGTAGGGGCAACAACGGCGGCGACGGCTACGTGGCGGCCCGCTTCCTGGCGGCGCACGGCGCGAGCGTCACGGTGCTGGAGCTGTCGGCGGAGCCCTCCGGGGAGGACGCCGCCACGGCTCGGCGTGCGCTGCTGGCACACGGCCTCTCCCCCGCGCCGCTCGAGCCCGAGACGCTCTCCGAGGCGCTCGTCCACGCCGAGGTGGTGGTGGACGCGCTGCTCGGCAGCGGCCTGGACCGGGCGCTGCACGGAGCGCTGGCGGAGCTCGTCGAGCGGGTGAAGGCCAGCGGCCTGCCGGTCGTGGCGGTGGACGTCCCCACCGGCATCTCCGCCGACGCGACCGTGCCCCCCGGACCGTTCCTGCCGGCCACCGTCACGGTGCAGCTCGCCGGGGCCAAGCTGGCGAGCGCCTTCCAGCCGGCTCGCGCCGCCTTCGGGGAGTCGCGGGTAGCCGACATCGGCATTCCCGCGCGGATCCTCGAGGATGCCTCGCCGGTGCGCCTGCTCGATGGCGCCACCGTGGCCGCCTGGCTGCCCCGGCGCGCCCCAGACGCCCACAAGTACAGCGCCGGCACGGTCCTGGTGGTGGGGGGGTCGGCGCGCTACCTGGGAGCCGCCGAGCTGGCCTGCCGGGCGGCATACCGCGGCGGCGCCGGCCTGGTGACGCTGGCCGCCGAGGACCGCGCCCCGGGCGGCTGGCCCGAGGTGGTGTTCCAGCCGCTCTCCTGGCAAGCGGAGGCGCCGCTGGCGGCCCTCGACGACCTGGATCCGAAGCGGGCGCAGGCGTTGGTGGTGGGCCCCGGCCTGGACCCGCGTGCCCTGGCATGGCTGCCGGAGCTGCTGGAGCGGGCCAGCGGGCCCGCGCTGCTCGATGCCGGCGCGCTCGAGCCCGATCCCGCGGTGGAGCGGGCCGTCCGTGCCCGCGGCGACTGCGTCATCACGCCCCACGTCGGCGAGGCCGCGCGGCTGCTGGCGGTCACGAGCTCCGAGGTGCTGGGCGACCCGCTGGAGAGCGCGCTCACGCTGGCACGGCGCTTCGGCGCGGTGTGCGTGCTCAAGCTCGCGGGCGCGGCCATCGCGGCGCCGGACGGCCGGCTGGCGGTGAGCACCCGCGGTCACCCGGGCATGGCCGTGGGCGGTACCGGCGACGTTCTGGCGGGGCTGCTGGGGGCGCTGCTGCCGGCCGGCGACGCCTTCGAGCGGGCCTGCCTGGCGACCTGGCTGCACGGCAGGGCCGGCGAGCTGGCGGCCGGGTCGCTGGGCCTGGCGCTGGTGGCCAACGACGTCGTGGCCGCGCTGCCGGACGCTCGCCACGAGCTCCCGTGCTAGATTGCGGCCTATGCTGCAGGTGCGGGTGGCCGCCACGAGCGCCAACCTGGGTCCAGGCTTCGACGCGCTCGGGATCGCGCTGGCACTCGATCTCCGCGTCACGGCGGCGCCCGCCGACCACGACGGCTTCACCTACCGCGGAGCCGGCCGCCTCCCCGACTCGCCCCACAACCTGATCCATCAGGGCTTCCGCGCCGTCTACCACGAGCTCGACCTGGAGCCTCCGCACGTGGCCTTCGAGGCCGACAACCCCATCCCGCTGGCCCGCGGCCTGGGCTCGTCGTCGGCCGCGTTGGTGGCCGGCGCCGCCATGGCCGATGCCATGATCGGCGAGCGCCTGGGCCGCGACGGCGTGTTCCGCCTGGTCGCCCGGCTCGAGGGCCACCCCGACAACGTCGCCCCGGCCGTGTTCGGCGGGTTCACGGTGTCGGCCGCCGACGGCGAGGGCACCTTCATCAGCGCCAGCCTGCCGCTGCCGGCGCGCTGGCGGCTGCTGTTCGGCGTGCCCGACTTCGAGCTGCCCACCGCCAAGGCGCGCGCGGTGCTGCCCTCCAGCTACCCTCGGGGCGACCTGGTGCGGACGTCGTCACGAGCCGCGCTGTGGGCGCTGGCGGTGGCCGACGACCGGCCGGAGCTCCTCAGCGTGGCGTCGCTCGACGTGCTGCACGAGCCCTACCGCGCCCCGCTGGTGCCGGGGCTGGTGGACTGCCGCGAGGCGCTGCGGCAGGCGGGCGCCTTCGCAGCCTACCTTTCCGGCGCCGGCCCCACGCTCGGCGTCATCACCGACGACGGTCACGCCGACGCCTGCAGGGAGCTGCTCAGCGGCTTCGCCGGCAGCGCCGGGCAGGTGCTCGACCTCGCCGCCGGCGAGGGCTACCACGTCGGGGAGGCGCCGCCACCCGAGTGACGCGGGCCGCTTGGGGCGCTGCCCGCCGGCGTGCCGGGTCGCGCTGCCCGCGCCGCAGGGGTCAGCGCCAGGCGCGAAGCACCTTGAACGAGCCGCTCGACCGCAGCGTCTCGTAGCCGCCCCAGGCCTCGAGCTCGCGTTCGTACGGCAGCGCCCGGTTGGCCACCATCAGCAGCGTGCCGCCGGGGCGCAGGCGCGCGTGGGCGACCGCCAGGAAGGCGCGCGAGAGCGCCATGCGAACCTGCCGGCCGACGTGGAAGGGCGGGTTCGCCACCACCGCATCGAACGCCGAGCGCGTCGCCAGCGCCGCATCCAGGTCGCTGTGGAGCACCGCTGCCGCCTGCCCGGCTAGGTTGCGGTCGGCGCTGCGCACCGCGGCAAGATCGTCGTCCACGGCGCTCACCGACGCGGCGCCGGCGGCCAGCGCGGCGGCGCTCAAGAGTCCCGTGCCGCACCCCAGATCGAGCACCTCGGCGCCCGCCAGCGGACGACCGTCGAGGGTGTCCAGCGCGCTCAGCAGCTCGGCGCTGCCGGCATCCAGGCCGCGCGCCGCGAACACCCCCGGCAGCGCCCACCACTCCCGCTCGAGCGCCCGGAAGTGGCGCCACGGCTGCACCCGCGCGCCGCCGGCGTCGGCGCCGCTCGTGGCGTCGGCGGCAGCCGCCGCCGGCGCCAACGCCGCGGCGGCGGCATCGGGCCTGGGACCGGCCAGGCGCACCACCCGCCAGCCGCGGCTTCGCGCCAGCACCTCGACGGTCTCGAATAGCTCGGCGGCGCGGGCCTGGTAGCGCCCGGCCCCCTGGTCCTTGTGCATCGCGAGGTAGGCGCTTCCGGAGGGCGCGAGCGCCCGCGCGCAGGCGGCGATCTCGGCCGCCACCCGGTCGTTGCCGCGGTCGGTGGGCGGCAGGGCCACGACGGCGTCGAAGGCCGCCGCCGGCAGGTCCCACGGCAAGCCGGCCGCTACCGTCACCCCGCTCTTCTGCGCGAAGCGGCGCCGGGCCGCCAGGGTCGCGGCGGCCGACGGCTCGAGCACCCGCACCTCGCTCCCCTGCGCCGCGGCCAGGGCGCCGCCACCCGCGCTGCCGCTCACGTCCGCCACCCGCCCACGCAGCTCGGGCACCGCCCTCAGCAGCTCGATCAGCCCCGGCGCGGGGCCGGGGTAGCCGCGCACGGCGGCCGAGGTCAGCAGCTCGCCGCGACCCCCGACCGTCACCTCGGCGAGCGCGTGATGGGCGTCCAGCTCGCTCACGTGGCGCAGTCTACCCGCGCAGGGCGGCGGCGCACAGCCGCGCGGGCCGGTGATAGGCTGCCGGCGTGGCCACCGTGCTGGGCATCGACACCTCCTGCGACGACACCGGCGTGGGGGTGGTGCGCCAAGGCCACGTGCTCGCCAACGCAGTGGAGTCGCAGACGGCGCTACATGCCCGCTTCGGCGGGGTGGTGCCGGAGCAGGCGAGCCGCGAGCACCTGAGCGTGCTCGACGGGGTGGTGGGACGCGCCCTGGCAGAGGCGCAGCTCGGGCTCGGCGACCTCGACGGGGTGGCCGCCACGCGGGGCCCAGGGTTGGTGGGCGCCTTGCTGGTGGGCCTCAGCTACGGCAAGGCGCTAGCCTGGGGCCGCGGCCTGCCGTTCGTGCCGGTGCACCACCTCGAGGCGCACGTCGCCGCCGCCGTGAGCGGCGCCGGCGTGGAGCCGCCGTTCCTCTGCCTCATCGCCTCCGGCGGCCCCACCGTGCTCTACGCCGTGCGAGGCTGGGACGCCATCCTCCAGCTCGGCGCCAGCCGCGACGACGCCGCCGGAGAGGCGTTCGACAAGGTGGCCAGGTTGCTGGGGCTGGGCTACCCGGGGGGACCGGCGCTGGCCGCCTTGGCACGACAGGGCGACGACACGGCGGTGCCGCTTCCGCGCCCGATGGCGCGGCAACGGGGCTACGACTTCTCCTTCAGCGGGTTGAAGACCGCCGTCGCCGTGCTGCTCGAACGCCACCCCTCGCTGCGGCGCGAGGACGTCGCGGCGAGCTTCGAGCGCACCGTGGTGGAGGCGCTCATGGGTGTGGCGCTGCGAGCGGCCGAGGCGACCGGCCTGCGGCGGCTGGTGGTGGCCGGCGGGGTGGCCGCCAACGACCGCCTGCGCCGCGCCGCGGCGGCCTCCGGCCTGGAGGTGGCGTTCCCGCCGGCCGCGCTGGCGACCGACAACGGCGCCATGGTGGCGCTGGCGGCAGAACGTCGGCTGGCCGCGGCGCGGGATCGTCAGGTCGAGCTGCTGGCGGTCGACGCCGTGCCCTACCTGCCGCTCGGGGTGAGGGCCGACCGCAGCGCATCGTCGTAGGCCGTCCTGACGAGCGGCACCAGGCGCTCCTCGGAGAACTCGCGCACCGCCCGCTCGCGTGCCCGCACCGCGAAGGCGGCGTGCCTGGCGTCGTCGGCGAGTAGCGACAGCGCCGCCGCCGCCATCGCCTCGACGTCGCCGGGGGCGCACAGCACGCCGCTGACGCCGTCCTCCACGACCTCCGGGATCCCCCCGATGCGGCTCGCCACCACGGGCACGCCGCTGGCCATCGCCTCCAGCGCCGACAGCCCGAAGGACTCCTTGACGCTCGGCAGGAGGAAGAGGTCGCTTACGGCCAGCACGTCCTCGATGCTGGGGAAGCTCCCGAGGAACGACACCCGGCCGGTGAGCCCCAGCTCCGCGGCCAGTGCCACGGCGGCGGGCCGGTCGGGCCCGTCGCCCACCATCAACAGGCGGGCGCCGATGCGCCTCGACACCTCGCCGAACACCCGGATGACGTCCTCCACCCGCTTGACGGGGCGGAAGTTGGAGACGTGGACCAGCAGCTTCTCGTCGGGGTGGGCGAAGCGGCGCCGGCGCTCGGCCGCCTCCTCCGGGCCCACGGCCTCGGCGGCCGGCCGGAAGCGCTCGTGATCGACGGCGTTGGGGATGACCCTGATGGGCACCCCGACCCCCATCTCGCGGTTGGTGTAGTCGGCCAGGAAGCGGCTCACGGCCAGCACCAGGTCGCTGTGCTCGATGCTGTACTGGGTGGTGCGCAGGTAAGCGCGGTCGAGGCCCACCAGGGTGACGTCGGTGCCGTGCAGGGTGGTCACCACCACCGGCCGCCGGGCGCCGCGCACCATCTCCCGCGCGAGGATGGCCGCGGTGGCGTGGGGCACGGCGTAGTGCGCGTGCACCACGTCGATGCCCACCTCCTCGATCACCTCCGCCGCCTTCGACGCCTCCGCCAGCGTGGTGAGCGGCGCGTCGAACAGCGGGTAGGTCATCGACGCGACCTGGTGGAAGTACACGCCCGTCGGCGCCGGGCCTGTGAGCCGGAAGGGCACGCGGTCGGCCACGAAGTGGACGCCATGGCCCGAGCGTGCCAAGCGCAGCCCCAGCTCGGTGGCGGCGACGCCGCTCCCGCCCGCCCCGCCGTGCAGCAGGACCGCGATGTTCATCGCGCCCCCGGGAACGCGACCGATGGCGATGGAGCGCGCAGCACGCGCCAGTCTATGGGTCGTCGGGAACCCTCTCGGGTCTCGCGGCTTACGCCCTGCGCCGGCCGGCGGCGCCGGTCAGCCGCCACCCCACAGATCGGCGAGGAACCTCTCCTGGGTGATGATGCCGTGGACCTCATCGCCGTCGGCAACGACCACCAGCTGCTCGTGCGACAGCACCCGGCGGAGCTCGGTCACCGCCACGGCCGAGGAGACCTTCACGAGCTTCTCCCAGGAGGTGATGGTGTCGTGGCGCAGGCCCGTCACCCCCACCGGCATGCCCGCCTCCTCCACGATCACCACGCGGTTCTCCGCCAGCGTATGCACCACCGAGCCGGCGTCGACCTGCGGCACCCTCACGGCAGCGCTCCCCGCCCTGGGCGGCACCAGCAGGCCGAAGCTCAGGAGTGTCGGGCTCGGCAGACGCAGCGCGAAGCGGGCGTACACCAGCGCCCCGCTGTAGGCCAGGACGAAGGCCACGCCCTCCAGCAGGCCGGCGGCGTTGAAGCTGGTGAAGCCCAGCCGGCCGCCGCGGCCGAGCAGCAGGAACACCAGGAAGGAGATCAGCAGGGCGAACGCCAGCGACGCCAGCGCCCCCCACAGCGCGGCGCTGCGGAGCTGGCTCGGTCGTCTCATGCTCCGCCCCGACCTTCCGCGGCCCGCACGGCTAGCCTCCCGCCCCGGGTGGGCCCGGGCGCCTTTCACTGAGGCCCCCCGGGAGGTGCGCCGGCCGGTCGACGTCGGCCGCCAGCGCGGCGTCGTCGGTCACCAGCGCGCGCGCCCTGATGCCGGCGATGCGCTGCAGGCGCCGCTCCAGCTGCGGGATGCGCGCCCGTCCGAGCAGCACCGCCAGCAGGATGTCCGTGCCGAAGAGGCCGGCCAGCGCCAGCGGGTTCTTGCGCGCCTTGAAGGCGCGGTCGATGAGCGGCAGCAGGCGCGGCACGGCCGACGCGTCCAGCAGCACCGCGTTCCCTCCCGTCAGCCGCCCTTCCCGCAAGCGGGCGTAGGTGCGTTGCTGGTGCGGGAAGCGCGCCACCGAGGCGGCCTCGGTGACGGCCGGGTACACCAGGTCCGCGTCGGGAGCGGCCGCCAGGAAGGCGCTCAATCCCTCCCCGCTGATCCAGGGGATGTCGGCGGTTAGCACCAGCAGCCGCCCGGCCGGCGCGCTCGCCAGCGCCGCGCCGAGACCGATCGCCAGCGAGTCCACCAGGCGCTGCCCGCTCGGTACCGCCACGTCGTAGAGCCCCCGCAGCCGCACGTTGACCGGCCCCACGTAGACGATGCGATCCACCTCGGGGCAGCCGCGCAGGGCCTCCAACACGTAGGCGCCCATGGGCTTGCCGTCCAGGGCCACCAGCGCCTTGGCCTCGACGCCCGCCTCCTCCGCCATGCGGTCGCCGGCCTCCCCGCCGCCAAGCACCACGGCCGTCACGGTCGACGCTTGCGCCCGTCGCATAGCCGAATTGTAGCGCGGCGGAGCGGTGGTCGCCCGCTCCGGCAGGGGCGGGGCGTGCGCCCTTGGGCTCGCCCCGCCGGCCGGCCCTGGGCCGCGTCAGGATGTGCCCGTCCACGCGCCTCAGAAGGGCGACTGGCTCGTCTGCATGCGGGTGGTCTGCCCAGGTTGGATGGTGAAGGCGCTGACGTAGCTGTGGTAGTTCGGCGCCACCAGCGTCAGCTCGTGCTGGCCGGGCTGCAGCCCGTTCACCGTGAGCAGGCCGCTGCCGCTGGCGATGGTGCCCACCTGGCGGCCGTCGACGAAGGCGATGGCGCCGCCGACGTTGTCGCGGATCTGCAGCGTGCCGGTGGCCCGGTTCAGGGTGACGTTCACCTGCCGGTAGGCGCCGGCGCCGAGGCTGAAGTTCACGGTGGCATCCTGGTACCCGGACAGGGTGAAGCGCACCTGGTGGTTACCGGCATCGACGTTCATGCGACCTACGGGCGTGGAGCCCACGTAGTTGCCGTCCAGGTAGACGTTGGCTCCCCTGGGGAAGCTGTCGAAGGACACCTGGCCGGTGCGGTGCACCGGTTGCAGGTCGGCCAAGACGCTCTGGGTCTCGCCGGGGCGCAGGTTCACGCTGGTCTGGAAGGCCTCGTAACCGTCCTTGGTGACGCGGATGTCGTGCCGCCCGGGGCGGGCGCCGTAGCGCGTAGGGGTGGTGCCCACGAAGTTGCCGTCGACGTACACCTGGGCCTGGCGCGGCCGAGAGTCGATGCTGAGGTTCCCGAAGGTGGGGCTCGGCGGCGCGTTGCCCACGTAGTACAGGGCGGTGTCGGTCACCCAGTCCTGTTGCGGGAGGGGTTTGACGATGATGGCGAAGCCCCGCGCGAAGCCCTGCTGACCGATGTTGCTGCTGGCGAAGCTCTGGCCGTTGCTGAAGTGGGCCAGCTGGCTGGTGTCGAGCTGCTTCTTGCTGGCGACGGCGATCACCTTGGACAGGCCGGTGGGCGGCGCGACGCTGAAGCTGTAGCGCGCGTTCGACGGCGGGAAGGTGCGCGACTCGCCGGCGCGCAGGTGGTTGTCTCTGCCCTGCTGGTCGTAGCGGTTGGGCAGGATCTGGGTGATCTCGCCGTTGGGCTTGACGCTGAACAGGTAGACGTAGGCCGATTGGCTGACGCGCACCGTGATCTGCACGTTCTCACCGAGCTGGTACACCGGCCTCGCGTTGCCGGATTGGGACTTGTCGAGCGTCACCCGCACGTTGAAGTCCGGTGCCGGATTGGGGTTCACCACGATCGATTCGGGACTGATGACGATCTTCTGGGCAAAGGCCAGCGGGAGCACCAGTGCGAGCAAGACGAGGAGTTTCCTCATGGCCGGCCTCCTTTCCTGTCGATGAAGGTAGCACGCACCCCCGCGAGCGCGTGATGAAGGGCTTAAACAGCTCTTCATTGAGATTCCTTCATGATCCGGGTCATGTATCCTGGGTGCGCCGCCGCGGGCGCACCGTGGCCGAGCATCGGTCGCGCGGGCCGCAGCGGGCCGCGCCACCGGCCCATCCCTCACGGTTCTCCAGCTGGCGGGGTGGATCCTCCAGGAGATGACGATGCACCACACCCCCCGACGCACCGCGCACAGGCGCACCCGTCTCGCGCTCCGGGCCCTCGCCCTGGCGCTCGCGCTCGGCCTCGCCGCCGCCGCCGGCGCCCAGCAGCCGGACGTGAGCACCGTCCTGAAGAACATCGAGGACGCGGCGAACGCCCTTCAGGACGCTACCTTCACCGTCACCGGCAAGCTCGTCGACGCCGACGGCACCGTGATCCCGCTGAATGTGGACATCCAGGCCATCCCGCCCAAGCACATCGCCAAGGCCTACATCAACCAGCCCGACGCCCTGGCCGACAACCAGATCGTGCTGGACGGCAACGTGGTCAAGAACTACACCTTCCTGACCAACCAGATCACGCTCTTCGACGCCAACGACCCGGACGCGTTGGGCGGGCTGCTTCCCGCGGGACAGCAGGGGCAGAGCTCCCCGGTGGTGAGCTTCGACCTCGGCAAGATCTTCAGCGGCTACAACGCCAGCATCCAGGACGTGAAGGTCGTGAACGGCGTCAAGACCTACCAGCTCGACTTCGCCAACAAGGACCAGCAGGCGAACATCCTGAACGTCACGGCAACCGTCCCAGCCAGCGACTGGCTGCCGCGCGAGCTGGTCTTCAAGCAGAAGGGCGGCCGCGTGGTGGCCGACCTCAAGGTGACCGACCTCAAGATCGACCAGGGCCTGGACGCGAAGAAGGTCACCTACCTGCCGCAGGACGCGGAGGTCATCGACAACCGGAAGCACTAGGCGTGGTGGGGTCGGCCCGTCAGCCCGACCCCACCACGGGCACGAGCCCGGGCCAGCGGCCCGGACTCGTGCAGTCTCCCCGCCGTCTTCGGCCCCACCCTCATCCCAGGCTCAGCCGGGCAACTCGCCCACCATGTGCTCGGGCACCACCGCCTCGTCGAACTCCGCCTCGCTCAGGTAGCCGAGCTGCAACGCCGCCTGCTTGAGCGTGACACCGTCCCGGTGCGCCGTCTGAGCGATCTCGGCGGCCTTGTAGTAGCCGATCCGGGTGTTCAGCGCGGTCACCAGCATCAGTGAGTTGTCCAGGTGCATGCGGATGCGCTCGCGGTTGGGGGTGATCCCCACCACGCACTTCTCGCTGAACGACCTGGCCGCGTCGCCGAGCAGGCGCGCGCTCAGCAACAGGTTGTAGATCATCACCGGCTTGAAGACGTTGAGCTGGAACTGTCCGTGGGTGCCTGCCACGCTGACAGCCGCATCGTTGCCGATCACCTGCGCGCACACCATGGTCATCGCCTCTGCCTGGGTGGGGTTGACCTTCCCCGGCATGATCGAGGAGCCCGGCTCGTTCGCCGGCAGCGTGATCTCGCCGATGCCGCAACGCGGTCCCGAGGCCAGCAAGCGGATGTTGTTCGCGACCGCCAGCAGGCTCACGGCCACGCGCTTCAGCGCGCCCGACGCCTCGACCACGGCGTCATGGGCGCTGAGGCTCTCGAACTTGTTCTCGGCGCTGACGAACGGGTGCCCCGTGAGCTCGGCGATCACCTCCGCGACACGCACCGCGAAGCCGGGCGGGGTGTTGAGCCCGGTGCCGACCGCGGTGCCTCCGAGCGCCAGCTCGCGCAGGTGCTCGAGGCTGTGCTCCACCGTCTCCATGCCCTTCTCGACCTGTGCGGCGTAGCCGCTGAACTCCTGGCCCAGGGTGAGCGGAGTGGCGTCCATCAGGTGCGTGCGCCCGATCTTCACGATGTCCGCGAACTCGCGCGCCTTGGCGTCGAGCGCCTGCTGGAGCTCCCGCAGGCGCGGAAGCGCGTGCCCCGCCAGCGCCTGGTAGGCGGCGATGTGCATGGCGGTCGGGAAGGTGTCGTTGGAGGACTGCGACTTGTTGACGTCGTCGTTGGGATGGATCGGCGTCTTGCTGCCCAGCTCGCCGCCCAGGATCTCGATGGCGCGGTTGGAGACCACCTCGTTGACGTTCATGTTCGACTGCGTGCCCGAGCCGGTCTGCCACACGACCAGCGGGAAGTGGTCGTCCAGCTCGCCCGCCAGGACCTCGTCGCAGACCTTCTCGATGACGTCGGCCTTGTCGGAGGAGAAGTCGGTGAGCTCGGCGTTGGTGCGCGCGGCCGCCTTCTTCAGCACCGCGAAGGCGCGGATCACCTCGATGGGGATGCGCTGCTCCCCGATGCGGAAGTTCTCCAGCGAGCGCTGCGTCTGGGCCCCCCAGTAGCGATCCGCCGGAACGCGGACCTCACCCAGCGTGTCTTTCTCGGTGCGGTAGTCCATGCTTCCTCCAGGATGACGGAGACCGTGACGATCAGGGCGGTGGCTGGCGCCACGCTTCCCATGCTACCCGCCTGCCGGCGGCCGCTCGACCGTTGCCGCGGTCGCCGCGGACACCGACTCGGACACCCGAGCCGACATGACCGCGGACGCGAGCCCCGGCACCCGCGCGGTGGCCGGCGGCGCGCCGCGGGCCCGCGGCGGGCTCAGGGAGCCGTTGCGAAGCGCAGCGCCGCCGCCAGGCCGTTGCGCCAGTTGGTCCAGTTGTGGCCGGCGTGGCGCTCGCGATAGGCGTGATCGGCCCCCGACGCGTCGAGCGCCGCGGCGACGCGACGATTGACGTCAGACAGCCACTCCAGGGTGCCGCACTCGGCATACCAGCGGGGGGCGCCCGGCTCGCCCTGCTCGAGCCTCTCGGCGACGAAGGACCGCGAGCCGGCATAGAAGTCGCGCTCCTCCGGGTGTCCCACGAAGGCGCCCGAGAACGTCACCACCGTGCGCACCAGGCCCGGGCGCGCGAGCGCCAGCTGCGCGCTGAAGAGCCCCCCGAGGCTGGCGCCCGCGGCGATCAGCCCGCCGTCCTCCGGGTAGCGCTCGCGCAGCTGCGGCACCAGCTCGTCGGCGACGAAGTCGAGGTAGCCCTGATGGAAGGCGTACTCGCGCGAGCGCTCCACCGGCTCCACGAAGGCCAGGCGCGCGGGCCGCACCTCGCCGGCGGCCAGCAGGGCCGCCTGCACGTCGGCCAGCCGGGCCAGGCGGTAGAACGCCACACCGTCCTGCACGATCATCAGCGGCAGCGACCGCCCCTCGAGCCCGGCCGGGGTCGCGACGATCACCCTGCGCTGCTGGTGCAGGCCGCGGCCGGGAACCCGAAGCCGGTCCACGGTGGGCGGGCGCGCCGGCGCCGGCGGGTCGGCCAGAGGATCGGGCCGGTAGTCCGGCCCCAGCAGCGCGCTGACCTCCGGATACCAGGGGTTGTCGGCGCGGCGCGGGTTGTCGGGGTCGGCACGCATCCTGCCGTCGCCATCCACGAAGGCGTACTCGAAGTAAGCGTCGTCCGGCAGCTCGACCGGCAGCTCGCGCTCCACGCCCGGCTCGAGCCTGCGCGGTCTGCGGTCCATGTCGCCGAGGTCGGAGACCACGTGGGTGGCCCAGTCGGGGACCGCGATGTCGGCGTGCATGGCCCCTGAGTCTACCGCCCGCCGGGAGGCCGCCGCCCGCGGGAGCTGCGCGCTGCCCGCGCATCCCGCGCCGCCGGCACCCCCTGGTAGACTCGGCCCCATGTCCGGCCACGCGTACGATTCACTGTCCCTGGAGGATCTCCGCGCCAAGCCCAACGCCAAGTGGACCCACTACGACCCGGACGTGCTGCCGCTGTGGGTCGCCGAGATGGACTACCCGGTGGCGCCGGCCATCAAGCAGGCGATCCGCGCGCAGGCCGAGAGCGACAACCTGGGCTACGGTCTGAGCCAGGGGCTCCCCGGCCTGGTGGAGGGGCTGCAGGCGCGCCTCGAGGGTCGCTACCAGCTGAGCGTGGCCCGCGAGCACGTGCGCCTGCTGGGGAGCACCGTGCAGGGCCTCTACCTGGCGGCGCTCGCCTTCGCCGGCCCCGGTGACGAGGCGCTGCTGCTGACCCCGCTCTACCCGCCCTTCAAGGCGGCGGTCGCCAACACCGGCCGGGTTCCGGTGGAGGTGCCGCTGATCGACGCCGAGGAAGGCTACCGCCTCGACATGGACGCGCTGGAGTCGGCCGTGACGCCGGCCACGCGCCTGCTGATGCTGTGCAACCCGCACAACCCCATCGGCCGTGTCTACACTGCCGAGGAGCTCGGCCGCCTGGCCGAGCTGGCGCTCAGGCACAACCTGTGGATCGTCTCCGACGAGCTGCACGCCGACCTGCGCTTCGAGGGCGAGCACCTTCCCATGGCCGCGCTGGGCAGCGAGGTGGCGGCGCGCACCCTGACCCTCTACGGGCCCACCAAGGCCTTCAACATCCCCGGCCTGAAGCTCTCATTCGCCATCGCCGCCAACCCCGGCATGCTCGAGCGCCTGGCGTTCCACGCGCGTGGCGTGGCGCCGGGCCCGAACGTCCTCGCCCAGGCCGCCACCATCGCAGCCTACGCCGAGGGCGGGACCTGGTTCGACGACACCCTGGCGTACCTGGCCCAGAATCGCCGCCATCTGCTGGAGCGTGCCCGCAAGGATCTGCCCGGCGTGCGCCTGCACGCGCCGCAGGGCACCTACCTGGCGTGGCTGGACTTCCGCGCCGCGGGCCTGGGCGAGGACCCCGCCGCCAGCCTGCTGGAGCGCGCCCGCGTCGGCCTCAACAGCGGGCCGCGCTTCGGCCGCGGCGGCGAGGGCTTCGCCCGCCTCAACTTCGCCACCTCGCGCGCCATCCTCGACCAGGCGCTGGACCGCATCGCGGCCGCCCTGGCGGGCGCCACCGCCTCTTGACCGGCACGCCCCGAGCGGACGCGACCTCGGGGGCCCTGGCGTCCTGCCGCGCCTGCCCGCGGCTGGTTCAGCACCGCGAGGCGGTGGCCCGGCACAAGCGCCGAGCCTACGCGCAGGAGAGCTACTGGGCGCGGCCGGTTCCCGGCTTCGGCGACCCCGGCGCGCGACTGCTGCTGCTTGGGCTGGCCCCCGGGGCGCACGGCTCCAACCGCACCGGCCGCATGTTCACCGGCGACGCCAGCGGCGACTTCCTGTTTCCCGCCCTGCACCGGGCGGGGCTGGCGTCGCAGCCCCAGGCGACCGCGCCGGACGACGGCATGCGGCTCTTCGGCGTGTGGATCACCGCCGCGCTGCGCTGCGCGCCGCCCGGCAACCGGCCGCTGCGCCAGGAGCTGGCGACCTGCCGGCCGTGGCTCGAGCACGACCTGGCCCGGCTGGGCGAGCTGCGCGCCGTCCTGGCGCTCGGCAGCATCGCGCACGACAGCTACCTGGAGCTGCTGCGCGCCCGCGGGCAGGCGCTGGTGAAGGCGCGTTACCCCTTCTCGCACGGTGGCCGGCACGACCCCCCGGGGGGGCTGCCCCTGCTGGACAGCTACCACGTCAGCCAGCAGAACACCGCCACGGGCCGCCTCACCGCCGCGATGTTCGATGCCGCGCTGGCGCAGGCGAAGCGGGTCGCCGGGCTGTGAGCTCCCGTCGCCGGACGCACTGCCGGCGGCGGTAGAGTCGCGCCATGAACCTGGCGACCCTCAATCTCGGGCCGCGGCTCGAGCCGGCGCTGGCATCGGGCCACCCCTGGATCTACCGCAACCACCTGCCGCGCCACCGCCTCGCGACCGGCGACTGGGTTCGCCTGGAGGCGGGTCGCGCGGTTGCCCACGGCCTCTACGACGATCGGGGCGCGGTCGCGGTGCGGCTGTTCCGGCGCGAGGCCGTGCCCGACGCCGCCTTCCTCAGCGACCGCGTGGCCGACGCCCTGGCGCTCCGCGCCACGCTCTCGAGCTCCGCGGACACCACCGCCTATCGCCTGCTCCACGGCGAGGGAGACTACCTTCCCGCCATCGTCGCCGACCGCTACGGCCGCTTCGCCGCCATCAAGCCCTACGCCTCCAGCGTGGACGGGCTCCTGCCGGCGATCGCCCGCGACCTCGGCACGCGCCTCGGCCTCAAGGGGGTGGTGCGCCGCGGGCCGGAGGGGCTCGAGCCGCTCTGGGGCGAGCTGCCGCCCCCGAGAGAGCGGGTCCTGGAGAACGGCCTCGCCTTCGACGTCGACCTGTCGGGCGGCCAGAAGACCGGGCTGTTCCTCGATCACCGCGACAACCGCGCGCTGGTACGCGAGCTGGCGGCCGGCCGGCGGGTGCTCGACCTGTTCTGCTACACCGGCGGCTTCACCCTCTCCGCCCTCGCGGGCGGTGCCAGCCGGGTGGTGAGCGTGGACGTCGCCGACGGCGCGGTGGCGGAGGCGCGGCGCAACGTGGCGCTGAACGCTCTCGACCCGGACCGCCAGCAGGCAGTGACGGCGGACGTCTTCGACTACCTGCCTGCCCTCGGGCGGGGCGGCGAGCGCTTCGACCTGGTGGTCCTCGACCCGCCGGCGCTGGCTCACAGCGCCGAGCAGCGGCGCCGGGCCCAACGCGCCTACCTGCGCCTCAACCGGGCGGCCTTCGCCGCGGTGGCTCCCGGCGGCCTGCTGGCGACGGCCTCCTGCACCGCCCAGGTGGCGCCAGAGGCGTTCCGGCGCCTGGTGGCCGAGGCGGCGCAGGCGGCCGGGGTGCGGGCGCAGCTGGTGGCCGAGCGGGGCCAGCCGGTCGATCACCCGGTGCCCGCCAGCTTCCCCGAGGGTCGCTACCTCAAGTTCCTGGTGCTGCGCGTGCTGGACGGCTGAAGGCTCGACTGGGCGCGCACCCACTCGAGGATGTCGGCGAGAACGCGCTCCCGCTCGAGGTCGTTGAGCAGCTCGTGGTAGCCGCCCTGGTAGAGCCGGAAGGTGACGTTGGCGTCGGGGATGGCGGCGGCCAGCTCCTGGCTGGCCCGGGGGTCGGCGATCTGGTCGGCGCCCCCGTGGACGATGAGCGTCGGGACGCTCAGCGCGCCGGCCCGGGCCAGCAGCGGCTCGCCGGCTGTCACCAGCGCGTGCCCCATGCGGGCCTTGATGCGGCCGGTGTAGATCAGGGGGTCCTCACGGTATGCCGTCACCGACTCGGGGTCGCGCGACAGAGCTGCGGGGTCGAGCGGCTGCACCGGCAGCTGTGGCAGGGCTCGAGCCAGCCAGCGGGCGACGGCCAGCAGCCAGCCGGGCGGCGGCACGCTGGCGCGCAGGAAGGGCGCGCTCAGCACCAGGGCGTCCACCCGCTCGGGGCGTTCCAGCGCGTAGCGCAGCGCCACCGTGCCGCCCATGCTGTGCCCGAACAGCAGCACCGGCAGGCCGGGACGCTCGCTGCGGGCGTGGTCCTCGAGCGCCGCCAGATCGTGGAGGTAGTCGCCGAAGTCGCGAACGTCGGCGCGCGTCCCGGCGCTGCGACCGTGGCCGCGCAGGTCGACCGCGTAGCTCTCCAGGCCGGCCTCGCCCAGCGCACGCACCAGCCTCGGGTAGCGGCCGGCGTGCCCGGCGTAGCCGTGCACCAGCAAGCACACGGCGTGCGGCCGATCGACTCGCCAGCGGTGCAGCGCCAGCCTCGGACCGCCCTGCGAGCGAAGCGCCGGCGACTCGGGCGCAACGCCCCAGCCTTCCTCAGCCACGTGGCTCACGCCTCCTCGAGGCTCACCTCGAAATCCTCCATCACCGGGTTCGATAGCACGTCCTGGGCGATCCGGGCGATCTGACGTTCCACCTCGCCGCGCTCGCCCTCCAGCACCAGCTCGATGCGCTTGCCGACCCGCACGCCGGAGACGTTGCCGTTCCCCAGCCGCCTGAGCGTGGCCTCGACCGCCCGCCCCTGGGGGTCGAGGATGGAGCGTTTGAGCAGCACATCGACCACGGCGCGATAGGTCGGCACGCTAGCCGGCCTCCTGCCCGCTCAGCGGCCGTGGGGGCCGCCCCTCCACGACACGCCGGAAGATCTCCCGATAGGCGTCCTCGACCCTGCCGAGGTCGCGCCGGAAGCGGTCCTTGTCCAGCTTCTCGCCGGTCGCCAGGTCCCACAACCGGCAGGTGTCCGGGCTGATCTCGTCGGCCAGAACGATCTTCCCGTCCGCGGTGCGGCCGAACTCCACCTTGAAGTCGACGAGCTCCACGCCCCGCTCCTCGAAGTACGGCAGCAGCGTGTCGTTGATGCTGGAAGCCAGCTCGAAGAGCGTCTCCAGGTCGTCGGGGGTGGCGATCTCCAGGGCCACGGCGGTGGCGTCGTTGAGCGGCGGGTCGCCCAGCGCATCGTTCTTGTAGCACCACTCGATGACGATGGGATCGAGGTCGCGCCCCTCCTCCACGCCGTAGCGCTTGGCGAACGAGCCCGCGGCGCGGTTGCGCACGATCACCTCGAGCGGGATGATGGTGACCGCCTGGACGAGCTGCTCGCGCTCGGAGAGGCGTCCGAGGTAGTGGGTGGGCACGCCCGCCTCCGCCAGCAGCTCGAAGAGCGCACCGGACACGGCGTTGTTGACGACCCCCTTGCCGGCGATGGTGCCGCGCTTGGCGGCGTTGAAGGCGGTGGCGTCGTCCTTGTACTCCACGATCAGGCGCTGCTCGTCGTCGGTGGCGTACATCTTCTTGGCCTTGCCCTCGTAGCGCAAGGCACCTCGCGTGGGACCTCCGCTGGTTGCCGTCACGCCCGGATGATACCAGAGCGCCTCGGCGACAAACGCCCCGCTACAGCCCGAAACGCGCGAACACCGCGTCCACGTGGCGGAGATACCAGTCCGGGTCGAAGGCGGCGGCGAGCTCGCCCTCGTCGAGCGGGTTGTCCGGGTCGTCGGCGAGCAGCCGGCGCAGGTGGTCGCCGGTCTCCCAGCTGCGCAGGCTGTTGCGCTGCACGATGTCGTAGGCGGCCTCGCGGCTCAGGCCCTTGTCGATGAGCAGATGCAGCGCCCGCTGCGAGTACACCAGCCCGTGGAGCAGCTCCAGGTTCGCCGCCATGCGCGCCTCGTCCACGAGCAGCTCGCGGACCACCCGCGTGAGCCGCCGCAGCGCGTAGCTGGCCAGGGTGGTGCTGTCCGGCAGGATGACGCGCTCCACCGAGCTGTGGCTGATGTCGCGCTCGTGCCACAGCGCCACGTCCTCGAGCGCCGCCTGCAGGTTGGCGCGCAGCAAGCGCGCCACGCCGGTGAGGTTCTCGCTGGCGATGGGGTTCTTCTTGTGCGGCATGCTGGAGCTGCCGGTCTGCCCGGCACCGAAGCCTTCTTGCGCCTCGCGCACCTCGCTGCGCTGCAGGTGGCGGATCTCCAGCGCCACGCGCTCGACGGTGGTCCCCAGGATGGCGAGCGCGCTCATCAGCTCGGCGTGCCGGTCGCGGGCCACCGTCTGGTTGGTCACGGGATCGACGCTCAGGCCCAGCTCCTCGGCAACGCGCGCCTCGACCTCGGGCGGCACGTGCGCGTAGGTGCCCACCGAGCCGGACAGCATGGCTACGGCGATCCCGTCGCGCCCGCGGCGAAGCCGCGCCTCGTCGCGGGCCAGCGCGGCTCCCAGGTTCAGGAACTTCAGGCCGAAGGTCATCGGCTCGGCGTGGATGCCGTGCGTGCGCCCCACGCAAACGGTGTGCTTGTAGCGCACCGCCTTCTCCCGCAGGGCCTCGGCCAGCGCCGACAGGTCCACCAGGATGAGGTCGCAGGCGTCGCGAAGCAGAAGGTCCTGGGCGGTGTCGACCACGTCGGTGCTGGTGAGGCCGAGGTGGATGAAGCGGGCCGCCTCGCCGACGCGCTCGCCGAGCGCCCGGGTGAACGCCACGATGTCGTGGCGGGTGGTGGCCTCGATCTCCCCCACCCGCTTCGCGAAGGCGTCGTCGAGCGGGCGCTCCCGGACCGCCTCCGCGATCCGCTCGGCGGTGCCGGCGGGCACCTCGCCCAGCGCCTCCCACGCCCGCGTGGCCGCCAGCTCCACCCGGAGCCAGGCCTGGTAGCGCGACGCGCCGCCCCAGAGACGGCGCATCTCCGGCGTGGTGTAGCGGTCGATCATGGCCGGACGCTACCACGGCAGCCGCGCCGGCCCGGACCCGCGGCGATCCCGCGCAGGAGGTGCGCACCACTCCCGGCTATGCTGAGCCCATGCGCACCCCTCGCTGGGCCCTGCCGCTGGCGCTCGTCGCCCTCCTGGTGGTGGCATTCGCCATGTCGAACCCCGACACGCGGCAGTTCGCGGCCAGCTACGCGGACCGGCTCAACACGCAGCTCACGGCGCAGTCGGGCCTCTCGGGCCCGCTCGGTCAGCTCCTGGGCGGCGTCACCCAGAACGCCATCGAGTCGGCGCTGAGCTCGCAGGCGAGACGGCGGAACTACCTGGTGGCGAGCGTCTACACCGTTCCCATGGCGGGACCCGACCTGCGCGCCCTGGGGTTGCTCGGGCACTTCATCACGCTGCAATCGCCGTCAGGGCAGTGACCGGCGGCGTGACTCGCGGGAGCGCGCAGCGCGAGCCGCGTCACCCCGGGAATCGCGCCTAGGACGGCTCTCGCGCCGGCGGGCCGGGTTTGCCCGGCGGCCGGCGGGGATGGTAGAGTCGTGCGTTGGCCCCACGGCCGGTTGATGCCCACGCAGACCCGCTTCGCGCCTGGCGCGCCGGGCCCCGAACCGGGTCCCGTCCTGGCCTGCGGCCAAGCTTCGGAGGAGGCACCACTTGAACGAGGGACAGGTCGTTCCGGTCCAGATCACGGACGAGATCAAGACCAGCTACATCAACTACGCCATGTCCGTCATCGTCGACCGGGCACTCCCCGATGTACGCGACGGGCTCAAGCCGGTGCAGCGGCGCATCCTCTACGCCATGCAGCGGATGGGCCTGGCATCGGACCGGAAGCACTCCAAGAGCGCGGGCGTGGTCGGCGAGGTCATCGGGAAGTACCACCCCCACGGTGACGCGGCCGTCTACGACGCGATGGTGCGGCTGGCGCAGCCCTGGAACCTGCGCTACCCGCTGGTCCATGGTCAGGGCAACTTCGGCTCCATCGACGGCGACCCGGCCGCCGCCTACCGGTACACCGAGGCGCGCCTCACCCAGGTCGCGGAGGCGATGCTGGCCGACATCGACAAGGAGACCGTCGACTTCCGCGAGAACTTCGACGGCACCACGGTGGAGCCCAACGTGCTCCCGGCGGCGGTTCCCAACCTGCTGGTGAACGGCGCCTCCGGGATCGCCGTGGGCATGGCCACGAACCTCGCCCCCCACAATCTGGGCGAGGTGGTGGACGGGCTCGTCAGCATGATCGACGACCCGCACGTCACCTCCGAGGCGCTGATGGAGCACATCAAGGGTCCCGACTTCCCCACCGGCGGGATCATGGGCCGCGACGGCATCCGTGAGGCGTTCGAGACGGGTCGCGGCAGTATCCGCGTCCGCGGCCGGGCGCGCATCGAGGAGCGCAACGGCCGCCACTCCATCGTGGTGACGGAGATCCCCTACCAGGTCAACAAGACCTCCCTCATCCAGACGGTGGCCGGCCTGGTGCGCGCCAAGCGCATCGAGGACATCGCCCAGCTACGCGACGAGTCCGACCGCCAGGGCATGCGCATCGTCTTCGAGCTCAAGCGCGGTGCCGTGCCCGAGCTGGTCCTCAACCAGCTCTACAAGTTCACGCAGCTGCAGAGCAGCTTCGCGGTGAACAACATGGCGATCGTCGAGGGCTCGCCGCGGCTCCTGCCCGTCCGCGAGATGTTGCGCAAGTTCCTCGACCACCGCGCGCTGGTGGTGCGCCGGCGCAGCGAGTTCGAGCTGCGCAAGGCGCGCGAGCGAGCGCACATCCTCGAGGGCTACCTCATCGCCCTGGACAACCTGGATGCCGTCATCGCGCTGATCCGCGCCTCCAAGGACGGGCCAGAGGCGCGGGACGGGCTCATGCGCGAGTTCGACCTCAGCGAGGCGCAGGCGCAGGCGGTGCTGGACATGCGGCTGCAGCGCCTCACCGGCCTGGAGCGCGAGCGTATCAACGACGAGTATCGCGACCTGCAGGAGGACATCGCCCGCTTGGAGCTGATCCTCGCCGAAGAGGAGGAGCTCTGGAGGGTCATCCGCGGGGAGCTGCTGGAGGTCCGGGAGCGCTTCGCGGACGCCCGCCGCACCGCCATCGCCGACCTCTCCGACGACATCTCCAAGGAGGACCTGATCGCCGAGGAGAACGTGGTCGTCACTCTCACCCGCGGCGGCTACATCAAGCGCACGCCGATCACCAGCTACCGGGCCCAGGCCCGCGGCGGCCGCGGCGTGTCGGCGCAGAAGGCCAAGGAGGACGACGTCAACTCCTTGCTGCTGGTGGGGTCGACGCACGAGTACCTGCTCTTCTTCTCCGACCGCGGCCGCGTCTACCGCGAGAAGATCTACGACTTGCCGGAGGCCGAGCGCGGTGCTCGCGGCAGTCACATCCGCAACATCCTGCCGCTGGAGGAGGGCGAGACCGTCCAGACGGTGCTGGCCCTGAAGGCGTTCGACATCCCCGGCTTCTTCGTGTTCGCCACCCGCCAGGGCTTGATCAAGCGTACGGCCATCCACGAGTACGGCAACATCAACAGCTCCGGTCTGATCGCCGTGAATCTGGTCGAGGGCGACGAGCTGGTGGCGGTGCGCATCACCGACGGCGAGGCCGACATCGTGCTGGGGACGCGCGGCGGGCAGGCCATCCGCTTCTCGGAGGACGCCGTTCGGGAGACGGGCCGCGCCACCCAGGGCGTCATCGGCATCCGCCTGAGGGACCACGACGAGGTCGTGAGCCTGGCCGCCATCTCCGCGGCCGACAGCGAGATCGCGGAGCTCCTCAGCGTCACGGAGCGCGGCTTCGGCAAGCGCACCGGCCTGGCGGAGTACCCGCTCCAGGGGCGCGGCGGACAGGGCGTGATCACCCACCGCCTCACCGACCGGACGGGCACGCTCGTCGCTCTCAACCACGTCCTGGGCGAGGAGGAGCTGTTCGTGCTGTCGGAGCAGGGCATCCTCATCCGCACCAAGGTGGGCCAGGTGAGCCGCTACGGCCGCGCCTCGCAGGGCGTGACCATCATGCGCCTGGGGCAGGGCGACCTGGTCGTGGCGGCGATGGTGCTGCCCGACGAGGAGGACCTGGAGCGCGGCATGAACGAGCGCAAGGGCACCAAGGCATGACACCCGCACGGGAAGCCGCCGCCCCCGACGTGGGCGACGGCCCCGACCCGCGCACCTCCGCAACGCCTGCGCGGCCTGCCGTGGTGCTCGACTGCGATCCCGGGCACGACGACGCACTGGCGATCCTTCTCGCAGGCGCTACCGCCGAGCTGGTGGGGATCACCGTGGTGAGCGGCAACGCGCCGCTGGAGAGCACCCTCCGCAACGCCCTCATCGTCGTCCAGATCGCCGGCCTGGAGGTGCCGGTCCACGCGGGTGCCGAGCGTCCGCTGGTGGCGGCCCCGCGTCACGGCTCCACCATCCACGGCGAGAGCGGCCTCGACGGGCCGGTGCTGCCGCCGCTCAGGCGCCGGGCGGCGCCCCGATCGGCGGTGCGCTTCCTGATCGAGAGCGCCGAGGCTCGCGACGACCTCTGGCTGGTCGCCACCGGCCCGCTGACCAACGTGGCGCTGGCGTTGCGCCAGCAGCCGGCGCTGGCCCGGCGACTACGCGGCATCAGCCTGATGGGCGGCAGCTACGGTCCCGGCAACGTCACCGCGGCCGCCGAGTTCAACATCTTCGCCGACCCCGAGGCCGCCGCCATCGTGTTCGACTCCGGCGCCCGGATCGTCATGGCGGGCCTCGACCTGACCCACCAGTTCCCCATAGGCGCCGAGGAGCGGGAGGCGATCCGCGCGGTCGGCACCCGGCCCGCGGCGTTCGCCGCGGATCTGCTCGAGGCGTACGGCAGCGCCTACCAGCGCCTCACGGGCAGCGACGCGGGCGCCCCGCTCCACGACCCGTGCGCGGTGCTGGCCGTCACCCGGCCCGAGCTCGTCCGCGGCGAGCGGCGTCACGTCGCCGTGGAGCTGCGCGGGGAGCACACCCGTGGCATGACGCTGGTCGATCGCCGGGTCGGCGACGGGCGCGGCGAGCCGCCCAACGCCACGGTGCTGACGCAGCTCGACGGCGCGGGGGCGCTGCGGGCGCTGCTGGACGCCCTGGCGAGCTATGCCTGAGGCTCGCCCCGGCCGGCTGCATCACCGCGCTCTTCATCACCGGCCGCCGCACCAGCGCCCACCGCACCACCGCCATCTACACCACCGCCATCTACACCACCGCGCCACGGGCTCGGGTAGAGTGGCGCCGGGAGCCGGAGCCCGGCCATGATCCAGTTCCACCACGTCACCAAGACCTACCC
>Ga0315535_1000650_pt1 | contig 24370 bp, 23 predicted proteins | sample SalMarSW160220MG_2_FD_203092 | JGI IMG/M metagenome (GOLD analysis project Ga0315535, IMG submission 203092) | Salt marsh sediment microbial communities from the Plum Island Ecosystem LTER, Massachusetts, United States - Salt Marsh Sediment SW1602-20 ... | reverse complement strand
GCGGGCAAGGGCGGGCGACAGAAACCAAAGAACGTTAACCGGCATCGTTCGAGGGCGCCGGTGCGACACATCTGATTGTAGCGCTGCTCGCCTCCTGTAAGCGCGCAGTCTTCGTCAGCGTATCGTAGTTGTTGGTGTGCCCTCCCTCTTCGCTGGCCGAACGCAAAGCCAGGAGGAGCCACGTGGATGAAGTCAGTCGTTTGAGCACGCTGCGACGCATCTGGACGGCGTCACCGACAGTGCTTTGTGTCTTGGTGGCCGCCGTACCTGCCGCAGCCCAGACGGTCCGGGGGCGCCTGGTCGACGCCGAGAGCGGCAAGCCCGTTGCGGCGGGAGACATCTTGCTGCTTTCAGGGGAATCTGGCGCAGCGGTGCTGAAACAGGGTCTGACGACGGACTCGGGGCGCTTCGCCCTCACCGCTCCGAGCCCCGGGCGGTACCGCCTGAAGGCGGAGCGCATCGGCTATCGGGCGGTCGTTTCGAGCCCCTTCGACCTGCTCGCCTCCGAGCCGCTAGACGTGGAGCTGAAGATCTCGGTCCAGGCGGTGCCCCTCGCTCCGCTCACCGTCGTTTCCTCGCGCCCTGCGTTGCTCGGCAGCATCCGGCTTGTGGCAGGCGGCTTCTTCGACCGGGAGCAGAGTTGGGGTCCTAAGGGCCTGCACTTGGGGACCTTCATCGATAAAGCGGCCATCGCACGGCGACAGCCTATCAGGACGACGGATCTCTTCAAGATGATCCCGGGGGTCATCCTGGTGGGAAACGGTGACAAGCAGGTCGTGCGCATGAGCATGGTGACCACTATGAACGGCCCATGTACGCCCCTGCTCTATCTCGACGGAACACCCATAAGGCTCGTGGACTACGGCGGTGGTGGGCTGAAGCAGGTGGCGACGATCGATGAGCTGGTCAATCCTTCGTCCATCGCAGGCATCGAGGTGTACTCGAAGATCAGCAAGCCGGCCGGGTTCACGGACATGGGCGTCGAGCCCTGCGGGGCCATCGTCATCTGGACAGGCTACGCCGAGAGCAGAGGTAAGGGCGGGCGAGTTGCGGGGGACGCGTCCCCGATGCTCGGCGAGCGTCTTCGCGAGGACAGGAACACGAGGACCGCCGAGCGCCTCCTGGACCTTGCCGACACGATGGACGACAAGTCGGCGGCCAACTCGTTCTACCAACAGGCGCTCGACGCGGCGCATGCAGCCATCGCCGCCGACTCCACCAACCCGCTCCCGCGCCTGCAGGCGGGTGAAGCCGCCATCGGCGTCGGCGACTACAAGGAGGCCGACGAGCAGCTCAACATGGCTGAGAAGCTGCGGCCGATCTACCAGCTGCAGACGCAGAACATCCGGGAGAAGGCGTGGGTCGCCCTTCAGCGGCAGGCGACGCCGCTGGTCAGAGCAGGCCAGGTCGATCGGGCCATCACGAGGTACGAGGACGCCAATATCATCTATCGGGAGCGGCCGGAGGTGATGCTCGCCCTCGGGCAGCTCTACAGCCAGGAGGGCAAGGACGACCGTGCCCTGGCCAACCTCGACTCGGCCGCGCTGATCATCCAGGACTCCTCGAAGCTGGCATCAGTGGACTCAGTGACCGCGGCCGACTGGAAGAGTCGGCTCCCTGCCCTCAAGGTCACCAGGGCGCAGGTGCTGGCCCACGCCGATCGCTACGACGAGTCCATCGCCGACTTCCGGAAGCTCGTGCAGGCGTACCCCGACGACCTCCGCTACAAGTGGGATCTCGCGCAGTTACTCATCCAGACGGGGAAGAACGGCGAGGCCATACGGATATACGACGGGATGCTCCAGGACAGCGCGCTGACGGCTGCGGAGCTCTACTCAGTTGGGATGCGCCTGTACCAGTTGTCGGACTACACGAACGCCGTGACAGGCTTCTCCCGAGCAGCGGGCAAGAGTCCCATGGACCAGGATGCCCTGGAGATGTGGGTGCGCTGCCTGTTCAGCGACTCGGTGTACGCGCAGGTGCCCCCTGTGGCCGAGCGGTGGATTGCCCTCGACCCGAACAACCGGACCGCCTATGTCCTTGAGGAGCAGGCGGTAAGCCGGCAGGGTGATGTCCAGAAGGCCCAGGAGTTGGCGAAGGACGTCCAAGATCTCAAGGTTAGCGTGGACAACCTACGAGTCGTCCGCGGCCCGAACGGTGGTGCCACCGTCACCGGCACCGTGACGAACGAGAAACTGGCCAGCGGCGCGCAGGTGACCATCACGTTCACGTTCTACGACGACTCGGGGAACTCCGTGGGCACGCGGAGCCAGACCGCGACGTTGGGCGCCCAGGGACAGGCGCAGAGCTTCTCGGTCGGCTTCAACTCCGACGCCAGGGTGGGGGGATACGGGTATACGGTGACGACGCCCTGACCGGAAGCTTGGCCCCGGCTGTGCGCCAATGACCAACGAGAGGCCACGCCGCCGGTTAACCCCAGGTTTCTGCTCGCGCCCGTGCTGCGCACGGTCGCGGCCCTGCGGGACACCCGCCTGGGCACCCCGGATGCTGTACGAGTGCGAGCGACGTATAGTATTCGCGGGGTCATTCTGAGACATGGGCGGGGCGGGCGTCAGAAACCAATGAACGTTATCTGAAAGCCCGCTTCGGATGGAGATCGCGAATGAACGTGCGGCCAACATCGCCACTGGCTCAGGCATTCGGTCTGGGCCTCCTCTTGGCATCGGCGTGTACTGAAACCAGGCAACCCACAGTGGAGGTGCCGACCTGGACCGCCGTCGAGGAGTTGAGGCTTGGGAGTCTCAACGATACCGCCTTCTCCCTAACGAGAGTGGGTGGCTTTACGGTAGGTGACGACGGCACCATATACGTGGGCCAGCCACAGGATGGAGTGGTGCGAGTGTTCTCGCCAACAGGACAACCCCTCGGAGAACTGGGTGGTCCCGGTGAGGGTCCGGGAGAGTTCGGGCGGGTGTCCTCACTAGGCCTCTTGGGCGATACCCTTTATGTGACTGACAACGCCACACAGCGCATCACGCTGTTCTCCAGGGATGGCGTGTTGCTTGGAACCCGACCAGCACCCCAGGTGCAACTGGGTCCGAACCTGATCTCGATGCCACCATTCATGATCCTGCCGGGTGGGCGAGCGATCATGTCTCCAGCGGTGGCCAGCGCAACTCCAGAAGCGACAGTTCCGAGTTTTCCGCAGGTCCTAATCGACGACCAAGGGCGGGTGGTCGATACACTGGGCCATCGTAGCCGGGAACATATGAGTGCAGTCTTCGAGCGAGCAGGCTCGTACATGAGCACCTTTCAACCGTTTGCGGATGGGAACATCCTCACCTTCAACCCCAGCCCTCTGCTCACCGCCGACGTGGTGCGGCGCGCCGGTGGAGAGACCCAGTTCAGGATCACGGTCACGCGTGACGTTCACGACACGGTCTACTCCCGTGTCTATGACTACGCGCCTGTCGCGATTCCCCCCGCACTGGTAGACAGTGTAAAGGAGGCCATGACGGGGAGAGTGGAGCGTCTTTACGGAAGCCGGAGGGCGGCTCAGGACGCCGTGGATGAGGTGTTGTATGTCCCGGCTTCGCTCCCGCCTGTGAGCCGGGCCAGGTTCTCAGTGGATGGAGGTCTCTGGCTGCAGCGTGAGGAGGTGCCGGGAGGAGTTCGGGAGTGGCTCGCGCTTGACGCGGATGGCGATGCAATAGGCACCTTCCAACTGCCCCCGCATGTGGAGGTTCTCTTTGTCCGTGACAGGAGGTTATGGGGTGTGGAGACCGGTGAGTTCGATGTCCCATACGTAGTGCGGTATCGTCTGGATCCGGGTGACACCGGTAGGTGAACGTCCCACGTGCGGGCCTTCAGATAACAAACAAGTTGCGCCTGCGCCGCGCTGCGCGCGGCTCCGGGGAACACCGGCGCAAGCGTATTGGGGCCTGGAAGCGGTCCGGAAGAAATCGAAGAGAGTAGCCTCGTCGGGCTGTGTGGAAGCGCCGGCGTCGCAACTTTAGAACGTTATCTGCCATGCTTCAGCCCGGGACAGCATTGAAGAATGACTGGGCTCTGAGGATGTCTTTGTGAAGATCGTGGTGTTGGACTCGGATGCGATCGAAGAGTACGTGCCAGAACAGGGCAGCATCTGCGTAAGCATCGGCGAAAGAAGTCTTCCGGAGGCGAACGTCCCAGTCGGATCGTACAAAGCGGTCCTTCGCCTAGTTTTCGATGACATTACTCGAGAACACGGAGCCGGATGGATATTGTTCAATGAACAGCAAGCGCGGCAGATCCTCTCTTTCGTGCGAGAGCATATCGATGCGCCGGGGTTGATCGTTCAATGCGCGTTTGGCGAATCGCGCTCGCCGGGCGTTGCGCTCGGAATCGCAGACGCGCTGGGCCTGGATGTCCACTCTCTTGAGGAGCGATACCCAGACTACAATCGACATGTCCGCGCCGTGTTGCGAAGAACCGCAGAGACCTAACACGGGCGAATTCAAGACTGATTGCAGCTGACCAGGAACGCACGGCAGATAACAAACGGCTGGCGCCTGCGTTCGCTTCGCTCACTCCGGAGAACCTCCCTCGCCTACGGCTCGGGAGGTCGCCAGCCTGGAAACGTCAACTGACATCCCTAATGGCGGGATGTGGGTCGGGCGCAGTGCAACGGACGTGGGCAATGTGAGGAGCTGTGGCCACCTGGAATAGCGACAAGGCAAGGTCCGAAGGTGCTCAGGTCCTTCAGTGGCTTTTCGATGAAGCGCTGAAGCTCAAACCGGATGGCTCCGTTGCTGTGCCGGGCTTCGGTGAGCCGAACACGGCTGCAGCGGTCTTGTCGTCCCGGCTGGGATTCAACAAACACATCTCGGCCAGGCAGCGTTTTGCCATTGCGCGGCGGGCGGTCATCGATGCGGTCAAGCAAGGGAAGACAACGGTCGACGGTCTTCTGCAGATCGTTACGGCTATGGAGACTCAGCACCTAGCGGAGCCGCTGAAGCCGTTTGTGCTACTCACTTCGGTGAGTGCATCAGATCTGTATGATATGCCGACCGTGCGACTCGGCCCGGCAACAATCACCTTCTCACGGTACCCTCCACGGCGCTTCAAGACGCCGCAGCTTGCCGTGAGGCATCGGTGGAGTGAGAAGCGGTTTTGGCAGCGCACACCTGTTCGAGTGCATGTGCGGGCCCGGACGCCCCAGGACGCCTTTGACTCGGCTCTGCGGCAGCTAGACTTGCTGAGGGCATTCTGGAACCTGGGATTGAATCGTGGTACTTGGCGGCTGAGCCTGGGCGGTGGCTTTCGACCGGTAAACGACATACGACTCGGGCCAATTCACACTCTACACCATGTCGATGGGCGACCCGCGCTGGAGGCATTTTGGTATGAGCCGGCCTTCCAATCCTCTGAGACCGTATCATCTCTGGGTTCGCAGAAGCTGGAACAATGCAAGGCAGAGGAAACATGGTGCCGGACACGAATACGCCGCTTCAAAAAAGCGGTCGTAATAGAGGATCTCTTTGTCCGGTACTGCCGGGCACTTGATCAAGCGGATGAAACGAACGCCTTCCTGCAGACATGGGCGATACTGGAGACGCTGACGGGGAATCCATCCAGTTACAGCGATCTTGTTCAGCGGGCATCGTACCTATACACCGATAGGTGGTACGCTCGGCTGCAACTGAAGGATATGCAGCAGATCAGAAACGACTTGGTGCATAGCGGGAGGGAGAACGACCGACTCGATGAACTTCTATACCGACTGAAGCAGTTCGTTGAGCACTATCTAGTCTTCCTGTTGAGGAACCATCACGCCCTGCAGAACCTGGATGAACTCCGTGCGTTTCTGTCCCAGCCAACGGAGCTCAGCGCCCTGAAGAAGCGACGAGAAAGTGTCGCACTCGCCGAGCGGATCTTTAGGAACATGTAGCTGGGACGTCAGTTAACAAACGAGTTGCGCCTACACCGCTGTCGCGGCTCCGGAGAAACCGGCATCTTGAGGCCAGGGCCGCGGGGAGCGGTGCAAGGAAGCATCGGTTAGAGCAGCCCCGAACGGGGCGTGAGGACATGTCGGTTCGCAACTCTAAAAGCGTCAACTGACATCCCTTGAACACAAGGCCTGGCGCACCGGCGACGCAGGCGCGTGTGGGCGTATCAGCCATCTAGCTGGCAGGGGGTACTTGTGGGCATTCGAATCAGGCCCGAAGACGTAGAAGTGCCGCCCGACAATCCGTTTGCCAATGACCGCCTCGAGCGGGAGCCCCACGCCCAGATCCTCACAAACATCCTACGCGGGATCGAGGGACCCTGTGTCTTGGCGATCGATGCTCCGTGGGGAGCCGGGAAGACAGTGTTCCTCCGCATGTGGGCGGCACACTTGCGGAGGGAAGGGTTCTCTGTTGCGGACTTCAACGCCTGGGAAACCGACTTTGCTGCGGAGCCATTTGCCGCTCTCACGTCGGAGTTGGAGGCTGGGCTTGCGCCTGAGCCGGGGTCCAAAGCTGGGAAGGCCCTCAAGAAGGCCAAGACAGCAGCCGTGGATGTCCTTCGACATGCGGTCCCGGGCGCGATCCGCCTAGCTACGGCCGGAGTGCTCGACGTCAGCTCGCTTCTCGAATCGGAGGCGGGCAACGTCCTCGCGGATCTGGCTGAGGAGCGGATGGCGAAGTATGAGAAGGGAAAGGCCTCCATCAGTGCCTTTCGACGCCGACTTTCGGAGTTGGCGGAAGCGCTGGCTGAGAATTCCGAGGGGCTGCCGCTTGTCATCATTGTCGATGAACTGGACCGATGCAGGCCCATCTACGCGATCGAATTGCTGGAATCCGCGAAACACCTCTTTTCCGTCGATGGTGTAGCGTTCGTGGTAGCATTGGACCGGTCTGAACTTGCGCACTCCATCCGGTCGATCTACGGCTCTGGCTTCGACGCCCCTGGGTACTTGCGACGTTTTGTCGACGTCGACTACACGCTCCCCGTGGCCGACCGGACCCGCTTCATTCAGGCGCTGATAGAGGCGTCGCATATTCCTGAATACTTCAAGCGAACCTTGGACCGGGACGGAAAGGAACAGCAGAGGAGCCTGAACGAGTTGCTTGTGACGGTGCTGGGGGCATCAAGCGTCGCGCTTCGCGATATCGCCCAAGGCATCCACCGCCTCGGTCTTGTACTCGCCTCTCTCCCGAACGATAGAAGGAGCTTTGCTCTTTCTGCCACCGCGCTGATTGTCCTGCGCGTGCTGGACCCAACCGGGTATAAGGAACTTGTCAGCGGACGGATGAAAGACGGTGACCTTCTTGACCAACTCTTTTCCGATCCCGCGCTGAGCAAGATTCGTGATCAACACGTGGGCCGACTCTTCGAAGCACTCACCATCGTGGGTGTCGATGAGTTGGGCTGGACTTCAACGGCCTGGCCGCGCATGAAAGCACTGTGTGATGAGGTCGGCGAGGCCGACAAGAGCCCACCCTGGCACGTACAACATGCGAGGGCGGTGACTGCTCTTGTCGAGAGGCTTGGTCAGATACGACCCGGGGAGGGCCGCCTCGGCTTCAAACCGTCGCTTCAGCGAATCGAATTGCTGTCCGGTGAATCCACACTCTAACCACAGGCACCAGACACTCGCTGGAGGGACGTCAGTTAACAAACGCGTTGCGCCTCCGCCGCTGTCGCGGCTCCGGTGGACATCGGCGCAGGGACGTTGCGCCCGTGGGAAGTAGCGCAGCGCTGCGCCGCAGCGGCGTCGCACCTCTAGGAACGTTAACTGGCATTGCCTTAGCGATTGGCTAGTGATGCATGGATTGGCGCGAATACGAACAGGTTATCTTTGAGCATCTTCAGCAGGAACTGCCAGCAGCAGAGCTCCTGAAGGACGTTCAATTGAGTGGGGCACTTTCCGGGACGTCACGGCAGATCGACGTCCTCGTGCGCGAGGAAGTCCAAGGACAGGTGGTTGCCACCGCAGTTGACGCGAAGCATCACAAGCGGCCGATCGATGTGAAGCACGTCGAGTCCTTCCTCGGACTCCTCCGTGACATCGATGTGCAGCGGGGGATAATGATCAGCGAGGCCGGGTACACGAGTGCTGCGTATCAGCGCGCTTTCGCCGACGATGTGGATCTGGATTTGGATATCTTCAGTCTAGCCGAGTTCAAGCAGTGGCAGGCCGCACTCGGGATACCGTACTCTGGATCTCAAGGAGTTATTCTCCCACCGCCACTGGGTTGGGTTGTTGACATTACACGCCGGGCGGACGCCCTCGCGTGGTTGTACCAGCGAGGTTTGTCCTTCGACGAAGCTTGGAAGCGGAAGGAGTGCATGTACGTCAGCATATCACACCGCCGTCCGCCCGTTGAGTCACTCGATGAGCTTTTGGAGTTCCAGGCAAAACGCGTCTTGAAAGCGGTGGAAGACGGGAAGATCACGTCAGTGACGTTTCCGCAGCTTCGGACTGACGCAAGGTGCGCCATACGCCACTTCGAGGCTCCTCACTACCCGACTGTCGAAATCACCGGTTTTGTGGAATTTAGCCAGTTCGTCTTCTTTGTGGTCCTGTTTACGCCGCTTGTAGTGCAGCGACGAGATGTCCGCAAGTTGGAACAACTGATGCGGCGCGTGCTGCCCATTAAGGTGACGCATAGCAGAGGGGAGTGAAGAATTACAGCCAGGCGCAACGTCAGTTAACAACCGAGTTGCGCGTCCGCCGCTATCGCGCCTCCGGAGAAGCCGGCGCGCAGATGTGATGGCATGTATGGCGCGAGGAAATCGCTGCAGGACCCTGAGCCTGTAGACGCTGGGCCGCGTCGGTTCGCAACTCTATGGAACGTCATCTGAAATCCAACTAACTATGCAGAAGGGCGATGGCTGCCAAGAAGCGTGATATCGTCACAGAGATCGCGGCGATAAGGGCACGGAGCTTTCGGTTTGCCGGAACCACGCCTTGGCGCATGGGACGGCTCCGCTCCGCGTTCACCGAGGACGCGCAACTCGACCAAGAGCTCCTCCGGTACTTCCCCGTTGGCATCGTAGCTTGTGTGGAGGGCTTCTTCCGCCAAGCCATCAAGGAGCTGCTGGACAGCGGTGGTCCATTCTACCAGCGGTTCGCCTCCAGCGCGCAGAGCAAGGACCTCAAGCTTGACCTGGAAGTCATTGCGGCCATCACAGGTCAGACGGTCACGGTGGGCGAGATCGCCGCCCACCACCTGCCGCTAAGCAGTCTGGACCCTATCGAGTCCATCATGGCCGTGCTCCTGGGGTCATTCGTTCCTCGATGCGTTGAAGGGGACGCACGATCGTTGGAAGGTGGAGGTCCAGAAGAAGCCGCGGCGACCGATCATATCCCGACCTGAGGGATGCTACGCACGGGTCGCACGCTCATTCACACTGCGACACATCTTCGCGCACGAATTGGCGGAGCGGATCCATGTCGACCGAGTGGAGATCCAACACCTGTTGGACGGAGCCGAGGAGTTCATCCATGCGTCAGCTGAGTGCATATCCGAGGTGCTTTCACCGGGTCGGCCGTTGACGCAGGCCGACATGACGCAGCAGGCTGTCGACAGGTACAGCGCCGAAGTACAGGCGATGCATGGCGTGATCGCCGAGCTCACGCAGGCGTTGGAGGGGAAACAGGCCGAGCTACTGAAAGCATCACAGATGACATGGGAGGCGCATGCGACCGCACACGCGCAGCTCCTGGCGTCGAAGTACGAAGGTGGCTCGATGCGGCCGCAGCTCTACTTTATGGCCGGCGCAGACATGGTGCGTGCGAGAACAGGCGCCCTTCGACAGACTCAGGATTACCTCCTCAACCCTTAGGACCACGTTGTCAGCGAGGTGCGATGGACTTCAGATAACAACAGAGTTGCGCCCGCGCGGCCTTCGGCCGCTCCGGAGAAACCGGCGCAACGCGTTGCGGAGTCTGGAAGCGGTGCTAGCTGGAGTCGACGAGTGCAGCCTCGTCGGCACGTAAGGACGCGCCGGCGTCGCAGCTCAAAGAACGTTGTCAGAAAGCACGCGGAGCGGGCGTCGTGGGTGGGTGGATCGTCGGCAATGACACTCAGCAAAGTTGGGCGAGCGGGTGAGGTTGGAGGGACAATATGTACAACCTGATGGTCACAGCTGAATCGGACGTGTGGGAACGTAGCAGGTACTCGCTGGATCTGTCTCGAGTGGGTGAGTACACACCGGAGAGCTTTCGGGAGCGTTTCAGCAAGTTTGATGACAAAGCGATAAAGACCTTGACGTCGATTCCAACGATCTTTGCGTACGAGACTGCCTGTGACCTTCCTGCGCGGGTTGGGAAGCTCACGAAGATCTTCCGCCCTTCTGGGTCGCACGTGCGCTTTGAGTTCTCCACGCAGTCGCGTGTCAAGCCGCTGACCCCCACGACGGTCCTGGACTTGGCATGGGAGCTCGATATCGGCGACTGGGAGATGAATCGTACGCATTGGGCCGTGAAGGACGTCGACTTGGCCCGGGTGCTCAGGGAAGCGGAGCTGGTGGCTCCGAGAGCGACTGCGGTAGCATCGTCAGAGCGACCCACCCTGGCCGAGGTGACCGTTGCGCCCACCGTGTTCTCAGTCCCGAGCGGAACTCGGGATGACGACCTGGTGGCTCTGATGATGCCTTTCGATGGGAAGTACGATGGGGTTCATCGGGCCATACAGGGTGCCTGCAAGCGGGCGGACCTGCGATGCCTCCGGACTGACGATATCTGGGAAGACTCCACGATCATACAGGACATCTTCAACCTGATCTTCCGCAGCCGCATCGTCATCGCCGAGCTTACCGGTTTAAACGGGAATGTGTTGTATGAGACGGGCATCGCCCATACTCTCGGTCGGCCTGTCGTGCCGATCTCCCAAGATGAGGGTCGGCTGCCTTTCGACTTGGCCCACCACAGGAAGTTGGTGTACCAGTCGACGCCGGAGGGCCTACGACAGATGAGTGCACGATTGGAAAGAAAGTTGCGGAGTCTGGTTGCGTGACTGTGTTTCTGAACCGGCGCATAGTGGCGCTGCGATGTGGGAGGTGAGTCGTGCCTAAACGGAGAATGCCCTTTCTCATTCCGTGGGAGTTGATGGATGTGGTCGACCGCAACTTGTGGATCGCTGATCACGTCATGGGTGATTGGTACGAGATGGTTCCCGCACCCGGCATCAGACTGGGCGGGCTCCGAGGCTCTATGAATCTGCGAGTCGGGAGCCCCGACGCAGGCAGTGGGCAGTACGAGGTACAACTGTTCCAGCGTGGATACGCAGAAGACGCCTCCGCTGCAGAAATGTTCGAGGCGAAGTTTCGGAGTGAAGGCGTGTGGCCCGAGTACATCGATGCGTGCGTCGCTGTGCGGGTAGGCCAGCCGGGCATGCTCCGCGCCTCGCCCGAAGAAACGGATGAACTCATCGCCACGTTCACACCGGCGGAGCGCGCTCACGCGGCGTACCTGGTAACGCGGATGCGTGCAATGAACGCGGATCAGAGCTCGAGTGGAAGATCGAGGAAGCCCGCGGATCAGACGGGGGATGCGATGGACTGCGGAGAAATCATCAGACGGTACGAGGCTGTCCGTGACATGCCGGTGTCGGGCGAGAAGCAGTCCGAGACATTGGCGACGGAATTGGATGAGCTTGCGAACCTAGCCGAAGGGAACGCGAGAGTTGGCTGTCGCTTCGTGGCAGAGCGGGCCCGGGAGCTCGCGTCCCATCTACGCACAGGCTTTCCACCAAAGTAGGGGATCGGATGGCTGGGCGGCAGCGAGCGAGCGGCGTAGCAGGCGCTGCGGGGAGTCTCTCAGGTAAGTGTAGGCGACCCGCCGCGTGACGCGACTACGCTAATAAACATGCTGCGTCTACACCACTGTCGCGGCTCCAGAGGAACTGACGCGTGGCATTGCGGAGTCTAGAAGCGATGCTGGAAACCATCGCAGTATGAAGCCTCGTCGAGCTGTGGGGTCGCGTCGGCGTCGCAACTCCAAGAAAGTTATCTGACACTAACCCGAGAAAGTGGATGGGCCGAGCACAATGACTGCAACGCTATTCTCTCACTTAGCCGAACGCTTCGTAGTGCAACGTGAGAATCTCGCGACTGAGGGGCTCGCCTTCATCCTCGCAGGTTCCAGCGCTGCACGGATGGCACTGCTGGAGCACGCCCGGAGCCTCGGTGCGGAGCTTCCACAGGATCTGTCCTTTCGCACTCAGGCCGGTGGGGCGGACGGTGCCATCCCGGATCTAGTGGGAGAGGACGGGGCCGGCAGGCAGCTGCTTATCTTCGAGGCCAAGTTCTGGGCTGGCTTAACAGAGGCTCAACCGGTTTCCTATTTGCGGCGCCTCCTGGGAGAGCGGCAGGGCACACTGTTGTTTCTAGCGCCGGCCCTGCGTCTGGACACACTGTGGCGGGAACTCACAAGACGGTGCAGCGCTGAAGAGCCGCCGCTTACCCTCGAGGAGTTGACCGTCGGCGCCCAGGAGCAACGAGTCGCTAGGGTCAACGGAGACGTAGTGTTCGGTGTCATCACATGGCGATCCCTGCTAGCCCGTCTCTCGATGGCCGTGGAGGCCGCTGGCGAGGCACGCGTCGTATCCGACATTGCCCAGCTAGAGGGTCTCTGTCAGCGGGAAGATGCCGAGGCCTTCTTGCCTGTCACATCAACGGAGCTGACAGGAGCATCAGGGCGCCGAGTGATGGATTTCTCGAACCTGGTTGATGACCTAACATCGCGACTCGTGGATGCTGAGCTTGCCGATGTAAAGGGCTTGAGAGCAGCCGCCGGGAAAGGTTGGTACGGCAAATACATGCGACTCACAGGTGTTCCCTCATTGCTGCAGTTTAACGCCGACTATTGGGGTGGGCGGGCGTACACTCCGTTGTGGCTGCGGGTATCCGGGCGCAATTGGAAGCCCGACGAAGCGATAGCCGCTCTACTCCAATCGAAGGCCCAGGCTGAAGGGATGCTTGCCTTTGCCGGTCCCCAGGGAACTGAGATCCCGATACGTATACCCGCGGGCGTCGAGCGAGATGAAGTGTTGGCCGCGGCGGTTACGCAGGTAAGGCAAGTAGCGGGCTGGTTGCTCGATGCGGACCTGGCAACTGGAGTCGAAGATACGCCGCCCAGCGGGGATTTCGAAGGTGACGCAATCGAGAAAGACGTTTCTGTGTGACACTGACTGGTGATGTGGCCCGCTCTCAAGAGTGTGGGTCAGCGTCAGACAAGAATGAACGCTATGCGCCACGTGCACGCGACAATGGTCAGTGTTCTGCGAGAGACCTTGAGCCATGGATACAAGCAAGTTCACGGATGTCGTAGGCAAACGAATCGTAGGAGTTGTGCTGAAGGAATCCGCGGATGGGAGACCTCCACGCAGCCAGGTGTTCTTTGAATTTGCAGACGGGACGTACTTCGAACTCTACTCTGATTCGTCGATATACCCTGTACATGCGAAACCTACTCGGACCCCTCGTCAGGAGATACGGCAGCGGTAGGCAATCGGTGTGAGCCAATCGTCCTTCGGAACCCAAGGTTCGATCACCCGGGTGTGGCCCCCCGTGGCCACCAAGCGATCACCTTCCTTCTCGAGTTCGATGCCGTGCTGAACGAACAGCGCCATCGTCGAGTCGTCGTCCTGAGCCAGTCTCACCTCGTTGTAAGTGAGGATGATCTCATCTCCGGGCGTCTGCGTGCCCTTCACCTCCACCAACAGAGTATGGTCCTTCTTTCGGCACTCAAGGTCAAAGGAGCTGTTGCCAGATCGGTCAGTCACCGCGAAGCCTCGAAGCTCGAAGTGGCGGCTCGCCATACGCATGGCGTAGCCCTCGACAGCCTTCCGGGCAGCTGCTGCACTGGCAGACCGTTGACCACTTGCACGCTTCTCCAGAGCGGCCTCCGCAGCAGCAGCCGCCTTCGTCATCCTCCTCGAACCCAGGCCGCTGGCTTTTCGATGCGAGGTCACGCCCAAGGCGGTTGAGTGCCTCGGCCTCATCAGGCTCCAATTCCAGCAGAGCCGACTTCGACTCCGTGATGCGTTCAGTCTGCACCGAGACTCGGCCAGAACTCGGCCAGGTTGTATCCCTTCCACACGTCCGGCTGATCGAAGAAGTACTCTTCGATGAGCGGCCTCAACTTCCGCTTCCACACCGCCCGCAGTTGTTCGGGAGTCATGCGCTCGCGCATGAAGAAGGTATGCCCGATGGTGTGGTGTCGATCCAACCCCGCTCGAAGCCGCTCGTTCAGGGCAACCATGCCGTCGATCAGGTCCTCGACCTCGTTGACTCGGTCCGCATCGGCATAGAAGTGCGCCAGGATCTCGGGGTCGGGGTCGCATTCGAAGACATCGAACCTTCGGCGGAGTGCGAGGTCGATGCTGCGGATGCTCCGATCTGCAGTGTTCATGGTCCCTATGAACTTCAAGCCTTTCGGCAGGGAGAAGTTCTCCGTGTACTGAAGTGAGATCTTCTGGTCGCGATACTCGAAGAGATACATGAGTTCGCCGAACACCCGAGGGAGGTTCGCTCGGTTCATCTCATCGATGACCAGGACGTATTCATCGTCCATGTCTTCGACGATCTTCGTGACCACACCATGCACCACGGTGAACTTGATCCCGTTGCCAGTGGATACGGGTCGCAAGCCTTCGATAAATTCCTCGTAGCCAAAGCTCGGGTGAAACTGCACCGTACGGTACCGAGAGCGGTCACCGCCTACTAGGTACTCAGCGACGCGCTCCGCGACCCAGGTCTTCCCGGTACCCGGAGGACCGGCGAGCACTACCTGCGGGCTGGCCGACCGAAGGACCTCGATCAGCTCGTCCAAAGCCGGCTCGGTCCACAGAGTCTCGTGAAGGAGCCAGTCCTTTGAGAAGTCCTGGCGTGGCTTGTTCCCGTCACCCGCCAGCGCGTCCTCCACGAGGCGACGCCCCGCCAGTGACTCGTACTCCTCGTTCAGCAGAGCAACCAGATCCTGTGGCGCGCGGGTCAGATAAGCGCCTTGTCGCAGATCTCCGTTCTTTTGGTAAAAGACCGGGTAGGGCGCGGCATCTCGGATCTCGCGAAGGCGTCCAAGGTTCTCGTCCCGGAAGATCCGCTCGCGATGCAAAGGCGGATCCAATTCTCTGGTCTTCTTGAGCCTAACCAAGTAGGACGGCTGGATGCCCCATTCCGTGTCGGCTACTCCTTCGAAGTCCTCACATGCTGAGGCGACTCGTGAGACTCGTGTGATGGCTGTGTTGTCCGTGAGATGCAGAACAAGATCACCGGGCTGCACCTCTCGCATAAACCGGTAGATGTCAGCCCCTGCCTTGCTTTTCTGGGGGGACCACAGCGCCTTGCCCACCGCATACGGTCCTTCTACTCGATCAAGTCGGCCTTTGACAAGGGTGCATTCGACCCAAACCCTCAGCGCCTTATCCTCGTCTTCGTTGCCGGTGGCGGGGGGATCCCATCGCTCCCGAACGTTCTTCTTGTAGAAATCGAAATCTCCCTCGTACTTGGCACTCAACTCAGCACGGATGCGTGCTAGCGTTTCGTCTTCCGATTCGCCCTCCTTGGGTCCCCCGAACGCTTCGATAATTGCCTTGCGGTGGGCTTTGCTGGTCGTCCGTTCGTAGTGCTCGGGATAAAGGAGGTGAAGGACGATATGGCGTGCCTCGTGAACCGCGTGAGGCGTTTCCAAGAGAAGGCGGTCGGCGAGGGCCTCCGTCGCGTGCCGGTCGCTAAGGCGCGCCTCATGAGTCCTCACAGCCTGCGCAAAACGTATGAAGTAACCGAGTTGCCACGGGCGACTCACCATATAGTGCTGGCCCACGTGACCGATCCCGCCCTCTCGGAACGCTGCTTGGAGTGTTCCCCAGGCCTCGAGATTGGGGTCTTGGCCCACCCACGAGCCCGAAAGGACCGTTATCCGATGTACCCACACCGACCGCGAAGGAGTGTACAACCTCCGTGTCTCCAACGCGGTGGGGGTTATAGGCGTTCTTGGTAGGCGTCAGATTGAGGTTATGCCGAAAATTCCGCTTTCTCATCTCGTCTACCTCATGGGTAAGGCCGAATACCTACCCCGCCTCGACGAGCAGCGAGCTGAGGTTGAGGTCGATAAGAACCTCTTGGAGTTGCTAGCTAGGTGGTACGTGAAGGCGGCGGAACGGCTGCTGCGGAGGGGCCTCATCAATGACTACTCGCCGAGACGGGACTTTCTTGCGGCAAAGCGGGGGCACCTCAACGCCGTGCAAACGGGGCGTGCGTACTACGTAGGGCGAATCGGATTCGCCTGTGAGTTCGACGAGTTCAACGTAGATACTCCATTGAACCGCGTGGTTCGAGAGGGTGCGGCTGTAGTTTTGCGAAATCCGTCACTGAGCCGCGAAATTCGACGAGAGGCGCTTCGCATCCGTACGCGCATGGATGGGGTTTCCGCAATTCGCGTTGGGGACCTTGGCGCCGATATGGACCGCCGTTCAATGCACTATGCGCCCGCCCTCCCCCTAGCCAAGCAGCTGATCCGAGCTGAGGGCAGATCGCTGCGCAGCGGCGCCCGTGACACATGGTCCTTCCTAGTTCGAACACCGGACGTGGTGGAGGCAGGAGTCCGGACTGTCCTGAGTGAAGGACTCGGAGCGAGATGGTCCGTGGCAAAGCGCTCCGTCTCAGCGATTGGCGCCAACGTGAGCTTCAACCCAGACTTAGTGTTCGGCAGCGGCATTGCGGTGGGAGATGTTAAGTACAAGGTCCAGGGCGCAGACTGGAACCGAGCCGACTTGAATCAGATCCTTGCTTTCGTGGCCGCGTACGACTGCCAGCACGGAGCGGTATTCAGTTTCAGAGAGCCAGGCCAGGACGCACTACCGAGCCTCGTCGTTGGCAGTCAGCACATCCGATCAATCACCTGGCCCGCTTCTGATGAAGTTGCGCCCCAAGTCGCGGCTCGTGAGGTCGTAGTGACGGCGTCCACATGGCTCACCAGCGTGGCGCCTTCGGACGAGCACATCGCCGCATAACCAGGTCATTGGTGGTTCGGCTTCACCGTCTGCTGCCTACGCATCACACCAGCGTGCCCGCAGGTATGCACGCTGACCCAAGGGACGCTCTTTGCAGCGCTGGGAACGCAGTCTCTTTCCCGTTCGGGTCGTCAGCCTAGCAGAGACGAGGTAAGCCGCAATATCTTGGAATAGCCCCCCCGGCGAGGGATTCCTTCGTTTGTTTGATGCTTTGCATTCTACTGGGGGGCTTCGATGAAGTTTCACATCGGCACGTCCAACGCTCAGCGTCTGTTCGTCCGCTACAGCCCACCTGCACGCATCGCTGCGGTTCTTGCAGTCTTCGCCATTTCAGCTTGCGGTGGTGACAGCACGGGGCCGGAGCAGCACTCCAACTCGAGTGCGCCAGGGCGCATCGTTGCTCTAAGCGGTACGGGTCAGACGGTCCGAATTGGGAGCGTCGTGCCCACTCCAATCGTGTTCCGGGTAACGGATGGCAACGGCGCGCCGGTCAGCAACGTATCTGTTCAGTTTGCCGTCAGTGCAGGTGGCGGATCGCTAAGCTCCACGTCTGGAGTGACCGATACGAATGGATCCGTCACGGCCCCCCAATGGACAACCGGCGCCACAACCGGGACATACACGCTCACTGCTTCCGCGAGCGGGCTGGCGCCCGCGAGCGTGTCCGTCACTGCGCGGTATCCGCACTGGACGCTTATGGTTTACATGGCCGCTGATAACAACCTCTCAATTGAAGGAGCCATCAACCTAATCCAGATGGCGGCCGCAGGGGTCAACCCAGAGGTGCAGGTAGTTGTGCAGGGCGAGTTCAGCCCCACGGAATGGGCGCGCTGGGGATGTGGCGCGTCCTGCACCGACCGGCCGAACTTCGACACGTTCCGATACCAAATGGACGGGAGCTCACCGCTCTCACCACACGGGATCTTCAACGGCCGCGTTACCGATGTAGGCAATCTCGACATGACGAATCCCGCGACGCTGCACTCGTTCGTTCAATGGGCAGACAGCGTGGCGCCTGCTGAGCACACGGCCCTGACGCTCTGGAACCACGGAGGAGACTCAGGCGGTCTTATCGTGGATCAGACATCAGCGGGTGACGTCCCGATGTCGCTCACGCAACTTCACGCGGCTCTCAGCGGCCTACCTGTGTTCGATATCGTCGATTTCGAAATGTGTCTGATGGCCGGATACGAACCGCTGACTATGATGAACGGCCTCACGCAGACGGTCATCGCAAGTGAGGAGGAAGCCATCGTTTCTGGCTGGGACTTCGGTCAGCTCTTGAATGCCATGTATCAAGAACCAACTGCTGATGCACCAAAGATGGCAGTGCGCCTTGCTGGAGCATACAACGCAGGGTACGCCGACCAGTTGTATTCGACGACGGTCTCCGCGTTTGAGATGGACGGTTTCAACGCGTTCGATGGGGCAGTCAGCGGACTTGCCCAGGCGCTATCATCCACTCCCAGCACCAACGTGGGAGTGATCACGAGTGCATCCTCCAATTCCCAACGCTACGGTTATCCTTGGGTGGTAGACCTAGGTGACTTGGCCGATAGCCTCGCTGCGGATGTGCCCGATCCGACAGTCGCTGCTGCAGCAGGCACGCTGAAGGCGGCAGTTGCGGCACCAGGGTTCTTGTTGGCCAATTACGTGAGCAACGGAAGCGTTCACGGTCAGCCGGACGTCTCGCGGTCTCACGGCGTACAAATCGTGATGCCGGTTCCCGGTGCACCTCTACCGGATCAAGGTCCGTTCAGTCTTGCTTCTTATCAACAGGCCTTTGCCCCGGCTGCGTGGACGACGTTCTTGGAGAATTGGGTGCCGCTGACGAGCGCCTTGCGGACCTTCGTGGACCTTGGAACAAACACAATGACCTTGTGGGAGGTATGGGATAGCACGTTTGTGCCTCGGGGTCAGATAGAAATGCTCCTAGTAGAGCCAGACGGGAAGCTATATGGACCGGTATATGGCTCAGTGAGTCCGAGCGGCGTCTTTTCGGCCGACGCAGCAGCCGTTAGCACCTATTGGGAAGGGTGGGCCTCGGACCGGTATGTCGAGTCCGGCACCTTTTATTGGCTGGCCTGGCTCGCGAGCGACTCGACCGACTTCCAGCCACTCGTAAACGTGGGCTACCAGATCGGCGCAGGAACCGTGACTTCGCTGTACGGCCCGGGAACGTATCCCCAGCTGTCTCTCGCCACGAGCTTCTTAGCGGACCCGAACTTCAGCTGGTCGCGTCTCCAAGCTGGGGACTACACCGACCTCAAGATCGTGGCGACCTGGACCACCGGACCTGCGGGCGCTCCGCAACTTGTCGCCGGTCCCTCGGCGGTGAGCGCATCCGTCCTGCCATCCGTCACAGCCCAACAGGTCCAGGCGCTGCGTCAGTTCGCACGCGACGCCGTCCAGGCCAGAACCGCACCCCACACCAACGCCTCGTGGCGTCGAGCCGCCGCGCCGGCGTTGCCTCTGCGGATCCGTGGTGGTGTCCGACGATGAGCTGTCTCCCGACTGCGTGCTTCCTCCGCGCTCATTTGGAGACCGCCAGATAGCAGGGGATTGCGTACTACCGCGCCGCTGGCTCTTCATATTCCCAGCTGGCACGACATCTGGCTCAACATGTATAGATACACGAAGGCCCTGCCCCCCCTGACTCGGCGACGGGAGGGGCACCCCCTCCCCCGTCAACTGGACTCACAACCCGGCCATGGTCATCAGTGAGCGACATCTTCATCCCGTGGGAGCTGCTGTTGCCACCGGCACAGCACCCGGGAAATTCCGCAGGGCCTCCTCCAGCTCAGCGTCAACGATGTGGGTGTAGATCATCGTCGTCGAAAGATCAGCATGCCCAAGGGCTTTCTGCACGAGTCGGATGTTCTTGGTTTCGCGGTAGAGGTCGGTCGCGAACGTGTGTCTGAGCGTATGAGGTGACACACGCTCCACCTCGGGGATGGACGCTCGCTCTGCAAGCCGCTTGACGAGCGCCCGCAGGTAGCGAGTCGGGACCCGCTCCCCTGCGCGTGTCGGGAAGAGCCAGGCACCTGGGGTTCGTCGCTCAAGCCACGATCCGATCAGGTCACGAAGGTCGTCACGGATCCACAGGATGCGATCCTTGGCCCCCTTGCCGTTCCGGATTGTGAGCTGACAGGTGGTCATGTTGAGGTGATCGGGTCGGAGCGAGACGACTTCGCCCGCTCGGAGTCCTGCCTCGAGCATGAGACGAAGCATGCAGAGGTTCCTGTGCGGGCTCACGTACCGCTTGTTCAGCTGCGCCAGCAAGGCGTGCTTCTCCTCATCAGTCAGGACCTTCGGGAGCTTCCTGGCCATGTGGGCGTCTCCGGGAATGAGTAATACCGGAAATATACAAAAGCGGTACTTATCCACAGGATAACGCGCCGGCCACCATGTGTCCATGCACAAACGGTAGCTATTCACACCCAGAGGCACGTTAGGGCCAGGCCAGCTCTGTCTCGTCCATGGGGCTTCCGTCTTCCCACTTCCCACCCCAGGCGGGTAGGGAAGACTGGGAAGACGCTCAAGGATTATGCTCTCCCATGGTGATGCCCATAGCCATCGGGCAGTCCCGCTTGCGTCCCCATGGGCGAGGTTTCCGTTTTCCCACTTCCCACCCTAAAGGGTGGGGAAGTAGTGGGAAAACGCTCAGGGGACCCGTCTGCTCTGTGGCAACTCCCCTCACCACTAGTGACGGCGAGTAGGAGACTCCCCCGCCTTCCAAGGACCACCCTCTGGCAGCCGCTGGCGATAACGCAAGCATCTTGGGAAGCCACCTAAGACGGTCCAGAAAGCCCCATTTCTGCCCCGCCGAAACCCGCCCTGTGGTGTGTCAGGCAGTCTATACGCCACCAGTATGCTGTATATGAGCTGACCATCTAACTTGTTGTCTAACAATATGATATACCAACAGTATACTATACGCATTGGGCCCTGATGTGCTAGCTATGCGCTAGTTGTCCTGCTAGTTGTACGCTCAGTGCATCACATTCTGGGCTCGCTGCCTTCCCTGAAGAGTTGCCCCTGGATTGCACCTCTTGCGAGCGTTGAATCGCGCAGCACGACGACGGCGCATGCGCAGAGTCGTGCATCGTGCAAATGCATGGTGATGGCTCCGCTCTAGGAGCTACGAAAAGACCCGGGAGCGCCCCGAGTCGGTTGCCATGTGTGACTCTAAATGAGGTGCAAGCATCATGAATGAGCCAAAGCCGGTATGTAACGTACCCGGACTCCGGTTCTACTCCGCGGATGAGCTTCGCAAGCTCCCAGGCGTGGCCTGGCTGGTCAAGAACGTGCTACCAGACCGTGCCTTAGCCGTGCTCTATGGGCAGCCTGGTGCGGGCAAGACGTTCCTTGGACTTGACCTTGCCCTGTGCTTGAGTGCCGGCCTGGAGTGGGCCGGGCGCCGCCTCGAGCGCACGGTGACGCTGTATGCGGCGGGCGAAGACCTGAACGGAGTGAGGGACCGTGTCGAAGCGTGGAAGCAGGTACATCCTGAAGCGACGGAGGTCGATGACTACTTCTATGTCGTAACAGGCACCCTCAACCTCGCTGGCCCGCAGGGGGTCGAAGCCTTCATCACCATGGTGAGAGAGGAGCTGCTCGATCCGCCATCTCTGGTGATTTTCGACACCCTCGCCATGTGGTCCCCTGGCGTGGATGAGAACTCAGCCAAAGAGATGGGCTTGGTGGTGCGCGGTCTCCGGCGGATCGTCCGAGAGCTCAAGTGCACCGTGATGGTCATCCACCACACAACCAAGCAGGGGACTGGCTTCCGAGGGTCCTCCAGCTTCCAGGGCGCAGCGGACACGATGTTTCGTGTCGATAGGAAAGGTGACGGGTTCGTGCTGAACTGCACCAAGCAACGGAATGCATCTGCACTCATGTGCGAGGTATTCGCGCTTGAGCCCGTGGGGTCGTCGGCGGTTGCGATTCACAGAAGCGCAGGGCCCGGTTCTGGGCTCGACGACACGGATCTGCAGATCCTTGACGTGCTGGAGGACGAGGCCGAGGGCCTCACGGCGAGGGAGATTGTGGCCCGAACCGGCATCGCGCAAACCACCGCGTACAATCACCTCAGGGCGCTCGTGGATCGGGACCCGCCTCTAATGGAGAAGTGGCGAGGGCGGTACTGCACCATCCGGCCCCAATCTGGCACGGATGACGATGGGGAGGCCGCATGAACGCCATAGGCCGACTTCCTGTGCGCTGGCGAGAACAAGCGCGACAGTTGAGTCGCTTCGCGCCGGGGCTCGCCGAGGTCTTTCAGACCGTCGCGAATGAGCTAGAAGAGGCGGCAGAGGCCCAGGCGGCAGACCTCCTGACCCTTCAGGAGGCAGCGCAGATCTCAGGGTACAGCGCTTCACACCTCGGTCGCCTCGTGCGCGAGGGTGTGATCCCAAATCACGGACGAAAAGGAGCACCACGACTTCGCCGCGCCGAGCTGCCGAGACGGGTCACGGCTGGCGATGGCAGCCGACGCGAAAGTGGTGAGCTGGAACCGTGAGACTGTCAGAGCTGACTCGTTCCTGGCTCGAAACCGCCAGCGTCTTTCGTGCCCATACCGAAGAGCCTGTTGCAAGGGCCTACGAGCACTGCGCAGAGGCACTTGGGGCTGTGCTGGAAGACGAGCAGGAGCACCTACTAACACTCCAGGAGGCTGCCGGTGAGAGTAACTACAGCGTCGATCATCTTGGTCGGCAGGTCCGAGAGGGGAAGATCCCCAACTCTGGCCGCCCGGGTGCGCCGCGCATTGCGCGGAGGCATCTGCCTCGAAAGCCGGGAGTGGTGGCGCCTCCCCGGTCCAGGGACCAACTTGACCGTGCGCAGATCGTGCGCTCTGCCATCGACGCAGGAGACTAGACGATGGCAGGCACGACCAAGTCGAAAGGCTGGAGCTACTCCGCCGGCGAACGCGGAAGGAATCGCGTCCGCGTCTTCGAGCACCCCACAGGAGTGCTCATGGTGGAGTTCAGGGACCGAGGCAAACGCCGTCGGGTCTCCCTGGGCCACCGGGACCGCGAGAAGGCGAAGCGCGATGCCGATGAGGCTGCGGCGCGGCTCGCGTCGGCGGAGAAGCTCACGCCCGAAGGACCGAGGGACATCACGCTTGGTGAGCTGTTTGAGCTGTATCTGGATGAGGTGACCCCGCAGAAGAGCCCTGGCGTACAGAAGTTCGACCGGGCGGCGGTAGAGCGGTTGCGTACCTCCCTGGGGGAGAGACGGCCCGTTAAGGCCCTGTCCAAGAGGGAGTGGGATCTGTTCATCAGGGAGCGGCAGTCAGGCCGGACCACCGGACGGTCGGTCGGTCCCCGGACGGTCGCTCGTGACCTCAAGCTCCTCTTGGCGGTGCTCAACTGGGCCACGTTGTCAGGTGACGGACTCGGAGGAGTGCTCCTAGAGCGGAATCCGCTGAAGGGGCTTCCCCTGCCTTCTGAGAAGAACCCGCGGAGGCCCAGCCTCACGTCTGGAGAGTACCAGGCACTGCTTGAGGCTGCGGGCTCTATCAGCCCGATGCTCCCTAGCCTCCTTGTCCTGGCGCACGAGACGGGACATCGGATTGGAGCGATTCGCAGGCTTCGGTGGTCAGACGTGGACCTGGAGAACGCCTCCATCCGCTGGCGGGCTGAGACAGACAAGATCGGCGTTGCACATGTGACGCCGTTGACTGAGGAAGCCGTAGCGACTCTGAGAGAGCAGCGGGGCCGAACCCCTGGGATCGGGGATTCGTTCGTGTTCCCTGCCCCGACGGACCCCTCACAGCCCCTCTCCCGGCACCTGGTGCGCGACTGGTGGAAGCGGGTGGAGGCCGGAGCAGGCATTGCCCGGATCGAGGGCCGAGGCTGGCATTCGATGCGCCGGAAGTTCGCCAGCGAGTTGCGGGAGGTACCGTTGCGGGACTTGTGCGACCTGGGAGGCTGGAAGGACCCCGATACGGTGGTCCGCGTCTACCAGCGCTCGTCAGAGGAGCAGCTGCGGCGAGCGCTTGAGAGGCGAAGGCCCGCCTGAAAGGACACAACGAAGGGACACATAAGGTCCTTAGGGAAGCCCCGCCTGATCGCAGAAGACCAAGCGGGGCAACGTTTTAGAGAAGTGCGCCCGACAGGATTCGAACCTGTGACCTCATGCTCCGGAGGCATGCGCTCTATCCAGCTGAGCTACGGGCGCGTGGACCTGCCTTTCCGCACCGTTGGGCCGTTTCCGGCTCTCTCTCGTTTCCCGGCCGCGAGACGGTGTGCGCGTCGAGGCCTGCATCGGGCTTGTCTCGTCCCCCCGCTGGCCTCCAACACGACGGGTAACATAGTCTCGGTGTCTGCCTGCTGGTAGGCGGGTTGGGACCTTCGCCCGGAGCTCCGCCTTTCCGAGCCGACGCCAGCCGTCACACTTCGTACGCGAAATCGGAGGCCTATGGC
>Ga0315535_1000648_pt1 | contig 24424 bp, 20 predicted proteins | sample SalMarSW160220MG_2_FD_203092 | JGI IMG/M metagenome (GOLD analysis project Ga0315535, IMG submission 203092) | Salt marsh sediment microbial communities from the Plum Island Ecosystem LTER, Massachusetts, United States - Salt Marsh Sediment SW1602-20 ... | reverse complement strand
AGCAGCGAGAGGTACCACCTCGATTTGAAGGTTGGCCGGTAGGATGGATCGGCTGCAAAGTGTTCCAGCAGGGAAATGAGGCAAATCACCCCGTAGGTAACCATGAAAAACATGGAAATGATCTTGGCCACAAAATCGATGTCTCCGAAGGCCACAAAGACAAATCCGATGATCAGGCTTATCAGGCCCGCATTGGTGGGCTCATTGTCTTTTTCTTTGCCCCTGGAGAGCCAGCTGTTCAGCCCTGCTCCGGGAAACACATCGTCGTATCCCATGGCCTGTAGCGTGCGAGGGGCCACAATGATGGATCCCAGTGCTGAAGAAAGTGAGGCAGCTGCCAGTCCGATGGGGATGATGGGCCCCCATAAGGCGATTTTTTCCATGATCATCTGATCCGAAGCAAGTTCTCCAGGTGAAGCACAAACAGCCAGTTTATATGCTACAAGTAAATATATCACAAAGCCTCCAAGCGTCGCCCAGAGCGTTCCCCTGGGGATTGATTTGCTGGGGTTCTTCAGGTCTCCCGACAGGCCAAGGCCTGCCACCAGACCCGTAAAGGCCGGAAAGATAATGGTGAACACATAGAAAAAACCATCCGGATTCGCGATTTGTGCATTCAGTACAAAGGGCTGATCGGGTGTGGTGGATTTGCCCAGGAAGAAGAACAGCAGCGAGGTAAACAACAGGGCAACTACAACATAGAGGGCCTTCATGCCCATGTTGGCTCCCCTGGTGAGAATAATCACGGCAAGGAGGCTCATGCTGAACAGGCCAATCCATCTTTTGTCGATCAAGGGTGTATTTATTTCATAATGAAGAAACCTGATCAGGGGTTCAAAGGCCTCAGAAAATGCAATCACATAGAATGCCACACTGATGGCCTGACTCAGGTAGAGGGCAATGCCGATGGCGGAACCGATGTTCAGGCCAAATGAACGGCTGATGATGTAATAGGCTCCACCTCCCTGGACCTTCTGGTTGGTGGCGATCTCTGCCACCGCCATGGCTGTGGGAATGGTGACCATGTGACCCAGAAAAATGATACCGATAACGCCCAGGAATCCGCGGTGACCAACGGCATATCCAAACCGGAGGAACAGGATGGCGCCCAGGATGGTGGAGATGGCGGTCATAAAGACCGGCAGGGTCCCAAACTTGGCAGTAGTTCTATGGGCATGGAGGCTGGCCATGCTTTTTACAACATAATTACAGTGAGGTTACAAAAAAAAAGTCAATATACTGTGAAGTGGCTCTTCGTTTTTTGTGCTTCGGAGTTTTTTATAACTTGCGACCGGAAGGGTAAAACCCACCCATGATTGCCATGGAAGCGCATTTAAAAATACTTATTGTGGATGATGAACCCGAGGCCCGGGAACTCCTGAAATTCATACTACAGGAAGAGAAAGGATTGAAGGTGGTTGGCATGGCCGGAAATGTGGATGATGCCATGAAATTGATGAAGGAGGAGCTACCGGACCTGGTTTTCCTGGATATCCAGATGCCGGATAAGGATGGATTCCAATTCATCGAACTGGTGAACCGGGATGGTCATGAACCCGGAATCATCTTCGTCACAGCCTTTGACAATTATGCCATACAGGCTATACGGAATTCAGTGTTCGATTATATCCTGAAGCCGGTGCGAAAGCAAGAACTCTTCCATGCAGTGGAGCGCTACAGGAAAAGGAGCGCCAAAGGCCGTAATCGTGATCTGGCCGAGTTGATCGGTGTATTGAAAAGGAGCGAACCCGGAAAAGTGAAACTGAATACACGGTCAGGATACATTCTGATCCATCCTGCGGAAGTGGTCTATTGCCAGGCAGATGGCAACTACACCCACATTCAGATGTCGGACGGTACCAAGGAGATAACAACCCAAAATTTGGGGGCCATTGAGGAGTTGCTGAAAACGGGGACTTTTTTCAGGGTGAGCCGCTCCTACCTGGTGAATCTGAAATACCTGGCCCGGGTTGACCGGAAATCCAATCTCTGTTTTTTAGAATACAATGGAGAAGCCTGCTCCATCAAGATTCCTTCCCAGAAGATTAAGATACTTGAGTCAAGCTTTACCTGAAAAAGCTTTATCCGTCAGAATGCGGGGTTCACAAGCCAGAACCCATGGTTCACACAATAAGTCACCTTTCTCTTTACATTATGTGGTCCGGTCTATAATTTTGTTCCTGGGAAAGCCCTTTATTTGCCAATAGTGAAACCCTAAAAAGACTGGATCATGATTGAAGTATTCAACCTGGAAGGAATGCCCGTTTACAAGTACCGGGCCCAAGAAGAAGACGCATTCTCAATTACTGAACTGGAAGGGAAAGGTCTCCCCTGTGGTATTTACTTTGTCAGGATTAAGAAAGCCAAGGGTGTTGAAACTGCCAAGCTTCTGATCTGTTAATCCAGGGCCATCGGTTTTTCGACCTGCTCCTTCAACAGGGCAAACTCCATTAATTCAGATATTTCACTCACATACCGGAAGTTTAATTGTTTTCGGTATATCTCATTGATCTCCTCCACATCTTTCCTGTTCTCCATTGATATGGCGATGTCGGTAATTCCTGCCCTTTTGGCGGCAAGTATCTTCTCTTTAATTCCCCCCACCGGCAGAATTTTTCCCCTGAGGGTGATCTCGCCTGTCATGGCCATATGATCCCTTACCTTCCTCTGGGTAAATGCCGAGGCCAGGGATGTCATCATGGCCACACCCGCCGAAGGTCCGTCCTTCGGAATGGCCCCCTCGGGAACATGCACGTGAACATTGTACTTTTTAAATACAGCATTATCCAGGGACAGCGAAGAAGCATGGGATTTCAGGTATTCCAGGGCCAGCACGGCAGATTCCTTCATGACCTCGCCCAGGTTCCCTGTAAGGGTCAGCTTTCCTTCTCCCAGGCTCAGTGAGGTCTCAATGAAGAGAATTTCCCCGCCCGTGGCAGTCCACGCCAGTCCGGTAACCACTCCGGCATGTTTGTTTCCGTCATATTTGTCTCTCAGGTACCTTGGCGGACCAAGGATCCCCTGGACCCTCTCTATGGTAATGGTTTTTTCAAAACTATCCTCGAATGCAATGTGTTTGGCCACCACCCTCACAAGCTTAGCAATTTGTTTATCCAGCTGTCTCACACCCGATTCACGGGTGTAGCCTTCAATGATGTGTTCAAGGGTTTTCACAGGGATTGTAACCTGTTTCTTCTCCACACCATGATTGTTTAGCTGTTTTGGTATAAGGTGTCTTCGTGCAATCTGTATCTTTTCTTCAACAATATATCCTGAAAGATCAATGATCTCCATCCTGTCCAGCAATGCAGGGTTGATGCCAGCTGTGGTGTTTGCTGTGGCAATAAACATGACTTTTGAAAGATCGTAATCCAATTCCAGGAAGTTGTCATGAAAGGTACTGTTCTGTTCCGGATCCAGAACCTCCAACAGTGCTGAAGCCGGATTGCCATGTACATCCCTGCCCACCTTGTCGATTTCATCCAGTACAAAAACAGGATTGGATGATTTTACCTTCTTCAGGTTCTGGATAATGCGTCCGGGCATTGCCCCGATGTATGTCTTCCGGTGTCCCCTGATTTCAGCTTCATCGTGGAGGCCGCCCAATGACATTCTGACATATTTCCTGTTCAGTGCATCGGCAATGGATCTGCCCAGGGAAGTTTTACCCACACCAGGAGGGCCTACAAGGCAGAGAATCGGAGACTTCAGGTCACCTTTAAGTTTCAGAACAGCCAGGTGTTCCAGAATCCGGTCTTTTACCTTTTCAAGTCCAAAATGGTCCCTGTCCAAAATCGTGCTTGCCCTTTTCAGGTTAAAATTATCTTTTGTGAATTCATTCCAGGGCAATTCAATCATTGTCTGAATATAATTGACCTGCACCGAATATTCTCCGGTAGCAGGGTTGAGTCTAAGGAGTTTGTCCAGTTCTTTCTGAAAAGCAAGCGCCACCTCTTTATCCCATTTTTTCTTTTTTCCCTTCTCCCTGAAATCCAGAACCTCCTGGTCCTGGGGAGATCCACCCAATTCATCCTGGATGGTTTTCATCTGCTGGTGGAGCAGGAATTCACGCTGCTGCTGATCCAGATCACTTTTAACTTTGGTCTGGATGTCATTTTTAAGTTCCAGCATCTGGGCCTCCTTCGAAAGATGTTCCAGCAGTGTGAAGCCACGCCTGGCCACACTGTTGTCTTCCAGAAGAGCCTGTTTCTCTTTCAGGGAAAGCTCACTGTTGGAAGCCAGGAAGTTGATAAGAAATGAAGGGCTCTCAATATTCTTCACCGCGAAGGTGGCCTCGGTGGGAATGTTGGATGAGAGTTTGATAATCTTTATGGCCAGCTCTTTCAGTGCAGCTGCCACTGCCTTTGACTCTTCTGCCGGTTCGTCCCTGGCATCTTCCAGGGGTGTGATGCTTGCCACATGATAGGGTCTGTCAGCGATCAGCTCATTGATCATGAATCGTTTACGCCCCTGGATAATCACAGAAGTGGTGCCATCAGGCATCTCCAGGATCTTCAGGATCTGGGCAACAGTACCCACGTGGTAAAGGTCTTCGAATTCCGGATCGTCTATGGATCCGTCCCGTTGTGCCACTGCCCCCAGGATCTTATTTTTTTTATAAACTTCCTGTACAAGGCGGAGTGATTTTTCCCTTCCCACCGTAATGGGGATAACCACTCCAGGGAGAAGTACTGTATTTCTTAGGGGAAGGATGGGGAGCACATCCGGAATGTTCATTTTCTTCAGGTCCTCCTCTTCCTCTTCCGAAAGCAATGGAATATATTCTGTCTCTTCGTCCATGGGGATCATGAACTGTCCTATTCTGTCTAAAAAGCTTTGCATCTGTAACTCTTCTCCTGTTATCCGTCAATCTGTCAGTCCGGATTTTCCGGACAGATCATAGCAATATGGCAATAAGTGTGCCAAGAGTATTACGTATGAGCGGGGATTTTTGTTTTCACACAGGCCAGTTGGCGGACTATATATAGCGGATGTGGACCTCCTTGAGGAATTTTTCTTCCAGCAACCGGGCCATGCGTTTCACCACAGTACGACGCATCTCAAGTTCGACAGGAAGGTTGGGGTCCTGGTGGGCAATATTGATACGGGTTCCAACAATGAACTGGATCTCATCACTCTGCCTGACAAGTTTAACGATGCGGTCTGCCGGACCCTTGCCCGGTAAATAGGAGGGAGAAAACTCCTTCAGGATTCGAGTGACCTTGGTGATGGTCAGAATCCCTTCGGTCACCAGGTCAATGCCTTCCATGTATGAAACAGGTGGCAGTTCGGGGTCCTCAAAGACCAGGCTGTCCTCGATATCCTTACCCAGTTCCCTTGAGAGAATATCTGCCGTGGTGGCGCCGCAAACCACTTTTTTCCCTTTGAAGGTGCGAACCGCCTCACCGAGCATTGAGTCATTCTCTTTTTCATAAGGTGGTCCTGTGACAATCAGGAGTTTACGGGGCTCACGGAAATAGATGCTGGCACAGCTTGTATCATCACGGGAGTCATATCCGTCATTCCTGTGGGCCATGTTCACCATCTTTGATGCAAGTTTTGAAGCTGAGATCTTGGGATTGTTGCTGACCAGCTTCACGGCGTACTCCTGGATATGATCCCGTCCCCAACCAAGGGGATAGGTATCGGTTCCAAGTCCCGATTGGGCAATCCCGTCACTGCAAAAGATGATCCGGTCTTCCTTTCTTGGCTGGAACTGGCAGGAGAGGATCTCCTTCCCCGCATTTTTTTCACTCTTCAGGATGATGCAGGTCCAGCCGGGATCAAATGGTTGATTGTCCCGCAGGATGATGGTCTGGGGATTGTCATATTCCAGGATGGTTGTCAGACCATCATGCTCTATATCCACGATGGTGAAGGTGGAGTAGCTCATGTGCCGTTCGCTGCATACCGGGAGGGTATTCATGATAATCTCGGCAATCTTTTCAACCGCTTTGTGCTCCATGGTGAAATTCACAGCCATGGTTGCAGTTAATGTGGCCAGGATGTTGGCTTTTACACCGTGTCCCATACCATCGGAAAGTACCGCAATGGTACGGTTCTCCTCCTTTATTTTGCGGCTGATAAACACATCACCACAGATTCGCTCCAACCCATAGTTGCGCTGATTGCTGGCGACCTCTATGTAAAAACTGCCGTTCATCGCTCGCCCAGTTTCTGTTTCTGTTTATAAGATTCGATGATTGAGTTGAGCATACGTTCTGTTTCTGCGGCTCCCTCACCCATGATAAAACCGATCTGCTGTACCAGGCTCAGGTTTTTATCAATGACTTCGGTAAGCCGTTTGACCACCTCCTCTTTCTGGACCTCAGGGGCGGACATATCGCGGATTACCGCGCCCACAATCTTCCCTTTCTCTATGGAGAATACGCTCACATTCAAAATTTTACCTTCATGGGCAATGTCCCGGTTTGTGATGCTTTCATTGTGCGTCAGCACATATGTAAACAGGTTATATAATCCATAGGGAAGCAGTGTCTTCAGGTCAGCGCCGGCCAGCCCGGGAATCACTTCGTTGATTTCTGCAGCATCTTCTCCAAGCATCTCGATGAAACTCTGATTGGTCTGCAGGATCTTCAGGTTGTGATCGCAGATAACCACCATGGAAGGCAGTTTATGCAGCATCCTGCGGACTATTTCCGAAGCCTCCCTGGCTGCATCCTTCTCCTTTTGTGCAGTCCGCTCCGATTCCCTGAGCGCTTCCTGGGCCTGGGCAAGTTTTTCATTGGTGATTTTCAGGGAGCGAATGTGTTCCTGCCTGTTCCTTGATGCATATGTATTGCACATTTCGGGTATGGCAAGGCCCTGTGCAATGGCAGTGGCAAAATCGGTGCAGCTTTCATAACCGCATGACCCACATCCCTCATTGTGAGGTAGCTCCTGTCCCAACTCAGCCAGGATCTTTTTTAATCTGGATGCGGAGGGTACAGGAAGCTGCTGGGGGTCAGGATTAAACTTCCTGGAAAGGTCCAGATCAGCGAAATTCTCCATGGCCTTTTCCCATTCATCCAGGTCGAGTATTTTCAGGCGCCTTTGCACATAATTGATGAGTTGGCTCCTGCGCAAAATTCGCCTGCCACCCATACTGGTACCCCGGCCCATCAGGAACTCCTTGTAGAACAGATTGAAATGACTTTTAATGGCACCGATGTTCTCGCCGAATTCTTTGATGGCATCCAGGATGCCCTCCCCTTCCACGGTGACCACAGAGGTTTCATGCAACTCCTCTTCCAGGCCGGCCGCCTGGATGATGCCGTTGGCCACCGGGAAAAATGAACCCTTGTATCCCAACGGGGCATCAAAATCGCTGTACTCCAGATCCGTTTCATGGATACCGGCCTCACTGAACATCTCCCTGAGCTCAACAAAAGTGATGGCCAGGTCAACGCGATGGTCGCCTTTAAACCGTTGGATCTCATCCTTGCTGGCAAGGAGCGGACTGATGTAAACCAGGTGATGATCGCCGCGTGTTAGCTTCCGCACCACGCTTGCTGTAGCAGCTACAGGAGGCAGCAGCGGAGCCAGGTTGGGAACAAGGGCAGGACTGTATTTTTCGACCAGGGAGACTGTAACCGGGTCGTTGGTCATGATGTAGTACTTCCCTTTGCTCTTCTCGAACAACTCCCGGTAAGCCCGGGCCACCAGGTCGACCCCGAACGCTACTTCATTGACCCTGTCAAATCCGAGTGTCCGCACCATCTGTACAAATTTCCGATAGTCGGTTATATCGGGAAATTCGCCGGCTATGGAGGGATCTACAAGTGCGGCTACTTTTTTCTTGCTCTTCAACAACTCCCTCAGCCCCGCTTTGGCATCCCTAATTTCCACAGCTTCAGGACTGCAGACCGCAGCACAGCTTCCGCATCCGATGCATCTTTCAGTAATGATCTCCGGCTTTACATGCTCCGATTGCACACGGATGGCTTTGACCGGGCATGCCCTGACACAGGCATAGCACGCAATGCATTTGTCGTTGTTGATCTTCAGCAGGGATTCCATGGGTTTTGTTTTACATTGTTCCGAATTCATTCTCAAGGATTTCAAGGATGGAATCGCCGGTTACCTGTTCGTAAACCCTGGGCCCTATTTTTACCACAGGTCCGGTGCTGCAATCTCCAAAACAGTGGTGTCCTTTCAGGATCACATCACGTTCCATATGGTGATCTTTCAAATATTGTTGTATGACCTGAAGGGTCATCCTGTTGCCCCGGCTGAAGCACGAACTCCCCATACAGATTTTAATCTCTTTTCTTACCAGTGTCATATGGCAAATGATGGTCAAAGTTAATAAAAACGTACCGTGGCGAATCTAATTTATACTCCATTCAAATAATATACTGTTTTTCAAATAACAAACATAATGAATATCTTTGAACGTTCTGTGAAGATATGGATGAAATAGCGCGAATAGCGGGTATACTGGAACGGTTCCCGCAGATAAAGAGAAATGCCTTGATACCCCTTCTCCAGGCCTTTCAGGATGAATTCGGGTATATTTCAGAATCGGCCATTGCAAGCATCGGAGCGCACCTTTCACTTCCCACCAGCAAAGTATACGGACTGGCTACCTTTTATAACCAGTTCTCATTCATCCCCCATGGTACGTACCACATCAAATTATGCAACGGAACCTCCTGTTACATGGGGGGGGCGGGTGAGCTGCTGAATGAGATTACAAAGATCCTCGGGATATCAGATGGAGAAACCACAAGGGACGGACTCTTCAGCCTGGAGGTGCAATCCTGCATAGGTGCTTGCGGACAATCCCCTGTATTGTCCATCAACGGGAAGTACTATTCAGGGATTAGTGTCATAGATGCAAGGGAGATTATTAAACAATACCAGGATGATGCTGGCTGAAAAAGTTTTTCTGTTGAAGCTGGCCCAGGGAGATCTCCGGGATATGACCCCTTCCCAGGCCGGTAAGGTGAGCCTGCTGAACAGGGAAAAGGTGACCCGGCCCCTGATCATGGTCAACAGTTCCACTTCAGGGATCGTGGCAGGTGCCCGTGAGACATGGAAAGCTATCGAAAAGTATGTTTCCGAACGTTCCATTGATATTGATTTGTGTGAATCGGGAAGCATCGGCCTTAGCTCGGAAGAGCCTGTGATCTCCATTCAGATGCCAGGAAGAACAAGAATTTTCTTTAGCAGGGTTAAAGCCGACAAAGTTGTTTCACTTCTGGATGATCTGTTTCACCAGGTGATTCCTGATCATCTGCTCATCGGTCAGCTGCGAAGGGAAGGTCAGGAATCATGGGCGGATGTGCCTTTTCTGGATGAGATCCCGTTCTTCTCATTGCAACAGCGCATCGTAATGGAAGCTTGCGGAATCATTGATCCCTTTTCCTTTGGAGAGTATGTAGCCAGGGGCGGGTATAATGCATTTCTGAAAACCATACGGAGTTATACATTCACGGAAGTATGTGACCTGGTCACTGAGAGCGGACTGAGGGGGCGTTCCGGGGGAGGATTTTCCACCGGGCAGAAATGGAAGTCGGCTTTTCAGACTTCTTCAGACCAGAAATACCTGATTTGCAACGCAGAAGAGAGTGATCCGGGCGCTTTTATGGACCGGACCCTGATGGAGGGGAATCCTTTCCAGCTGCTGGAGGGTATCTCCATTGCGGCCTATGCCATCGGATCGAACAGGGCGTATATATACATAAGGAGTGAGTATGAAGATGCCATTCGCCGCATCAGCAATGCCATTCACCGGCTGAGGGAGATGGGACTTTTGGGGGACAATATACTGGAGAGCGGGTACAACCTGCAGATCTCACTCCGAAAAGGTCCCGGTGCTTTTGTTTGCGGTGAAGAGACAGCCCTCATTGCAAGTCTGGAGGGCAGGCGCGGAATGCCCTCCACCAAACCACCCTATCCTTCCGTTTCCGGTTACCTGGGCCGTCCCACCGTGGTGAACAATGTAGAGACCCTCTGCAATCTGCCGGGTATTATCAAAAACGGGCCCGACTGGTTCAAGGGAATCGGTCTCCCCGGTTGTACGGGAACGAAAATCTTCAGTGTATCAGGCCGGGCCAGGATTTCCGGACTGGTGGAAGTGCCCATGGGTACTTCGTTGGATGTGATTATCCATGACATCATTGGTGGGGTGGAAAAAGGGCGGGATTTAAAGGCGATCCATGTGGGCGGACCCCTGGGATGCATGGTTCCCCCTGAACAGATGAAGGTCCCCGTTTCCTTTGAGAACCTCAAGTCCCGCGGCCTGGTTATGGGATCTGGCGGGATCCTGGTGATGGATGATAAAACCTGTGTGGTCAATATAGTCAGGTATTTCATGGAGTATGTGGACAAGCAGAGTTGCGGAAAATGTATTCCTTGCCGCGAGGGTACCCGGAGAATGGCAGAGATACTCGGGGGAATTACCCGCAAACCGGTGGATGAAGAGGGGCAGACCACCCTGGAACGGTTCAAAGGGGTCATGCAACTTGAGAACCTGGCGGATGTAATGAAAGACACCTCCCTCTGCGGCCTCGGTCAGAATGCACCCAATCCGGTGCTCAGTACACTGAAATATTTCAGGCAGGAGTATGAAGAGCATATTTTCGACCGCAAATGTTCTTCCAATACATGCACCGAATTAAGGAATTGGTATATCGATGTGGACCTCTGTACAGGTTGTTCCATATGTGCAAAAAGGTGTCCGGCCGAGGCCATCATCGGAACAACCAGGCATCCCTATTTTATCGTCCAGGAGAAATGTATCGGTTGCGGGATATGTTACGAAGTTTGCAAATTTGCAGCGGTGTTTTACAGGTAGAAACCATGGGGATCAGTTTAAAAGTGAACGGCAGGCATATCGAGGCGGAAAAGGGAGAGACCATCCTTTCGGCGCTGAACCGCAATGGCATGCATGTACCTACCATCTGCAGCATGAAAGGACTCTCCCCTTCAGGGGCATGCCGCATGTGTGTGGTTGAGGTGGAGGGATGGGAAAACCTGGTCCCCTCCTGCTCGTTTTATGTACAGAATCCGCTGACCATACTGACCCACTCTCCCCGTGTACTCAAAGCCAGGAAGACCAATGTGGAACTGCTGCTATCCAATCACCCCGATGACTGCCTTTACTGTGAAAGAAATGGTTCCTGCGAGTTGCAGAACCTTTCGGAAGACCTGAATATCAGGGAGCGCCGCATCCCTGGAAAAAAGAGCCCTCACAAGATGGACCGGTCCAGTCCTGCCATCGTCAGGGATCCCTCCAAATGTATTCTCTGTGGCAGATGTGTCAGGGTTTGTGAGGAAATCATGGGTACTTCTGCCCTCGATTTCGCCCATCGTGGAAATGAACTCCGCATCTCCACCACACTGGCCAAACCTCTGAACTTTTCAAACTGTACAGCCTGTGGTCAGTGCCTGATCTCCTGTCCCACGGGTGCACTGATCGAACATGTCCAGTTTCCGGAACTGGATGCATCTATTCACGCTCCTGAAAAAATAGTGGTGGCCCAGTTTACTCCGGCCGTTGCAGTTTCTGTGGCTGAAATGCTGGGATTAAAACCAGGAATTGACATGAGCAAGGTTATCCTTGCCGTGTTGAAAAGGTATGGGATTGATCATGTATTTGAAACTGCCATCGGGGCGGATATTCTGATCACCGAACAGGCAAAAATATTTGAACAGCGCAGCGGGGAAACAGGAGGCCTTCCTTTGATAACCAGTTCCTGTCCGGCCTGGGTGCAATTTGCCGAGCAATATTATCCGGAGCTTCTCCCACTGTTGTCTCCATTGAAATCCCCGCAACAGATTACCGGAAGCCTGATTAAAAGCTGGTTCCCCGGATGGGCAGGTGTGGACGGGAAGGAGATCATTTCTGTGGTGATCTCTTCCTGCACAGCAGCAAAAAATGAAGCACAGCGGGTGGAAATGACAAAGTCGGGTATTCCTGTGGTTGACCTGGTTCTAACCACCCGCGAACTGGCCAGGATGATCCGTTTGACCGGACTTGACCTCGACCAGCTTGCCGGAGAGTCTGCCGCAAAAGGTGTCCCGGCAGGCGGTACAGCCGGAAACCTTACTGCAGTAGCTGGTGGCGAGGCGGAAGCCACATTACGATCCATTTACCACTGCATTACAGGGAAAGATATTGTCCCGTCCAGACTGCACCGTTTCAGGATACATAAATCCTGCCATGAGATGACCGTGCAAGTTGGAAAGAGGGAAATCCGGATCGCCACTGTAAACGGACTGTCCAATGCAGTGGCTCTGCTTGATGAAATCAGGACAGGAAAAAAACAGGTGGACTTTCTGGAGGTTATGGCCTGCCCTGATGGTTGTACAAATGGCGGCGGACAGCCTATCCCCGTTAATAAGCAGATCCTCCGGGCCCGTTCTAGGGCCATCTATTATATGGATAACGATGCCACGATCCACGGGGCACACAACAACCCGGCCGTAGCACAGATCTACCATGAATTCCTTGGAGAGCCCGGTAGTCAGGTCGGCAAGGAACATCTTTATACCACATTCACAAAACGGGAAGTTCTATTATAAATGGAAAATGTGAAGCACAGAAAGCTGGTATATACGGTCAAGGACCTTTGCAGGGTTTGCTACACCTGTGTCCGGGAGTGCCCGGTCAAAGCCATCAGGATTGTTGACGGTCAGGCGGAGGTGCTGGGAGATCGTTGCATAGCATGCGGAAATTGCACCATCGTTTGCAAACAGGGGGCGAAGGTGTATGAACGTTCCATCGACCTGGTCAGTAGACTGATTGATTTGGGGGATCATGTTTTTGCCCTGGTGGCCCCCAGTTTTGTAGCTGATTTTGAGGAAGCCGGTGAACCGGAGATTTTTGCAGGCATGCTGAAGAAACTTGGTTTCAAGGAGGTGTTTGAAGTGGGGATGGGAGCAGATTTGGTGGCCAGGGAGTATGAAAAACTGATCAATGCAAATCCGGGCAGAGGCTACATAAATTCGGATTGTCCGGCCATTGTATCTTTCGTGGAGAAATACCACCCGAAGTTGATAGGATCGCTTACACCAGTGGTATCTCCCATGGTTGCCACGGCCAGATATATCAGGAAGACACGGGGAGAGGAGCCGAGACTTGTGTTTATCGGCCCCTGCATCGCCAAAAAGGATGAGTCAGATGAGGTGGATGCGGTGATCACTTTCATGGAGTTGAGACAGATGCTGACTGCAGGGAGGATCAGGCCCAGCAACGTGGAGCCAACACAATTTTCTCCCCCGCTGGCCATGCAAGGTGCCGGATTCCCGGTGAGCCGTGGGATGCTTCAATCCATGAAACTGGAAGGAAATCAAGTGGACCAGCGGGTAATGGTTGCCGAAGGGAGAGTCCATTTCCAGGAAGCCATCCGGGAGTTCGCAGATGGCCACCTGGGATCTATGCAGCTGGAATTATTGTGCTGCGAAGGGTGCACCATGGGACCAGGAACTTCACCCGGTGGAAAGAAATTTGTCCGGCGCAAGCGTGTGCTGAACCATCTTCATCAACGGCTGGAGTCCATCCCCCGGGGACAGGAAAAAGAGCAGGCGGAGGTTTCTGCCACCCTTGATCTGACACGAACCTTCAAACAGGATGACCAGCGCATTGCTGACCCATCCGAGGATGATATAGGGAAGGTGTTGCAGCGAATGGGGAAATTCTCCATGCAGGATCACCTGGATTGCGGAGCCTGCGGCTATGACACCTGCCTGAACCATGCCAAGGCAATTGCCCAGGGACTTGCCGAAGTAGAGATGTGCCTGCCTTATTCCATCGACCAGCTGCATCAGACCATTCACAAACTGGCTGATTCCAAGCATCAGCTGAATTCGGTAGAACAGGCACTCAGGCAGAGTGAGAAACTGGCCCACATGGGCCAGCTGTCGGCTGGCATCGCTCATGAGCTTAACAATCCCCTGGGCGTAGTGATCATGTATAGCAACCTGTTGCTGGAAGATTGCAAAGAGGATCAGCAACTCAGGGAAGACCTGCAGCTGATTGTTGACCAGGCAGCCAGGTGTAAAACCATTGTGGGAGGACTTCTGAATTTTGCCCGGAAGAACCAGGTGAGGTATAGCCGTACAGACATGGTTGAACTCATGAGGATCAGCGCCTCGTCCATTATATTTCCTGAAAACATTGCCTTCAAACTGGTGAACAAGCTATCGAATCCGGCGGCCGAGATTGACCAGGAGCAGATGGTACAGGTGATCACAAACCTGCTGAAGAATGGGGTGGAAGCCATGCCCAATGGCGGAGCCCTGATTGCCACCTTGTCGGACAGCCACGACTGGGTGATCATCAGTATATGTGACGAGGGCACGGGGATTGACGCAGGTGATCTTGAAAAAGTATTTGAACCTTTCTATACCACCAAGGGCATTGGAAAAGGGACCGGACTCGGATTGGCCACCACCTATGGTGTGGTTAAGATGCACCGTGGCCAGATTGATGTGAAGTCCAGCAACAAGCCGGAGAACGGACCTACAGGAACAGAGTTTATCATTAAGTTACCGAGAATTCGTAAGCTGTAACTTTCAATTTTCTAGGGAAAAGTAAAAAGTTAAAAGAGATGAAAAAGACTGTATTGTTGGTAGATGATGACCCTGATCAGATTTTCCAGGTAAGCCTTTACCTGAAAAAGTGGGGGTATGAGGTAGTAGCATTGGAATCCAGGAAGGAAGCCGAAAACTACCTGGAGGGGAATTGTCCTGATCTGGCCATTCTGGACCTGATGATGGAAGAGGAAGACAGCGGATTTATCCTGTCTTACAGGATCAAACAGTGCCGTCCGGAGATTCCTGTGATCATTACCACTGCGGTGGCTGCTGAGCGCGGCATCAGCTTTGACCTGAACAGTCCCGAAAGCAAAACCTGGATCAGGGCTGACCATTACCTGGAGAAAGGGTTCAGGATGGAACAATTGAAGTTTGTCATTGAAAATCTTTTAAAATAGCATGGAAAAATTATCTGTCCTTGTGGTTGATGATGAAGCGGGAATACGGTCCGGAGTAACGCGGATACTTGCCGGGCATTCGGTGAGTTTTCCATTTATGGACGACGATTATGGGTTTGAATGCCTGGAAGCAAGTACCGGGGAGGAAGCTCTTGAAATGATCGGGAGTCACCCGCCGGATATCTTGCTTCTGGATAACAAACTGCCAGGAATCACGGGCATGGAGGTACTGGAAATTATCCAACAGAGGAAGCTGGACATCAGCGTGGCCATGATTACCTCTTATGCTTCCCTGGAAGTGGCAGCCCGGGCCACTGATGACGGAGCACAGGATTTTATTCCCAAGCCATTTACGCCCATGGAGCTTAAAGCGAGCATAGACCTGATCTCCAAACAGATTTTTCTGAAGAGGATCACCTGTAAAATGAAAGAGGAGGGAAAAAAGATCAGATACCAGTTTCTCTCGGTTCTGAGCCATGAGTTGAAATCACCACTGAATGCACTAGAGGGATACCTGGACATCATGAAAAACAGGGAACTGGGAGAAAAAATGGAGGATTATGATCAGGTGCTGGACCAGTCCAAACACCGCATTGAAGGGATGCGTTCACTGATCATGGATCTACTGGACTTTACCAAGATCAGGTTGGAGAAAAAAGAGGATAAAATTGAGCGTGTTAACCTGAAGGAGAGGGCTAGTCTGGCATTATCAACCATCAATCCAATGGCAATCCAGCGCAATATTACTGTTTTGAACAAGGGGGGAGATGAGGTCTGGTTTGAAGCCAATCCCTCGGATCTGGATATCATGTTGAATAACCTGTTGTCCAATGCAGTGAAATACAACCGGGACAATGGAGTGGTTGAAATGTCAGTTGGTAAAAAGGAGGGGACCGTGGAAATTGTAGTCAGGGATACGGGCATCGGAATGAGTGACCAGGAGATTTCACAGCTTTTCAGGGAGTTTGTACGCATCAAGAATAAGCAAACCCGCGGGATCACCGGATCGGGGCTTGGTCTTTCCATTGTCAGCAAGATTGCCGAGCTGTACGGTGGGTTTATCCAGGTAAAGAGCGAGCCGGACAAGGGTAGCGAATTCAGGGTCATTCTGCCCGTGCAGTGACCACAGCGCATGATCACTATTTTTGTTTATCCTATACTGTGAACTAATTAACAATATTTTTGTAGTATTGTAAACAGAACCATTCGATCACCTGATATGCTTCCCGAAAGAACCGTTGAGCGACTAAGTGAGTATCGCAGGTCCCTTCTGCAATGTCTTGAAGAGGGCAAAACCCACATATACTCGCATGAACTTGCTGATCTTCATCATAATACAGCAGTCCAGGTTCGTCGCGACATCATGTTCATCGGTTATTCCAGCATGCAGAGAAAGGGGTATGATGTACGTGAACTTATCAATGTGATCGGCGGTATTCTTGATTCCGAACAGGGACTCAATGTGGCTGTGATCGGTGTGGGGAACCTGGGAAGGGCGGTGACAACCTATTTCGTGGGCAAACGTTCCAGGTTGAATATCATCGCCACATTTGACGTGGACCATACCAAGATCGACCGGGTTATCTCAGGAGTAAAATGTTATGCCCTGAACCGGATCAGGGAGGTGGTTGAATCTCACCGGATTTCAGTGGCCATAGTGACGGTCCCTGCCGATTCTGCTACCGAGGTGACCGAACAGCTGGTTGAAGCAGGGATTAAAGGGATTCTGAATTTCACAACGGTCCCTTTACATGTTCCGGAGGATGTATATCTGGATGAGTTTGATATGATCACCTCACTTGAGAAAGTCGCCTATTTTGTGAAAACGTCCGGTTCCTGAGATGCGTGTTCATTTTTCCCTTGAACAAATCCATGAAATTCCTTACCCGGTAGTGACCATGGGTTCCTTCGACGGTGTGCATGCAGGTCACCGGGTGATCATTTCCAGATTGAAGACATTGGCAGAAAAGGCAGGGGGACATTCTGTGCTGATCACTTTTCATCCCCATCCCAGGAAGGTGCTTTACCCGGAGAGTGTTGGCCGGGAACTGAAGCTCATCTCAACCCTCCAGGAAAAGATCTGCCTTCTGGAAGAGACGGGACTTGACCACCTGGTTATCATGGAGTTCACCCGGGAATTTGCGAACACAACTTCACAGGAATTTGTGGAGAAATACCTGGTGGAGATGCTGCATGCCCATACCATTGTGGTGGGATTCAACCACTATTTCGGACACAATAAAGAAGGAAATTTCGCTTCTCTATATGGAATGAGGGAGAAGTTTGGATTTGCTGTGGAAGAGATACCGGAGCAGGAGGTACAACACGAAACGGTGAGCAGTACCAAGATCAGAAAGGCACTGCATGAAGGGAATATGCAGCGGGCCAATGCTTACCTGGAACATCACTTTATGGTCCTTTTTGAAATCAGCTCTGCTGCGGTAGAAACAGAAAAGCATCAGAGAACCTGTCTGCGCCTCGTGTCGGATGACCCCAACAAGCTTATGCCTCCCACAGGTAAATATGCAGTTTCATTTTTGAGTCCCGTTGGCATGGAAAAGGGACTTGTCATCATTGCCCGGACCGGGCTTCTTCTCTTTCCACTTTCAGATCATGGCAGTCCGGGTCCTGGCATGCGCCCCGTACAATTCCATAAGCGCCTGTCCGCCACTCCCGTGCAGGCTGCCCTTGAGCGTGATTTGATGAATGTACGGGAGCTGATTTATTGATATATTTGTGTTATGGAAAAGCGAATTGGGGCAGTGATCATCCTGGTGAGTCCAGAAGGCGATACCGGACACATCAACAGGATCATTTCCGAACATTCGGAGATGATTCTGGGACGGCAGGGAATTCCCCTCAGGGATCGTTCCACCAATGTGATTTCCCTCGTCCTGGAGGGAGACACAGATCGCATGGGATCCCTGGCCGGTAAACTGGGCAGGCTGCCGGGAGTGAAAGTAAAATCGGTTCTGGCCGGCTAAATGTTAAAAAGCAACCTATCTTTTGTTAAAATGGCCGGGTGACAGAACATATTTGGCATTTTCTGGTTTATATTAGCGGAAAGTAATTGTTGGGGTGCAAGGCAAGTTGCGAATCTTTTGAGGGTTTTAGGGAGAAGAGCAACTTGCCTTATTTTTTTCTATTTCCGGAATGTATGTTCTAAGGCAGTCCGATTTCTGTAACGACCCAATTCAGCTTTCTTATCTTTGGATCAGCTAACACGATCCACATGTTAAATCAGCAAATCATTGATCCAAAGAGTATTGTCGTTGTCGGAGCCTCCAATAGCATCACCAAGCCAGGAGGAAAACTCTTCCACAATATCCTTACCGGGACATTCAGCGGAGCGCTGTATGCGCTCAATCCCAAAGAAGATACCATTCAGGGATTACCTTCCTACCGCAAGGTGAAGGAGCTGCCTGATACCGATCTGGCCATCCTGGCCATTCCTGCCTCTCTCTGCCTGGAAACTGTCCGCGAACTGGTTGCCACCAAAGGCACCAGGGCATTTATCATTGTTTCTGCGGGATTCAGCGAGGAAGATGAGGCAGGAGCCCTGATCGAAAAAGAGATTGCAGAGGTATGTAAAGCCCATGATGCAGTGCTGATCGGACCCAACTGCATCGGGGTGATGACACCAGCTTACCAGGGTGTGTTTACCCTGCCCATCCCCAGGCTTGATCCGCAGGGTTGTGACTTTATTTCCGGAAGCGGTGCTACAGCTGTTTTTATCATGGAAGCAGGATTGCAGAAAGGGCTTCAGTTTAACCATGTGTTTTCGGTGGGTAATTCGGCCCTTCTGGGGGTTGAGGATATTCTTGGTCACCTGGATGAGACCTATGAAGAAGGTATCTCCTCCAGGGTTAAGATCCTCTATTTTGAAACCATCAAAAATCCGGACAAGCTGCTCAGGCATGCCGCATCCCTGATCCGGAAAGGCTGCCGTATAGCTGCTATCAAAGCGGGGACCACAGACGCCGGAAGCCGGGCAGCAACTTCCCATACAGGGGCCATTGCCAGTTCGGATCTGGCTGTTGAGGCCCTGTTCAGGAAAGCCGGTATTGTCCGCTGTTATGGAAGAGAGGAACTGACTACTGTGGCTTCGGTGATGCTTACTACTCCCCTTAAGGGTAAAAATCTGGCTATTATCACCCATGCGGGCGGACCGGCAGTAATGCTTACCGATGTGCTGGCACAGGGAGGCATGGACGTTCCCCACCTGGCAGGCAAAGAAGCCGAATTGTTGCTTACACACCTCTTCCCGGGTTCTTCCGCCGCCAATCCCATTGACCTGCTGGCCACAGGAAATGCAGAGCAGGTGGGGATCGCCATTGATTTCTGTGAAAACGTTTTCCCACAGATTGACGGCATCGTGGTTATATTCGGAACACCCGGACTGGCCCCTGTATTTGATGTGTACCAGGTACTGCATGAAAAGATGCGAAGCTGTGCCAAGCCCATATACCCAGTACTTCCTTCTGTAACCACTGCCAGGGAGGAGGTAAAGGAGTTCCTTTCACTCGGACACATCAATTTCCCGGATGAGGTCCTGCTGGGCCAGGCACTAACACGCATTCACAATACCCAACCGCCAGCGGTCAGCAAAACCTATCTGGATGGGATTGATATCAAGACCATCAGAAAAGTTATTGACCAGGCGGAAGAGGGTTACCTGGATCCTGAATCCATCGGAAAGATCCTGGATGCCGGCGGAATCCCCAGGGCATCCGAAGGGATTGCCCGCGATGAAAAATCACTTAAGAAGCTATCTTCAGAAATGGGTTATCCCCTGGTCATGAAGGTAGTGGGTCCTGTGCATAAATCGGATGTAGGGGGTGTGGCCCTCGGGATTGAAGATCTCCTTTCACTCAGGGAGCATTTTCATCGGATGATGGCCATAAAGGGCGCGGAAGGCGTGTTGCTTCAACCCATGCTAGAAGGAATTGAGCTTTTTGCCGGAGCGAAATATGAACCTGCATTCGGTCATGTGGTGCTGTGTGGAATGGGTGGTATTTATGTGGAAGTGATGAAGGATGTGGCATCGGGACTGGCGCCACTGTCCCTGGCTGAAAGCAACCAAATGATCAGGTCACTGAAGGGATATAAGATGCTGGAGGGTGTCCGGGGGCAGGAAGGGATTGATGTGGAAGCCTTTGCCGGAATCCTTGTCAGATTGTCCACCATCCTGCGATATGCCACTGAGATTGCCGAACTGGACTTGAATCCCATCCTTGGCAGGGGCAGCAGGCTGGTGGTGGTGGATGCCCGGATCAGAATCCTTAAAAAAGTTTTATAACACATGTTCCATATGCTTTTGGGCACAGTATGTTCCAGTCTCATTCTATATTTTCACACTGGATTTGATTAAGCGGCTCATGAAACCTACACCCATTAAGGCGGAAATTGTAAATGAAGTCATTGATGCCTTTGGAATCCATCCTGCCGGAAGATCCACCATCAGGGAGTTGGCTAAAATTGTGAATGACATTGAAAGCATTACCGGGACCGAGTTTATCCGCATGGAGATGGGTGTCCCGGGTTTGGAACCCACATTTGTCGGCACGGAGGCGGAGATGATCGCCCTGCGGAAGGGAGTCGCCTCAAAATATCCGAATATTGAGGGGATCAAACCACTGAAAGATGAAGCAGCCCGCTTTATCCGGATGTTCCTTGATGTGGAGGTAGGGCCGCAGCACTGTGTGCCCACTGTAGGATCCATGATGGGGGGTATGGCTGCCTTCATGGTAGCGAACCGTTCTGATCACAAGCGGACAGGTACCCTTTTCCTGGATCCAGGATTTCCGGTGCAGAAGCAGCAGTGCCTTGTTCTTGGTCATGATTTTGGATCTTTTGACCTGTATGATTTCCGGGGTGAAAAACTCGAAGCCAAATTGGAGGAGGAGATTGAAAAGGGACATTTTTCATCCATTCTCTATTCAAATCCCAACAATCCGTCGTGGATCTGTCTCAACGAAGATGAGCTGAAAGTCATTGGTAAAATCTCCGGAAAGCACGACCTGACGGTGATTGAAGACCTTGCCTATTTTGGAATGGATTTCAGGAAGGACCTTTCAACTCCCGGCGTTCCTCCCTTCCAGCCCACTGTGGCAAAATATACGGACAATTACCTTTTACTGATCTCCAGTTCCAAGGCATTCAGTTATGCAGGACAGCGGATCGGGATGATGATTATTGCACCGGGACTTTTTGAACGCAGATATCCTGATCTGAGAAGGTACTATAGTTCGGATAAATTTGGCCATGCCATGATTTATGGAGCCTTGTATGCACTATCTGCAGGCGCTTCACACACTGCCCAGTATGCCCTGGCCGCTATCTTCAAGGCAGTGAATGACGGAACCTACAACTACATCAGTGAGGTGAGGGAATATGGTAAAAAGGCGGCCATAATGAAAGCCATGTTCCGGAAGTACGGATTCCGGATTGTTTATGACATGGACCTGGATGAACCCATAGCCGACGGGTTCTACTTCACCCTGTCCTATCCCGGCTTCCAGGGTCCCCATCTGGTAGAGGAGTTGTTGTATTACGGGATCAGTGCCATATCACTGGGGATAACCGGAAGCACACGGACAGAGGGTTTAAGAGCCTGTGTATCACAAGTAAGACGCGAACAATTTCCGGTTTTGGAGGAACGACTTAAACGGTTTAGGGAGAACCACCCTGTCCCAAAATAGGTTTTTTTATCCCTAAAAACCGGGAAGGGAAGCGGGATGCCGGGTTGAAACTTTTGAGGAATCTGAGAATTGTTACATTTGAATCTTATACAAAAAAAACATAGCATGGCAAAAGCAAGAGGAGCCATTGTAGTGGATGTGGAAAGATGCAAAGGCTGCCAGGTCTGTATGGTGAATTGTCCAACCCTGACCATTGGAATGTCCGAAAAGGTAAATGGGAAAGGATACCACTATGCAACCATGGAAAATCCCGAAAGCTGTACAGGGTGTACCAATTGTGCAGTGGTTTGTCCCGACGGTGTCATCACAGTTTACCGGGTAAAACAAAACTAAAGAAACGATCTATGAAGGAACTGGCATTAATGAAGGGAAACGAAGCCATTGCTGAAGCCGCAATCAGGGCCGGTGTGGATGCTTACTTCGGATATCCCATTACACCCCAGTCAGAAGTGATGGAATACCTGATGCTTCAGCGCCCCGAGGAAAGAACGGGCATGGTGGTTCTGCAGGCGGAGAGCGAGGTGGCCTCCATCAATATGGTATACGGCGCAGCAGGTACAGGGAAAAAGGTAATGACCTCCTCGTCCAGCCCGGGGATAAGCCTGATGCAGGAGGGAATCAGCTATATCGCCGGTGCTGAATTGCCATGCCTGATCGTGAATGTGGTCAGGGGAGGACCCGGACTTGGAACCATCCAGCCCTCGCAGGCCGACTATTTCCAGTCGGTGAAGGGCGGAGGCCACGGAGATTATCGTCTGATCGTGCTGGCACCGGCATCGGTGCAGGAGATGGCCGATTTCGTGGACCTGGGTTTCGAGCTGGCATTTAAATACAGAAATCCGGCATTAATACTGAGCGACGGACTCATCGGGCAGATGATGGAGAAGGTAGAATTGCCGGAACAGAAGGAGCGGGTTGATACTTTCGACCAGTCCTGGGTCACCACCGGAAAGACGGCCGACAGGGAAAGAAATATCATCACATCTCTGAACCTGGATCCGGATGCCCAGTATGAACACAATCTGAAATTGCAGGAGAAGTACAAGCGTATGGAAGAGGATGTAATGTTTGAAGAGTTTTCCTGCAACGACGCTGAATTTCTGCTGGTGGCATATGGATCCAGTGCGAGGATCTGCCAGAAGGTGGTGGATATTACCCGGAGCCGGGGACAAAAAATCGGATTACTGAGGCCCCAGACGCTCTTTCCATTTCCAACCGAAGTGATTGCCAAAATGGCCAGGCGGGTCAAAGGGATGATGGCAGTAGAGCTGAGCGCCGGACAGATGGTGGAGGATGTGAGGCTAGCGGTGAATGGCCGCGTTCCGGTATATCATTACGGAATGCTTGGAGGAAAAATTCATTCACCGGAGGATGTATTGGCTGCAGTTGAAGAAAAATTCATGGGAGGATATTAAATGGACATCAAAGAAATCATCAGGGAAGAGAACAAGGTATATTGTCGTACACCATTGCTCACCGATGCTATCCTCTCCTATTGCCCCGGATGCGGTCATGGAACCATCCACCGGCTGATCATGGAGGTGGTGGAGGAGATGGGCATTCAATCGGAAGTCATTGGTATTGCCCCTGTAGGGTGTTCGGTGATTGCTTATGATTTTATGGATGTGGATTTCACCCAGGCCGCCCACGGACGTGCACCGGCAGTGGCCACCGGTATCAAGCGTCTGTGGCCCGATAAATTTGTTTTTACTTACCAGGGAGACGGTGACCTGGCTGCCATCGGGACAGCCGAAACCATCCATGCCTGCAATCGTGGAGAAAACATTACCATCTTCTTTGTGAACAACGGGATCTATGGGATGACCGGGGGACAGATGGCTCCCACCACCCTGGAGGGAATGAAGTCTTCTACTTCACCCTATGGCCGGAACAGTAAAACCATGGGGCCTCCGTATAAGATCACCGAAATGATTGCTCAGCTTCCGGGCACCTACTATGTGACCCGCCAGTCGGTTCATAAACCGGGTCCGGTCAGGAAGGCTAAAAAGGCCATCCGTAAGGCATTTGAAATACAAAATGAGAAGAAGGGATTATCCTTCATTGAATTTGTTTCCAACTGCAACTCGGGCTGGAAGATGACCCCCAATGATTCCAATGCGTGGATGGAAGAGCATATGTTTGCATTCTTTCCCATGGGGGATATAAAGGTGGATGGGAAGTTAGTACCCAGTACTTAGTGAACAGTGCTCAGTACAAAAAAAGAAAAAAGGTATGACGGAAGAGATCATTATTGCGGGATTCGGTGGACAGGGGGTCCTGTCCATGGGCAAGATTCTTGCCTATTCGGGCATCATGCAGGAACAGGAGGTAAGCTGGATGCCCTCTTACGGCCCGGAAATGCGGGGTGGAACAGCCAATGTAACGGTGATCCTTAGTGATGACAGGGTCAGTTCACCCGTTTTGCACAGTTATGATACTGCAATTTTACTGAACCAACAGTCCCTGGATAAATTTGAATCCACGGTAAAGCCGGGGGGACTGATGATTTATGATCCCAACGGGATTACCCGGCACCCTGTTAGGGAAGACATCCGGATCTTCCAGGTGGAAGCTGCCAGGGAAGCGGCCCGGATGAAATCTCCCATCACATTTAACATGGTCGTCCTTGGGGCCTACATCAAGGTGAAACCGGTGGTGGATTATGACAATGTGATCAAAGGTCTGAAAAAATCACTGCCTGAGCGGCACCATCACCTGATCCCAAAGAACGAGCAGGCCATTCACCGGGGCATGGAGATCGTCCATGAAGCCAAGTTAACA
>Ga0315535_1000647_pt1 | contig 24437 bp, 22 predicted proteins | sample SalMarSW160220MG_2_FD_203092 | JGI IMG/M metagenome (GOLD analysis project Ga0315535, IMG submission 203092) | Salt marsh sediment microbial communities from the Plum Island Ecosystem LTER, Massachusetts, United States - Salt Marsh Sediment SW1602-20 ... | reverse complement strand
AAGATGGCCCCGGTTTCATTGTTGGCCCACATGAGACTGACGATGGCCGTATCTTGGCTGAGGCTCTCTTTGTACCTGTCCATGTCCAGACGGCCTTCCTTGTCCACGGGGATCTCAGTTGCACTGTATCCGTTTTTTCCCAGATGCCCATAAAGGACCTTAACGGCAGGATGTTCGACGCGACTGGTGACAATGTGATTCTTGCCTTCCTCAGTATGCAGGGCGGACATGATGGCGGTGTTGTCGCTCTCCGAGCCGCAACTGGTGAAAATGATCTCTTCCGGCGAAGCAGCGCCCAAAAGGTCAGCTACCTGCTCTCTGGCTTCACGGATATTATGGGCAACCTGGCCCCCGAAGGTGTGGGCACTGCTGGGATTTCCGTAAAGATCATGAAAATAGGGCAACATGGCCTCCAGGACTTCCGGGGCCACCTGTGACGTGGCATTGTTATCCATGTATACGGTTGTCATTCTTTCACCTCCTCCACCACCAGTTCCTGGGATACAAACTCATGCAGCTTTGCCTCAACGAGGCTTTTCATGGTTATTTCCGAGGCCTTACAAACGGCACAGGCGCCCCGCGTGGCGACCAGGACACGATTTCCGATAACATCGATCAACTCGATATCCCCACCGTCCTGCTGGAGAGAAGGCCTGATCTCGCTCTCGATGGTCTCTTCGATCTTCCTGATCTTCTGGATATTGGAAAGCTTGGGGCGGACTGCCGGCAGTTCCTCTTCCCGGACCCTGGCAATGATCTCACGAATGGTATCGTGACAGCTCTCACACCCGCCCCCTGCCTTGGTATAGTCGGTGACCTCCTCCACGGTCGTGAGGTTGTTCTCCCTGACCGTCCGCTCGATCTCCAGGTCCGTGACGCCGAAGCATTCGCAGACGATTTTTCCCTCCTGTTCCTTGAGGGCCTCCCCTTTGAAATTGGCGAGCGCCGCTTCAAGGGCCTGACGGCCCAACACGGAGCAGTGCATCTTCTCTTTGGGGAGCCCTCCAAGAAAATCCGCTATGTCCTGGTTGGTGATTTTTTCCGCCTCTTGCAAATTCTTTCCCTTGATCATCTCCGTGAGGGCGGAGGCCGAGGCTATGGCACTCGCACATCCAAAGGTCTGAAACTTCGCGTCTTCGATCTTTCCCTTTTCATCCACCTTCAGCGTGAGCTTGAGGGCATCCCCGCAAGCCATGGAGCCCACCTCACCCACCGCGTTGGCATCTTGCACCTCCCCGGCATTGCGAGGCTTTAGAAAATGCTCCTTTACTTTGTCCGTGTAATCCCACATTTTTCTCCTCCATCAATCAAGGGCCAAAGGACCCTATAGAACTGGTCAATTGTACGATATAATTCCGTTCTCTCCTCTTTGAAAAATCATAGAGAGGTTGGCCGGATGTGTCAAGCTTCATTATGTTCCGTCATCCTTATCCGATAGTTCATCCGGAAAATAGGTACACTCAAGAGGACAAAGAACTGGCGGAAGTTCCCCTGCCGGGTTACCCCAGGAGGCTCTGCAATTCCTCCTGCAGGTATTTCAGACGATCCAGCTCGTCTCCATCTATTTTCCCTCTGGAAGCGGCCGTCTTGACCCGTTTCCTCAGTGCCTTGAGTTCCTTTTCCAGATCGATGATGCCGTTGAGAAGCATGTTCTGCATGTCAGCTTCCGGCTCCACAATCTCCGGGGCCTCACTTGCGATTTCTTTGGCCCGCAGGATGAGCCGTTCTTTCCAAAGGGGAACATGGGTTTGAAGGCCATAAATCTCCGTGATCTTGTCGGCAAGGGCCTGACAGGATGCCGGTTCCCCGTGGACCAGGAAGACGTGGGGACGGCTTTCGAAATGCCCGACCCACTCCAGGAGATCTTTCTGGTCCGCATGGGCGGAAAACCCGCCGATGGTAAAGACCTTTGCCCGGACCGATACGTTTTCCCTGAACACCTTCACCTGTTTGGCGCCCTCTACGATGCGCCTGCCGGTGGTCCCCTCGGCCTGGTATCCCACAATGACAAGGCTTGCTCCCTCGCGCCACAGGTTGTGTTTCAGGTGATGTTTGATACGGCCCGCCGTGCACATGCCGTTCCCGGCTATGACAATGGCTGATCCGGGCTTTTCGTTGATGGCGATGGATTCCTTGGTTGCGGATGTGAACTTGAGATTGGGCATGTCAAAGGGATCAAAGCCTTCATCCACAATGGTCTGTGTCTCGGCATCATAATATTCCTTATTTCTGCGGAATATTTCCGTGGCCTTTATGGCGAGGGGACTGTCCAGGTAGATGGGAATTTCAGGGATCTTACCCTGTCTCTGGAATTCTCCCAGCATATAAAGGATCTCCTGGGTCCTTTCCACGGCGAAGGCGGGGATCATGATTTTTTCGTTGTGGGAGGTACTGTACCGTATGGCCTCCAGGAGTTCGGACTTGCTGTCTTCAAAGGTTCGGTGGCGCCGGTTTCCGTAAGTGGATTCGAGGAAGAGGTAATCGGCATTGAAAACCTCGTGCGGGTCCTTCACGATCAGTTGGTTTTTCTTCCCGAGATCCCCTGAGAAGACGATTTTCAAACACTCCTTTTTTTCCTCCAGCCAGAGTTCAAGGATGGACGAGCCCAGGATGTGTCCGGCATTTCTGAGCCTTGCCTTCACACCCGGTTCCACCTCGATGACCTCGTCCCTTTCCACAGGTCTGAAAAGGTGGAGGCTGGCCTCTGCATCCTCAGTGGTGTAAAGGGGAGCGATTTCTCCCCTGGACTGGCGCTTGTTCTTCCTGGACTGCCATTCTGCGTCCATTTCCTGGATGTGTGCCGAGTCCAGCAGCAGGGCCTGGCAGAGTTCAACTGTGGGAGGCGACGTCATAATACGGCCCTTGAATCCGTCCTTAACCAGCTTGGGGATCCTCCCCGAATGATCGATATGGGCGTGGGTCAGGAACAGGATATCGATCCCGGAGGGATCGAAGCCCCACTCTTCCCAGTTCCGGGCCTCCATCTGCCTGCCCCCCTGAAAAAGACCGCAGTCTACGAGGATTTTTTTGCCTCCTGGGCTCTCAACGAGATAACAGGATCCGGTAACCGAACCGGCGGCTCCCAAACAGGTGACTTTGATCATGGTTCACTCCTTTCATGGGTTTTCAATCAAAAGGCTTTAGCTCAATATTGATGACTTTCAATGAAATCGCTTTATCCTAGCCGTCCATCCCCTCCGAATTGTTTAGAAGGCATTTGAAAAAGATTGTCAGGTTCGGTTCCACTTCCTTCCTGATAGGTGCCGTCTGTGGCATAAACCAGCATTTCTCTCTATTACATCAACCCCAGCTTCGGCCAAAGTATGTCGATCTTCCTCTTGACCTGGGGGTCCATGCGGATGACATCGGGCCACTCCCTCGAAAAGCCCTCCCCGGGCCACTTTCGGGTGCAATCCACGCCCATCTTGCTGCCGTAAAGCGGTCTTTCAGCGGCATGATCCAGGACGTCCATGGGTCCCTCTGTAAAGGCGATATCCCTTCCGGGCGCCACGTTGTTGCCCATATACCAGAGGACCTCCGAGAGATCCTGGACATTCACCTCCCTGTCGAAGATGAATATCATCTTGGCAAACATCATCTGGCCCATCCCCCACAGCGCGTGCATTACTTTCCTGGCATGGCCGGGATAGCGCTTGTCGATGGAAATAAATGCCAGATTGTAGAAGGCCCCTTCAACCGGCAGGTTCATGTCCACTACCTCAGAGAGCTGCTTCCGGATGAAGGGGAGGAAAAGCCTCTCCGTGGTCTTTCCCAGCCAGGCATCTTCCATGGGCGGAGGCCCGACGATGGTGGTATGGTATATGGGGTTCTCGCGCCTGGTCATGCAGGTCACGTGGAAGAGGGGATAGTTGTCCCCGAGGGAGTAGAAGCCCGTGTGGTCCCCGAAAGGCCCCTCCAACCGCCGTTCCGCGGGATTCACATACCCCTCAAGGATATACTGGGCATTGGCGGGGACCAGAAGGTCATTGGTGATGCACTTGACCAGCTCCACGGGCTTTTTTCTGATGTAACCGGCCAGAAGGAATTCATCCATGTCATCGGGTAGAGGGGCTGTGCCGGCATAGGTCACGGCCGGATCGGGACCGATGGCCACCGAAACCGGAAGTTCAACGCCTGTCTCCTCGGCCAGCCGGTAGTGCTGGGCGCCACCCTTGTGAACATGCCAGTGCATCCCGGTGGTGTTCTTGTCAAAGATCTGCAGACGGTACATGCCCAGATTTCGTTTTCCGTTCTCCGGGTTCCTCGTCGCGACAAGGGGAAGGGTGATAAAAGGGCCCCCGTCTCTCGGCCAGCACTGCAAAACAGGTAACCTTTCCAGATCTACATCATTTCCCTCCATGATGACTTCCTGGCAGGGGGCCTTCTTGATGGTTTTCGGGAAGATGCTGCCCATCCTCTTCACCTTGGGGATGAGCTTCAATTTTTCCAGTATCCCTTCCGCCTTTTCCACCTCCAGAAAGGAGAGGATATCGGCCGCCAGTTCATCCAGTGACTGGACCTCAAGGGCCAGTTTCATTCGATCCAATGATCCAAAGGCATTGATCAGGACCGGATCTCGGGAAGGAGACTTGACATTCTCAAAGAGGAGGGCGGGACCATGCCGCTTGGACACGCGATCGGTTATTTCAGTGATTTCCAGACGGGGGTCTACAGGTTCCGTGATGCGCGCCAGTTCACCCTTTTCTTCCAGTACGGTTATGAATTCGTTCAAATCTCTGTAGGCCATGGTTCATCCTCTTACTATTTCTCGAAAAAACGGTTGATATCTACCAGGTCATGGGTGATGGGGATCTCGGGAAGGCTGTGGATAAAAAACTTCCCATAACGGCTGTTGAGTATCCGAATATCCAGCACCGAGAGGATACCCCTGTCTGTCCCATTCCTGATTAATCGACCCAAACCCTGTTTTAGTGAAATGATGGCCGAAGGGACCTGGAATTCAAAAAAGGAATTCCCGCCCCGAGCACTGATGGCCTCAATCCTGGCGGCGACCAGAGGGTCACCAGGGGAATCGAAGGGAAGCTTGTCAACAATGACACAACTCAAAGACTCTCCCGGGACATCCACTCCCTGCCAGAAGGACCCTGTGGCCAGGAGAACGGAATGGACGTTCTCTCTGAAGGCCTCCAGCAGAATGGATCTTGGTGCGTCTCCCTGACGTTGAAGGGGGTAGGAGACCCTGTCCTTGATGAGCTTATACACCGTGTTGAGATTAAAGTAACTCGTGAAAAGCACCAAGGCCCTTCCGGCGGTCCTTTCCAGGATGTCCAGGATCCTGGGCGCGATTTCCGCCGCAAATTGCGGCGCGCCGGGAGTCGGCAGATCCCTTGGAATATAGAGGAGGGTGGAGGCGGTAAAGTCAAAATGGGAAGGATAGATGCTCTCCACCGTTTCATCCAGCCCCAGGCAGCTCTTGATGTAGTCAAAATTCCCATTGGTGGACAAGGTGGCCGATGTAAAGGCCACGGTCTCAATATGTCCGTAAAGCAGTTCGTTGAGCCTATCGGAGATATCCAGGGGAGATGCATGGAGGGTCAGCCCGGTCTTTCGCCTCTCGTACCAGGTGAGCCAGTCTTGTTCCCTGGGCTTGAGGACTTCGGCCATGAGCCGGTCCAGCTCCGCGGCCCGGATCGCGTAGGGCTGAAGATTGTCCGTCTTTTTTTCCGCCAGTGCCCTCTGAATGTCTTTCAGGGCGGACCGGATTTCCCCCGCAGCCCCATCGGCCAGCTCAGCAAGGGCCTCGGGGTCAAGCCTTCCTTTTCCTTCCCCCTGTTCAAACCATCCCTGCAACTGTCTTGAATGCGCCCTGAGGGCTGTCACGTGGGTCTTTAGGGGGGGCTGGCCATTTTCTTTAAGGGCCGACACGGCCTTGTCGAGGTCGATGGCCAGTTCCGAAAGCTGGTTTGTACTGATGCTCTCTCCCAGATAGGTTGTGGCGATTTCTTCCACATTGTGTGCCTCGTCGAAAACCGCTACCTGGAACCGGGGTATGATCTCCCCGAAACCGCCTTTCTTGACCTTCAGGTCCGCAAAAAACAGATGGTGATTCACGATGAGGATCATGGCCCTGGCAGCCCTTCGCCGGAGTTCATTTAGAAAGCAATCATCAAAGACCGGGCAGTTTCCGCCGAGGCATTGATCAGACGTGCAGGAAAGGTCGTCCCAAAGGGAATCGTCATCGGCAAGCCACGTGATTTCGGCCCGGTCTGCGACTGAAGTTGCCTCCACCCAGTCCCGAAGACGCTTTATGAGCCCCAAAGGACGGTCTTTGATGAGGGATTTCTGGGCAGTGTACTGATGATATCTATATAGACAGAGGTAGTTTTTCCTGCCCTTCATCATCACGGCCCCTGCCTTCAAGCCGGTGCCTTTCTGGAGAAGCGGAATGTCCTTGAAATAGATCTGTTCCTGCAGGTTTTTTGTCCCTGTGGATATGACGGCTTTTTTTCCGCTCAGTATCAGGGGGACCAGGTAGCCGAAGGTCTTGCCCGTTCCGGTTCCCGCCTCCACAAGCGCGGGAAGTTTCCTGGTCAGAGCCTCTTCAATGCGTCGGGCCATGTCCATCTGGGAGGGACGGAATTCATAACCGTCTAAGGATCGGGCCAGCAGGCCGTTAGGCCCCAGAATGTCTTCAATGGTGAGAAAGGGTACAGGCATATCAAGAATATAGGGGTAAGCGGGCACTTCGTCAACTTGGAAAAAACGGATTGAACCCCAGGCGTTTATTTTCTATAAAGGGACATTGTTGGAATCGCAAGAAGTTGGTTTTTGCTGCAAACGGCAGCCTATGAGCAGCGAAGTCGAGGAGAACCTGACACTCTTTTTCAGACGCTTTCTAAACACTCCGGAGGGGATGGACGCCCATTTGGGGTTTAAGGGCAGTCATAAGAGAGCGCCAGGGGTCTGGAGGCGTAAACCCCAAATGGGCGAGCCAGTTTCAAAACGTTCAATTTTGTTCGAGGTCAAGAAAGGCGAAAATTTTAACCACAGAAATATGTTGGATATTTCGAGGATTAAAATTGTCGTCTGCCGCAGAGATCGGGCAAAAGGGGGCGTTTTGAAACTGGCTCAGTCGTCCATATCGGTGTTTGGTGCCAAGTGCACTATGAGAAAGGCTCTGAAAAAGAGTCTCACGCCCTGCTCCTTGACTCCGGCGGATGAGACGACTTCGTTGGAAGTCATCAGCATTGGAGTCAGGTAAGAAAGGAGGCCAACACATGCAAGTCCAAAACTGGATGAGTCCGGAGGTCGTAACCGTAAAAGAGGATACTCCGGTCATCGAGGTCATAAGGATTCTTTCGGAACATGACATACGCCACCTTCCGGTCACCAGAAACGGTCAACTGGTGGGCATGATCACTGAACGGGATGTCAAGGAGGCATCGCCTTCGAAGGTCTCCACGATGAATGACAAGGAACTCTACTTCCTTTTGGCCGAGATGAAGGCAAGAGACGTCATGACGCCGGATCCCATCACGATCCGGTCCGATCAGACGATGGAGGTGGCGGCCGTCAAAATGCTGGAACACAAGATCACGGGAATACCCGTAGTGAATCGGGAAGGTGAGTTGGTCGGGATTATCTCCCAGGGGGACGTCTTCAGAGTCCTCATTTCCATCACGGGAATCTACCAGGGAGGTGTGCAATTTGCGTTCAATCTGGAAGACCGGAGTGGAAGCATCAAGGAGGCGGCCAACGTGATTCGGGAAGAGGGAGGCCAGATAGTGAGTATCCTCAGTTCCACGGATACGGCGGATGAGGGTTTCCGCCATGTCTTTATTAGGATAAAAAAGGTGGAGGAGGAAAGACTCCGGAAGATAATCACCCGCCTGGAGCAGGATTTCATGTTACTTTACGTGATCAAGGACCCCCTCCAGGAAATATGAAGGAGGTCCTTTCTCAAGACCTGTGTAGATAGGCTACTCTATGAAGATCAGGGTACGTTGATGGACCAGCCGAATGACCACGAGGGATCGCCGATACGACCGCCGAAATGAACCTGCGGGGACCAGGCGTCGTAGGAGGCCACATAAGGCGTCCCGAGCCGGGGTCGTTCCACGATTCGGACGGGCCTTCTCGGGATGCGAACCGCTCGGTTATGCCTAGCCCGGTAAATATAGCGGCCGGCCCTTTTCCGCTCTCTCCGCGTCACCTGTCTGTCTGACCAGGCCCTCCTTTCAGCATGCCGCATTCTCCACTGATCACGCTCCAACCGCCCATATTCGCCCCGCGTCAGATCGCCGCTCCTTATCCCTTGATGTATCCTCTTCTGCTGGTTGTAATGTCGTTTTCCATAGTTGCCGGAGGCCCAAACCTGGGTTCCTGAAAGAAAAAACAGGGCCGATATGATGATGGAGATCAGAATTTTCGTCTTTTTCATTAGCATCCCCTCCTTTCATCCTTTTTGTTGGATTAGACGAAGGGGGGGCAGGAAAAGTTTACAGAAATTGTGACGGGGCAGGGTGAACTTGGAGGTTCGTGGTTACTGGTCTCGTTTTTTACTTCCTTTTCGGTTGCAGAGGCCTCCAAGGAATTGTCCCGCAAAAAAGGCCCCGATCAGGGCGGGGAAGGTGATGAATCGCCAACCCAGCCCGGACATGAGCCTGAGGGCGATCACCGCTGGGACAGGAACGTGAACGGCCAGGAACCAGGGAACCGAAAATCTGCTGACGCCGGCGCGCCAGTAACCAAAAGGCAGGTTCAAGAGGAGTACGGCCGTTGCAACGGCCCATAGGGTTTGTGTCGAATCCATCTTAAAATCGCAAAGACATGCAGGTCAGGCCCCCGTCCATTTTGCGGGCCTCACTGATATCCAGTTCAATAATTTCGCGTTTCAGGGCTTCAAGCTTCTTCTTCGTTTTCGGGAATCCCGCGGGCATGATGAGGGTGTTATTGATCAGCAGGGTATTTCCCGCATAGGCCTCGTCCGGGTCCAGGACCATTTTTCGATAGGGCGTGAAGATATCCAGTTCTGCAAAGGTCTTGGTGAGAATCAGGGTGTCATCCCCCAGGTAATTCACGCCGGACTTCAGGTGCAGGCCCGCTTCAACGGGTACAGGTGTCCAGATATGGTCGTGCTGCTCGAGGATACGACCCAGTTGATTGGCCCCCTCATTATTCGTGCGATGGGAGATGCCGATGAAAAAATGGTTGTCCACTGCCAGAACATCCCCCCCATCAAGGGTTCCCGGGGGGTGGATGTGGGCGATTTTCCGGTACTGAGCCAGGACGGGGGCCATCGCCTCTTGTTCACCCCTGCGGGCTTCTGCACCGGGGTTGGTGACAATCGCCACACGGGGTGTCACGATAGCGGTGTCTTCAACAAAGTGTGCATCCGGGTAGCCCGGCAGGGGCTCGAGTTCAATGACCTCAAGCCCCAGTGACCCGAGGGTCTCCACATAGGTTTCGTGCTGATGTGTCATCAACCCGTAATCGGGGGGCCCGAGAGAAGCGGTCGTCAGGCCCATGGCAAAATCGTCGCCCGGCTTTCTGGTAATGGCGAGGGTAAACATCAGTTATTGCTCATCATGTGGCTGACCGCCTTTTCGAGTCCGTCAAGGGTCAGCTCAAACATGGGAAAGATCTCGCGAATAGCGCCGATGGTTCGGGTATAGGGCCATTGATTCGCCATTTGGGGGTTGATCCAGATCGCATGGGGAAAGGTATTGGCGATGGACTGCAACCGTTCGTAGCTGGGCTTGTAAGTTCTCTCTTCGATGTGTATGGAGCCATCCGTAGCCATGAGTTCATAGGGCGCCATGCTGGCATCACCCACGATGACGATCCTGGTCTCCGGGTCCCGGCGAAGGAGTTCATCGACCCGGAAGGGTTTTCTGTATCGGGCGGGATCTTCCCACAGGTTGTCGTAAATGGTATTGTGGAAGAAAAAGGTCTTGAGGTCTTTGAACTGGGCCCTGGAATGGTTAAAGAGGGTCTGGACCACCTCCACGTAAGGATCCATGGACCAGCCCCCGTTGTCTATGGCCAGGATGACCTTCAATCGGTCTTTCAGGCTCCTCTCAAAGACAATCTCTATTTCCCCCCCGTTTTTCATGGTCTGGTAGATGGTCTCGTCAATGTTGAGCTGGTCTTTGGGCCCTACGGGAACCATGTTCCGCAACCGCTTCAGGGCCTCACCGATCTGCGCTTGTGTCAGGGGGCCTTCCTGGGAATAGTCCCTGTACCTCCTGTCCATGGCCACCTTCACGGCTGACTTGTTTCGGGAGACCCCGCCCACCCGCATTCCCCCCGGGTGGTAACCGGAATGTCCGACCGGAGAGGTGCCGCCCGTACCAATCCACTTGGCGCCGCCGTGATGTTCTTCAGTCTGTTCCTTGAGGCGGTCCATGAAATACTGGAGCAGTTCGTCCGGGGTCATCTTCTTGAGGGAATCCTCGTCTATCCCCATGGCACGGGCCAGTTCCTTCGGGTCCTTCAGCCACTCCTGCAGCATGGCCCGGGCTACTTCCGTCAGTTCAAACTCATCGGGCTCCTTCAATGCCGCACCCTTGAAGTGGTGGGCGAAGGCCTGGTCGTAGAGATCGAAATATCTTTCGCTCTTGACGAGGATGGCGCGCGCCGCGGTGTAGAAATCATCAATGGAGGTGATGAGTCCCCTGCCCAGGGCCTTCTGGAGCCTTAGGAACGAGGTGGGAGATACGGGAATTCCCACCTGTCTGAGTAGATAGAAAAAGGCCGTAAACATGGTCTGATCAAAGCCTCATCCTGGACACGGTATTTCGGGCAACCGCATAATCGGGACTTTTCTTGAAGAGCACACCCAGGTAAGGGATTTCACCTTTGATTAGTTTCTTAGCCTTGAAGTCGGGATCCGCTTCCAGTGCGCGTATCCAGTTTATGAGTTCCCTTGTGGCAGGCTTCTTTTCCACTTCCCGGAAATCTCTCATCTTGTAAAAGGCCTTTATGGAATGTTCGAGGAGGTCCTCACCGATGCGAGGGAAATGCACCTGGATAATCCTGCGCATCATGTCCGGTTCGGGGAAGGCGATGTGATGAAAATTACAGCGCCCCAGAAACGGGTCTGAAAGGTCCTTTTTCGCATTGGACGTAATGATGATGACCGGACGGTGTTTCGCACATATGGTCTTGTCGATTTCCATAATGTCAAACTCCATCTGGTCCAGAACGTCCAGCATGTCGTCCTGAAAGTCCGTGTCGGCCTTGTCAATTTCGTCGATCAGCAGTACCACACGCTCATCCGCCATAAATGACTGGCCGATTTTACCCATCTTGATGTACTCTTCAATATTGCTGACGTCCCTGCTGCTGTCACCAAACCGGCTGTCGTTAAGCCGGGTTAAGGTATCGTACTGGTAGAGGGCTTCCACCAGTTTCATGCTCGATTTGACGTTCAGGACGATCAACCGCATGTTGAGGGCCTCCGCTATGGCGTGGGCCAGCATGGTCTTACCTGTTCCCGGTTCTCCCTTGAGAAGAAGGGGCATTTCCAGTGCCATGGAAATATTGACGATCTTGGCGAGTTCCTCGTCAAGGACGTAGTTGGAAGCGCCCTGGAACCTACAGGTTGTACTTTCTGCATTCATATCTTTGCTCCTTGATAAAACGGTATTTTCAGTGACGTCACAAAATGCCGGCGTGGCGGCTCATGAACGCTGCCAGCAAGCGTAACTAACAAACTAACCATGATTTTGGTCCAGTCAACATAGACTATTGGTGATTTCATGTCAAATCATGGGAAGAGTTAAGACCCTATTTTTCTTGTCACATACCTTTCCGTGCCCTATCCTTACGAGGCCGTTTGAAGACGTGATCAAATTGAAGCAAAGGAGAAAAACGGATGCCGCTTGCCTTTGAATCCCTCAGCCATGGAGCCATTGCCTTCGGGTTCTTCAACATTGAATCGGACATGTTATTGCTGGAGCACTATTTCTTTTTCGCCACTGACTTTTGTGAACACATACGCGCAATGGCGGCGATGGAGGGGGGGGCGATCCTTGAGAGGACCATTCCCGTGATTCATATCCCTTCCCGCGAAGACATAGGTGATCTCATGGGGCCATCCATGGGGCCCGTTTCAGCGGATTCATCGGTGCGGTTTACAGCAAGTTTCCGTTCCCGGAGAAGGAGGCGGACTTCAAACAGAACCCGGAAGGGGTAGAGACCCAGGATCAGGTCAGGGAGCTCATTAAGTACTATGGTGAGCCAAAGGAGATCAGGCTCGTCCTGGATTCAGAAAGGAAAGAGGCCCGATTCGGGGAGTACCGATTCGCTGCCGGGTGGTTTCAACAGCTGATTGCCTATGTCTGGCAGGGGGGATATCCCCGCTGGAGGGACGATAGGCCGCCCGAATACGTGGTCAGGATGAGAGCGGAACTGAAGGCCGGCGCTACAGGTCTGTTTGGGGGCTTTGGCTTCTCTTGAAGCTGCAAGGTGGAATTAATAGTGAACCGAAGGGAAGAGTTTCCGGTCCGTGTGAGGCAGAAAAAGGGCCGCGATGTATTCGTCCATGAAGGGCTGGTAGTTGGACAGTTCGATGTTGGTCATGGATCTTGAGATGTTCACGCATTTCTCAAGGGCGGTTTCGGAAAGGAGGGAGAGACGGGCGCCGGTCAGGGAACTGTTTCCAATGAATTTTATTTTTTCCACCGGGATGTCGGGCAAAAGGCCAATGGCAATGGCCTTCGGGATATTCAGAAAGTTTCCGAATCCACCCGCCACGTAAAAGGTGTCTATCTGATCAAATGAGAGACCGATATAGTCCGTGAGGGATTTGATGGCGGCAAAGACCGCCCCCTTGGATTTCATGAGGTTATCGATATCCGATTCGGCGACGACAACCGGCTCGCCCGTTTCCGTTTCTTCACCCGGAACGATGGTATACTGGGGAATACCATCTTCGATGGTCAGGCGCTCGTCTTTTCGGCTGCGGTGGAATTTGCCGTCCTGGCCGATAATCCCGTTTCTCACCAGTTCATGGATGATATCGATCAATCCGGAGCCGCAGATGCCCCTCGCCGGGGCCTGGCCGATGGTTTGATAGCTGATCCGGCCTTCGGATATCTGTATCTTTTCAATGGCGCCTTTGATAGCCCGCATGCCGCATCGTGTCCCTCCGCCCTCAAAGGCGGGACCGGCGGAGGCCGAACAGCAGACCAGCCACTCATTGTTACCAATGGCGATCTCCCCGTTGGTCCCTATATCGATGAGGCCCTTCACCTCCGGATGGTCGGCTATGCCGCAGGACATGACACCGGCCACGATATCCCCCCCGACATAGGAGGCGACACTGGGGATGGTCTCAAGGAATCCCTGGGGATTGATATGAATACCTATTTCCTCCGCGCGGATCTGAGGATATTCATCGGCTGTAGGCACGTAAGGTTCAAGGCGTATGGCACAGGGCGTAAGCCCGAGCAGGAAATGGCTCATGGTGGTATTGCCGGCGGCCACGGCGGCGGTAATGTCTTCCCGTGATATCCCCTGGCTCTCCACCAGCCTGTCTATGAGTTGATTGATATTCTTCACGATGGCCTCGTGCAGGGGGTGGAGTCCCCCTTTGCCGCAGGCATAGACCATTCGGGAGATGACGTCTTCGCCGTAACTGGCCTGGAGGTTGTGGGAACCTTCCACACCCCTAACGGTCATGGAATTGAAGTCAACCAGCTGGGCGACCACAGTCGTGGTTCCCACGTCTATGGCCACACCGAAATTCCGGTCCCGGGTATCCAGGGGTTCGATGCACTGGATTCGATAACGGTCCTTGTCTTTGGCCACGGTGGCCGTAACTTTCCAGTCATTTTCACGGAGCTTATCCGAAAGGCCTTTGAGACATTCCAGCGGAATGTCGAAGGAATGCCAGCCTATTTTTCGCCGCAACTCCCTGGAGACCCTTTCGATATCCGCGATATTGTCTTCCAGGGTCGGCACCGGTAATTCGAGAAATATCTTTCGGACCAGAGGTTTGTCATCTTCATCCCGGGCAGACGTTTCCGCCTCTCCGGTCATGATCTGGGCATCCTCCATCCTGGATTCGGGGGGAACTGTAATTTCCAGGTCCCCGTGGACCTCCGTCTGACAGGCGAGCAGATATCCCGATTCGATCTGCTCCTCCGAAAGCAGCCCCCGGGCCTGTTCCTCGGCTTCCGCCTCCCCCGCGGTGACCTGGACCTTGCATCCACCGCAAACGCCTTCGCCGCCGCAGAGGTTGTTGATAAAGACTTCAGCCGCCCGGGCCGCGTCGGCGATGGTGGTCCCTTCTTCAACTTCCACCGATTTTTCGTCGGGGAAGAATGTCACACGATAGGTTGTCATAATCTGCTTCTCGCTATTCCATGGTACATACCAGACATTTTTCTATAACATTATGCTCTGAAATAATAAACCCTATTTTCCCTTCCGTGTCCAGCCGCCAGGCATATCAACAGGTCAATCACCCTCAAAGGACCTTTACCACCTGGAGCCAGTCCGGGTGATTCTCATTAAGAGACGCGATGGTTTCACCGGACCCCATGACCTTCACCATTCCTCCCCGCCTCAATGCCTCCAGATTACCGGCAAAATCTCTGAAATGGTTTGTGGAAGTTTGCAGGACTTCCTCCCGCATGTGCTGTCGATCCCCGTCCGAATCCCCGCATAGATGACGAATCATGGAGATATGACCCTTGGCGTCGGGGAGCAGGGGCCCATCCAGCCCGCCAATCGCTCCGATGATGCTTTTTATGCGTTCCTCGTCGTCGAGCTTCAGTTCCTTGAGGAAGTTCGCCATACTGTCGAAGGCGTCAAGCGTTTCCAGGACGTTCGGGTCCCGGTAGGACACCAGGCTCAGGACCCCGGAGAGGCGATCGAACATGCAGAAGGCGCCGTAAGCACCGCCCTGGACCCTGACCTTTTCCCAGAGCCAGCCGGTTTGGAGATAGCGGGAGATCACGAGGGCGGATCCGTGAAATCGGTAACCCTCGCTGTAAAGATCGGTTCCCTTTCCCACATAGTTTATCCGGGAGGGAATGGTCATACCCTCAAAGGAGGGGAGAGACGTCTTGGCCCAGGGTTCCCGTTTCACAGGCGATTTCGGCAGGGTCTCAAGAAATTTCGTTACGAGCGGACCAATCTTGGACCCATTTTTTTCATCCAGCGTCACATTCAGAATCATGTTCGGTCGTCTGACCAGTATTCCGCGCATGGTCTCCAGGGTCCGGAGGACGCCGGGCCAGTCGTCTTCCACCCGTTGAATGAGTTTCCTGAGAAAGAAGAGGTAGCTGATGCCTCCCATCTGTTCCGCGGCCCAGTGGGCCTCGCTGAAATGGGAACGCAGCCTCAGGTTTACGAACCGGTGGCCGCCCGGGACAATCCCCTGCTCCAGGCCGGCCTTTTCTTCCAGGAGCATCTGTTTGAAACGCTCCCGGTTATCCAGGCGTACGGTGAGCAGGACGTCCTTCAAAATATCTATCAGGTCACCCGCCCGGGCCACCAGGGCCTTGCCCCGCAGGAAAAGCCACGTTACGGCGGTCTCCCGGTCCCTGTGTACCGACGAAAAGGGCACAGAGGTCAGGCCGCCGGTTTTCTCTCTGATGCGCTGTGTCAGGCTTACAAAGTCTTCCTTTTCCGTCCCCATCTCAATGAAGGCGCGACCGAACAACGGTACGTAAGGAAGGTACTTTCCCGGCAGGACATGAAGGTCCATTCCCAGATCAAAGTAGACTATCCCGTTGGTATAGAGGTCATGAAAAAGGTGTTTGACACCGGCATGGGTCGATGTCTCAACAGGTATGACTTTATCCGTCTTTGAAATCTCATCCAGCTTCAGGCGCGGGATCTTTGCCAGGGCCTCCGGGGAGTCGGGAAGACCCTGCAAACGCTTCAGTTCCCTGGTATTTTCAACGGTCTTCCGAATGTCTTCCGTTCCCATGCCGGAGCGGGCCTGCTCCAGGGTTCGTTTCTCCCGGGCCAGGTCCTTTTGTTGCAGATCGGTGTCCGGTTCCAGGATGAGGGTTACCCGGTGTTGGTTCTCCAGCAAAAGGTGTTTGATCAGCGATTCAAAAAAACCCGGAGAGTTTTTCAATTGAGAGCGGATATTTTTTAAGGGGCGTTCAAAGGTCAGAATAGCGAATGGGTCGGACCCGTAGAGCCAGGTGGTCATGGCCCTGAGCATCAGAGACAATCCCCTGGGGAACTGGCCCGTGTTGTTTTCGCGAAGGGCGAATTCCAGGGTGTTTACGGCCGCTTTCACCGTCCGGGGGTCGATGCCCTTTTCCACAAGACCTTCAAGGGTCTCCAGGATGAGCTTTTCCACTTTTTCACTGTTCCCCACGTCGATTCCCTTGAGCCCGGTTGAAAAATAGGTCTGCCGCAATTCATTCCCCAACCCCTCACCGGCCAGGTCTTCGCCAAGGCCCGAATCGATCAGAGTCTTTCTCAGGGGTGATGCGGGCATCCCGAGGAGGATGTATTCCAGGATGCGGAGAGCGAAAGTCGTGTCCACTTCACGGGTCTCTCCAAGGACCCAGTTGAGGGTGGCCATGCCGCGAGATTTTCCCTCTTCCTCTTCAGGCGACATGAAACGGCGGGCCAACCACTTCGCCTGCTGGAACATGGGCTGGGGACGGATATCCGATTGGACCTCCCTGGGCTCGAATTCACGCAGCCAGCCGTCCATGATCCTGAGCCTTTCCCTCGGGTCGTCATCCCCGTAGAAAAAAATCCGCGCATTGGAAGGGTGGTAGTACTGTTCGTGAAAGGCCTGAAACTGTTCAAAGGTGAGTGTGGGGATGACTTTGGGATCGCCACCGGAATCAAAACCGTAGGGGTTGTCGGGGAAGAGGGATTCCAGGACATATTCGGAGAGTACCTGGTCCGGCGAGGAATAGGCTCCTTTCATTTCATTGAAGACGACGCCCTTGTAAGTCAGAGGCTCCTCGAGTTTATTCAGCTCGTAATGCCAGCCTTCCTGCTCAAAAATAGGGCGTGTAATACGCGGGTAGAAAACGGCGTCCAGATAGACATCGATCAGGTTGTAGAAGTCCTGCAGGTTCTGGCTGGCAACGGGGTAGCAGGTCCTGTCCGGATAGGTAAAGGCATTCAAGAAGGTCTGCAACGAACCCTTGAGAAGTTCCACAAAGGGCTCCTTCACCGGGTACTTTCTGGAGCCGCAGAGGACCGAATGCTCGAGTATGTGGGCCACACCGGTTGAGTCGGTCGGGGGGGTACGAAACGTGATGCCGAACACCTTGTTTTCGTCGTCATTGGAGAGGGAAAAGAGCTCGGCCCCTGTTTTGGCGTGGGCGTAGAGTCTGCCCTTGATGTGGTATTCATGGATGTCCTGTTCCTTCAGAAGTCGGAACCCGTGGATAGTTGTCATTCAAGCCTCCTGACCCGGTTTCAAAATGTCCTCTTTTGCCCGATCTCTGCGTCAGGCTCGAATTTTGATCCTCGAAATATCCCATATATTCCTGTGGTCAAAATTCTCGCCTTTCTTGAACGCGAACAAAACTGAACATTTTGAAACCGGCTCCCATTCAAGTTTAAATCATGAATCTTTTCTCGAGCCGCTGTCCGAGCCGGAAGAGATACTATCTCATTAATCCTCGGGTTTTTCAACAAGGATGACTTCACAGGGGATCATCCGTTCATATCTCGCAACCCATGTGAAATCCGTCGTTCATATCCAATATTTGTGATATCGAGCAGAAACAATCTGAGGCAAGCTTGTTTTTCATGGATGCGTTTGTTGCTTTCCATTTGACAATATCGTACCTTATGCTGGAAAGCTGTTGGATAATATTGTGTTGGCAAGTTATTCAAGGAGGATAGCTATGGCGTTTACACTGCAACTCGGTGAAAAGGCGCCGGATTTCGAGTTGCCGGCAACAGACGGAAATACTTACAACCTGGCCTCTTTTGCCAAGGCGAAGGTGCTTGTGGTCTTTTTCACCTGCAACCACTGCCCTTACGTGATCGGTTCCGACGAACAAACTCGTGCGACAGTCCAGCGCTTCAAGGACAAAGGTGTTGCCTTTATCGGCATCAACTCCAACAGCAAAAATACCCATCCGACCGATGACTTTGACCATATGGTGTCACGGATGAACGCACATCATTTTCCGTGGGTCTACGCCCGAGACACATCCCAGGAAGTGGCAATGGCTTACGGCGCTCTCAGGACGCCGCATTTTTACGTATTCGACCACGACCGAAAGCTCGTCTATACCGGCCGCGGAGTAGATAATCCGCGCGATACGGCCAAGATGACGGTGAATGATCTCGACAGGGCTTTGGAGGAACTTCTGACGGGTCAACCTGTAAGTTCCCCGGCAACCAATCCGATTGGCTGCAATGTCAAGTGGGAGGGGCAAGACGCGCATTGGATGCCGCCTGAGGCGTGCGATCTGATCTAGTGGATTGAACAGGGGACGGTCACAGGTCAATAACTAACTGGTGTCCATCCATAAATGAGATAGTTTGTTCGAGATTAAGGCATGCGAAAATTTTAACCGCAGGAATACATTGAGGTATTTCGAGGATTAAAATTTGAGCATAACGAAGATATCGGGCAAAATAGCCATTTATGGATGGACACTAACTGGAGAATTTAGATCGTTTGCGAGGATTAGTAGTGGTAGCACAACTGAGCGATTTGAATCGCATTTTCTGATACTTTATAAACGAACCTGTGTTCATCAGTGATTCGTCGGGACCAGTAGCCTGAAAGAGCATGTTTAAGCAGTTCAGGTTTTCCAACACCCTCAAATGGAGTTCGTTTCGTTTCTTTGATGAGGGTATTGATACGACGAAGAACCTTTTTATCGGTTTTCTGCCAAAAGAGATAATCATCCCAGGCGTGGTCAGAAAAGATGAGCTTCACTCTAAAAGTTCCTTTTCGGTACCTTTGTCGTTTTCAAGTTGGACGATAGATTCAATCAAACGCCTGGCGTTCTTTGGTGACCGTAAGAGATAAGCCGTCTCTTCAAGGGCTTCATAATCCTCAAGTGACATAATGACCACAGAGTTAGAAGTTTTACGTGTAATGATTATCGGCGCCCGGTCTTGACATACTTTCTCCATTGTCTTTGCAAGGTTTTGCCTGGCGGCGGTATAGGTTATAGCTTCCATAAACACCTCCTGTACAACTTATTGTACATATCGAAATGCTGCTGTCAAGTGCATATTTGGCGGACATGGGGGACGGGTATTTTTATATTGATTGCCCGACATAATGCCGGACCACTTTCCCAGCTCGTTTTCAAGCTTTCCGCATAGCGTCCTCTTTCGAAATTTCGATATGATTACAATATGGTATTTGCAATCCCATCTTACTTACGATAAACTTTACCAATCGTACAGAGGTTCTCTCTTTCACTCTTGCTGGGAACGTCAATGACCAAGGAACACAACAGTATTCAAAGCGATTTTTCCCTTGCTATTTTCCCTGTGATTGAGAAGCAGGTATTCAGGATGGGTATTGCCGGCAATTACGGAATAGATTCTTCTGATGTGGAATGGGCTGCGGAGCAGGGGGCTAACTACTGGCTATGGGGCGCCAGTTTCAAAAAAGTTACCGCAGGGATTAGTGACAGAAAAACTTAATGAATTGTTAATCGGAAAGACGCTTTACGGTGATGGATGGGTAGTTGATAAACCTTGGCTTACAAAATTGTTTCATGCCGCAGGAAAACCAATGAAATTTAGCGTCAGCCCCTTGGAACTAATCCTCTCTGAAGAGCAAATGGCAATCTGGCACAAAACGAAAGCCAACGTTATCAAAGAAATGAAGCTGACGCGCCATAGAGCCAGTAATGATGCTTGGATTATACAGGAAACTTTTAAACTGACTTTTGGAAATCTTAACGAGAAACAGTGTTGATATTTTTTCATGAATAAAATCAGAGGCTAAGTTAGCTAACCAAAACAAAGAGGGAATTCATGGCTAAAGGAAGAGATACTCAAAAAACAGTTAAGAAAAAATCAGAAAAAACGTTGAAAGAAAAACGCAATGAGAAAAAAGAGAAGAAAGCCAAGAAGGGTAAGATTTAACACTTTAATCAAATGATTTTCAAGACTTATAAAACTTTCAGGGCTTGATATTGAATCCTTGGCATTCCATTAGGATCATTTCAATGGCGCTGCCTTACACGGGAGAACAGGAATGTTGAGGATCGGGTCCCTTCAATTGGAAAATTGGCTCATTATGGCGCCATTGGCCGGTATTACCAACCTGCCGTTTCGAATGATGGTCAAAAAGATGGGGGCGGGACTGGTAACCACGGAAATGATCAGCGCCAAGGGCCTCGTTCTGAAGAAAAAAAAGACCCTTGCCTATCTGCTAAGCGATATTGCAGAAAAGCCCTTGTCCGTGCAGATCTTCGGCTCGGAGCCTGAATCCATGGCTGACGCCGCCCGGATTGCCATTGACAGTGGCGCGGATGTCATTGACATCAACATGGGCTGTCCTGTAAAAAAAGTGGTTAAGACCGGAGCGGGTGCCGCGCTGCTCCGTGCCCCTGAAAGGATACGAGCCATCATTTCCACCGTGCGAAAGGCCTGCCCTGTCCCCTTGACGGTTAAAACGCGATCAGGGTGGCATTCGAATTCCCCTGACACGCTTTACATAGCCAGGTTAATAGAGGACTGCGGTGCTGATGCGCTGGTCCTTCATGCACGATCTGCCTCCCAGGGTTATTCGGGCGAGGCTGATTGGGAACTCATCCGGAAGGTAAAGGATGCCATATGCATACCCGTTATCGGCAACGGCGATGTGTTCGAGCCCTCCCTCGCCCTGAAAATGAGGGGGCAAACCGGATGTGACGGCGTTATGATAGGACGCGGTGCCATAGGTAACCCTTGGATTTTCAAACAAATTCTCGCACTGGAAGCGGGTTTGCCTCATCAAAATCCTACCCCGGCTGAACGAAAGGCCCTTATCATGGAACACTTTCGTCATCTTTCCCGCCTGAAGGGTGAGAGGGCGGCGGCCCGAATCATGCGAGGCCTTCTCATCCGCTATTCAAAAGGGCTCCCGCACAGCAGTGGGTTCCGTGGTGACATTACCGGCATCAAGGACTTTGACTCGCTCGTTTCAACGATGGAGAGTTTTTTCAACAATCTGGGGGAAATGGAATCGTGAAGGTCAAGCTGGCCACCACCGCAGGATTCTGCATGGGCGTACGCCGTGCCATGGAGCTGGTGCTTGCTGAAGCCAACAGGTCCGAGGCCCCCATCTATACCTTCGGTCCTCTCATACATAATATGCAAGTACTTGATCTTCTTATGACAAAAGGTGTTCGGTCTGTCAAGACCGTGGATAATATTGTCCATGGAAATGTGGTCATCCGAGCCCATGGCATCCCCCCCCAACAGCGACAGCTCCTCGAGGAGTCCTCCCTCAGAATCATTGATGGCACCTGCCCGAGAGTGGCCCATGTCCAGGCTATTATCCGCCATAACAGCAGGAAGGGAATGGCCGCTGTCATCGTGGGAGACAAGGAGCATCCCGAAGTGATCGGTCTACAGGGATACAGCGAAGGCCCTGTGCATGTCATCAACAGCGTCGAAGACATTAAGGGGCTTTCGGATGACCTGCCGCTTTTCATCGTGGCACAGACCACCCAGGATGAACAAGTTTATGAGGAGATCACCCGGGAAATCCTAAAGCGATTCCCCGGGACACGCGTATTCGAGACGATCTGTGATGCCACCCACCACCGCCAGAATGAGGTCCGATCACTGGCGGCCCAGGTTGACGGCATGATCGTGGTAGGTGGGTATCACAGTGGAAATACAAAAAGACTGGTTCAGATATCCCGGGCGGCGGGTCTTCCCACATTTCACATAGAAACGGAGAATGAGCTTGAGCCCCACAGCCTTTCGGGCATGAGCACCGTTGGTGTGACCGCCGGGGCCTCGACACCCAGCTGGATGATCAAAAATGTGGTCAAGAGGATCGAAGACATCCAGAGCTCCGGGGAAAATCGTCTCAGACACAGGATCAAGAAAATCTCCAAATTCTTTCTGCTCAGCAACCTGGTTGTCGGCGGCGGCGCCGCCTCCCTTTCCTATGCCTCCAATGCGCTTTCGGGAAAGACGCCCGGGGCCTCTTATCCCGCCATGACCTTTCTCTACATTTTTGCCATGCATGTACTGAATCGTTTTCTGGACAAAGGGGCCAGTGCCTATAACGATCCGGAGAGGGCCGCTTTTTACAGGAAGCACCATCTGTTGCTCTCCCTGAGTGGTTTGTGCGCCATTGTGCTTGCCCTTTTTCTGGCCTATGGACTGGGAAAAACGGTCTTTTTTTCCCTAGCTGCTTTAAGTATCGTTGGGCTGGTCTACAGCGTCCCGCTCATTCCTTCAGTACACCAAAAAGACCATCCCTATGCCAAGATCAAGGATATCCCCGGTTCAAAGACCCTGTCGGAATCCCTTGCGTGGGTGGCTGTTATTGCTGTCCTGCCGGCCCTCGACACAAGCCCCTTTAACTGGACTTTGATCCTGACTACGTCTTCGATGGTTTTCCTTTTGAGTTATGCGAGATCAGGGCTTTTTGACATCCTGCAGCTCCAGGGAGACCTTATCGTGGGCAGAGAAACGCTTCCCATCACCCTGGGCCTGAAAAAGACCTCGATGATCATCAAATTAGCCCTTCTTCTGTCTGCCCTCATCCTCGTGACCGCCCCCCTGTTGCAATGGATGATACCCCTTTCTTACCTCCTCCTGGCATGTGTCCTGGGCCTCTACCTTTGCCTCTCTGCTTATGAAAAGCAATGGATCTATCCGGGCCTCCCCTTCGAGGCCCTCCTGGAATGCAATTTCCTTTTGGCAGGGGTCCTTGCCATCCTCTGGGTTTATCTCCCATGGCTTTAGTCAGCGTAATCATACCCACATTCAACAGGGCGAACCGGGTCAAGAGAGCTGTTTCATCCGTACTCTTTCAGACCTATGAAGATTATGAACTTATTGTTGTAGACGATGGTTCCACTGACGGAACTCTGGATGGTCTGGAGGTGTTTTCCGGAAGGATAAGATACCTGACCCATGGCTCCAATCAGGGTGTATCCGCCGCCAGGAATACCGGCATCAGGGCGAGCACAGGCCCCTATCTGGCGTTTCTGGACTCCGATGATTACTGGCTGCCGGAAAAACTGGCGCTTCAGATGGATTTCTTTCGGAAATCCCCCGAGATCCATGCCTGTCAAACGGAGGAAATCTGGATTCGACACGGACGACGGGTCAATCCCCGTAAAAAACACCTGAAGCCATCCGGCGAGATCTTTGAACTTTCCCTTAGAAGGTGTCTTGTCAGCCCCTCGGCGGTGATACTGGAACGGTCACTGCTGGAGGATATCGGGCTTTTCGATGAGTCTCTGCCTGCCTGCGAAGATTATGATCTGTGGCTCCGTATCGCCTCCCGCTTTCCCATACATCTGCTCAGGCAGCCGCTTGTCGTAAAGACCGGAGGCCATCCTGATCAACTCTCGGCCCGCTATCACGGTATGGACCGCTTCAGGATTAGGTCCATGGCAAATTTACTCGGCCGGAATGTCCTCCATCCGGCACAACGACAGGCGCTCATGGATGAGCTTCGGAGAAAATGCCGAATTTATGCCACGGGTTGTGTGAAACGTGGAAAACAGGAGGAAGGAAAAAAATACCTCGCCTTGCCGGATACACTTGCCTAACGCGGTTATTCCCTTTCGAGTATCTTAACCTTCACGATGCCTTCAAGTCCCTTCTGAAAGGAAACGGCATCTCCTTCGTCCCCGACAATGGTCCCATAGTGCATGGGAATGGCCCACCTCGGCCGGATGGCCTTCGCAGCCTCAATGGCCTGCGTGGATGTCATGACATACGTTCCCGAAACCGGCAGGAGGGCGATATCCACATCCATGTCCTTCATTTCCGGGATGAAATCCGTATCCCCGGCGTGGTAGATTCTGAAACCATCCATATGGACGATAAAGCCCAGCCACCCATTTTTTCTGGGATGAAACTCTTTGTCGGTGTTGTAAGATGGAACCGCGGTAACTGTAATGTCCTCCACAGTCTCCATCTGGCCCGGCTTCACCACACGGACATCGCCCTTGATCTTCCTTGCCGAGTCCTTTTCGGTGATGATCACGGAACTTTCTTTCTGAATCTTGGCCAGGTCCTCAGGCGAGCAGTGATCAAAGTGATCGTGGGAGATCAGGATAAGGTCCGCAGCCGGCCCGCTTTCGATCTTGTAGGGATCAAAATAGACCGTCCTTGTGCCGTCGATGCGAAACCCATCATGTCCCAGCCAGTGAATCTTTTCCAGAAATGTCTCTGTCATACCAACACCTCCCTATCAGATATCCTTTTCCTTCAATGTCCGACTACCTCTTCATACCAGGCGATTCGCTAGCCTGCCTCGAGTAAAATTTTGTGATCAAGCAATGAGAGGTTCTTGATATGGCCTTTGAAGACGA
>Ga0315535_1000646_pt1 | contig 24451 bp, 24 predicted proteins | sample SalMarSW160220MG_2_FD_203092 | JGI IMG/M metagenome (GOLD analysis project Ga0315535, IMG submission 203092) | Salt marsh sediment microbial communities from the Plum Island Ecosystem LTER, Massachusetts, United States - Salt Marsh Sediment SW1602-20 ... | reverse complement strand
CTATGGACCACTGAGTAGCGTTAACTGGACTTGTGCGTTTGTAATGCATCGGTATGATGCCGCCGCTTGTCTCGGTCTCTACATCGCTGTTAACCCATTTGTGTCCGCTCAGCTGGTACAGCGTGAACTCGAATGGACCGTCCGCCGTCATGGTTGTGGTGTCCGTGAAAATAACTTGGCCCATGTCAAAGGTCATATGACTGTGGGTGTTAATGTATTTGGAGATTTCTTCCGCGCCAGACCGCAGGGTTCTCCAGTCGTCTCCTGCGAAGCTGCTGAACTGCAGGTGAGTTATGTGGCATACAGGTTTGCCGTCAGTAGCCACGCTTTCCAGCGCCTTCATGGTCTCCAAAGTAGTGGCGTAATTTCCTGGTATTCCAAGGTTGTTAGTGTGAAGGTGAATTGTGTGAGGTAGATTCAGCATTTTGTTTACTTTGGCAAGACCACAAATTATCTCTCTGGGTGTGACGCCGAAGTTGGGGACTTGGTCATCAATGCTGTGCACGTTGCGCCCGAAACCCCAAGATTCCAGTCCGCCCGGGTTTACGATTTTTATGGCGTAGCCCTTGGTGGTTTCCAACATCCACGCGACATGTTTTGCGCAGCCTTCTAAGTCGCCCTTTCGGAGATATTCGAGAACAAACCACCAGTCTCCGACCAGAGGATAAGTAGCCTTGTCAAGCAGTGGGATATCATTTAATTCTTCGTGGGTGTGTTTAGCGGACAGGGGCGCCATGGATGGGTTCATCACAGTGGTGTAACCCATTCGCGAATAACGGTAGCCAGTGACAAAAGTGGATGGAATAGAATACCCAACGCCCGACCTTGTTAACCCTGTCTTCCTTACAACATCTTTAACGTGATCTTCAGGTCTAAACAGACGACCCGTGTTGACTTCTCCGCCGGCAATGTGAGTGTGTATATCTACGCCGCCAGGCATCACTGTTAAGCCTGAGGCATCAATTTTCTTTGCCTTTTGTTCATTTACGCTCGTAACGATTTTTCCGTTCTCGATGGCGATGTCCATTTTTTCGCCGTTAATTCCATTTATGGGATCGTAGACGAAACCGTTTTTTATGAGCAGTTCCATGTCATGCAGCCTCCTTCCTTTGTGATTTTATAAGCCGAACTTCGTTGAGTATTCTTTGCAGTATTTCTTCGTCTGAGAGTAATCCTTCTGGGGGGTCAACTACTTTTTTGAGGGGTAGCGGTACATGATCCATGCGGTAGGCGGTACCAGCTTTTTCTATGCCTACGATCGCCGAGGGAAAGACCACATCAGCTACTAAGGATGTGACGTTCATATGAGGGTCAATTACTATAAGCGGGTTCTTGACTAGGTGGTCAACAGCTTTTCGCGGAAAGTTGCTTGCCGGGTCTGAAGCGATCACAAGGGCTGCGTCCGACTCTTTCCTTAGCAGAATGTCGACGACGGTGGTTTCGCCTGGGTTGTATCGTGGGTAGCCTAAGGAGAAATCAACGGCGTAGGGGTAGCCGCTCTGCCAGGTGAAAACGGTGTTTGCGCCAGTAACGTTGAAGTGCCCTCTCATCGGCATGATCATGAATTTTGTTCTCATGTTTAAATCACGTATGAGGGAAATTGCAACATCTATGTTTCTGAATTTACCCGCGCTTTGGGTTAAGCCCATACCGAAAAAGATCACGCCGAACTGGCAGTTTATCATGGCGTCAACTAACTCTTGAAGATATTCGACGGGAACGCCAGCAACCTCGTCGATGTCAAGCTCTTGGTCCCTAACCAGCGCGCGTATCGCCTGCATCAGTTCATAGTCTTTGCCTGGTTCGACTTGGATAAAATAGTCAGCCATTTCGGCAGTCATGGATTTTCGGACATCGATTACTATTAGTTTGCGCCCTTCTTTGCCTAGGGCTGCAGGAGGCTTATTGTCGCTTACGGTTTGAACGGGTCGTTCATACCTCTGCTTAAGAACCCCTTTTCTTTCGAGGCTTAACATTTTTTTCCTGCCCGCTGAAGCCTTAACTTTGTTGATGTAGCTTTTCCATTCGCTGTCTTCAAAACGACCTTCTGTGAAGGATGTGTATCTTTCTAAGTGTCTCGGATGTGCGCTCCACGGGTTACATCCCCAATAAATAATTAAATCGGCACGGTGCCTAATCTGCCCCAACGTGGCTGTTGGGATTCCCACTTCCTGAACACTTAGAATTGACGGTCCATGACAAACAACCGCCGTGTTATCGAGGACACCGCCGATCTCTTCCGCTAGCGCTACGCCTACCCGTTGGGCTTCGCAGTCTGTGGAACTCCAACCGTACAATATTGGATAGTTGGCGTTGGCAAGAATTTCCGCGGATTTGTGTATTGCTTCTTCATAGGAAGCAGGTACCAATTTGCCCTCTTTTCGAATGAGAGGAGTTTTGGTTCGGTGTTCGCTTATGTAGTTTAGGAATTTGGACTCGCACATCGAACAGCCATTTTTTACCTGCGCGACTTTGCCATCCGCGATGGTTAATTCAATGTCGTCGCATAGACAGCCGCAAACTGGGCAAGTTACAGCGTTAACTATTGACATAACATTCACTTTCCAAACTCTTTTTTGAGCAGTTCTTTCAAGGTTAAGACCGGCTTGTCAGGATCCGGCTCAACTTCTGCTGGGGTTCCTTTGAAAGAAGGCATCCCAATGCTTGTTGTCTCGTTGCTTACAATCGCGTTAGCCCATGGACCATAAGGAATGAAAATCAAACCTGGCATCGCGCCTCTCGGATACTTCACGGCTCTAAGCACCACCGAACCGTTCGGCGTCGTCACCTGAATATGGGTGTTGTTCTTTATCCCAAGTTTCTTCATGTCACCTTCATCCATGTAGCACATCGTGGTGCTCTCAAAATACCCTTGTGTGCCTTTTCCCGCTTCTTTGCCTACGCCCTGCTCGATTGTCCGCCCCGTAAGCAGGGTTACTTTCAACTTCCCCTTCAGCATAGTCATAACCCTTTACCATTATTGATATTTGGCTAATATTTAAGAATGGAGTTTAAAAAACGTTGAATTTCAACATCAAGGTCGGTATCCGCCGAGCGTACACAAAGCCAAAGCAGCAGCGGTTAAGTCAGCCGTCGTTCCGGGGTTAAGGAGATTTCCAGATTCTCGCAGTTTCCTATCCAACTCAAAAACGCTTTTCCTTCCTTCTGAAGTTTCCAAGCCGCCTAACTCCAACGCTTTCTTCGCGCCTAGAGAAACTTGCCGCGCCTGTTCCACGCCAGCTTTTCGGGCTATAAACGTGTCTGGATGCTCAGACAGGATTTTCAGAAAGGTGTGAACTACTGCCATGTTCAAGTCTCCGCGTTTAAGCTGCGCAGTCAGGTAAGGATAAGCCAAATCAAACGTTATCGGGTAGTTGCGAACCCATTCGGAGCAGATGTCATCGTAACCAGCGGCTACCTTAAACACTTCAAAAAGCGAAATGTTCTCCTCAAGAATACGCGCCTTAGACGCTGGGTCATTAACGTCGAGGTCTGAAGCTTCGTTTAGCCCGCTCGGTTTTGCTACATCAATTGCTTCGTAAAGGTTAACCGCGTCCTCAGCCGTCGTTGACTCAACTGCCAACTTCAGATTTTCTCGCAATGGCGATAAATTAAAACTGAAATTTTCCTCAGTCTGCGTCATGCCCGCCGCAACCGCGACAGGCACAAGCAGCATCACCGTGCCCAGCAGCGTGTTTCCGCCCTTCTGCCAAGCGTTAATGTCAACGGCGCACTCTTTTATGATTCCTCCTATACCAACTTTGCTGATGTTGAGCTTGTTTTCTGAAACTGCGATTCCACGACGCGCAGCTTCTTCAAACGAGGATTCGGCGGCTACTGCAGAAGCTAAAAAATGCTCAATCCGTGTGCCTTCGAAACTTGCGGTGGGAGTAACATTGCCCGGCTTAGAAGCGCTGACTTCAAGCAGCATTGCCAGTTCTAAACATTGAGCGATGTGTTTTGCTTTTTCTCGATTCGGCATTGGAAGACCTGTTTTAAGGTAGGGTCTAAAAAAGGTTTATTAGCGTTTTGTAAAAAGCTACAAACGCACAGGATGAATATTGATGCGAGCCGGAGAAGGCGACCTGATTAAGACAGAGAACCACGTGATTTTCGACGTTAAAGGCTTAGTGCATCCGCCGAAACGGCTCATAGCGTTTCCCCGGTATATTCCGTCGCCCCAAGGCACGCGCCAAGGAAAGAAGGGTTTGTACGGCAAAATTTACAGTTTCAGCGACCGCTTCAAGTTTCTTGAACAAAACATGCCCGACCTGATAGTGCATGACGCGGTGTTTGACGAGACCCTGTGCGAAGTGCCCGTCGGCACGGTTGTGGAGCGTTATGACCCTATTGAGAGGCTAAGGTTACTACGTACATCCAAGGGGCTGGGAACATTGGAGCGGAAAGCTGTGCAGCTTGCGGAAGAGTTGCATGACGCGTCGGGCGTTCCTTGGAGCGCTATTGGGATTTCGGGTTCCGTGCTTGTTGGATTGTACACGGTGAAGTCTGACATTGACCCTGTGGTTTACGGTGTGGAAAACGGCCGCAGAGCGTACGAGGCGCTGGAAGCCTTGTTGAAGGATGATGCGGCAGGGTTTAAGAGTTACACTCGTGGGGAGTTGCAGGCGCTGTTCGATTTCCGTTCGAAAGACACCATCATGGGCTTCGAAGACTTCGTTCGGGTCGAACGGCGCAAGGCGTTCCAAGGCATGTATGAAGGCACTGACTACTTCATACGTTTCGTGAAGGACTGGAGCGAAGTAACCGAGCAGTACGGCGACGTCCGCTACAAGAACGCTGGCTACGCGAAAATCACAGCCACAATTGCTGACGACTCGGAAGCGTTGTTCACGGCGTGCACTTACGGAATTGAAGATGTTGCGGTTGTTGAGGGCGCAAAGCTGGAGCCAATAAGTGAGATTGCTTCGTTCCGCGGCAGATTTTGTGAACAAGCCCGAAAAGGCGAATTGGTGACGGCGCAGGGAAAAGTTGAACGCGTCATCAACATGAAGACAGGAAAGGCGCATTACAGGATAATACTTGGCAACAAGCCCACGGACTACATGGTGCTGTCACGCGATTGAGGCGACTTTCAAGACCTGCTCGTAATATCGTGGACAATAAGTCAACGTAACCTGGTGGAAGTTACATTTAGGTGTAACCACTTCTTCCAAGTTGCCTTCAATGATGATGGTTTCGTCTTTTTGTGCTTGCAGGCGGAACTCTTCCATGTAGGAGAACACGCGCACCGCTTCCATTGCTTTTTTTGGACCGCTTAAGACTTCTCTGGGCTCGATGGCGTAAATTGAGGGGATAAAGGGTGCGTCGGTGTCATCTGTGACGTGAGCTTTGAGTTTCACCCAGCCTTTCTGCACGATGCGCGCTTCAGAGTCGTATTCTGAGGTGATTTCGCTCCAAGCCTTCACGGGTTCGAACTCTGCTTTGATGACTCTGCCGCTTTTCGCGTCATTGAACAAGCCGTAAATCTGCTTGCGGCGTTGGTGCCACAGGAACTCCTTGACTGTGAGGTTTTTGTATCGCCACTGCTTGCCCTGCATGACGTCGGCGCTGTCGAACTCGTTTCTGAAGCCCGAAGCGACATCCGCGTAAAGTGCTTCCAGAACTTCCCGCATTGCAGCGTTTTCTTTTCTGCCGTACACGACGAGGTCTATATCTGAAAAATCTGGATGGTGAAAGCCGTGGAGCATGGAGCCGAACACGCCGAAATCCGCCATGGACAAGCCTGACTGCTGCAACATCGTGTTCAGGACGCGTTGCGTGGCGTCAACGAGCTTGTCTTTCGGCTCCGTCGCCATCAACTCTGGAAGCCGCTTTTCGGGCTTCCGCACCTCTGCGCCGTCTGGGTTCACACCTACAACTTTTTGTCCAAGCATCTCGTGGAAAACCGTGTACTGCGGGAATTTTTTGAAGACGAGTTTCATGCCTTCGTCGTTGTAGAACTTGTAGAAGAGTTGGTTGCATCCAGTTCTTGGCGCTCGAGGGTCTTTTGAAATGAAAATCGCGGCGGAGGCGTATTCAGCGTCACATATGTACGCGTTTGGCGGGTGACTGTAACCGAAGACTCGGAACAATAAGCCTTCCTTTGTGAGTATGGAGTCGCGGTCTCTGAGGTTTATAGGGGCCAAATGTACTCTTCCTCGGAGGTTGCGGTTCCCACCACCACTTGGTAGTGGACGGCGCCGGTTTTGATTTCCTCGACACGTTCCAGTTGCCCTGCAACTTTCATTTCGCGGCCCTGCCGCGCCACGTTTCGGTAGCAGCCTATGTTGGAGACCACGCGGTCTGGAACCTTTTCCAGCGGCAGTTCTGACTGTGCATCTAGGGGCGTGTAGTTGGTGATTTTGTAGATGGCAGGGCGAAATATGGCTTCGGTGTCGTCGCTGACGGTGCACTTGAACCGCACGGGGTCAATGGATGAAAACCGGGCCATGCCGTACCAAGTTTTGACTTCTTCGGGTTTGCGGGTGGCGTTGTACATGAAGATTTTGCCTGTGTATCTGCCTTGGAACTTGCGTGCGGCGTCCAAGCGGTTGCTGACTATGTAGCTTAGCTTGCCAGAGTTGGCGAGGCAGGCTATGGTTTCTTCGACTCTGCGGAAGTTTTCTGAGCCGTACACCACGAAGTCTATGTCGGACTCGGGCGCGTGCATGTCCAAGGCTATGGACCCGTGAATCCCGAAATCGGCTAAACCGACGCCTGACTCCGCTGAAAGCATGCTTATGAGTTCCAGCGCAAGTTTTTGCAGGCTGTCAGGCTTCTTCACTTGGCGTAGGGCGGCTAAGCGGTCTCGGGGAATAAAAACGCGTTCAATCAGGCTCAGCGGAGCGGTTATTAGCTCCTTGTTACGCAGGTAGCAGTAGTAAAGGTAGTCAGGGAAGCTCTTCCTGAACGTTTCGATGAATGTCTTGTAGTTCTCGGCGGTGTAGAGTTTCTCTGCGCGGAAAAGCTTGGTGTCGCCGTACTTCCAGGTTCTTTTCAGCATCTGCACGTTGAAGAGCGCTCGGACATTGGCGGGGATGTATTTGAGGAAAGCGAAAACCCTGTCGTCTGGGTGCTCGTACCCGAAAGTGTTGAAGATGAAGCCGTCTTTTGTTGCGAACGTGTCTCCGTCGGCGGGAACCCATTCAGTCGTTGCCGTTTTAACACACCGCGGAAAGAATGGAAGTTGAAGATTAAAAAAGCTATTGCATTAGGAAGAGTAATTGCTTTAACGAAGTATCTGCTAATTCTGAGAGATGAACCCTGCAAGGAACCTGTATTGTAAACGAATGTTTGTTTTTCCGTGGATTTTCTTGTTTTCTCTCCACATTCCTTATAAGTGATAATGAGACAGTGCTTGAAAAACTGTTTGAACGCTTCATAGTTCATCAAGAATTAGCTAATCTAAAGATTTGAAGCTCACATGGAACAAAAAACGAAAAAAGTCGGCCTTCCAGTGGACCTCATTCGGGCCGTTGCGATATTCTTGGTTATTCTTCTTCATGTATCAATACAGGGAGACAGCATTCCCGTGCCTACATACCTGTCTCCGTCAACGGTTTGGTGGGCCGTTGACTTTTACGAGACAATAGCTAGACCCTGTGTTCCCCTTTTCATCATGCTGAGTGGTTACTTGTTACTTCAGCCCTACAAAGTTGACGAACCAATCAAAACGTTCTTCAAGAAACGATGGCACAGGATAGGTTTACCTTTCATATTTTGGAGTGTAGTCTACTTTGGATGGCTTTTCTTTTTCGGCGGTCAAACCTTTTCAGTAAACTCGGTCGTGAATGGAGTTCTGAACGGTCCATACATCACTTTTTGGTTCATCTACATGCTAGTTGGCCTTTACCTTCTCACGCCAATGCTGAGGGTTTTCATGGCTCATACAAAGGATGACATTGTCAAGTTTATCCTTATCATCTGGTTCATTGGAACAGGCATTGTTCCCATCGCAGGTTTATTAGGACTTGGCATAAACAACAATCTTTTTGTTTTACCCGGGTGGATTGGCTACTTTCTAATCGGGGCGTACCTGCCAAGAGTTAAGACACGTTCTTGGGGTCTATACGCATTAATGGCGGGGGGATTCGCGTTTACTATGATTGCCAGCGCTTTCATGGCTGCGGTTGGGGGCGAAACGCTGTATTTCTTCTATGATTATTTGACCGCCAACGTGATTATTGCTTCCATCGCTATGTTTAAGCTTCTAAGCTCGGTTTCGGCCAAATCCGCTGAACCTAATTCTTCGCGCGTCAACTGGCTGATTCGTCAAATAAGCCATAACACTTTGCCGATATACTTTTTCCACATGTTGCTCTTGGAAGCGTTCAGGAGAGGGCTGTTCGGTTTTACCTTAACAATTATGTCATCGAATCCGATAATTACGATTCCCCTGCTTAGCTTGTTCGTTCTGTTTCTCAGTCTCGGCGCGGTTTCTCTCTTGAAAAAAATTCCTTTCTTGAGATCATGGATTGGTTAGCCTACGCGTGCTAGCACGCGTCTTTCAAGAGAAGAAAGAGCTTTTTTGCGTTAGTGCCGAGTATATTTCGTTGGCGATGATTTGTGCCCCTTCCATGTTGGGATGTATGCCATCAAAGGGGAAATAATCGGGATGGCCGATTAAAGCCGAGTAAACGTCGATTACGGGTAAGTGCAGTTCGGCAGCCACTTGGTCAATACGGGGCATAACACCATATATGAGATTAGCGTTTGTAAGACCCAAGCTGTTGTTGAAGATTGGAGGCGGCTTTACAAGCCAGATTTCTGGCTTACGCTTGCCAAGCGCTTGGAACTCGCTAATCAACTTTCTGTAGTCGGTTGTGAACTCGCCAATGTGCGCGTAATGGTCTGGTCTGGCGTCATTGGTTCCGAGCATTATGATCACGATGTTAGGCTGGAAGCTCTTAGCATTCTCGAACGCCGTCTGATTCATGTATGGTTTTTCCGTCTCAACCAAGACCGTGGCAGCGCCAACACCAAAGTTTCCGACAGTAAAGTTGTCACCGAGCAAGGCTTGCAGGTCAGCAGGGTAATATGTTCCATTCGTAATGCTGTCACCGACGCAGGCGACATGAATAGGGTAAGAGATTTCCTCTGCGTTTTCGCTGTCGAGGAGGAAGAACACCGTTAAGAACGATGCCACAAGGACTATGACAACTCCTATTGCCATCCACTTAGTTTTCGTCATTTGCACGTCCTTTTCACTTTTCCCTTGTTTCTGGGCTCCTACATATGGCTAAAGAACATTCTTCGCCGCCGCGTCACCCACTCTACATAGTCCGAAGGCATACATTGAATAAACCAGAACTGCAGTTCCCCCTTTTTAGATTTTCCACAATAGGAAAGGCGAAAGGATGGACTTGTTAGGACCAACTGTTGGGTGGGCGCAAATGCAACAAATTACTTGATTTAGTACTGGTCAGAAAACACAAATAAGTTTCGACCGATTCCTATAGTTTTGGACGATGAGGTAATCGAGGTACGCCGAAGCTGAAGGCGGGGAATTTAAGCTGGAGGCTAGTGAGTGCTTTTTCCGCTACTGAGTCCACATAAACACTTGGAAGACGGGCTTATACCACATTAGAAAACAGCGTCATTCTATAAAGTAGGAATTTATTGACAAAGGAAAGAGGTTGGAGAGTTTGTGTACTTATGGTCGGCTCTGGTTTCTTGTGAAGTATGCCCACACTGTCACTAAGACAAGCGTTAGGCAAGCACCAGCTAATCCTGAGACCACCCACTTGATATTTATAAGTGCTGGCAATACAGCCATAAGCCACGGGATTGCGTAGTCTGCTGTCAGCTGCGCTATTACTCCTGCCATGAAGCCCAAAAGTGCAATTACTCCGAATACTTTTAATCTATCACTCATTCATTTTCACCTTTTTGTTTAAGCATTGGATTTCGCTTCTTTTTAGTCTAACTTACACGTTTTTGTCTAATATCCGAATAGTGACTACCTTATCTTTTAATTTTACAATTAAAGCCAAAAACAAGTTTTTCTACCGTGTATATCTCTACATATATACGTGCATATTTCCAACATGTTAACAATGTATAAGATATTTCAAACGCATCTTTTGTGCTGGAGGTATTAATTTGTCAGAAAGATTCGCAAAAAAATGGGAAACTAAACGAGGCGACCAGCCTTTCACGGACCGCATAAAAGAAGCTGTGAATCCGCCAGGACCACTGAAGCCAAGACTTGACTTCGCCGTTAGACGAATAGAACTTCAAGTGCAGAAACTCGACCAAGCCACAGATAGATTCAGCCAAAGAGACAAAGCAATATTCGCAAGAATAGTTGACGCCTACACCAAACACGATACCGCACGCGCCAACGTCTTCGCCAACGAACTTGCAGAAGTTCGCAAGATGGAACGCTTAATCATAAACGCCAGACTTGCCCTTGAACAGATAGTGTTAAGGTTACGAACAGTATCCGAACTTGGAGATGTAGTCTCCACCTTAGGACCAGCCGTTGGAGTTCTACGAACCGTCAGAACAGGACTAGTGAGCGTGTTCCCTGAAGCAGAAACAGAACTAGGCGAAATCGGCAACATGCTGAGCGGAATAATGATTGAAGCAGGTCAAGGATCAGGAATGACGCTGAACTTTGACACCGTAAACGAGGATGCCTCAAAAATCCTTTCGGAAGCCGCAACAGTTGCTGAGCAGAAAGTCAAAGACAAGTTCCCAGATCTGCCGCCGGGTATGCCATCCGTTGCATCTGCGCAAACAGAGAAAACGACAGAGAGCTACTAAACTGAAGGAGGAAAAATATGTCCAACAACTCCAATCTTTTTCTTTCTATCGGTAAACCCATCAAAGATGAGTACGGTCGCACAGTCGGAAAAGTTGCCTCATTCGCACTGACTCCCAGCGGGAAATTCGACGGTGTATACATTGAGTCTAATGAAGGAAAATTCGTAAAACAGTCTATGGAACACCTAAAATTCAATGGTGCCGAAGTCACATTTACCTCGACACTGAAATCACAGGCAAACGTCCTCTGCGATCAGATACCACTCATATGGCGCAAAAACCAAGCTCTCAAAGATTTGGCTGAAAAAAGAAAGATTTCTCCAGATCTTTACCAGGAACTCCGCAACAACTTTGAAAGCGTACTAACTCAACTGAAGAAAGACGCGCAGGTTCTGTCAGACGAAGCCAACAAAGAAATTACACGTTGCAACCAAGAGATTAAAACGCTGGGCTATGCGGTTGTCAACCTTGAGCTGGAGCATGAAATAGGCCAAGTTGATGAAGAAGCCTACAAGTCTGCTTTTGCAATGCTACAGGAGAACCTCAAACGTGTCAACACAGAGAAGAGCGCCATCGAACTTACCAAAAGCAAGCTCTCAAACATAATGCTAGGTGATTCTTCAAAACTTGAGCAAAAAACCACCGTAACCTCTGTTGAGCTAACTCCCCAAGAGACTCCTAACGAAACAGCTAATGAAGCGACTAACGAAACGATTACCGATGAAACGATCGACGAAACCCCTGAAGCAGTAAACGCAGAAACAACTAATGAACCAGAGACAACTAACGAAGCCCCTGATGAGACCCCTAGTGAGGCACCTGAACTTCCAGAGCCTCCGGTGGTCGTCTACGTGAAAGAAGTCGGAAAGGCCGGAATATAACCTACAGAGTGAAGTAGCGGGGGAGGGAAAAAACAATAAAAGGTCTAACACGTTCAACCCCTCCACCGATACGAGAAGTTGCCTCAAAGTCTATATACACGCTTAAAATCCAGCAAAACAAGCTGGAGCAAGCAAGCTACAGATTAAAAGAAAGAGACCGCTTACTTTTTGAGTCCTGTATGGGTGCCTTGAAGAAAAACAACAAGCAGAGAGCAGCGATGTGTGCTAACGAAATCGCTGAAGTTAGAAAACTAATAAAGTTTCTTTACAGTGTGCAGTTAGCCATAGAACGTGTGGTTCTTCGGCTGGAGACCATAAAAGAGCTTAGCGACATAGTTGTTGACTTGAAGCCTTCTCTGAAGCTTCTTCAACAAGTCTCATCAGACCTGTTTCAGGTTTTGCCCGATGTCTCCAGTGAATTAAACAACGTTAACGATGCAATACACGAAACGCTCTATGCGACGAAGATTTCGGCGGACGAGTCTCTGATACCTGTTGGCAAAAAAACAGTGGGTGGTGAAGAAGTGCTGAATGAAGTTTCCAGTTTTCTCGAGCAGAAGCTTTCCGAAACTCTTCCTGAGCCGCCAGAAACTCTGGCAGCCGAAGAAAAGGCATCGCCAATACGAGAACTTGTTGCCCTATCTGCCAGCACTTCGCAAGTGGTCGGACGCAAAACTACGGAGGAAATCGGCATGGACTCATCAAAAACCCTATTTTCTTATAAAAAATCTGAAATTAAAGAAATCTCTTTGAAAGTTGAGAAGCCCTCTATTGAGGATACGCTTCTTGAATATGTGAAAAAGAGCAACGGTGAAATAGATTTAACTCGTTGTTCAAGTGATTTAAAAACTTCAAACGAAGAAATTGAGAAAGCCCTTGAAAACTTGGGAAACCAAGGTAAAATAAAAATCGAGTTAAAATCGCCTGAATAAAAATGGTGTAAAAAACCATGAGTGCTTCACACGAACTTGAAAAGGCCGCAACGACCTATGCGTTAGACGCGGTGAAAATGGACAAGGCAGGACAAAAAGGCAGAGCTATAACGCTTTATCAGAAGGCGATAGAGAGCCTTTTGCAGCTTGTTCAGCTTTATCCTGAGTACGGTTTGAACAAAGTTTATGTTCAGAGAGCAATTGCCTACCAAGAGAGAATCAAAGCTCTGCAAGGCGCGGTTTCGTCTCGTGAAATGCAAATTGAGTCCAACAATGGCAACAACGGTGGTGAAGCAGCCACTGGAAGCGGCGGAAAGCCGGTTGAGACGGAGCTTGTGGTCACTGAAAAGCCTAAGGTGAATTGGGAAGAAGTTGTGGGTTTGGACACGGCTAAAAAAGCTGTTAAGGAGGCTATTGTGTATCCTGTGCAGAGGCCTGATTTGTTTCCGTTGGGTTGGCCGCGTGGGATTTTGTTGTTTGGTCCGCCTGGTTGTGGTAAGACTTTGTTGGCGGCTGCGGTTGCGACGGAGATTGATGCGAATTTTTATTCGATTGATGCGGCTTCGATTATGTCTAAGTGGTTGGGTGAGGCTGAGCAGAATGTTGCTAAGTTGTTTGGTTCTGCGCGGAAGTCGTCGAATGAGGGTAAGCCTGCGATTGTTTTCGTGGATGAGTTGGATTCTTTGATGGGTGCGCATTCGAATGAGGTGGGTGGTGAGATTCGTGTGCGTAATCAGTTTTTGAAGGAGATGGATGGGATTGTTGATAAGGGCAAGAACCTTCATGTTTATGTTATTGGTGCTACGAATAAGCCGTGGGATTTGGATTGGGCGTTTATTCGGCGGTTCCAGAAGAGGATTTTGGTTCCGTTGCCGGATCATCATACGCGGTTGATGATGCTTAAGCTTTACACGGGTAATCTGGGGATTGATCCGGATGTGGATTTGCATGAGTTGGCGCGGTTGTCTGAGGGTTTTTCTGGAAGTGACATACGGGATGTGTGTCAGGCAGCTCAGTTGAAGCTTATAGGTGAGTTCTTTGAGTCTGGCAAGGCTTTGGACAAGGAGGCTAAGCCGAGGTCGATAACGATGGGTGATTTCAGGCAGATACTAGAAGAGCGGAAGCCGAGCGTTTCGTTGGATATGCTGTCGCTGTACAACAGGTGGTTTGAGGCTTTCAAAGCCTTGTAGGAATGGAGGGGAAAACGCAAAAACTGGAAACGGGCTGGGTGGAAAGGTTTGGAGAATCATTTTTTAGCACGCTCTCCCTTCTCCCCCTCAAATTATCTCCAAGCCCCACAAACCAACAGCCCGTTTTGAGTTTTTGCGTCTTTGTTAGGTTTGTGTGGTTTTTTTAGCTGTTTTGTCTTGTGTGGTCTGTTGCTTTTTTGTCTATACCCCCTTATTTAAAGGCGGAAGCACAGGTTGAATTTCCGCGCCGATACGGACCCACCCTTCAATAGTTACTGCATCAATTGGCTATTAGGCGGCAAATATGCTGTGTTTCTTTTTTCGTAATAAGAAACGTTATGATCTTATCATTACGAGGAGCATTTTGAATTTGGTCACTGCCTGGAGCGCGTGGGGTTCGTTGGCTGGCATTATGGTGGTTGCGCCCGTTTTCAGGCGAATGGGCTCGCCTGATATGGTGACGTCGGCTTCGCCGTCTATGAGGTAGACGAGCGCGTCGTAGGGCGCGGTGTGCTCGCTCAAGCCTTGGCCTTTGTCGAAGGCGAAGAGGGTTACGGTTCCTGCAGTTTTGTCGATTATGCTGCGGCTTACCACTGAGCCCATTTGGTAGTTGATGAGGTTTTTTAGGTTTGCTGGTTCTGCGGCTAGTGGGTTTTTGTTTGCCATTTTTATTGCTCCATTGCGTGGATAATTAAGATTTACGTGGAGACTCAGGGTTGCGCTTTGGCGCGTTCCATGTCCCAGCGTTTAAACACTTCTTCAGCTATCTGCGGTCTCAGGATGAATATGTCTTCGGGGTGCTCCACGTAAAGGTAAACCGTGTAGTCTCGTTGGAAGGCTGCTGATCGGGTAAGCATGTAGCTGGGCTTCTTCGGCATCATGTGAACATGCCGCTCAAAGACTTCTTCGAAGATTTCGGCGATTTTTTGGGTTGGAACCCTGTGGTCGAAGCCGATTTCGAAGGTGTAGCAGTACAAGCCGACTTTTTTGTCGTTTTTGTAGGTGAATCGGGTTATGTCTCGGTCGAGGATTTGGAGGTTGCTGATGGCGACAATGTTGTTGCCGATGGTGAGCACCTTGGTGTAGTTGATGGTCACTTCCTTCACGATTCCTTCCACGGTTCCGATGCGCACGTAATCCTCAACTTTGAAGGGTCGCGCCGCGAGGAGGTAAAGTCCGGCGATGAAGTTGCCGATGGTTTTTTGGGATGCGAAACCTAATGCGGCGCCGCCGATGGCGGAGACGGACACAAGCACTTCTGGTGATAATCCGCCCGCGCGGCTTAGGGCGAGTAATGCGCCTATGAGTATGAGGATGCGGAAGGTTAGAACGAGGTTGTTGGCGGCGCTGGGTTCGAGTTTGGCTCGTTTGGCGAAGCGAGAGAGGTATCTGGTGAATATTCTTTCGAGGGCTATAGCTACGACTGCGATTGTTATTAGGCTTATTATGGTATAGAGTTCTATTCCGAACACGGTGCCGGCAGTCATAGCTGAGAACCTGCTGATTTGCCCTTTTGGTTGAAGCTGTCTATAACCTTTTTCGTGCGAGGTGCTGTTATCCGTTCACTTTTTGTCATAAACATTCCTTATTTGAGTTCAAGTAGCACCAAAAAAAAGAAACGGCTCAAAATTCACCTTAAAACTGACCATATACTAACTGGGCGATTTCCCCTCCTCATCTGGAATGAAATCCATCGAAACCGAATTCACACAGTGCCGCACGTTCTTCTCCGTAAAACCCTCACCCAAAAACACATGTCCCAAATGCGCCCCACAGTTGGCGCAGGTAATCTCCGTGCGAACCCCATCCGCATCCACACTCCTCTTCACCGCGCCCTTAATCTCATCATCAAAACTCGGCCACCCACAACCACCCTCAAACTTACTCTCCGAACGATACAACGCCGCGCCGCAACGCTTGCACACGTACGTGCCCTTCTCCCAAAACGCATAATACTTACCCGTAAACGGCATCTCCGTCCCCTTATGCGCGATAACGTCTTCCTCTTCCTTCGTTAACTTCTTGACCTTCGCTTCCTTCTCCGACACTCCATCACAACCCAAGCAAACTATCCACTGTCGAAGTAAAAAAGCGTTCGCCCACCCCAATCAACAAGCATCGGCACGATTAAGTAATAGAATACACAATTATCCACATTCAAGCTGGAGAGTGCATCACCTTCGAAAAAGTCCTGGTCACATCCGCGTGGCCCTACATCAACGTCGTACCCCACTTAGGCAACCTCGTCGGCTCAGTCCTATCCGCAGACGTAACCGCGCGCTACTACCGCCTACGAGGCGACGACGTCCTGTTGGTCAGCGGCTCAGATGAGCACGGCACACCCATAGAGGTCGAAGCCATAAAACAGGGGATAACGCCTAAAGAGCTGACGGACAGAAACCACGCCATAGTAGCCGACCTGTTCAAACGGTGGGGCGCATCCTTCGACAACTACACGCGAACCGAAAGCCCAGTGCACAAAGAATTCGTGCAGCAAACCCTGATGAAAATCTACAAGAACGGCTACATCTTCCCCCAAGACACGCAAATGCTGTACTGCAAGCACGACCAGCGCTTCCTACCCGACCGCTTTGTGGAAGGCAAATGCCCCTACTGCGGATACGAACGATCCCGCGGCGACCAATGCGACAAGTGCGGAAGGCTATTGGAAACTACTTTCCTTCTGGAGCCGCGCTGCGTCATCTGCGGAAACACGCCAACCGTGAAGACCACGCGCCACTGGTACATTGACCTGTCCAAGTTCGCGGAACCTCTCACAAAGTTTCTCCAGAAAAACAAGCAAATATCAAGCAACGCCAAAAAATTCAGCCTAAACTGGATAAAAGAAGGCTTGAAACCCCGAGCCGTCACCCGCGACGTGGAGTGGGGAATACCCGCGCCGTTTCCAGAAGCAGAAGGCAAAACCATCTACGTGTGGGTTGACGCCGTCTTAGGCTACGTATCAGCCACCATAGAGTACTGCAAACGCATAGGCAAACCCGAGAAGTGGCGGGAATTCTGGTTCGACAAGTCAGCCAAGACGCTGTACTTCGTGGGAAAAGACAACATCCCCTTCCACACCATAATCCTCCCCGCGCTGCTGCTAGCAACAGGCGAAGACTACAACCTGCCATGGAATGTTTCAGCCACCGAGTTCCTCCAGTTCAAAGGCGAAAAAGCCAGCAAAAGCCAACGCATCGGCATCTGGATAGACGAGGCACTGGAGCTTTTCCCCGCGGATTACTGGCGCTTCTTCCTCATGGCTACGCGCCCCGAAAGCAAAGACACCAACTTCTCCTGGGACACATTCCTCGAAAAAATAAACGCCGACCTAAACGACACCCTCGGCAACTTCATCCACCGAACCCTCACCTTCATAAACACCAAATTCAACGGCGAAATCCCAACAGCCAAACTCACAGCAGAAGACGAGGCAGTTCTGCAGACCATCAAGGAAAAAGTCGAAGAAGCCGCCCAAGAGTTCCAAGAAACAAAGCTGCAGCCCGCCGCAAACACCCTAATCAGCATAGGACGCATCGGCAACCAGTACCTGAACGACAAGGAACCATGGAAACTCATCAAAACGGACAGGGAAAAAGCAGCCACCGTGCTTTACGTGACCGCACAGGTCGTGAAAGCTATCGCCGTGGTCTCGGCGCCCTTCATGCCAACGACGGCGGAGAAGCTTTGGCAAACACTGAACCTAAACGGAAACGCCCACGCGGGCAAGTGGGAAGACGCGCTGAAGCCTTTGGAAGCGGGGCACAAAATAGCCAAGGCAAAACCGCTCTTCAGGAAAATAGACGCTGACGAAGCGAAGCTGGATGAGATGCTGGCGGCGGTTAGACAGAAAAACGCTTGAGCGGTGTTGAGAATGCAGGTTAAAGCTGACCTTCACGTTCACACTACTTATTCTAGCGATTCAGTAATTACACCTAAAGAGCTTGTTTTCTACGCCAAAAAACGCGGCTTAACCGCTGTAGCCGTGACTGACCACAACCAAGTCGAAGGCGCCCTGAAAATCGCCAAAGAAACGGGCTTCCTCATAATCCCAGGCACAGAGGTTTCCAGCATGCACGGGCACATCGTAGGCTTAAACGTGAACGCGCTTATTCCGCGAGGCTTAAGCGCCGACGAAACCGTTGACCGCATCCACCAAGCAGGCGGCATAGCCATCGCGTGCCATCCCTTCGCCCTGTTCAAAGGAAGCGTAGGCAAACACGTCTCCAGCAAGTTCGACGCCGTTGAAACCATAAACGCGTCAGCTTTCCCGTTTAACAGAGCAGCACGAAAAGCGAACCAGCTGGCAGAAAGGCTGAAGTTGCCCCAAGTGGCTGGGACAGACGCGCATTATGGTCCCGTTATTGGGCAAGCGTACACGCTGATTGACGCAAAGGCAAACGTGGAAGCCATAGTTAAAGCCATAGCGAGCGGGCAGTGTTCGCCTGCTGGGACGGCTATGCCCCTGTTGATGAGGCTTGAGAATCAAGGGCGCTTCCTTTGGAAATACTTGAAAAACAGAAAACGTGATACGTAAACAACTAGCGCGTAGAAAAGGAAGTGTCAGCGGACTTTTACTGTTGTTTTTGTCGTCCTGGTCTCAGTGACCGCACCGTGGCTCCTGCGCGCCACATTTCAGAGTTGCCCATTTCTTTCAGTTCGTCGGCAAGCTTCTGCCTGTAGTCTGCTTCTTTGCTTCTCTCAAGGACAATTCGTGTTTCTTCTCCCGTAGCTACAAGCTCGTACAGCGAGTCGAACAGGGGTTTTGCGCTGTCGCGGAAGCGTTTTCTCCATCTTAAAGCGCCGATGCGTGCGGTTTCGCTGCAGTTGCAGTACATCCAGTCCATGCCGTTCTCATCCACAAGGCGGATCAGGCTTTGGGTGAGTTCTTCCACGGTTTCGTTGAAGGCTTCGCTTGGGCTGTGACCGTGTTCGCGGAGCGTATTATACTGTGCCTCTAGTATGCCTGCTAATGCGCCCATTAGTGTTCCGCGTTCGCCTGTGAGGTCGCTGTAGACTTCTTTTTCAAACGTTGTTGGGAACAGGTATCCTGCGCCGATGGCGATGCCCAGGGCTTTTGCGCGGTTCTCTGCTTTGCCTGTTGCGTCCTGATGGACTGCGAAGCTGCAGTTTATGCCGCTTCCGTCGACGAAGTTTCTGCGGACGCTTGTGCCTGAGCCTTTTGGTGCGACCAAGATGACGTCGATGTCTTTGGGTGGGATGACGCCTGTTTGTTCCTTGTAGACTATGCTGAATCCGTGGCTGAAGTAGAGTGCGTCACCTTTTTTTAGTGTGGCTTTGACTTTTGGCCATACCAGTTTTTGTCCTGCGTCGGTGAGGAGGAACATTTTGATGGTGCCTTTTTTGGCTGCTTCTTCCAGGGGGAAGAGGTTTTCGCCTGGTTTCCATCCGTCTGCTACTGCTTTGTCCCATTCTTTCTTGAATATGCCTTCTTTTTCTTGTCCTATGATTACTTTTATGCCGTTGTCTCTCATGTTGAGTGATTGGGCTGCACCTTGTATTCCGTAGCCGAGTGAGACGACGACTTCGTCTTTCAATGTTTGTTGGGCTTTTTCAACTGTGAATTCTTGTCTTGTGATGACGTTTTCTTTCACGCCACCGAAATCTAATTTAGCCATTGTAAATTCCTCAAGATAGTGTTATGTGACGTGAACGCGGTAATTAAGAATTACCTTAGGAAGGCGAGTGGCGCTTCAAGGTGTGTAGAGTGAATCTGTTTGATGCAGGTTATGTGGTGGCTGTGTAGGTGAACTTGTTGCCTTTTGTGGTTTGGAACGTGAGCTGGCAGGTTTCTTCTGGGGTGAACGTGTTTGCTATTCGGAGAGTGGCTGTTTCTCCTTTGGCGATTTGGTCTGAGCCAGCGATGTAGATTACTGTGGCTGGTTGAGAGTTTACTGTGACGCTTTTCAGCTTAACGTTTTGTGTTCCATTGTTGTATAGGGTGACGTCGATGTATGTGCAGTTTGGTCCCCATTGATGGCTTGTCACGTCCAGTTTTTCGGTGTATATGTTCGTGGTGGGTAAGCCGTTTATCCACGCTAAAGTGGCTAAAGTGACTGCGATGGCTATGCACAGCAAAATCATGCTGGCCATCAGTGGCGTTAATGCTTTTTTTGCGTTGCGCGGGAGCATGGAGGAGCTTTAGGTGAAGTTAGTGGATATTGTTTATGAATTCAGAATCAAAATTCCGAGTCAGCAACTTGAGCAAACAGTATGCAAATGATTCGTTAATATGCGGAAAACATCATTGCCATATTCACGTAATAATTCTGTGGGAATGAAAAGAGTAACTTTGCGAGGTTAATGGCACTAAAATTTTATATGTAAATTTATAGAAACTTGTTATTAATGTCAAATTCTGGGAAAACCTTTTTGCTGCAAAGTCTGAACGTTTTTGCTTTCGCAGTAACGGTTATAGTCAATGTGCTGGCGAGTTCTCTTGCGTTGAATGGCGTAACAACCGCTGAGGTCTCAGACCTGTACTTCACTTTGGTGACTCCTGCGGGATACGTTTTCTCAATCTGGGGAGTAATTTACACGTTATTGCTGTTTTTCGCGGTTTTCCAGGCGTTGCCAAGTCAGAGGGAAAAGCCGTTTCTCAGGCAGATCAGCGTTCTCTTTATTTTGAGCTGTGTCTTTAATGTGGTTTGGCTTTTCCTTTGGCACTATGACCAGATTGTGCTGTCGGTGTTGTTGATGTTTGCGTTGTTGGCGTCATTAATTGCGGTTTACATGCGGCTTGGGATAGGCAAGGTTAGTGCAACGCGGAAAGAGAGGGTATTTGTGCATTTGCCGTTCAGCGTCTATTTGGGCTGGATTACCGTAGCCACGATTGCGAATGTTGCTTCGGCTTTGGTTGCAATTAAATGGGACGGTTTTGGCTTGGCAAATGATGTGTGGGCTGTGCTTGTGATTGCGATAGCCTTGTTAATCGCGCTTGCGGTATTCGCTACGAGGAAGGATGTGGCTTACAGCCTTGTCTTGGTTTGGGCGCTTGTTGGCATAGCCTTCAACCAGAGTACATACCAAAACATTGTGCTGGCGGCAGCGGCAAGTGCGGTTATCATACTGGTTGCGTTGGCTGCGGTTCTTGCGGTGTCCAAACTTAGGAAATAAGGGCTTGCAACCGAAATCTCGGGTTTTTATTGAAAACGCAAATTGGTAACTTTTCGTTGCTTTTTGTTATTTTGGCTGAGGCGGAACTGTTGCGATTTTTTGTCTATACCCCCCTTATATAAAGATTAAACTTATGTTTGAACTGCCGCGGGGTGAGTCCTGGAGCAGTCTGCAACCGCCTTTGCATAGAAACCAACTGGTCTAAAGAGAAGCGCAGCGAATAGACGCGGTGGCGTCTGGCAACCCAGAAGATTTAAGTTTAATCAGCACATTGATGACTTCACCGTCCAGCAGGTTGGGGTCGTAGTCGAGCTTGGTCCAAGATTCACGCCCGGGGCGCGTGAGAACCTGGGTTCAAATCCCAGCGGCCCCACCATGAAACCCAGAGACCCCATTAAGGTTTAGGGCTATTTGCGTTTTCTGAAGAGCTTGACGTCTTCATAGGTGCATACATATTCAAAGCCTGCTTCTACCAGTTTGGCGGCTTCCTCTATTGTTTTGGCGGTTGCTGAGTGAAAATCGTCTTCTCTGAAGTCAATCAGGTGTGTATATATCATTGTGCTCATTATGCTTCGGTGGCCAAGCATTTGTTGTACGTGTAGGAGGTTTTTTGTTTTGGCAAATTCTTTGGTGGCTTTGTAATGTCTTAGAGTGTGGAAGGTTATCAGTTTGATTCTTGGATTAGCTATTCTGTGAGCGATTTTGGTTCTGTTTCTGCGAAATGTGCGGGCGAAATGTCTTAGTGACCCTTTGAATGGTTTATTTGCAGTATTCCACGTCTTTAACGATTTAAGCATAGCTTCAAGCCTGTCGTTGATGGGAAGCACCCTCGGTTTTCCGCCTTTTTCTGGTGTAACTCTTAGATGTCTTCTTTCGAAGTCAAAGTCGGTCCATTCCAGCATCCATGCTTCGCCTGAGCGTATTCCGGTATCTGCCAGCAATTTAAGAAATGTTGCGAGTTTTTTGTTGCAGCCGGCAATTAGTTGTTTGACTTCTTCGTCTGTGGGGACGAAAGGGTATTTTTCAACATCCATGAATTTTGGAGGTTGCCATTTTCCACCCTCCCTTTTGAGGTAGCAACTGTAGGCTTCTGCCGCTAGTTCTTTTGTTTTGGGTTTCCAGTGGTATTGTTTGGCTATGGTATCTTTTACTGTCTCGGGTGAAAGCAGTTCTGCACCTCTTTTTGATAGAGTGGCTAAGATTTTAGCTCTTCTTGTTATTGTGTTTTCGCTGTATCCTTGTTTTTTCATCCACCAAGCGAATTGTACGAGCTTGCTTTTTGTTTCCGGATGTGGAGATTCTCCCGCAACGGTTTTAATTTCTGTTGCGGTGGTCAAGTTTTTCGCTCCCTTATTGGCGCATACTTGATGTTCTCTACTATTGAGAACAAAACTATTAATACTTTTCCCTGCAGTGGAGAATTGAGGTTTAGAACCATGCGAACTTACATCTTCACCGACCATGAACGCAGAATTATCCTGAGGTTTCTTGCAGGAGAGAAAGTTGACAGGTTGGACATTGGAAGAATCAAATCTAGGATCCGGAAGTTCAGAGCCACCCTTGAAAGTGACATCGCCCTCTTTCAAAAAATGGCTGAAAACGTTTAAGGAAAAGCGAAACCCACAATCCCTGCAAAGATAGCGCTGAACATCGCCAAACACAGTTTTTCGCACCCCATCCTTCCAAGTTTTCTGAGAACCGCACTCTGGACACAGCGCCACTTTGCGTTTTCACCCAGCATGTTTCGTTTTCTGAATTGGCTTTTCTACCGCCTCATACACAGCCACGTAAACGCATAACTCTGGAAAATATGCTAAAGCGCGAATAGGCGGATTATCTTTAGATTGCTCACGTTTTCGAGCCTCAGCTCTAGCTACAGCCAGAAGACTACCGAACTCTTTTGTTTTCTCGTTAGGCGCTATCACTAAGGCCTTTAGCATGCTAAGTTAGTCTCCAGTTTTTTGGGTTGTTTATTGCTTCAAGAAGATGCTTAGCGCATAATGGAAAGATTTTCTTATCTTGCCATATTCCTTCGGCTATTGCGGGATTATCGCATTTGACATAGCCACATTTGAAAGCGACGCCTTTTCGTCTGGCACGAAGCTCTCGTAAAATATTCAGGTTTTCAATGTGGACAGTAGTACCAAAGTTAACTTGTTCCTTGTTTAATGCGAGAAAAGCGATTTCGAAAGCTTCGAGTGGTTTGCAGACGGAGCCCATTTTAGCCTGTGCTACCCTTTTAAACTCCGCATGAAGCCCAGTATCACACTTAAAACCAACAGTCTTTCTAATGCCGCTGAAAACTCTCTGCGGGTAGTTAACTCCAGTAGAACTGTCGTTATCCTCTTTCAATAATCATCACTCCTTTTTTCAAAGGAAAGGTGGAGCCCTCTGAAGCTATTGAATCGCCAGACCGCAACTAAGTCGTGTAAAGCTTGCTGGGCTGTCATTCCACATCGTCTTGCTTCTCGTTCAAAAGCTTCTCTGGGTATTGTTGTTTCTATGCCTGCTTTTTGGTTGCCTACAGATCGGATTTTGTATCGTCGGATTATGACTTTATCGTCCCTTAGTTGTATGGTTTCCTTTTCCATATTTTTCACATTTCCATGTTAACAATGTTCAATAGCAAGGGTTCACTTAAAGAAATCATACACACGAAAGTAGGAGTGCGCGGGTTCTCTTTTGACCGTGCTAATTTGCGTATGTCTTGGATGAATGAAGAAAAGACCGGCAGACCGAAAGAAGAAGGCGGTCATAAGAGAATCAATGTATCCCTTGATTTGTATACGCGAGATGTTCTCGACAACACTGAAAACAAGTCTAAATCAGTTGAATATTTTGTCAGTGAGTTTGTTAACCCAAAATGGGTTGCTCGTCACGAACCCAATGTAACTGTTAACTACGACTCATCTTCGAAATGGCAAGAGAAGTATACGAACAAGTCCAACCAACATGGACAGGAAACAAAGAATACCTCCTCATCCAAGTAGTCAAAATCGTAGAAGACTTCATCGACTCCAAAAAAATAGGCATCTACAGCCTAGCATACAAAGAAGACCTAGAGAGAAGATTGCTTATTCTCCTCAACATGAACAAAATAGTCCAACACATATTCAACGCCATACGCTTCGAAAACACACAAGAGCTAGTACCTATATTCGACAAAGAAAAACCCCTCAAATCAACCGCAAACATGATAACCTGGTACACCACCAAACCCGCCGAAATCACCAATAAGTCCCATATAAGCCATGTCGTTTGCGACAGCACATGGGAAGCCTCTGAAGCCTTCGAGCTAGACAAAAACGAAAAAGTAATCTCATGGGCCAAAAACGACCACTTAGGCTTAGTCATAACATACGTCTACAGAGGAGTCATCCACAAATACTATCCTGACTTCCTAATAAAACTCTCAAACAGAAAAACACTGATTCTGGAAGTAAAGGGAAAAGACGACCAGCAAAACAAAACAAAAAGAGACTACCTAAACGAATGGGTCAACGCAGTAAACTCGGATGGTAGATTCGGAAAATGGGGTTGGGCA
>Ga0315535_1000645_pt1 | contig 24452 bp, 26 predicted proteins | sample SalMarSW160220MG_2_FD_203092 | JGI IMG/M metagenome (GOLD analysis project Ga0315535, IMG submission 203092) | Salt marsh sediment microbial communities from the Plum Island Ecosystem LTER, Massachusetts, United States - Salt Marsh Sediment SW1602-20 ... | reverse complement strand
GTAAGCGCTTCCGCCCGTGCCGCCAGCATGTCCAGCCAGGGACTGGCTACAGCCGATGCCAGCGCCACGAAAGCGACCACGCCAGTGACCAGCGCCAGTATAAAAGCCAGCAGCCATGCGAGCGCACCAAGTACCTGCCAGTACCAGGCATGGCCTTGCGGAATCCACAGATGGGCGAGGAAATCGGAAAACCAGAACACACCCACGGCCATCAATGCAGCCAGCAGCACAAGCAAGCCGAGCATGCGCCACAGCACGCTGCGCAGCGTGGGCTCAACCAGCAACAGACGCAGGCCGTTGAGAAGATCCAAAGCTCCGCGTATCACGTTGCCATACCGAGATCGTCGAGGATGCGCCTGGCGGCATCCGCATCATCGTCATCCACCATCACATGCACATCGATCAATCCAGGCAGCGGCAGCAGGGCATGGACACCCGCATGATCCACCCGGAAGGGAATGCGCCGGTCGTCCAGGGCATCGCACAGCACCTGCAGGGCGACCGGATCCGACAGCTTCTTCAATACATGCATCGGCCCAGGCTAGGGGCTGCGGCTGGTGGCGTCATCCGATATGCGCTTGACAGCGGATGGCATGCATGAACGATTGTCGACCATGCCCAACCATCTGAGCCCAGAAAATCTGGCGCGCGCCCTGAACACCCTGGTTCCCGCCGGCGCCGATGACGCCGACCTCTACCTGCAACACTCGACGAGTGAATCGATGTCTCTGGAGGAAGGGCGGGTCAAACACGTCTCCGCCTCCACCCAGCAGGGCGTCGGCGCCCGTGTCGTCAAGGGCGAAGTGGCTGGGCATGCCTATACCGACCGTCTGGAAGTTCCGGCCCTGCTGGAGGCCGCCAGGGCAGCGCGTACCATCACCGACGATCGGCAGCACCGCCCACCTGTCGCCATCGCCGTAAGCCCGGCACCCACCGCGCTGTATACCGCCGCCAACCCGGCACAGGACATCGCCATGCCTGAACGCCGGGTCCTGCTCGAGCATGTTGACCGCTTCGCAAGAAGCCTCGATCCACGCGTGGTGCAGGTGTTCGCATCGCTGTCCTGCAGCCATACCGATGTGCACATCGTGCGCATCGACGGCAGCGAACTGCATGATGTACGACCCCTGGTGCGGCTGAATGTCTCGGTGGTGGTCGAGCATAATGGCCGCCGCGAATCGGCAAGCGCCGGCGGCGGCGGCCGTTTCGGACTTTCGCGGCTGTTCGACAAGCAACAGGCGGAACACCTGACGCGCGAGGCGGTGCGCATCGCCGTGCTGAATCTCGAAGCCATCGCCGCCCCGGCCGGATCCATGCCGGTCGTGCTCGGCCCCGGCTGGCCTGGCATCCTGCTTCACGAAGCCATCGGCCATGGTCTGGAGGGAGATTTCAACCGCAAAGGGACCTCGGCCTTTTCCGGACGCATCGGCGAGCGCGTTGCTGCCCCCGGGGTGACGGTGGTCGACGACGGCACCATCCCCGAACGCCGCGGCTCGCTGACCATCGACGACGAAGGCACGCCGACACACCGCACGGTGCTGATCGAGGACGGCATCCTGACCGGCTATCTGACGGATAAGCAGAACGCGCGACTGATGGGCATGGCCCCGACCGGCAACGGCCGGCGCGAATCCTACGCCCATCCGGTGCTGCCGCGCATGACCAACACCTTCATGCTGGCCGGCTCTCACAGACCGGACGATATCGTCGCCTCGCTGGAGCGCGGCATCTATGCCGTCAATTTCGGTGGCGGCCAGGTCGACATCACTTCCGGCCAGTTCGTGTTCACCACCAGCGAGGCCTATCTGGTCGAACACGGCCGCATCGTCGCCCCGGTCAAGGAGGCCACGCTGATCGGCAACGGACCGGAGGTACTCAAGCATGTATCGATGATCGGCAATGACCTGGCCCTGGACCCGGGTGTCGGCACCTGTGGCAAGGATGGCCAGAGCGTGCCGGTCGGCGTCGGTCTGCCCACGATCCGCATCGACCGCATCACAGTCGGTGGGGCTCAGGCATGACCATGGAGACCGTTGCCAGGCAACTGGTCGACATGGCTCGCAGCCGGGGAGCCGCGGATGCCGACGCCCTGGCCATCGCCGACACCAGCGAAAGCATCCGGGTACGGCAGGGAAAACCGGAATCGGTCGAACGCGAGGATTCCCGCGGTGTTGGTTTGCGCGTATTCGTCGACACACCTGACGGTCTGGCCTTCGCCTCGGCCTCCACCTCCGACGTGTCGGAACCGGGATTACAGCAACTCGTCGATCAGGCGTTGGCCATGGCCCGCATCTCCGCCGCGGACCCCGACGCCGTCCCCCCCTCGGGGGCAAAGCATCCGGAAACGGAGGAGTTACGAGCCTGGAAGGCGCGCCACCACGATCAGGCCATGCCATGGAGCACCGAGGCGGCGCTGGATGCGGCGCTCGCCTGCGAAGCGGCGGCTTTGAGTTTCTCGCCGGAAATTAGCAACAGCGAGGGAGCCGAGGCCAGCTTCGGTTTACTCTCCGTCGCCTATGCCTCGGCCGATGGCTTCGCCTCGCATTACAACCGTGGCTCACTCGGCCTGGCCCTGTCGGTGCTCGCTGGCAGCGGTACGGGCATGCAGCGTGACTATGCCTACGACCAGGGCCGTCACCTTGAGGATATGCGCCCGGCAGCCGACATCGGCCGCGAAGCGGCACAGCGAACCGTGCGCCGCCTGCACCCCGACAGCCTCGATAGCGGGCACATGACGGTGGTGTTTGAACCGCGTTGCGCTGCATCGCTGTTCGGGCACCTGGCCGGCGCCGCCAACGGGCGCGCCGTGCTTCAGCAACGCTCCTTCCTTGCCGACCGGGTCGGGCAGGCCATTTTTCCCGGATTCGTGCGCGTTCTTGACGATCCCGACCACAGCAAGGGCACAGGCAACCGCCTGTTCGACGGTGAAGGCACCCGCTGTGAGTCGCTGACCCTGATCGAGGATGGGCGCCTACAGGGATACCTGACCGACCGCTATGCGGCGCGGCGCCTCGGCACGACATCGACCGGCCATGCCCGGCGCGGCCTGACCGGTGATCTCGGTATCGGCACTTCCAACCTGATCGTGGAACCGGGCAAGATCCCGCTGGATGAGCTGCTGCGCGAGATCGGCAATGGCGTACTGGTCACTGAATTGATGGGCTTCGGCGTCAATGCGGTCACCGGCGATTATTCGCGCGGTGCAGCAGGGTTCCTGATCGAGAACGGGCAGGTGACCCGCCCGGTATCCGGGTTCACGATCGCCGGCAATCTGGTCGATATGTTCGCGAACACCATCGCTCTCGGTGATGATCTGACATGGTTCGGCTCTCGGGCGGTACCGAGCATCGCCATCGCCGGTATGACCGTCGCCTGCCAATAAAACCTATCCCGGGGGCATGATGAAATCCTACAACGTCTATGGCATCGGTAATGCCATTACCGACCTGCAACTGCGTACCGATGATGCGTTCCTGACCGCCATCGGTGCGGACAAGGGTATCATGACCCTGGTCGACGAAACGCGGCAATCCGACGTGCTGCAGGCCTTGGACGGACATACGGTTAACCGCTGTTCCGGCGGTTCGGCCTGCAACACCATCGTCGGCATCGCCGATTTCGGCGGTCGCGCCGCCTATGCCTGCAAGGTCGGCACGGACGACTTCGGTCACCATTATGTCGAGGAGCTTCGCCAGTTCGGCATCGCCGTCGAGGTACCGCCGGCCCCCGGGACATCGGGCACATGCGTCGTGCTGATCACGCCGGATGCCCAGCGCACCATGCTCACGAACCTCGGCATCTCATCCCAGCTGTCGGAGGCCGATGTCAGCGAGTCGGAGATCGCCAAGGCGGAATACATCTATGTCGAAGGCTATCTGTTCGCCGGCGACACCACGCGCGCGGCGGCACTCAAGGCCATCGACCTGGCCAGCAGGAACGGGGTCAAGGTGGCACTGACCGTATCCGATCCCTTCCTGATCCAACTGTGCCGCGATATCTTCTGGCAACTGATCGAGGGCCCGGTCGACCTGCTGTTCTGCAATCATGAAGAGGCCAGGGCCCTGACCGGTGTGGATGATCCCATCGAATGTGCACGTAGCATCCACCGCCATGCGGAAAACGTGGCGCTGACGTTGGGAAAAAACGGCTCCATCATCATGCATCAGAACGAAGCCATCCCGATCGAGGGGGTCAGCATCAAGGCGGTGGACACCACCGGTGCCGGCGACATGTATGCCGCCGGCGTGCTTTACGGCGTTACCAACGGACTGTCATGGCAGCAGGCCGGGCATCTGGGCAGCCATGCCGCCGCGCGCATCGTTGCGCAGCTTGGAGCCCGCCTGGGCCGGCGCTTTTCGCCCATAGAGATTCTGCAGCTGTTGTCCTAACCCGATGAGGGGAGGGGCCATCCCCTCCCCTGCATCCAGGCATGGCACGAGCCGATATTCTTGCCTATCCCTGGGTTCCATGATGGCCGCTGATGTCCAACGACGGCATCGCCAGGAACCGGTCCGCGCGCCATTGTGCCGGAATTGTCAACTGCCCGCTGGCCTGTTCCTGCCCCTGGTTTCCATGGCCCCCGCTGACATCCAACGACGGCGTCGCCAGGAAGCGGTCCACGCGCCATTGTGCCGGGATCATCAACTGCGCGTTGGCCTGTTCCTGTCCCTGGGTTGCATGATCCCCGCTGATATTCAACGACGGCGCCGCCAGGAACCGGTCCGCGCGCCACTGTGCGGGAGGTGTCGGCAACGAACCGGCGATATCCAGCACCGCCGCCCGCTGCTGATGCTCGATGCCCTGCTCCCCTGCGACAGCCACCTGAGCCGCCATCAATACCGACACGAATGCGCATACCGAGGTCAAAACATGGGTTTTCTTCATGGGTCACTCCTTTGACACAGAATCATCACCGATCCACCGGTGTGGCGGCAGCATAGCGGGAGCCTTACTGTTTTTGCTGGCGCAATATCTACCTCCTCCGGCGCAGCCATTTCTCTATCTAGCCAGCAGAATACGGCATGGCTGGCAACGGGGATCAGCAACCTATGGTCCAAAGAGTTCCTGATGCCGCCATCCTGATGCGACCAGGGGAGGAGATGCTCCTCCCCCTGCAGCTGACCATCAGCGACCGGGCCCCATGCCACCACCTCGTCCCATACCCATCCCCCCTTCGGGTGGCTGGTCGGGCAGGGTCTTGCCTTGCTCCTTGGCGCGCTGCTGCATCTTCTCATGATGCTCGCGGCGATAGGCCTCGCGCTCCTGCTTGGTTTTGCTGCGCATCATGCGCCGATGTTCTCTTCGTTCCTGTGGCGTCATCAGTTGCGAACCGGTGGTCCGTTGCTGTTCCGTTATCCGTTGCTGCACCCGTTCACGATCCTGTTCCTGATTCTGGACGCCCTGGTCCTGGGCGCCGGCCATCTGGGCCGATAGCAGAACCGACGCAACTGCAAGTGCGGCAATCAAGGCAAACCTTTGTTTCATTGCTCGCTCCTTTCTCGGTATGTTGTACAAACCGCGCCCCGATTCCGGGGTCTACATGGAGCTTAGCAAGACAAATCTGACGTCGAGCCCGTTTTGGCAAACAATCGATCGCCGCCGCTTCGCCCCGGAGGAGATCCGGGCACTGCTGGCCTGATAAGCACAGGGGAGAGGCCTACCCTCCCCCCTGTTACTGAACGTGGGATGTTGGAATCGTTTACCGGCAGCCCTGACGCTTCACTTTACCCTACAAAACGTCATGACCGGTAATCAAACCGCCCCACCAAGAGTCAGCACTTTCCCAGGGCCATACACCGGGTCTGTTTCGATTCTGCCTTATCCCCAACGCCAGCTGTGGGCAACATTGCCGACAACCGATCCTCACGCCACTGTGCTGGGGAAATTACCTGTGAGCTCACCACCCTTTCTGGGAACATTCCCTGCTCCCGTTCCTGGGCATTAGCCGCATGGGCCGCCGTCGTCATCGACATCAATGCAAGTACCGCAATCAAGGCATGCGTGCGTTTCATAGGTCACTCCTTTGACAAAATTACGCATCAACCCTCCCTCCGGTGTGGCGAGAGCATAGCACAGACAATCGCCCGCCTAGGACGGCCGCGAGGGGGAAAAATCACGAGTGCCGGCGCAGCCATTTCTCTGCCCCGACACTGACGTTAACGACCAGGGCGGCAGCAAGGGTCAGCAGCCAGGCCATCCAGCCGACGGGGGCGCTGCCGAAGGCCTGATTCATCCACGGAACATAGGTGAAGACCAGTTGCACCAGCGCCATCGCCGACACGCCAACCAGAAGCCAGCGATTCGTGAACACGCCAATCCGGAACATCGAATCGCGCAATGAACGACAGTTGAACAGGTAGAACATCTCTCCGAACACCAGGGCGTTGACGGCTACAGTGCGCGCCGCCGCTTCGCTGCCACCCCTGGCAAACTGCCATGCATACAGGCCAAAGGCAGCTGCGAACAGCAGCACGCCGACCAGCAGGATCCGTCCCACCAGTTCCCGCGTCAGGATCGGGCCCAGCGGATCCCGCGGCGGTCTTTGCATGATGCCGGCCTCCTTGGGCTCAAAAGCCAGCATCAGTCCTAGAAACACCGTGGTGGTCATGTTGATCCACAGGATCTGTACCGGCAGGATCGGCAGCGCCAGGCCGGCGAAGATCGCCACCAGGATCATCAGTGCCTCCCCCAGGTTGGTCGGCATGACCCAGGCAATGAACTTGATGAGATTGTCGTAGACGGCACGCCCCTCTTCGACCGCTGCCTCGATGGAGGCGAAATTATCGTCGGCCAGCACCATGTCGGAGGCTTCCTTGGCCACCTCGGTGCCGCCCATGCCCATGGACACGCCGATATCGGCCCGGTGCAGCGCTGGCGCATCGTTGACCCCATCCCCGGTCATCGCCACCACATGCCCCCTGGCCTGCAACGCCTCGACCAGACGCAGCTTCTGGTCCGGCGTCACCCGCGCAAAAACCGCCGTCCGTTCGGCCAGGCCGATCAGTTCCTGATCCGTCAGGGTCTCCAGGTCACGGCCACTGAGCACCTGCGGGCCATTGTCCCCGGACTCGAGAAGGCCAATCGTCCGGGCAATGGATGTGGCTGTGACGGCGTGATCGCCCGTAATCATCTTCACCAGAATACCGGCTTGACGGCAGGCTCGCACCGCGGCCACTGCTTCCGGCCGCGGCGGATCGATCATGCCCTGCAGGCCGAGCATGGTCAGTCCCGATGCGACATCCGCATGCGTTACCTGTTGCGCTGTTTTCTCGGCCGGCTTGACGGCGATGGCTAGGACGCGCATGCCTTCGCTCGCCATCGCCTCCATCCGGTCAAGCCACGCCGCGGCATCGAGTACTGCCCGGCTGCCGTCCTCGGCCAGCGCGTCTCGGCAACGGGCCAGGATGGCCTCCGCCGATCCCTTGATGTAGATCCGTTTCTCGTCGCTCTGCGCATGCACGTGCAGCGTCGCCATATATTGATATTCCGATTCGAAGGCGAGCATATCGATGCGCCGCCACTGGGTACGCATCTCTTCGGGATCGAGGCCGGCCTTGTGGGCGGCGGTGGTCAGCGCCGCCTCGGTCGGATCACCCTCCATGCGCCACTGCCCGTCGACCTGCCGCAGGCGGGAGTCGTTGCACAGCACGCCCGCAACCAGGCACTCGCGCAACACCGGATGCTGCCGCGCCTCGAAATCGCTGCCTTCGTGGGTAAAACGCCCGTTCGGTGCATATCCGACGCCGGAAACCCAGTACATGCGCCCGCCGGCATATACCTGTTGCACCGTCATCTGATTCTGGGTCAAGGTGCCGGTCTTATCCGAGCAGATGATGGTGGTGCTGCCCAGGGTTTCCACCGCCGGCAGATGCCTGATGATGGCATGCGCCTGGGCCATGCGCCCGACGCCGATGGCCAGGGTGATGGTCAATACCGCCGGCAACCCTTCCGGAATGGCGGACACCGCCAGGGCTACCGCCGCCATGAACATCTCGAACCATGATTCGCCATGGAGGATTCCGACAACAAAGGTCAGGGCGGCCAGGGCCAGGATCGCATACAGCAGGATGCCACTGAAATGGGCGAGCTTTCGTGTCAGTGGTGTCGCCAGCACCTCGGTGGAGGCGATCAGTTCACTGATGCGCCCGATCTCCGTGACGTCGCCGGTTGCCACCACCACGCCCCTGCCGGTGCCGAAAGTGACGAGTGTCGACGAATAGGCCATGTTCATGCGATCCGCCAGCAGGGTTTCGTGAGCCATGACGCTCGCCTGTTTCTCCACCGGCAGCGACTCCCCGGTCAGCGCCGACTCGTCTACCCTGAGCCCGCGCACCTCAAGCAGGCGCAGATCGGCCGGCACCTTGTCACCCGATTGCAGATACACGATGTCCCCCGGAACCAGTTCCCCCGCGGCGATGCGCTGCCGTACCCCGCCGCGCAGTACCGTGGCCACACTGGTCATCGAACGGCGCAGGGCCTCAATCGCATGCAGAGCCCGCGATTCCTGCAAGGAACCGACGATGGCATTGATCACCACCACCCCGAGAATCACGCTGGTATCAACCCATTTCTGCATGACGGCCGTAACCGCCCCGGCGATCAGCAGGATATACACCAGCGGTTGGTTGAACTGCTGCACGAAGATCAGCAGCGGCCCACGCTGTTTCCTGGGCATGAGACGATTGGGGCCGAATGCGCGCTGCCGATCGGCTATTTCCAGGCTATCCAGGCCAGCAGAGGCATCGCTGCCCAAAAGGTCGAGAACCTCCGAGACGGGCAGATGGTGCCAGTGTTCGTGTATCCGCGCGTGCATACCGCATTCCCCACGTATCCAGGTGCCGCGGCACCCGTCTAATACCTATGTTTAGCACATACATACCCCAATCCGGGACTTGCCATGACCGATACAACGCGGTGAAATATCATCACTGCCTCGCCAGGAAGGCGATCGAACAGTCATGGACCCGTTGATGATCCCAAACCATCGGCGAAAAACAGGAGGTTGAATTGACATCTTCAACATGGTTCAAGATCGGTTTGACCGGCGCGGGGATATTCGTGGCAGCCGCCCTCGCCCCTCTCCTTATGGCCATATTTGGCCACCCGAAATTCAGCGAGCGCCTGGGCGTTATCCTGAATGAGAAATCGTTAACGTTCATCCTCATCATCTTAAGCGCCATCTTCTTCCGTGCCGTCATGAAGAAGCGAGAGGAATCCTTCCTTGCCTATCTCGAAAAACAAAAACTGGACGAGGAGAAGCACTGACGGGTGCCCCGCTTATGCGGCCGGCATTTCCAATAACGAGGGACGGATATCCACCGGCGGCTATAAGGCCGAGCATCACAAACAAAGTGGCCGCGATCGATCTCAGCCCACGCATGCGCCAACGCCGAGCTTGCCATGACCCCAGCAACGCGGTGAAATTACCCTGGATCGAACAGCACGGACTCGCCGATGATGCAACATCCATCGGTGACGGACAGGAGCCTGGATTGAAATCTTCGACATTGTTCAAAATCGGATTCATCGGCATGGGCTTCGCCATCGTAGCCGCCATAACCCCTGTCATGCTAGCCGTGCTTGGTTACCCGAAAGTGAGTGAAGATATGGGAGACATCCTTGACGAGAAAACGCTTGGTCTGATCCTGATCATCTTCACCGGTGTCATCCTGCGCGGCATCATGAAGAAAAAAGAAGAATCCATGCTCGCCTATATCAAAAAGCAACAGGCCGAGAAGCAGTCCTGACGTCGCCTACCGGGCATTAACTAGCCGTCGTTTCAAACAGGGAAGGGTTGATATCCTCCGGCGGCTGCATGCCGAGCATCACGAACAGGGTTGCCGCGATATTTGACAGCCCGGGCACGCGCTGCGGATCCATGCTGCCTCCAAGCTGACGCAGGGCATAGGGCCGTTCCGCCGCCGAATCGAACAGGATGCATGGGACCGGGTTGAGTGAATGCTTGGTGCTGGGCTCTTCTCCCTGCTTTGTCTTAACCTGCATGACCTCAACATTGCCATGATCAGCCGTGATGATGGCGCTGCCGCCCGCCGCCTGCAGCGCCTCGATGATGCGCCCGACGGCAGCGTCGACGGCCTCAACCGCCCGGATAGCGGGTTCCATCCTGCCACAATGCCCGACCATGTCCGCATTGGCCAGATTGATCAGGCCAAAGCCGTAGCGGCCGTCGGCGATCAACTCCACCGCCTTGTCGGCGATCCTGTCGGCCTGCATGAGGGGATGATCGGCAAAGGACACCCCCTTGTCGGAGGGAATCAGGATGTAATCCTCCATGTCAGCATCCAACGGTTCGCGGTAACCGCCGTTGAAGAAGAAGGTGACGTGGGGAAACTTCTGCGTTTCGGTCAGGCGGAACTGCCGGATGCCCAGTTCCAGGATGCGCTTTCCGAACGGATTCTCAAGCTTAGTCGGCCCCATGAGCTGCAGTTCGGGCAGGTTGCGATCCTCGTCATACACCATCATGCCGGCATAGCACACCTGCGGCCGCCGCCCGCGGTCAAACCCATCGAAATCATCCAGGCAGAAGGCTTCGGTGATCTCGATGGCACGGTCTCCGCGGAAATTGACGTTGATCACGCCGTCACCATCCCGGATGGGACCCACCGCCTTGCCGTCGGCATCGACGATAACAAATCCGGGCATATCCTGATCCACCAGCCCCGGGGTGACGGCACGAAAGTGGTCGATGGCCTCCTGCATGCTGGTGAAGCGGTGCTCGCCACGCCCGTGCACATGCAACTCCCATCCTTCCTGCACCTTGTTCCAGTTGTGATCGCGATCCATGGTGATGGCCTCACGCCCTCCGCCCGAGGCAAACCGGTAATCGCGCCCCCCTAGTTCGCTGTTGATGCGGTCGAAAAGCTGCTGGAGTTGCGCCACATAAACCTGCGCCGTCTGGATACCGACGTCGCGCCCATCCAGCAGCGCATGCATGCGCAGGCGCGCGATCCCCTGCCGGTCGGCATATTCGATCAGCGCCATGATGTGATCGATGTGGGAATGCACATTGCCATCGGAAAGCAGACCGAGCAGGTGCAGGGTGCTGCCGTGGTGCAGACAGTTCTCGGTGACGGTGCGCAGAGCCTCGGAGTGAAAAAAGGAACCATCGGCGATGGCCTTGCTGATGCGTGTCGGGCCCTGGTCGAGGATCTTTCCGGCCCCCATGGTAAAATGCCCGACCTCGGACCCGCCCAGGTCATTGGTGGAGGCAAGCCCGACATAGGGGCCATGGGTCAGCAGGCGGGTGTGCGGATAATCCCGCCACAGACGGTCGAAATTCGGCGTATCCGCCTGGGCGACGGCATCCTCCGCCCCTCCCGTGCCCAGACCCCAGCCATCCATGACGATAAGCAACACGGGACGGTGATCGCGAAAATGTTCCGGCAAGCTGACCATGGCCATCATGAGTTCTCCATTCGGTGCGCATGGTAGCCGAAACCTTATCCGGCTTCATCCGCAAACATAAACCGAATCACTACTCAGTGTGGCGTGAATGTAAAGGCGTCGGCGTAAATCTCCTGCATGGCCGCCCCTGCCAGGAAAACCCTGCCCTGAAGCTTGCGCACGATTTCCGGATCCCCGCACAGATAGGCACGCCATCCGGCAAGATCGGGGATGGCCCGCAGTACGACATCATCGATTGAACCCACGGCCCCACCGGCGGGTGCATCGCCATGCAGCACGCAGGGTGTATAACGGATGTTGTCGTGATCAGCGGCCAGTTGCTGCAATACGTCGACCATATACAGGCCATCCAGGTGCAGGCTGCCATGAAACAGGTGAATGGCTCCCGTATGCCCCTGACTGATCGCATCGCGAAGGATGCCGTACAAAGGCGCAAGGCCGGTACCCGTGCCGACCAGCAACAGCGGCTGATCCCGATTCCCCGGTACATAGAAGCAATCACCGGCAGGGCCATAGAACGCGATAGGATCATCAACCTGCAGTTCCTGATGGACCCATGAACTCATCCGCCCATCTGGGACAAGCTTGATATGCAGCTCCAGTTCTCCCTCCTGAGGCAGGCTGGCAACGGAGTAACTGCGAATCACGTTCTGATGAATGAGATTGATGAACTGCCCCGCCTGGTACGGCAACGGATTCTTCGGGCGCAGACGCAGGCGCACCACGGAAGCATTCAACCGATCCAGGGCGGATACCGCTCCTTCATGCAGCCGACCCTCGGTATCGGCCTGGCGAATTTCCATATCATCATCAGGCTTGCACACGCAGGCCAGAAAATAGCCCTGGATCTTCAGCGTATCCTTCAGCCCCTTCTGGGCCTCTTCGGGGATATCACCATCGATGGCATGCATCATGCAGGTCTGGCAAACGCCGTTCTGACAAGAGGACGGGAGGAGCACGCCATACCGCATCAGGCAATCCAGTACCGATTCGCCCGCCTCACAGGCATAGGCCCGTTCTTCATAGACGATCGTCGGCATGGTGCGCCCCTCCTCTTTTCAGTTAGCGATCAAGAACGTCGTTACGGGTGGACTCCGCCACGTCGATCACCGTCTTGATCAGATCCTCCTTGACGCCGAGCTCGGCCAACGTCGAACGCAGATGACAAACGACATGATCGAAATGCGCGCCGTTCAGCCCCATATCGTGCACCAGGCGCTTGTGGCCCTCGCGCATGTCCTTGCCCGTGTAGTTGTTCGGACCACCGGTCACCATGGTTAGAAAGGCCTTTTGCTTGTTGGACTGCATCTGCATGTCTACACCGTCGAAAAAGCGCTTGATGTAGGCATCCGCCAGTACGCGGCGATAAAAGACATCCACCGCAGCATTCATGGCAGCCTCGCCACCCAGTTGTTCGTAGACTGTGCTCATCATTTCCCTCCTCGTGTGTCTGTTTGCATACAGCAAAGCTGTATTTCAAATGAAACATTAGGCAACCTGGACAAAGATGTCAATCGAATATATGTTATAAGCATGCAATTAACCCTGTATACGGATTATTCGCTGCGCGTGCTGGTCTATCTCGGCATGAGGCCCGAAAGCCAGGCGACCATCAGCGAGATTGCTGAGGCCTACGGCATTTCACGCAACCATTTGGTCAAGGTAGTTCACCACCTCGGACAGACCGGCTACGTGCACACCACGCGCGGCAAGTCGGGCGGTATCCGCCTGGGCAAGCCGGCGCATGACATCATCATCGGGCAGGTGGTCAGAACCACCGAACCTCACATGAACCTGCTTGAATGCTTCGACAATGAAATGAATACCTGCCCGATCACCTCCGCCTGTGCACTGAAGCGGGCGCTATATCAGGCCAGAAAGGCATTCATGGATGTACTGGATCAGTACACGCTGGCCGACATGCTCGGCAACCGGCATCAGCTAGAACGGATGCTGACGGGGAGAATCCCCGCTAGACCGGGACTATCTGCCGGATCCGATGCGTCCGAATGACGCCGGAATGAAACGGGAAGGCGATGCTTCGTGACGTTCGATCATCGATCTGACCTGACGGATGGCCCTGTCATCCAGCGCGGGCGGCTCTTCACCGGCAGCATATCGGCCATGCTCCAGCCGCTCCAGCCATGGTCCGAACTGGCTGTCTTTAAGCTGTGGATACATATCCAGAAAACCGAGAGGAGAAAGCCTCGGTGGCAGCCCGAGCATGACCTTCAGCCTGGTAAATTGCTCAAAGGCGTCCCGAGCGGATAACACCTGACGGAGGGAAGCACTCCTGGTCTTTCTGTTTCTGAACCATGCCGCGAGTCCACGGCCCGGTAACAACCACAAAGCCAGGGTCATCAGCCACAGGGTCAAGGCAGCCACGGCGATCCATTTCCACCAGCGCGAGGCATTCAGGACCAACTGTTCGCCGTGACCGGCCATGGCCGAGTTGGCCTGGAACACCACGTCCCCCTGATGCTGTCGGGGCGGGGCCACGGCCAGATCGACGGCTGGCGAGGCCGCCCGCTCAATGCGCCCGTTCTCGGGATCGAAATATGACAACGAGATCGGAGGCAGCTTCAATGCGCCCTGCTTCTGCGGAAGTATGACCTGCCGCCATATCGCATCGGTAATCACGCCGCTACGCCGCTTGATCTGGGAAATATCGGGTGTTTCGGGATAGACCTTGAACGACTTGCCCAGCGTCATCATCTGCTTCAAGTCCGGAAGGTATTCACTGGAGATGCCTGTGCCCTGTATCTTGACGGTCCAGGTCAACGGCTCGCCGGCGATGGCCTGCGTCTCGGTGATGCCGGAGTGCACCTTCAGAACTCCCACCGGCAGACTCATGGCCGCCGCGGGCAATGGCCGAACCTGGATGCTCTGGGCCTCGCCCACGGCCGATTTAAACAGAAATTTTTGTTTCTCGTCGTCGATGCTGGCTTGGCCGGCAGCCATGCGAAAATTCTTTACCGACTGCACCAATGTCGCCTTGATGACCGGACCCGGAATCGAGAGCTTCCCCGATTGCTCCGGAAAAAGCGCATACACGTAGTTTGCCGTCTGCAACCGGCGACCACCGATGATTCGCTCGCCGGGTACGTTTTTTTTCACTACATCCACCGTAAAACCGCTGAAATCGGGCGGGAAAAGGCGAGGTGACACGAGCTGATTCGTGCTGAAGACGGTGAAACGATAGACAATCTGTTGGCGCTGCCAGGCAGTGGTTCGGTCCACGTGTGTTTTGATCCACAGGTGTGTGTCGTCGATATTGCCGGAACGGTTCAGCACGGTGATCTGAAACGGCTGGCTAAGCAGGGTCTGACCGTTCAACGACACCTGCAAGGCAGGGATCGTCAGCACACCGGCATGCTTCGGCCCCAACTGGAAACGTTTTTCACGCCATTCACCGGGCTTGCGGCCGGTGCCCTTGGGAATGACATAGAAATCCTTATCCAGCGGGCTGGTATCGAGCTGAAAATGAGCGTCGCTCCCGGTCAGACGTACGGACAACATGACCAAGTTATCCTTGCCGATCCGGTTATGGTTCACCGTGGCCACAAGTTCCGCACCCGCGGCATATGCTGGAAACAGCAGCAGGGCCATCCCGACAAAAAGCCATCGTTTCACCACGCATCACCCCCTGGAGGCGTCGCAGACTGCGACGATTTTCCACCCAATCGATGGCGGAGAAACAAGCTCACCCCATCTTCCACCATGCGCAATTCCTTTACCGCCTGCCGTGAGCTCATCCTCTTCCCATGTTCCGGCCGCACACCCCCATGGCCACCACCCGCCTTCGGCATGGATGCACGGGTTCGATGCCCCGCGGTGCGGTGAGTCTGGGGGGATGTCGGGTGCTGAAGCATCTGCCTTTCTGCCATGGAAGTGATGTGAGCATTGCCGGTTTTTTTTCCTCCTTTCGAGCCCTGGGACGCATCTGACTTCCGGGACAGGTTCGGTAGTTGGAACGGCAAGTGGTGCATGGCCTGCTGCTTCCGGTGCTGCGCGCCGCCGCTGGCCTGTTTTCCGCCCTGACCCGGCTTCTTCTGCTTGGCTGCGGTCAATCCGGCAAGTTGCTGCCGTTCTTGCCGCTGTCTTTCATTCAACAGTCGGTTGACGATTTCCAGATTGTGACGGGCCTTGGCATGTCCGGGCTGGTAGCGCACCGCCGCCAGCCAGGCCTGACGTGCCTGCACCAGCTTCCCCTGGGCATACAGGGCATTGCCCAGATTATACCAGACACTGGCCATGAATCCCGGCCGACTCACCAGGGGCATCGCCAGATTGTCCGAAAAACCGGTCTTGTGCGGGGCCAGCGCCAGGCTTTGACGAAAAGCGTGCTCGGCCTGCCGCAACCGCCCAAGATGCAATAGGGCCGTTCCCCTGCCATACCAGCCCGTAGCACTTCCATCCCAATAGTGCAGTGCCTGGTGGTCATGCCCTCGCCGTGACAGCTGATAGGCGACCTGGTTGTTGCTAACAAACCATCCAGCATCGGCTACGCCGGGCCATGCCAGCAACAGCACCAGCACTTGCATGGCGAACAGCCTTCTGCTGAAGCAAGCGAAGACCGGCACGGCCCTTATGCCTCCACCAAATGCTTGCCGCCACGGCAACCGCATCCTTTTACATCGCATCGGGCATGATAGCCCCGGGAGGATTGTGTGGAGGGAGACTTCACGCCAGCCATTGTCTGAACCTCCTCCTCCACCACCATCCGAGCATCAGCATGGCGGGAAACAGCGCCCACCCGTATTCCTCGCGCCATCGGGTGCGCGCGTGCGATGCGGTGCGCGTTCGTTTGACCATGCGCGCGATTCCATGATCATAAAGCGCCTGCCAGTCAGCGTCATCCCAGCGGATGCGCGCGTACACCCCGCCTGCTGCCTGTGCCAGGAGCTTCAGATGATCCTCATGCAGACGGCTCAGTACGGCCCGCCCATGGCTATCGTGGACATACCTCCCGCCGCCAGCCGGAATCAAGCCTCCTGCGGTCGTACCCACCCCCAGAATGAACAGGGGGATGCCATCGCGACCGAGCCGGGCTGCGGCCGCCAATGCCACCGCATGATCATGGTCTCCGCCATCGCTCATCAGCACCACAGCCCTGCCGCGACCGCGCGCCGACAGCAGGGCTTCGCGCGCCTTCAGCAAGCCGGCAGCCAGGTTGCTGCCCTGATCCGTGGCCATATCCGGATTCAACTGGTCGGCAAATCTCGCCACCGCACTGTAGTCCGTCGTCAGCGGCACGATCGTGAAGGCCTTGCCGGCGAACGCAATCAGCGCCACTCGGTCGCCATGCAACCTCGCGAGCAGGTCATGCAACTCTTCCTGAGCTCGCGTCAGGCGATCCGGAAGGATGTCCTTGGTATCCATCGAGCGCGAAATATCCATCACCACTGCGATGTCGGCGCCCTGGCGGAACACCGTCTGTTTTTCATGCAACCACCGTGGCCCGGCCAGGGCGATCACCAGTAGGCCGACAGCGATCCAGGGGGAGAAGCCTGTCTCCACCATCTGCGGGCGGTTGGATATTTTCTCGATGCTGCCGCGTATCACAAGCGGCCAGAAACGCGCCTCGGTATACAGGGCGAGGCGACGGAGAATGCCGGAGGATGTTCCAAAGCGATACCGCCACCAGATAGCTGCTGCAGTGATAATTGGCAACAGGCCGAGCCAGCCGGGCGAACGCCAGTTGAATTGCTCAACCGCCAGCGACACCCATTGCATGAATGCATCCATTACGGCAGGGCCGCCATGCTGCGGCCGCGGATGAAGGCCACAGCCAGGACGATCAGGCCCGTAATGATAAACCCCGGATACAGTTCGACGGACTCGAAATAGGATGTATGCTTGTCAGGGACCTTCTCCAGGCGATTGATCTCCGCGGCTACGTGGCTAAGGGCGGTGGAATCCGTGGCCCGGAAATAACGGCCGCCGGTGATGCTGGCGATCCGCTTCAACTCCGGTTCATCCAGATCTGTAGATGCATCGTTGGCATTGGTGCTCGAACCGACGCCAATGGGATAGATTCGGATGCCGAATGCTTGCGCGAGTTGTGCCGCGTGTTCAGGGGTCATCGTACCGGCGTTGTTGCGCCCGTCGGTCAACAGGATGATGACCTGTCCGCCACCTGCTTTCCGCACATCCGCAGCATGCTTCAGATGCTTGACTGCCAAAGCGATGCCGTCGCCGATCGCCGTGCGATCCCCCACCAGCCCAATCTTGGTTTTCTCCAGCAGTTTCCTGACCAGGGTATGATCGTACGTCAGCGGCGTCTGTACATAGGCCTGCTCGCCAAAGACCACCAGACCGAAGCGATCTGTAGCCCTTTCCTCGATAAATGGAACCATCACCTGTTTGACGGCCTGCAGGCGGCTGATATCACCGCCGGGGCCGGAATAATCGTGAATGACCATGCTGCCGGAGAGATCCACCACCAGCATGATGTCCCGACCAAATCGACTGACGGAAACCTCACCGTTGACCCATTGGGGTTCAGCCAGTGCGACGCACCACAGTACCCACGCCACGCCTACGAGCATCATCAGCAGTCTCGGACTGGCCATGCTGCTCGTAGCGAAGGATTCTTTCAGCCATATCGTACCCGGATATACCAGGCTGCGCGGCTCAGAAATGCGACGGGAGCCGATCCATAACAACCCCGGAAGCAACAACAGTGCCAGCAACCCCCATGGGTGCTGCAGATGCAGGCGTCCCAGCTCTTCCATTATGGCTGCATCCGCATGCCATCATAGCCGGGAAGCTGTTCAAGCCACCTGCGCGCCACCGCCAGCCATCGCTGTCGGCGGCTTATTCCATCATCCAGTGTCGCAGACGGCCTGTAGCGCATCTCCAGTTCGGCCCAGAACGCGTTCCATTCCATCTCATCCACGTCGATATCGTCCCTGGGTGCGAACGGACGCCAACTGCCAGCCGATGCGTGGGTATCCAGCAATGCCGCACGCAATATCTCGTTTAGTCGGTAAGCCGTTTCACGTTCACTGGCAGATTCGCGGCGCTCGAGTTCATCCAGCGCTGCCAATGCCATTGTTCTGAGATCGGGCTGCCGCTTTCGGCGTTTGCGCAGCGGGCCCATCCGCCGCAGCAACCTGGAAGCACCCCATATCGCCAGCATGAATATGGCCATGCCAACCAGCCACCAGCCCGGGGGCAACGGCCACCAGCCCGGCGCCATCGGCGCATCGGGTGGAGCAATGGCCGGTAATACAAAAAGTGGCATCAATGGACAAACAGGCCGGCCATGTGTCCCAGACTAGCGGAGGGGTCTTCGATGGTGGATACAGCCCAATAGGGTACCCGCGCCAGCGAAAGCCTGCTGAACAGTTGCCGCCGATGTGACTCCCAACATGCAGCGAATTTCTCCCGCGCTCTCCGATGTCCGGTATTGATCAGGAAGGGGGAACTCCCATCCGGGGCCGACATGCGCGCCAGGCCCATATCCGGCATCGTACACTCGCGGGGATCATAGACCTGTATGGCGGAAACGCGGTGGCGCATGGCCGCATAGCGCAGACCCTGCCAGTTTTCATCGTCCCAGCCGATAAAATCGGAAATGATCACCACCGTCCGCCCGCCGGGCATAGAGGCCAAGCGACGCTCCCATATGAGGGAATGCCCCGCCTCCCTGTTACCACCGGCCAGAAAATCCAGCATCCGCCACATGGCGTCACGCGGGGAACAGGGAGGGATCTCGACGCCTCCCAGATCACCCGGAAGCAGCACACTGACCTGCTCCCGACGACGCTGCACCGTGAATGCAAGCAGTGCCGCCATACGAGCCGCTTGTGCCAGTTTGGTGGTGCCGGACGAACCGAACAGCATCGAACCCGACGTCTGTACGAGCAGCGCCATCACCCGTTGCCTTTCCTCCCGGTAGACCTTCACATGAGGTTTGCCCGTGCGGGCGGTCACCCGCCAGTCCATGGCCCGGATATCATCCCCCGGGGAATAGGCACGAACCTTCTCAAGATCCAGGCCACGTCCGAGGAAATGGGAATGCGACTGATTGGGGAGCCTCTCGCCCGTACGGCCATGCTGTTGGTTACGGATGTGCGCCGCCTGAATCTCCAGCCTGGCCAGTTCCATCTGGTCTGGCAGGAAATCTCTATGGGTTTGCAGGCGATGGTCCATCATATCAGGGGACGGGTACCAACTCCACCAGACGCTGAATCATTTTCCTGCGGTCCCATCGGGAAGCGATGCCGTTGAAACTGAGCACGATCCTGTGCTGCAGCACATCGACAGCAATGCTCTGGATGTCATGCGGACTGACATAGTCACGGCCGTGGATGGCCGCATGGGCACGCGCACAAAGAGCGAGGGCGATGGAGGCCCTCGGGGAAGCCCCCAGTTCGACGGTGCCTGCAAGTTCGTCATCGAGCTGTCCGGGATCGCGGGTCGCCGCTACCAGATCCACGATATATCCTTTCAACTCGGGAGCCATGAATATCTTCCGAATCCCCTTGCGCAGGGCAAACACGTCTTCCGGGTGAATCACCGGCTCGAGTGGAGCCTCCTCGACGTTCTGCTCATGCATGTCGAGGATATGAAGTTCATCTTCGCGATTGGGATAATCCAGACGCACCATCATCAGAAAACGGTCCAACTGCGCCTCGGGCAAGGGAAAGGTTCCTTCCTGCTCCACGGGGTTCTGGGTGGCGATCACCCAGAAAAGATCCGGCAGTGCATAGGTGGTGTTGCCCACAGTGACCTGGCGCTCCTGCATGGCTTCGAGCAATGCCGATTGCACCTTGGCCGGAGCTCTGTTGATCTCGTCGGCCAGCAGAATGGAATGAAAGATCGGACCGCGCACGAATTCAAAACTGGTATTCTGCGGCCGGAACACTTCCGTGCCGATCAAGTCTCCCGGCAACAGATCCGGGGTGAACTGGATACGGTGGAAATCCACATCGATGCAGTCGGCGATCGCCCTGACCGCCGTGGTCTTGGCCAAGCCGGGAGCGCCCTCGAGTAGCAAGTGACCTCCGACCAACAGGCCGATCAGCATGCGGTCGATAACATCAAGCTGCCCCACCACGCGGCGGCTGATGTTGGTTCGCAATGCGGATAAAACGGCTAGATCGAGTTCCTCTTGGGAGGCGCTTGCTTCCTGCACAGGTTGCATCCACTCATATTAAGAATGGGCGATGTTTTTGCAAACAGAATCCAGGGGGACACTTTCCCCCTGTCAGGCTGCTGCCGTGGCGGTCGATACTGCTTGCTTGGACACAGCGGAACGGATGGGTATGATTTTCGCATCAGGGGAAGACATGAAACAGAAAAAACCCGTCACCAGGGAAATCTGGAAGATTATGATACGGCGTTACCAGATCGCGGCCGTCGTGGGATTTGTGCTGTGCATTTTCTTCTTCTGGAAACTGGACCATGTGCTTCCCGGCAAGGCCCCTCCCCTGTGGGTATGGTGGGGAACGGGCCTCAGCGGCCTGATATTTTTCAGTGGTTTGTTCGGCCTGGCAATTTCCTACTTCTTCCAGCTTATGACCACGGAAAAATGACCGCCTATCCATGCCGGCTGCTGGTCTCATTCGGCTTTCACGGCTATGATGCGCGGCCCGATGCCTAAGAGGAGTTTCTTCCATCCATGAACCGGATTCTGCAAATTCCGCCAAGGTGGGTAGGGCTGGCCGCCCTGTGTCTGCTTTCTCTCGTCTATCTCGCCCTGTTTCACTACAACCGTTTCGGTATCGATGAAGGAGCGGCGCATGGCCTGTTGCTGGACTGGACCATTGGTTCCGAGAAAATCAGCGCCGTGGCCACATTTGGATTTCCCGACTTGCGGGCCCTTCTATTCGCGCCGCTAAATTTCAACTGGGTCGGGGACCTGACCGCCGCCAAGGTGCTGACCATGTATCTGACCTTCGCCACGGCATTGATGCTCTATCGCTGGGCGGAGAAGACTCTGGATGACGAAACCGCCCTGTTTGCAACGGGATTGTGGCTGGTGGCGCCTCTGACCATCGCACAGACCGACAGCATCGGTACCGGCAACTACCTCGCCTTCTGCGCCATTGCCAGCTATTGGCTGGATCAATACCTGCGTGCCTCGACCCGCACGATTTCCGGGTACTATTTCATCATCGTCATGGTGATGGCGCTGGCCGTGAGCATGCATCCGGCGGGTCTCGGCATGGCCCTGGCCATGGCCTGGTCATGGTGGCGCCACGGCGGCGGCAATGCCCGCAGGCGCTACGCCATGATCGGCGGTCTGGGCGTCTTTATCTCCTTCGTCCTCTTCAGCCGCATGGGTTGGCCGGAAGTTGAAACCTTCCAGCCGATGCGTGCCCTTGCTGGGATACTGATCGGGGATTTGTCCTATTTTAAATCGCTGCCAATCGGCTTCGCCCTGGTCTCCGCCGTGCTGCTGTTGCTCTCCGCCATCGCTGCCGTGAAACGCAGCCGTGATGTCTTCTCCATGATGCTGATAACCGGGCTTGTGGTCGGCCTGATAGCACCTGACCATGGCTGGGCCCAACTGGCGTTGCTGCTGATCCTGTACGAAGGCATCAAGGCGCTAATCACCCTGAACTCCCGCGTCAACGTCACGAGCGTCATGGCCCGGCGGGGCCTGGTGGCAGTGGCGGTGTTTGCGCTGTCGTTCCTTTTCATGATCGGTGACAAGGAACACTTTCTGCTTAAGGAGCATCACCGTTTGCAACCCACGGATCAGGTGATCTCCGATCTGGCCAGACTCACATCCGCCACCAGCAAACCCATCTATGTTGCCTCCCAGTGGCCAGCGCGCACCATGCTGGCTACCCGCCGCGATGCCTTTCCCATTCTCCGTCCCGTCAAGGATGATCCGGAGGCCTATCTGAAAAGGATGCAGGGCATCACCTATATGGTATTCGATCAGTATGACAATCGTAACAAGCTGCTGCGCCGGGTGGTGGCGGAACTGAGCGACCGCATTCAAACCATCGCCATCCTGAAGGGTGGCGTGATCTTGCAATTGCCACCGAGCAAAAAACAGCAGAAACGGTAATTCCGGCTTAGATTTTCTCACCCAACGATCCGTCCCGTTTCTCCGCTCTATAGCGTCATCAACGGCGGCGAAATTTTGGTTATAGAGCGTCAATTACCTTTTCTAAGAGAAGTCACGTACCAATTACCATCGGTCTTGACGAGGGTGGCCGTTATATGATGACCGTTATTTGCGAGAGCATGAATTTTTGCACGGGATCCATTGATCTCGCTTTTAACGATCTTGAATGTAGCGGGCGTCTTCAAAAGCATATGGTCTTCTTTCTCTGATTGATTTGCCGCCGCCTTGGCCGCGCCTTTTGAAAGATTTTCGGCTTTTAGGAACTCCCCTGAACCCATATCATTCATATAGTTAAGAGTAACTGTCTGAGGTGAGCCGCTCCCGCAGGCACTAAGCACCAAGGCTGTTGCTGAGATCAAGACCATTGATTTTATATTCACAATTTTTCTCCATTGTTATGAATCTCTTTCATACCTTGTAGACTGGGTTGCTGATTTCCCCGTCCTCCGTCCTATCAAGGATGATCCGGAGGCCTATCTGAAAAGGATGCAGGGCATCACCTATATGGTATTCGATCAGTATGACAATCGTAACAAGCTGCTGCGCCGGGTGGTGGCGGAACTGAGCGACCGCATTCAAACCATCGCCATCCTGAAGGGTGGTGTGATCATGCAATTGTCACCAGCCGACAAACGGCAAAAGCGGTAATCCAACCCTGCAAAGACAGACCGCCCCTCGGATGAGGGGCGGTCCGTGAAGCTCCGGATGTCCCGGCTTACGGCAGCCAGGGCCGGTGAATATGGTTCAGCCTCGGATCGGTCAGGCTCTTCAGAAACGCGATCAGGTCCGACTGCTCATGCTGCGTCAGATGCAGCGGCATAATCGCCGGATCCTGGTTCTTATCCTTCGGATTGCCGCCCATATTGTAATGCGCCACCACCTGTTTCAGGGTCGAAAACACCCCATCATGCATGTAGAACAGGAACGAGGCCGAGTTGTACAATGACGGCGTCTTGAACTTGCCCTTGTCCTTGGGATCGTGCGTCACCGCCTCCCGCCCATCGTCCACCTTCAGCGGGCCCACCTGCGGCACCCCGATGTTGTGGAAGCCGTTGTCCGTCAGCAGTGGCGGCGTGTGGCAGGCAACGCATGCCGCCTTGCCCTGGAACAGTTCGAAGCCCCGCTTCGCCGCTGCACTCAGGGCCTTCTTATCCCCGTTCACATAGCGCTGGAACGGCGAACGCGTTGCCACCAGCGTGCGCTCGAAGGATGCGATCGCCATGGCGATGCGCTCCGGCGTGGCCGGGCCGCCGAACACCTTCTCGAACTCCTTCCTGTACGCCGGTATCGCATTCAGGATCTTCGCCCCTTCCTCGGGGATGCCGGCCTCCTCGTTCGGGGCGCTGATCGGACCCAGATGACCCGGCAATTCACCCGTCTGCTCCTCCAACGAGGCCGCACGACCGTCCCAGAACAGCGACGTGTAATAGCCGGAATTCACCCATGAAGGAGCCCAGCGCCCTTCCTCTCCCTGATGGCCAAAGGCCCGTCTCGTGAGGCCGCTGCCGCCAGCCGCCGGAAGATGGCACCCGGCACAGCTCATCGAATCGTTCTTGGACAGGCGCGTATCAAAAGCCAGCTGATGGCCCAGTCGGATCTTCGCCATCGTCTGTGGATTGTTGGCCGGAATCGGTACCGCCGGCAACTTCCACATCGATAAATCATCGGCATGGCTAGCAGGAACATAGGCTAGCCCGAAGGCCAGTCCGAGCATCGCCAATACGGCACGCCTGCATGGGTTCTTTAACATGTTGGACACCCCCTCATACGCTACGTGCCAGGTCGCGGGGGGACGCTTGGACGCGTACCCCCCCATACCTTCCCGGCTGAGCAGGCAGAATAAGCCAGCAGCTTGTTTAAAGATAATTGATTGTTCTCATTTCAATAATATATTATATAAATAATAAAAGGTGGCGGCAGCGGAGGTGCACATGGA
>Ga0315535_1000644_pt1 | contig 24455 bp, 18 predicted proteins | sample SalMarSW160220MG_2_FD_203092 | JGI IMG/M metagenome (GOLD analysis project Ga0315535, IMG submission 203092) | Salt marsh sediment microbial communities from the Plum Island Ecosystem LTER, Massachusetts, United States - Salt Marsh Sediment SW1602-20 ... | reverse complement strand
GAAGCGGGTTGCACTCGAACTGGGCAGCAAGAATCCGCTCATTGTCATGGATGATGCGGACATCGATCTCGCTGTCGAGGGCATCCTTTTCGGGGCCTTCGGGACGGCGGGACAAAGGTGTACCGCAACAAGCCGGGTCATCATCCATGAACGTGTCTACGATGAAACCCTCCGGAAGCTGCTGCAGAGGACAAAGGCGCTTCGCGTAGGTCTCCCGCTGGACCCATCCATTGATGTCGGGCCCGTTTGCGGCGAGGACCAGGAGAGGAAGATCCTGAAATATATCGAGGTCGGCAGGAAAGAGGGCGCCACGCTGCTCTGCGGCGGACAGAAGATGACAGGCGGTTCTTCCGACGAAGGCTTCTTTATAGGGCCCACAATATTTGAGGCAACCCATGGGATGCGGATCACCAGGGAAGAGATTTTCGGCCCGGTGCTGTCGGTGATCAGGACCGACGGCTACGAGCAGGCAGTGAACATCGCCAACGACGTGGAGTACGGGCTCTCTTCCGCCATTTATACACAGGACATCAATACTGCCTACAGGGCCATCCGTGACCTTGAAACAGGCGTCACGTACGTCAATGCACCCACCATCGGCGCTGAAGTCCATCTCCCCTTCGGGGGCGTAAAGAATACCGGAAACGGCGCCAGGGAAGCCGGCACAGCAGCCATAGAGGAATTTACAGAAATCAAGGCCGTCTTCATCGACTACAGCGGAAGACTCCAGAAGGCGCAGATTCAGGAATAGGTCTCATATATTCACCATCCCCGATAGATACACTAACTCTTTAGATCATCCCGGGAGGTTATGAGGATGCCCAAAAAGAAGATCAATCTTCCGTATCACGTGGAGTACCTGTCCATACTTGACGAAAAAGGGAAACTGGATGAGAAGCTTGAGCCGGATATTTCCGAAGAACTCCTCCTCAAACTCAATCATGCCATGCTTCTGGGCCGGCGTTTCGACCAGCGTTTGTTGAACCTTCAACGTCAGGGCCGCATCGGCACTTTTGCCCCCATAACGGGCCAGGAGGCGGCCCAATTGGGACCAGTCGCCGCGCTGCAGCCTTCTGACTGGTTCGTTCCCTCCTTCCGGGAAACGGCGGCGGAACTCTGGCGGGGGAGAACAATGGAGAGCGTTATCCTGGCCTTCGCCGGATACAGTGAAGGTGCAAAGAGTGAAACAAAACTCAACAATCTTCCTGTTGCGGTTCCCGTCGCGACCCAGGTCCTCCATGCGGTGGGCTTAGCCTGGGCGATGAAGTACCGTGAGAAGAAAGACGTGGCCATGACCTTTCTCGGGGACGGAGGGACCTCTGAGGGGGATTTTCACGAAGGAATGAATCTTGCGGCGCTCTACCAGGTCCCCGTTGTCTTCGTATGCCAGAACAACCATTGGGCCATCTCCCTTCCTCGCTCGAAGCAGACCCACTCCAAGACGCTCGCCCAGAAGGCCCTTGCCTACGACATGCCGGGGATCCAGGTCGACGGCAACGATGTACTGGCCGTTTATTCGGCAGCTCATGAAGCAGTGGAGCGCGCACGTTCCGGGGGCGGCCCCACCTTCATTGAGTGCGTCACCTACAGAATGATGATGCACACGACGGCTGACGACCCGAAACGCTATCGTACGGAAGAGGAAGTTGAGACCTGGAAAAAGAGGGATCCCCTGCCGCGTTTCCAGACGTACCTCAAGGACAAGGGCCACTTGTCCGCTAAAAAGATAGAAGCGCTGGAGGAAGAGGTCAAAGCCGAAATACAATCGGCCGTGGATCATGCAGAAACCCAGATGAAGGAGGGTGGCGATCCGATGGATATGTTTGATCATGCCTACGCGGAGCTTCCTCCTTACCTGCTGGAGCAGCGGGAAGAACTCAAGAAGGAATTGGCCGCGATCAAGGAGGAAAACCATGGCTAAGATGACGATGGTCCAGGCCCTTAACCTGGCGTTGCGCCAGGAAATGGAAAAAGATGATTCCGTTATCGTTCTGGGCGAGGACGTGGGCGTGGACGGCGGTGTTTTCCGCGTAACCGACGGCCTCTTCGACAAGTTCGGCGAACAGAGATGCTTCGATACGCCGCTCGCGGAATCGGGTATCGTTGGGATGTCCATAGGCATGGCGGTTTATGGTCTCAGACCTGTGTGTGAGATCCAGTTCTCCGGATTCAGCTATCTGAATTTTCACCAGATTGAATGTCACGCAGCCCGCCTTCGATTGCGCTCCCAGGGTCAGCTCAACGTGCCCATGGTGCTTCGCACGCCGTATGGCGGAGGGGTGCGGGCACTGGAACACCACTCAGAGAGCCGGGAGGCGTTCTACGCCCACATACCGGGAATCAAGATGGTCATCCCATCGGGCCCCCGGAACGCCAGGGCGCTCCTGACGGCAGCCATCCGCGATCCGGATCCCGTCATTTTTTTCGAAGGAAAAGCCATCTACCGCGCATTCCGTGAAGAGGTTCCCGAAGAAGAGGAAACCATGGCTATCGGAACATCCCAGGTCGTGAGAGAGGGGAAAGACCTGACAATGATCTCCTACGGGGCCATGATGCGCCCCACCCTCGATGCGGCCCGGGAGCTCAAAGAAAAGGACGGCGTGGAGGCGGAGGTGATTGACCTACTGACAATCTCCCCCCTTGACGACCACCTCTTTGTGGAATCGGTGACCAAGACCGGGCGCGCCATGGTAATCCACGAAGCCCCCCGCAGTTTCGGTCCCGGAGCGGAGGTCGTGTCCAGGCTTATGGAAAAGGCCTTCTACTTTTTGGAAGCGCCCATATCCAGGATAACGGGATTTGACGTCACCATACCACTTTTCAGCCGCGAGAATGCATATCTACCCAATGTCCGCCGTATCGTCACTTCGGCCAGGAAAACACTGAGCACTTAATACGGAGGAAAGGCCATGGCCAGGGAGTTCAAAATGCCAGATTTGGGGGAAGGGATTCACGAGGCGGAGGTTCTCGCTGTTCTCGTCTCCATTGGGCAAGAAGTCAACGAGGGAGATCCCATCCTCGAGGTAGAGACGGATAAGGCTGCGGTTGAAATTCCGTCGCCTTACACGGGCACCATAGAAAAAATCCTGGTGAAACCAGGAGACACCGTTAAAGTAAATGATGTCCTCATGACCTTCAGCAACGGTGAGGAAGCCGTCACGCCTGAAAAGGCGGCACCGGCCGAGAAAAGTGAAGAGGCCGGGATCTCAGAAGAGGAGAAGCCGGCCGAGAAACGGGAAGAACATCCCCGCACTGAAGCCGCTGCCCGCCGGACAGAGGGACCCGTGCCTGCCTCTCCCGCGACAAGGCGTCTGGCACGCGAATTGGGTGTCGACCTTCGAGCGATAACCCCAACCGGCCCGGCAGGTTTGGTAACAGCCGATGACGTCCGGGCTTTTGCGAAAAAGTCCGAAAAGCCTGAAGAGAAGGTCGAACCGACAGCCGAAAAGGCCGCGCCGGAACAGCCCGTTTCCATTGCCGTTCCCCCCTTGCCCGACTTTACGAAGTGGGGACCGGTGGACCGCATCCCGGTGAGATCCATAAGGAAGGCCACGGCCAGGCAGATGACCATTGCGTGGGCCCAAATTCCCCATGTCCACAGCCAGAACATGGTGGACATGACGGAGCTTGAGGCCTTCCGCCAAAAGCATAAGTCTGAGATTGAAGCAAAAGGCGGCAAGTTGACCGTCACCGTCTTTGCGTTAAAGGCCGTTGCCACGGCCCTCAAAACCTATCTCAATTTTAATGCCACCCTGGACACGGAAGCGGGAGAGATCATAATAAAGAATTATTTTCACATTGGAGTGGCGGTAAACACGGAGGAAGGACTCATCGTCCCCGTAATTCGCGACGTTGACCGGAAGAGCATTACGGAATTGGCCATCGAGTTCAACGACCTTGTCCAGAGAACCCGGGACCGCAAGGCCACCCTCGAAGAGATGCAGGGAGGCACCTTCACCATCACCAACGTGGGTCCCATGGGCGGCGGATTCTTTGAGCCCATCATCAACTACCCCCAGGTTGCCATCCTCGGAATGGGATCTTCAAGAATGCAGCCGGTGGTCAGGGAAAGGGGGGATAAGGGCCTCGAAATCGTACCACGGCTCATGATGCCGATTGATCTCACCATTGACCACAGGGTGCTGGACGGGGCTGATGCGATGCGCTTCATGAAAGTCCTGATGGATGTCCTCGAAGATCCGGATGCACTTTTGATGAACATGATTTAGCGCCTGTGGGCGTGCTTGCGCACAGTAGTCTTCATTTGCCCGCAGGAAATGCTCATCCTGTCGGGAGAAATTCTGTGTTCATAAGAGCCAATTTCAAAATGGAGAAACACCGCTTATGGTAATGGGAGAACTGACAGAAGAAACCGAGGTCCTGGTCATTGGAAGCGGACCGGGAGGGTACGCCGCGGCATTCCGGGCCGCGGATCTGGGCCTGGATGTGGCCATGGTCGATATGGAGGAAAGACCGGGGGGAGAATGCCTGTTTCGGGGGTGCATCCCCTCTAAAACACTCCTCTATCTTTCCGAACTCATTCACGATGCCGAACGCTCCGAGTCCATGGGAATCACGTTTGAGCGACCCCGGATCGACCTGAAGATGCTTCGAGACTGGAAGCAGCAGGTTATCGATACAATGGCCGATGGGTTGATCACACTCTGCAACAAACGCGGAGTGCAGCGCATAAAGGGCCGTGCTGTTTTTGAAGGGTCCGATTCCGTGCGGCTCCGTGGGTCAGACGTCAGCCACATCAAATTCCGCCATGCCATCCTGGCCACAGGTTCGAGTCCGCTGCCCTTGCCCGATGTCCCCTTTCAGGGGGAGGGCCGTGTGATGGATTCAGCCGGCGCCCTGGAGTTGGAAGACATCCCGAAGTCACTTTTCGTATTCGGCGGAGGCTACGTGGCCCTGGAGCTTGGGAGTGTGTACGCGTCCCTGGGCAGCCGCGTCACTCTTGCGGTTCGAAGCGACAGGCTCATCCGCGGCGCCGATCAAGACCTGGCCGCCCCTCTCATTCGCCGGTTGGAAAAGCTGTTTGCTGCCATTCATTTTAATACCCAAATCGCAGCATTGAAGGAAAATGCCGCCGACGTCACCGTAAAATTTGACGGAAAAGACAAAAACTGGGAGGAGGCATTCGACCGGGTGCTGATCGCAATAGGCAGGATTCCGAATTCCCGTGGTATCGGCCTGGAGACCACCAAGGTGAAGGTAAACGAACGAGGATACGTTATCATTGATGAAACCCAGCGGACCTCCGACGAGCGGATTCTCGCCATCGGCGATGTTGCCGGTGGGCCGCTGCTGGCACACAAGGCATTCCGTGAAGGCAAGGTGGCGGCTGAAGTCATCGCCGGAGAGCCTTCCGCCTTTGATGCGCGCGCCATACCTGCCGTTATCTACACGGATCCCCAGGTAGCGTGGTGCGGTTTGACGGAGGAACAGGCACGCAACCAGAATCGTAATGTAATCGTGGAGAGATACCCCTGGAAATTTTCGAGCCGGGCCACAGCCATGGGCCTCCCCGAAGGACTTACGAAAATGATCATCGATCCGGAAACCGGGCGCATTCTGGGAATGGGCGTAGCCGGCCGCAATACCGAGGGGCTCATCTCTGAGGGGGCCCTTGCCATTGAAATGGGGGCCCTGGCGGAGGATGTGGCCCTAACGATTCATCCGCATCCCACACTCTCTGAAACCGTCGGTGAAGTCGCCGATGTCTTTCTCGGCGGCGCGACACACATCATGCCCAGGCAGAAAAAAACGGCCCTGCCGGCTGATATTTAATCTAGCTTTTAAGACACTATACTCTTTAATCTTTTGCCGGCGAGCCTCTTCCAGCAGTCCCCAAGATGCTCCTGCCCGAAAATACACACGTGCCGCCGAACAAAATCTCCTATTAACAAATTGTCCGCACTTTGGTATAATAAAAAATTTTGGGCACAAGCCGGATTTTCCGGCAGGGATAACGCGCAGCGAGCGGCTGTTCCGCGCTATTCTCCGGCCGGCGAAGGAAATGCAGAGGTAAGTCAAGAAATGAACCACATCAGCAGAATTGAAATACCGATCCCGTTCCCTATTAGATCGGTCAATGTCTATTTCATTGAAGACTCGATTCCGACCCTGATCGACGGGGGTTTCCATTCAAAGGAAGGCCTGACCCTGGTGGAAAATGCATTGCGCGAAAAAGGGGTGCGCCTTTCCGATATCAAGCGTGTTCTTCTGACTCACGGTCATCTGGATCATGTGGGGCTGGCCGGCAGGATCCAACAGTCCGGCGGCGCGGAAGTCTTTATCCATCCCCGAGACACTGATAAATGCATCTGGAATATTGAAACCTACGCTGAAAAGAAGAAGGCACCCTTTCTCCGCTTCTTCAGGGAAGGAGGCTTGCCGGAGAATATCGTGGAGTCTATCTCAGGCCAGATGGACGCCCGGTTTCAGTCCTTTTTTCCCGGAGATTTTGCCGTGAAAGACCTGGAGATCGGCAAAAAGATCGCCTTCGATACTTTCACCCTGGAAGTAATCCACTGTCCGGGGCACACCCGGGGATCCGTCTGCTTTTTTGACCGGGAAAACAAGAGGTTTTTCTCCGGCGATCATCTTCTTGAAAAAATCACTTCCAACCCGGTCGTTGAACTGGAAACCAGGGAAAACGGCAATGGATATAAGAGCCTGTCCCATTACCTGGAATCCCTGGAAGTGACTGCTCATCTGGACATTGCCCAGGTCTTGCCGGGACATGGGTCTCCCTTTCGCGGCCATCGGAAACGAATCGAGGAGATCAAGAAGCACCACCGCTCGCGAAGGGGTGAAGTCCTCCGCGTTCTGGACTCTCCTTCGATGACGCGTGACGGGATGAATCTTTTCGAAATAACTATGGCCGTTTTCCCGGAACTCAGGGCATGGGATATCTTCCTGGGAATGTCTGAAATTCTCGGACACCTTGAAATCCTCCAAGAGAAGGGACTCATCGACGTCCGGATGGTCTCCGGCCGACATTTATACCGGGCCGTGAACCACTGACTATCTTATTTGCCCCACTTCCGCTGTGATAAGCTTTTCTGCCGGTTTGTCCTTTTGTGGCTTTCCTCACACCTTTTGAGCCAATATCCACTTGTTCCCGAAAGGAGAAATTGCCATGCTGCACGTCTTTGAAGATGACCCCGCTGTTGCGCAATTGATCAGAAAGGAAGAATTGAGGATAGAAAACACCCTGGACCTCATAGCCGCCGAAAATCACGCGCCTCCTTCCATTCTGGAGGCCGCTGGATCCATATTGAACACGAAGACCATCGAAGGCTATCCAGGAAAAAGATTTCATGCAGGGTGCAAGTATGCGGATGAAATTGAGCGCCTGGCCATTTCCCGGGCACAAAGTCTGTTTGGAGCAGAATACGCAAATGTTCAGCCGCACAGCGGCACATCAGCGAACCTTGCCGTGTTCTTCTCCGTCCTTGAGCCCGGTAACAGAGTCCTCGCGATGAGCCTGCCTCACGGGGGTCATCTTTCTCACGGCCACCCGGCGTCCATAACCGGCAAATGCTTCGCATTCCGCCATTATGGCGTAGACAGTGAGACGGGACGTATCGATTATGACAATATCAGGCGCATTGCCGATGAATTCAGGCCCAAAATGATCGTAGTCGGGGCAAGCTCGTATCCCCGCTTGATTGATTACGAAAAGATGGCCGGAATAGCCGGGGATATTTCGGCATACCTGTTCGCAGACATGGCACATATCGGAGGCCTTGTGGCGGCGAAGGTGATCCCCAGTCCTGTGCCTCATTGCGACTTCGTAACCCTCACCTGTTACAAGACTATGATGGGAGGCAGAGGCGGGGTCATCCTGTGCAGAGACCGGTATGGGAGAAAGGTAGACAAGGCCGTGTTTCCCGGGTGCCAGGGAACAAGCGCGGTCAATTTCATTGCCGCAAAGGCGATCATTTTCAAACTGGCTCTGGAGCCTTGGTTTGTAGAGACCCAGATGAACACCCTTGCCAATGCCGCTTCCCTTGCCCAGGAACTCGACACGAAAGGCTATAGGATCGTAACGGGTGGAACGGAAAACCACCAGGTCATCGTCGATCTTGGTCCAAAAGGAATAAAGGGAGCTGAAGCGGAACAGGTATTGGAATCCGTGGGGATCATCACGAATAGAAATGTGATCCCGCGGGATGTCCGGAACCCGGGCACGGCCAGCGGAATACGGCTGGGGACCGCGGCTGTTTCCACGAGGGGGATGGGTGAAGCGGAAATTGCGCAGATAGCGGACCTCATAGATAGCGCCCTCACAAACCGCAGCAGGAAGGAAGTACTGGACCAGACGGCAAGAAGAGTATCCGAGCTCTGCAGAAGATTTCCCGTGTACGGATAAGTGCTCAGGCAGCAGAGTGAGTGTCCCCTCGCAGGGGAGCTCAGGGAGGAAGCCCGAAAATGTCTTGCCTCACTCAAATGAAAGGCATATGATTCCTTGATTGACTTCAAACAAACATGCCGCTGAAAGCTCATGATTCAAGACATGGGTAAAATTCGAAGGGAGCATTTCATGAAAAGAAAATGGTCGATCGGCATCCTGCTTGTGGTTCTCATCCTCGTCTGGTGGGGCCTTTCCGTTTATCCTGACTGGCTTTGGTTCGGCAAACTCCACTATTCATCCGTTTTCTGGACGATACTCCTGAGTAAAGTTGGAATCGGTGTGGTGATCTGGCTCCTCTTGATGCTCATCATTGCCCTGAACCTCTGGATCGCAGGCCGTACGAAGGCATTGGCACGTCCAAAGCCGGCTGCCTCACCGGAGGGAGACATCCTGGCGCAGTTCGGGCTGTCGGGTAAATCTGCCGGAATTCTCTTGTGGGCGCTTGTCGTGATCATCAGCTTTATTATCGCCCAGAAGGGTGCTGACCAGTGGGACATGGTTCTTCGGTTCTTCCACCAACAGCCCTTCGGAGTCAAAGATCCCATCTTCAGCAATGACGTAGGGTTTTATGTCTTCTCCCTGCCCTTCTATCTCTTTCTCCAGGGCGGGATGCTGGTCCTGTTTGTCTTTGCGGCCGCCGTCACCATCGCATGGTATCTAAAAAACGGCGCCATTCAGATAACGAATTTGGATCAATACGCGCAGGCACAGGGAAAGCAGATGCCCGCCCCGAAAATCGATATTGAACCCAGGGCCATAAAACACATCGCTGTCTTCGGCGGCATCATCGTGCTGCTCCTGGGCTGGGGCTACCGCCTGAAAATGTTCAACCTCCTCTATTCCACGAACAGCGCCGCATTCGGGGCCGGCTACACGGATATCCATGTCAGGATGCTGGCTTACGGGTTCCTGATCTTCGTGTCTCTCGCATTCGCACTAATCCTGTTCCTCAATGCGTATAAGGTCAGGAAAAGACAGATCTGGCAAAGCGGCGGGGTCTGGCTGGGACTGATCATACTCCTCGGCACCCTGCTCCCCATGGTGGTGCAAAAAGTGGTGGTTAAACCAAACGAACTGTCAAAGGAGGCCCCCTACATTGACCACAACATCAAGTACACCCGCCAGGCTTTCAATTTAAACAAGATCAAGGAGGTCCCTTTTCCAGTCGCCGATACTCTCACCAAGAAGGACGTTTCCGAAGACGAGGCCACGATCCAGAACATCAGAATATGGGACAAACGGCCCCTGCTCCAGACGTACAACCAGCTGCAGTCCATCCGGTTATATTATGATTTTAAAGACGTGGACGTGGATCGCTATACCATTAAGGACAATTACCGGCAGGTTATGCTCTCCGCCCGGGAGCTTTCGGTGAACCAGCTTCCGCCCCAGGCAAATACCTGGGTCAACAGGCATCTTATTTATACACACGGTTACGGCCTGGCAATGAATCCCGTCAACAAAGTGACCAGTGAAGGACTGCCTGATCTCATCATCAAGGACCTGCCTCCCGTCATCGACTTTAATCTGAAACTTGAGCACCCTGAGATTTATTACGGACAAGACACCGGCGACTATGTCCTGGTAAAGACCAAAACGAAGGAATTCGACTATCCTAAAGGCGACATGAATGTCTACACCCATTACCAGGGATCAGGCGGCGTCCCCATTAGCTCATTTCTCAGGCGGACCCTGTTCGCCCTCGAATTCTTCGATCCCCAGATCCTGTTTACAACCTATCTGGCGCCTGAGAGCAGGATCATGTATAACCGCCGGATTGACCAGCGGGTGCGCGCCATAGCACCCTTTCTGGTTTACGATGGAGATCCCTACCTGGTTATTTCAGAAGGGCGGCTCTTCTGGATTCAGGACGCGTATACCGTCTCCAATATGTATCCTTACTCCATCAGGCTGCCTACCCCCTTCAACAGGAGATTGAACTACATCAGAAACTCCGTAAAGATCACGATTGATGCCTACAATGGGGATGTCTCTTATTACATAGCGGACGAAAAAGACCCCATTATCAGGACATACGCCAGCATATTCCCTCACCTGTTCAAGCCGTTCAAGGACATGCCTGACGCCCTCAAAAAGCACGTCCGCTATCCCAGGGACCTGTTCAAAATCCAGGCCAATATTTACCGAACCTACCACATGAAAGACGTCCAGGTATTTTACAACCAGGAAGACCTCTGGCAAATGCCCGACGAAATTTACGGGAGTTCCCGCCAGAACATGGAGCCCTACTACATTATCATTCGACTCCCGAAAGAAAAAAGTGAAGAGTATGTTCTGATGCTTCCTTTCACACCCTCCAAGAAAGACAACATGATCGCCTGGCTTGCCGCGAGGTGTGACGTGCCGAACTACGGGAACCTGATCGTATACGAGCTCCCCAAAGACAAACTCGTTTTCGGCCCCATGCAGGTAGAAGCGAGGATTGATCAGCAGACGAGTATCTCAAGCGAGTTGACTCTCTGGAGCCAGCGGGGATCCAACGTGATCAGGGGAAATCTTCTGGTCATCCCCATACAGGATACTTTTATTTATGTGGAGCCGGTTTACCTCCAGGCAAAACAGTCGGAATCGGAAACAGGCATTCCTGCCGCCCCTCAAAGCAGAGGGTTGCGGAGATCCAGCACCGGGAACGCCACGGTTTCAGCCCAACCGGGATATGGGGAGGCCGCGGCCCTGCCTGAACTGAAAAGGGTCATTGTTTCCTTTGGGGATCGGGTGGACATGGAGAGAAAGCTGGAAAACGCCCTGTACAGCGTCCTGGGCGAGCAAGTGCCGCCTGCGATGCAAGTAGCGGGACCTTCCCAGATGCCAAAAGCCCCTATGATTTCAGATTCGGCAAGAGCGGCCCTGGAGCACTTTAACAAGGCCAGGGATATGCTGCGCCAGGGAGATTGGGCAGGGTATGGGAAAGAGCTGAAGGCCATGGAGGACATTCTGAACCGGATAGCTGCAAAAGCCCCGGAAGGGAAGAAGGAGTAAAGTCGTGACTGCAGAGTCGAGAAAAAGGGCTGCCATGAAATGGCTCTTTGTTGCTGCCGCATTGGCACTAGTCATTGGAACACAGCCGGCCTATGCAAAAGTGGATCTCACTCCCCTCGAACAGACAAACCTCGGGGTTCAGCCGCTGGATGTGGCTGCTTCGCCTGACGGGAAGCTTGTCTTCGTGCTGGCCCGCGGGGAAATACTCGTCTACTCCATTCCGGAAAAAAAGGTCACGAACCGCATCCGGCTCACTGAAAGCTTTGATCGGGTTACCTATTCCGCGAACGCCGATACGCTTATCCTGAGCAGCAGCACCTCCGGCGCCCTCAAAACTATCAAGGTGGAACCTGTTTTCCCGATCGATATTTCAAATCACCCTTTTGAGGGTCCTGCGGACGCACCGGTTACCCTTGTTGTTTTTGACGACTACCAGTGACCCTACTGCGCGCGGATGGAGCGCCTCATCCAGCAGGTGCTGGATCGGTACCCGGACAAAGTCAAACTGGTTGTAAAAAATTTCCCCCTTTCGAGCCACAGGTTCGCGCGGAAGGCCGCACAGGCCGCAATGGCGGCAATGGCACAAGGCAAGTTCTGGGAGTATCGCCGTGAATTGTTTCAGAATTATCAATCCCTCAGTGATGCCAAGATACTGGATATAGCAAAAGACCTTGGGCTCGATATGGCCCGGTTTACCAAAGACATGAACTCCCCATCCATAAGGGATTTTGTCGAAAGGGATGTCGTCAACGGCAGGCAGATAGGAGTGCGGGGAACCCCGAGCATCTTTATCAACGGCAAGCCCCTGAAATACCGCACGCCGTTCGACCTCTTCACCGCGATCGACGCGGAATTGAAGAAAGGCGGCTAATCCAGGCGCTTCTTGAAGCGCTTTACGGCACCGATGAAGACCACCACCCCCAGAACCGCCAGCCCCGCGAACTGAGGCCACAGCACTCCGAATCCCACCCCTTTGAGAAAAATCCCCCGAATGATAACCAAGAGATAGCGCAGAGGATTCAGAAAAGTGAGCCACTGGATGAGTTCCGGCATGTTGCCGATGGGGAACACGAAACCGCTCAACATAAAGAACGGCAGGATAAAAAAGAACGTGGACATCATGGCCTGCTGCTGGGTAAGGGACACCGTGGAAATAAAGAGGCCGATACCCAGGGTGCTGAGGAGGAAAAGGCAGGTGGCCCCGAACAAGAGCGGGCCGCTCCCATACATGGGAACACGGAACCAGAGGATTGCAACAACCGTGACGATGATCATTTGGGACTGGGCAACGACAATGTAGGGGATGGTTTTCCCCAGTATCAGCTCAAACGGTTTGAGCGGGGTGACAATCAGCTGTTCCATGGTACCGGTCTCTTTTTCCCGGATCACCGCCATGGACGTAAAAAGCAGCGTCAGCAGCATGATCAGGAAAGCAACCACGCCGGGGACATAGAAATTCCGGCTGTCCAGGTTCGGATTGTACCAGGTCCTGATCCGGGCATCGATCCTTCCATAGCTCATCTTCCGGGGATACAGTTCGTGCAGGAACCTGGTGTTGAATTCCTGTATCACGTCCATGGTGTAGGCAATTGTCACGGAGGCCATATTGCTCATGCTTCCGTCCACCAGGATCTGTACCGAGGCGGTCCTTCCGCTGCGGAGGGTCCGGCTGAAATCGGGCGGGATCTTGATGAGGAGATCCGCCTTTCTCCTGAGAAGCAAATCTTCGATTTCCTCGGGGTGCGCACTGTAACGAACAATCCGAAACGTCCTGTTGCCGGCGACCGCGTCGAGCAGCTGCCGGCTCTCCACGGTCTTGGACTGGTCGAGCACGGCCACTTTTACGTCCCTCACATCTGTGCTGACCACGTACCCGAAAACGATAAGCTGCACGAGGGGAGAAATGATAAGGAGAGGCCTGACCCTCTTGTCGCGAAAAAGCTGGATAAATTCCTTCCTTACCAGTTCGCGGATTCTCACCCAGTTCATCTAGAACCCCTCCCTTTTCAAGAGCAGGACATTCAGGCCGGAGAGAAGGAAGCACATGCCTGCCAGGATCACATAGCCGGGCCAGAGGTAATGCATACCGACGTTGCGGAGGTAGAGGCCGTTCAGAATATCGATGAAATAGGTGGCAGGTATGATATAGCTGATAAACTGCAAGGCAGCCGGCATATTGGAGACCGGAAACACAAAGTTGGAGAGGAGCAGTGACGGCAGATACGTGATCAGGATGGCCATCTGGTTTGCCACCAGTTGAGACTTGGTTACGGTTGAAATGAGAAGGCCGAGGCTGAGGGCAACGGAAAGGTAGATGCCGGACGCCAGCACAAAGAGCCAGAAACTCGATTTCACAACCACCCCGAAAAGGACCTGCCCCATGAACACCGCGATGAAGACGTCCATCATGGCGATGAAGAAATAGGGAATGGCCTTTCCCAGGAGGAATTCCTCCGGCCTGAGCGGCAGGGAACGAATGGTCTCCATGGTCCCGTTTTCATATTCCCTTGCGACCACAAGTGACGTCAGGAGTGCACCCACAATCATGATGATAATCGCTATGATCCCGGGCACGATAAACACCCTGCTCTCCAAGTCCTCGTTGAACCAGACGCGTACGGCGCCTTCCACGGGCGGCTCAATCTTCTCGAGCCCCTGCCTGTTCAGGAAATCCTTCAATTGGTGCTGGTTGTAATCTGCGATAAATGCGGTCACATACCCCCTTGATATCCCGGCATAGTTGGGATCGCTCCCGTCCAGAATAATCTGGAGGGGCGTTTCACGGTCCGCTCTCATGTCCTCGGTCCATCCGGGCGGGATCACCAGACCCATCTTTGCCCGGCCCCGGTCCAGATATTCGTGAATGGCGTTGCTGTCCGATAGATACCTGGTGACCTGGAAATACGGCGACGCATCAAATTTCCGGATGAAATCCCTGGTGAACGGCGTCCGGTCATAATCCACGACCACCGCCTGGATGTTATCCACATCCAGGCTGAGGGCGTACCCGAACATGAGGATCAGGAGAAGGGGTATGAAAAAGGCGAGGTACAGGCTCCTGAAATCCCTGATCAGATGGAAATACTCCTTGCGGGCAACCGCCAGTATCCTTACTCGATTCAAGACTCACCCCGCGTCATGAGGGAAATGAAAACATCGTTCAAATCCGCCTTCCGGTCCTGGGGGAACATCTCGCTCACAATCTTTTCCGGGGCGCCGGATATGACAATTTTTCCTTCATTGATCATCACGATCCGGTCGCAGTTCTCCGCTTCGTCCATATAATGGGTCGTCACGAAAACCGTCACCCCTTCGGATGCCAGTTTCCGTATGAATGCCCAGAAGCGCCTTCGAGTAATGGGGTCCACCCCCGAGGTGGGTTCATCCAGAAACAGGATATCCGGCCGATGCAGCATGGCGCAGCCAAGGGCAAGCCTCTGGCGCCAGCCCGGTGGAAGATCTCTTGTAAGCCGGTTCCTCACCTCTCCCAGTCTGGTCATCTCAAAGATCCACTGTGTCCGTTCCTTCCAGAGATTTGTAGGGACGCTGTATATCCCGAGATAGAACCTGACATTCTCGAAGGGGGTCATGTCTTCATACAGGGAGAATTTCTGGGACATATACCCGATGGCGTGTTTGATGTTCTCCGACTCCGTGAAGATATCAAACCCGGCAACATGGCCGGCGCCGGAAGAAGGGGTGAGGATGCCGCACAACATACGGATAGTCGTGGATTTGCCCGCCCCGTTGGGACCAAGGAGACCGAATATCTCCCCCCTTTTAACGGAAAAGGAAATTCCGTCCACAGCGACAAATTGCCCGAACCGCTTTACCAGGCCCTCCACCCGCACCGATTCGGTATTAGAACCGGTCATTGGCAAGCACCTCATCCGCCTGTTCGATCCGGTGTATCATCGCCTCTTCCAGGCTGGTGTAATGCGACCGTATTTCCTCCGGGCCGGCCTCTTCCAGGATCCTGGAACGATGCATCAGCAGAAGTCTGTCGCATTTTTCCCCCTCATCCAGGTACGCGGTGGATATCAGGATGGTCATGCCATCGTGCTTCATTTCCAGGAGCATGTCCAGGAATTCCCGGCGGGATACAGGATCGACCCCGTTGGTGGGTTCATCAAGGATGAGAAAGCGGGGTTCATGGACCAGGACACAGGCAAGGCCGAGTTTCTGCTTCATGCCTCCAGAGAGATCCGCCGCCCGCCTGTTCAGGAAGGGGAGCAGATTTGAGAATCCGAGATAATGCTCCCTCCTTTTCTCTCTTTCCTCTCCACGAATGCCGTAGATGTCCATGAAGAAATCCAGGTTCTCATCCACGGTCAGATCCTGATAGAGCCCGAACCGCTGGGGCATGTAACCGATCAGGCTTTTCACCCTCGATCTCTCCCTCACCACATCCAGCCCTTCAACCAGTATACTGCCGGACGAGGGATTGATCATGGTAGCAATCATCCTGAGAAGCGTGGTTTTCCCGGCGCCGTCGGACCCGACCAGGCCGAATATTGTTCCCCTCGGCACAGTGAAGGAAACCTCCGAGACCGCTTCCAGGCGCCCGAACCTCTTCGATACCTTTTCCGCCTGCATTGCAGGAAGGGAAGATCTGGAATCGGAAGGAGAAAAGTGCGGTTGTCTATTCGAACCAGGCATCGGCAGGCGTCCCCGATTTCAGCTCCAGGTCGGGATTCGGCAGGGTGATCTTGACCAGGTATACGAGCTTTACCCGTTCTTTATGGGTCTGGATGATTTTGGGAGTAAATTCCGCTTCGGGAGAAATATATGAGACATATCCTTCATACGTTTTTTCGGGGAAGGTATCTATCTTGACCTTGACCTTCTGTCCGGGTTTCACTCTGCCGATCTCCGTTTCCCCGACAAATACCTTGAGCTTCATTTGTGAGAGGTCGGCAATGGAGATCACCTCTCTTCCCGGGTTTACCACTTCCCCCGGTTCCACATCCCTGCTGGTGATAATCCCGTTGAACGGCGCCCGCAGCCCGGCATGTTCCAGTTGGATGTCGGCCAGGTTCAATGCTGCCCGGGCGCCGTCCAATTGCGCGGTAGCCGCCTTTACGTCCCGTTCCGCTATGTCGATCTTCCGGAGGTTGCTTTTCGCCTGCTCGAGCGCGGCCACTCCTTCGGCCAGGTTCGCTCGTGCCACCTGAATGGATTCTTTGCGAAAACCCTCCTTCAAAAGAGAGAGTTCCTCACCAGCTTTCTGGTAATTCTTGAGGGCTGTTTCGTATTTCAACTGCATTGCATCCCGCTCTTTCTCGGAAACAATTTTCTTCGCAAAGAGCGTATCAAATCGAATCTTATCCTTTTTCGCGTTTTCCATGGTGAACCTGGCTGCCTCAAACGTACGCTGGGCCTGGGCCACCTCCTGGCTCCTGTGGCCCGTTTCCAGTTCACGAAGTCTTGATTTCAGGGCGGAAACATTGGCTTCGGCGCGTGAAACCTCGGTAGGCAGGGTATTTCTATAGAGGGCCAGCAAGCCCTCCAGTTTTGCCGCGTTCTCACCGGCCCTTTTCACATTTGCCTCTGCCTCGGCCTGGCGGGCCTCGAACTCAGCCCGATCAACCTCCGCCAGGAGCTCTCCTTTTTCGGATTGTTGACCGTCATCCACGAGAACTCTTTTGACTAGCCCGTTTACCTGGAAAGCCAGGTTTGACTCGGTTGCCTCGAGAGTGCCGGAATAGTAGATCTGAGCTGTCTTTGTACGCCACTGGCCGTAAAAAACCAGGGCAGCCACACCCACAAACAGAATTAGAAAGATTGCGAGGATAATGGGCTTTTTCAATCGCTGCCTCCTGTTGTCCGCATCACATGATCAGAACCGCTCTTGTCCAACATCAATGTTATCGCTCAGGCAGAAAATGGGACATTCTAGTAATAATGAATGCTGCGGCCGCGAATGTCAATAATTGTCGCCCAATTTGGGACAGCAGAACTCCGTCAAATCTCAGCCCAGGGGAATACCTTCCCCCACCATCAAGTTCCATATAGGTTTGTTAAGTCTAAAGGGAGTTCCTGGTGACTGACGGTTGGCCGATCCCCATCACCTTTTCTTAGGTGCAAAAGGCAACACTGGCTGCCGATACTCTTGGTAAGCATGGCAACGTATGTTCCATTTGCATGATCGGCAAACAGCGACATGTTTCCTGGGCAGACTTTTGTATCTCGGGCAGGTGATAAATTTGGTGTCCATACGGGGATCGCTGGTGAGTGTTTTCAATTGCCTGTCCCTGGGGTCACGCCGGCAGGCTGCTTTGCAGCGCAATTTGTGAAGAACCCTTGTGAGCAACAATGACTATCCGTTCCATGGTGGGCATCCTGTTGTTACCTCGATTCGGCCCTCCCCTTTGCATACCCCCGCAATGCACCCAAAGCCAGAGTCGCGGGCTCAGGGGCGTTGAACACCGGTGTGTATGGACCGCAAAGAGAAGCAACCTCACCTACAAATTCCGGATGCCCTATCACCACCCCCAGCAGCGGTTTATCCGGAAATCGGCCCCGAAGGCTCTCCATGTCCCCAAACCAGTCTTTCAGCGTGAACCCCATGGTCTCGACATTTTTCACCACCGCATAGGGGATTACCATGATGGAAAGGACCATATCAACCCCGTCGTCCGCCAGAAGCAAGGGGAGCGCTCTACTGAACGTTCCTGAAGGTCCGACATCCAGCGGGTTCCGTACATTCATCCAGTCCGGTGCCATTTCCCGGACATGATCTGCCGTTGATTGGGAGAGGTTGGGGACGCTTAGCCCGGCCGAGACGGCGACGTCGGTCGCGAGGGCCCCGAGGCTTCCGCTCGTAGTAATAATGCCGAGGCGGTTGCCCTTGGGCAAAGGCTGGGTTGCAAACACCCGCGCGAGATCAATCAAGTGGGGAAGGCTTTGGGCTCGAATCGCCTGCGTCTGGGAGAAAACCGCGTCGTAGATACTGTCCTCGCCTGACATGCTCCCCGTATGGGAAGCGGTCGCCTGCTTGCCTGCGCCGGTCCTCCCGCTCTTCAATATCAATACGGGTTTTTGAGGGGTTACCTGCTTGAGTGTCTTTACCAGGCGCCGCCCATCGGCTGCACCTTCGAGGTAGAGCATGATTACCTTTGTGGTCGGATCACTGCCCAGATAGTCCAGCGAGTCGTTTTCATCCACATCAGCACGGTTGCCCAGCGTGATCGCCTTTGAAATGAAAAGCCCGCAATGGGGCAGATGATCCAGCAGAATGTTTCCGAAGACACCGCTCTGCGCAATAATCGAGACCGGTCCGGGTGTCATTGATTCTTCGAGCAATTCAACAGAGGCGAAACGATTGAGCGTATTCACAACTCCCACGCAATTCGGCCCTATGACCCGCATTCCGTATCCCCTGGCAATGGTCCCTATTTCCTCCTGGAGAGCCCTGCCCTTCTCGCCCGTCTCGGCAAAACCGGCACTTTCAACGATCACGCTCTTAATCCCGCGGCCCCCGATCTCTTTCAGCACCCCCGGAACAGTCTCAGCAGGCACGATGACAATGGCCAAATCAAACGGCGGCGGGATGTCCTTGAGGGCCTTGAAAACCTTCATGCCGTGAAGTTCCCCTCCGGCAGGATTGACAAGGTACAACCGATTCGCCCAACCCTGGGCCTGGAGAAAAAGAGGTATGCCGTAACCGAAACCGGGTGACCTTCTGGCCCCCACTAATGCTACTCCTTCCGGTTCAAAGAAACTTTGAAGGCTCTTGACTCCCACGAAATTCACTCCCTGAAATGTTTTGTTGCTTCACTCCAAAATTGTATTATGAGAATCATCGCGCGGAAAGACTAGTACGAATCAAGGCCAAAGGAAAGGGGAAAGTGATAAAGCCCGCAGGGCTTATCCGGAATCCAGATTCCTAATTCCGCGGACAGTAATTAATTATCGCTCTTTTTTGGTTTTCTCCCGGATTTTCGAGGTCCACTATCTTCGCTGCCAAGCAGGCACGGCAATCAGATGAATATGCTTAATGCGTTAAAGGCGTCCCTCACACTGCCCATTGTTCCGGAGCACGGATGAACATGGCATTGGCCGAAATCAGCGCCGTGATTCCGTGCGACGCAGCCGCGCGGAACCGGTAGTTGTGTAGTTTCTGTATAAACAGCAGACTGAAAAGGGTTGACAAGCATTATGGCGCTACGTTACAAGTCCACCTGAGTGGTGTTAAACGGAAAACCGTATAAATCCGGTTCACCTGGGCACTGCCGCGCATCTTGGCCACTATCTCCGTAACGCTGCAAAGCAGCGAGGATGCACGTACGGGGCTTCACAATGATCCCACTACCCCCTGCCGCCCTAAAGGTTCGCTTTGATGCTTTTCTGCTCGAAAAGGCCAACTCTCCGAGATCCCACCCTGTTTACCGCAAATGGTGGCGGTATGATTGGGATTTCTGCCGGAAACATCATTTCTCCGGCTCTGATAAATCAAGCCTTCCCCCATTTTTACAGAAGCTGAAGGAAAGGAACCAATTTAGCCCGCAGCAAAGGGAAGCATCCCATGCCGTTTCACTTTTCTATGATAGAGAATCAATTTCTTCCTATGATTGCAAGATTTCGCCCAATAATAAGCCGATTTTAAATGAAGATGTCAACCCTGGAGGAGAAGGGTTTGGGGTTTCAGGAACTCACGCCGGGGCGGAGGGACAACCCCGATTGACCGGACAACGGTAAGGATGTGAGAAGAGACAGATGAAAATCATGCTGATCCACGCAGTGACCGTGTTTATGGGATTCTTCGCCATAATGAACCCCATAGCCAATGTTCCTATTTTCCTCGGCCTCACCGCGGACGACAACAAACAGACGGCAAAAGTCGTCGCCTTTCGGTCGGTCGCGTTGGCCTTTCTGATCGTGACGGTATTTTGTGTTTTCGGAAAGATGATCTTTGAGGTATTCGGCATCACGCTTCCCGCTTTCCGGATTACCGGTGGTCTGCTGGTCTTGCTGATCGGATTCCACATGCTGCAAGGCAACCTCTCAAGTGTTCATCAGCTCGACGAGGAGGGCAACCAGAAGTCCCGGGAGGCAGCGCTCGGGGTCGCGGTCTCTCCGTTGGCGATACCGATTCTCGCAGGTCCAGGCACGATTGTGACGGCGATGAGCTTCTCCGCGCAGGGCGGCCTTCCGAGCATGCTGATCACTATTGCGGCATTTGCTGTTCTTTGTCTGATCACGTATGTGTTTTTTGTCTTTGGTGAGAAGTTCGTTACCTACATCGGGGCCGGTGCGTTGGGAACCATCACCCGTTTGATGGGATTAATCCTTGCGGTGATCGGGATGCAGATGGCGATTGAAGGGCTGCGTGGCGCCTTCACGCTTCTGGGCCACTCCGGGTAAAGCGGCATAGTCCTCATCTCTTCCGCCACCACACCTGCAATTCCTGCCATGGAAAAACCATACGACCATCTTACTTTTCGGTCAAGAAATCAATATACTGTCCCCCGAATTCGCCCGAATTCGGGGAGTGAGAGTTCAAAGAAATGTTGCCTTGGGCCAAAGCATGATGTAGAGGTAATGGAATTTGTGGCATGGGTCAGGATTTTTTTCGCGCTTAGGCTTTATAAGTCAAAAAGATCCGGTAATAGAGAAATCTCCAGGATCCTATGGGGCCCAGCCATTCGCGCTGAGACAAGGAGCCGCCGCCATAGCCGCCGCTAAAACAAAGGTCCGGGTCTTCAGTCTTCCCGTTCTTCAAGGGATTCTGCCCATCGATCGATCCAGGGTACTCGCCGATATCGTGGCCGGCATCAGCCTGGCTGCGCTGGCCATCCCTGAGGTTATGGGCTACACCAAGATCGCTGGGACTCCAGTGATCACCGGCCTCTACACCATCTTCATCCCTATGGCCCTTTTCGCCCTCTTTGGCTCGTCCCGGCACTTGGTAGTAGGAGCGGACTCGGCCACTGCGGCCATCCTGGCCGGCGGCCTGTCCGGCCTGGCCGCCTCGGGCTCACCCGAATACCTCGCGCTCTGCGGCTTGCTGGCCCTTATGGCAGCAGCCATTCTTCTCATAGCCCGGCTCTTTCGCCTCGGCTTTCTGGCGGACTTCCTGTCCCACACCGTGCTCATCGGTTTTTTGACCGGTGTCGGGGTCCAGATAGCCTGCGGTGAAATCGGGGGCATGCTGGGATTGCCGGAGGGCGGACAGGGTACCCTGGGAAAATTAGTGCACAATGCTCGCCACCTCCAACAGATGAACCTTTACACGCTGATGACAGCCGTGGCCGTCCTGTTCATCATCGTCAGCTCCCGAAAAATCTCCAAAAGGATTCCCGGTTCCCTCATTGCGGTCATGGGCGCAATCGGCGTAAGCTGGTTGATCGACCTGAAAGCCGACGGGGTCAGTATCCTCGGCCAGGTTCCCGGCGGCCTGCCGCCGGTAGGTCTGCCCCACGTGGACCTGAGCGTGGGGCTCCTCATGAAGCTTTTACCCATGACCTTCTCCATATTTGTGGTCATCCTGGCCCAAAGCGCTGCCACCTCGCGATCCTATGCCTCACGTTACAACGAAAGGTTCAGCGAAAACGTCGACCTCGTGGGCCTCAGCCTCGCCAACATAGGTGCAGGGCTCACCGGCACCTTTGTGGTCAACGGAAGTCCCACCAAGACGGAGATGGTAGACAGCGCCGGGGGACACAGCCAGTTGGCACAAATCACGACCAGCGTTATCGTCCTTCTGGTGCTCCTCTTCCTCGGCAAACCCTTGCGGTTCATGCCCGAGGCGGTGCTTTCCGCTGTGGTATTCTTGATCGGCGTGATGCTAATCGACGTGAAGGGTATGCAGCGAATCTATCGAGAGAGACCCGCAGAGTTCTGGGTGGCGCTCATCACAGCCGCGGTGGTGGTCTTGGTGGGCGTCATGCAGGGCATAGTCCTGGCGATGTTCCTGTCGCTGGTGAGCCACACCCGGCACGGTTACCGGCCGAAAAACGGGCTCATCGCACCGGCCCCTGAAGGCTGGCAGATCCAGCCGGTCGACACACAGGCCCGAATTCTCCCGGGACTGATGGTATACCGGTTCTCCCACGGTATGTATTACGCCAATGCCCGGTTATTGGCTGAGGAAGTCACCAGGCTGGCCCGGGACGCGCACCCCCCCCTTGTCTGGTTCTGTATCGACGCCGCGGCCGTGGATGACATCGACTACACCGCAGCAGCAACCTTGCGCTCCCTCCACACTCTCTTTAAAGATCAGGGCACGAGGCTGCTATTTTCCGAAGTCTCGGATCATGTTTACGCGCAGCTCGAATGCTCAGGGATAACGGACCTGCTGGGTGAGGACGCCTTCTACCCCACAGTGGCTTCGGTGGTTCGGCAGTACGAGGAAGCGCAAGGACTGACCGCCCAATAAGGGCTCGGCTGGGGTCACGGAATCAAGGTGGGGACTTAACCCCGATCCGGTTCGTCAGGCAATATTGATGTACGCCTCGCGGGTTTTTTCATCCGTGGTTGTCGGTTTGATATATTCCTGCCATTCGGCGGAATCCCATGACCCCGCGGCCTTGTGCCATTCCCAGAATGTCGTGGGTATTGGATGTGTTCCCACGACCATCTTCATACCGAAAGCCTTTTCGGCAACGTCACGCAGGTAACCGATGTGTGGGCACGGCGGGAATCCGCACACCGCGCCTGAGGAAAGGAAGACGGTTTCCACACCAATTTTCTTCAAGTCGGCGAAAACCTTATTTCCAACGGCTCCAGCCGGACACCCGGTACACGTGACATACGAAACCAGCTCAAGGTCTTTATCCTTGTAATCGCTGAAGGCACCCTCCCTGTTGTTCAATGCTCTGAAACATTTGATTCCGTGACATTGGGTTTGAACACAGTGGTGATCGCAAAGCAAAATCCCGATTTTCGTCTTCTCAGCCATGCCAGAACCTCCTCCATGATGCGGATTTGGGGACAGTCACAAGGATTGAAATGGATATACCGCCAAGCTCCTTTAGATACATGTCTTCCCGGGATACGATCGAATTAATCGAGCTGACCTCGGCACGCCTATTGCCTAACGCCTCTTACTTACCACGTCAAGTTATTTATTCTCCTATTCCGGTCCCCCACTATATGACGGACTGCGCAATGACCTGAAAGCGATGCTTGGCGCGTTGGCAAACGTCAAGGGCTGGCCCCAAGTCCACACGCCATTTTCACAGGCCCGGCTTTTTGCGTCCTGCGCAAAAGGATGTTAGCCAGCGCGTGTCATGCCGGCTTAATGTTGCGATTTAAATGGAAGACATTCGTCGGATCATACTGTGCCTTTGCTTTGGCGAGCTTAGCGTAATTATCTCTTCCGTAACTGGCCACGATGCGCCCCTCACCCTCGTCCCCGATGAGATTTAGGGCGACGGTCCCGCTCGACCAGCGTTTGAGGTCGGTATAAATATCAAGCGCCCATCGCTTCCCTTGTTCGTCGTCGGCCGGGTCCTTCCAAAGACCTAATGGATGGATAACCCACGGGTCGTGCCGCCATGGGACCGGGTAATCGGCCCGTCCTCGCCCTACGGCACCTCCTTGGGGAAAGAGAAGATGCGACGACGCGGAAGGTACAATCATGTCGTTGGCCTGAGCGCAGAATAGATTGATGGCTTCATTCGGCAAAGCGCTAAGGCTTTCGGCTGACCAGTAATTGCGGAAGCCGACACGGTCTTCGGACCCGTTCTGGAACTCGACATAGGACATCTCCGTGATCAGTTCGCCCTCGTGGCCGAGCGCGAACATTGGGGCTACCGCCTTGCGCGCCTCGGCTTCTGCGCCGATGTAAACCAGGAATACGGATAGCGTGAGTTTGCCGACCAAATACTCAGGAACGAACTCCTGGGCGGGTCCAGTCGTGAAAAAAGCACACCCGCCGACCTCGTCAGGGGCCGACTCTATGAAATCGCGGTAGCTGCGCAAGACATCGGGACCGGCCTCAGGCCGCCACAGCAGCATTGCCATCGTCACCGATGAAAGTTCGTGCAATCGGAATGTGAACGATGTAGCCACGCCGAAGTTCCCG
>Ga0315535_1000643_pt1 | contig 24460 bp, 19 predicted proteins | sample SalMarSW160220MG_2_FD_203092 | JGI IMG/M metagenome (GOLD analysis project Ga0315535, IMG submission 203092) | Salt marsh sediment microbial communities from the Plum Island Ecosystem LTER, Massachusetts, United States - Salt Marsh Sediment SW1602-20 ... | reverse complement strand
CCCCTTGGGAGCAAGGCAAACTCACCCTCTCTGAGGGTGGATACTTTATAAATATGCAAATATTATGCAAAATCATAAAATTAAGGTCGAAAAACTATAATGTTAAAAGTTATTAAATAGTTACTTTTGTTAAAGAACAAGGTCGGCTATTGCAATAGATCAAAAAATAGATAAAATTGTGGGATAAATTCTATAATATTGTGAAAAGATTTACATACCCTAAGCAAATCATATGGATAAGGTTAATAAGGATGAATTGCATGACGGTCTTCATGCCCAGATGATTTGGTGCCATAAGACTTTCAATCAGCAGCATGACCTTTGTTACAAAGTGAGTGTAGAGTATTTTTAAAAATGATATTTAATTTCCGTAAAGTCGCCGGGCTAACCTGCGAAGTGTGTTTGAAATTTTGTTCCCGGATGGCTGATTCTGTTTTAAAGCGCATAAGGAGAAGTAATATGGCTGCGGATGTTAAGCAAATTCGAAAATTTTCAACCGGGGAACCGAACGAAAGTGCTCATCCAGGGTAAAGAGAAAAACTTGGTGATGCAGGCATACTTGAGTCATCTTACCGATATGGGGTGTTTTGCCCTTCAGTGCATCAACCCAAACAGAAGTGTCTAACAAAACCGATTCTATGTTATTTACCATTTCCTTCCCCGATCTCCTTCAGCATTTGAGCACGCCTCATATCCGCTTCATTGCTTTCCTCGATGGCCTTTTCATCGATATTAATTGTTCTGAGAAGACCTGAAAGTTTTTTCAGTTTTGCTCTCCGAATTTGCTCCTTAACAGCTAATGCTACTGCAGCTGTCTTGGTTTTTTCATCGGAATATTTCACCAATTCCCTGACCAAGTCTTCATTCAGGGTGACGGTTGTTCTCATGATAACCTCCATCACATTTTTTATAATATATTTTGTGATAAAATTTACCCCAATTCAAGGGAAAAATCGAGAAAGACATGAGAACAAACTGATAACGATCTGTTTATCCAGATCTCGTAACATGATAGAAAAATAGGTCTTTTTTTTGGGACATTATCGGGCGTGGTGAAGCCTTCTCGAAGCATAGGTTTCAGGTGTCAGGCTGGCTCTCGCTTTTTCACTACTGACACCTGACACCTGAGGGCCAGTGTCCAATTTTCATGCAATCCCCCGAAAATTAAGGAGTCACGATTATTTTTCCAAGCTGAATGACGAGGTCTGTTATCCGGCTTGTTATCGTTTCATCAGATAATAAAAGTATCAAAAGATTCGGAAATTTTTATTTATGTTTTAAGTTTATGTTTTAGGTTTTTTCAAATTTCTCCATGCGTCGAGGCGCTGTTTAATTGTCTTTTCGTACCCCCGTTCTGTGGGCGCATAAAAAAGCCTGTCCTGTAGTTTTTCCGGCAAATAGTTCTGAGGCGCATACGCATCTTTATAATTATGGGCATATTTGTAATCTTTTCCATACCCGACTTTTTTCATCAGTTTTGTGGGCGCATTCCGAATATGAAGAGGCACGGGCAACGCGCCATAACTGTCAACAGCCTCTTTGATCTTTCCGTAAGTTTTGTATATGCTGTTGCTCTTGGGGGCCGTACCAAGATATATGGCGGCCTGGGCCAGTGCAAGTTCACCTTCCGGATGCCCAAGAAACTTAAACGCCTCCATAGCGTTCAATGCAACTCCGAGTGCATTAGGATCTGCATTTCCAATGTCTTCGCTTGCAAATCGGACCATTCTGCGCGCGATATAAAACGGATCTTCGCCGGCGGTGAGCATTCGTCCCAACCAGTAGACCGCCGCATCCGGATCACTTCCCCTTAAGCTCTTATGAAATGCGGATATAAGATTAAAGTGTTCTTCACCGGACTTGTCGTAAAAAAGGGCTTTTTTCTCTAAAGCATTTTCTAAAACCTGGAGCGTTATTTGCACCGGGTTTCCTGTTTTTGAAGCATCCATTCCGGATATGACCAGATATGCCACGGTTTCAAGGCCGTTCAAGGCTGCACGGGCATCTCCGTCCGCAATGCGAACAAGATGAGAGAGGGCATCTTTTTCCATAATCAGATTCATATTGCCCAAGCCCCTTTCCGTGTCTTTCATGGCATTTTTTATGATGATGGCAATATCATCCCATGAAAGGGCTTTTAAGGTTATCAAACGGCACCGGGACATGAGCGGAGATATAACCTCAAATGAGGGGTTTTCGGTGGTTGCGCCAATCAGAGTAATCAGCCCGCTTTCCACATGGTGAAGAAATGAATCCTGCTGGGCCTTGTTAAACCTGTGTATCTCATCAACAAAAAGAACGGTTCTTTTTCGAAAAAGCTCTTGCTGGTTTTTTGCGTCCTCTATAACCGCCCGGATATCCTTGACACCTGACAGTACCGCAGAAAAATGGACAAAATGACAACGGGTTTCACCGGCAAAAATTCTTGCAAGGGTTGTTTTTCCGCATCCCGGAGGACCCCAAAGAATCATGGAAAAAATCCGGTCTTGTTCAATGGCATGACGAATCGATGTTCCTTTTCCCACGGCATGGGTTTGTCCTACGAATTCATCCAGGATTTTCGGGCGCATTCTATCGGCAAGAGGCCGCGACCCTTGGGCTGATTGTTGTGCGTGATATTCAAACAAGTCCAATGGTCATCCTTTTAACCTGTCACTTATCATGGGTTCTTTTACTTCTGACCTCTATCATCTGTTTTTCTCCTGCCGTGTGCGTTTACGAAAGATTATTCGGATCGGTGTCTTGTCAAGCTTCGCTTTTTCCCTGATTTGGTTGATAAGGTAGCGCTTATAGGAAAAATGGACAGCATCAGGATAATTTACAAAACAGACAAAAGTGGGGGGTTTGGTGGATATCTGGGTGGCATAAAGAAATTTAATGCGTCTTCCTCTGTGAAGGGACGGCTCGGTTCGTTCAATGGCCTGTTCAAGTATCTTGTTCAGCGGTCCGGTCCCGATACGTGCCGAGTATTGGCTGAATACCTCCTCCACAAGACCGAATATTTTCAAAACCCGTTGTCCGGTTAACGCGGAAATGGTGATGATCGGAGAAAAACTTAAAAATTTTGCCTGCATTCTTAACTGTTCATAATATTTTAAAGTGGTTTTGCTGTCTTTTTCAACAATGTCCCATTTGTTCAAAAGAAAAATGCATCCACATCCCCTCTCAAATGCATATCCTGCGATAGTTATATCCTGTTCGGTAATCCCCTGGTAGGCATCAATGACAATCAGGGCCACATCACATCTGTCCAGGCTTCTTAACGCTTTAATGATGGAAAACTTTTCAAGCTTTTTTGAAACCTTTGCCTTGCGTCGGATACCGGCGGTATCGATGAGAAGATACGACGTGTCGTTAATTTTACAAACCGAGTCGATGGCATCTCGGGTGGTTCCCGGAGTATCGCTGACAAGTAAACGCTTTTGACCCAGAATCTTGTTAATCAGTGATGATTTGCCGACATTGGGTTTGCCGACTACAGCCAGCTTGATCATTTCTCTATCGTCATATGAAAGTGTTTCAGGCAAAACTGATGTCAGGTCATCGAGAAAATCCGAAATGCCGTAACGGTGTTCGGCTGAAATGGGGTATAATTTTTCGATACCCAGGCTGTAAAATTCGTAAAGCTTACCCTCCTGTTCAACCCCGTCAATTTTATTGACGGTATAAAAAACGGGCTTTGTTAATTCACGAAGAATTTTGACAATATCTTCGTCAAAAGGAGAAATTCCGTGTTTGCCGTCCAGCAGAAGAATAATAACATCTGCGTCTTCTATAGCCTGAATGATCTGGAAACGTATTTTGTGGGCGAAGTCATCCTTATCTTGATCCGGGAATCCGCCGGTATCAACCAGTGTAAATCCAATGCCGTCCCAGATGGCATCCCCATAATGGCGATCCCTTGTAACGCCGGGAAAATTGTCCACAAGGGCTTTTCTTGTTCCGGTGACACGGTTAAAAAAGGTCGATTTTCCCACATTGGGACGACCTATTATGGCGACAATCGGTTTCATGGCAATCGTACGTCTCGGAATTTCAATCTCCTAAATCCTGTATCAACTTTTTTTTAAAAGAAACATTCCGGTGATTCAATTTTCAAGCGGAGCATTACCGATTTGTTAAAATGGTTCTCACGCATTAACTTATTTATTTTTGAGCGAAAACCTTGCAATCAGGTTTCAGATTTCAGGTTTCAGCGCCTCTGTTCATCATTCCTGACACCTGAACACTGACACCTGAAACCAAAAAGTTTTGGAAAGCTATTAACAAACTGGTAATGCACCCTTTTCAAGCAGATCACTGTTTAAATCCCATTGAGGGTACAAACATATTGAAAAAATGTCAATCATCTCACGACAACATAAAATTATCCCATTGATTTTTTAAATTAGAATTTCATTCGGCTCGGACTAACGCGTGCTAACGCCCATCAAACAGTCAGCCGGTTCCCAAGAGAAACACGCCAGTGGCTACGCTGCACCAAAATCAAATGCGTTTACCCTGGACAAAGTAAGCAGTTAAGAAAATCGACCGTTTAAGGTTGAAACAGAAGAAAATTCACCTTGCCACAACTGTCCAATATAAGTAATAATATGATTATATAGCCAGCCTAACATATGGCCACAACATATTCTTTTGCCTTAATGGGGCAAGAACAGACCCCGCTTTAAATCAGGAGGTGTACCTATGGATTTTGCGTTGTCTAAAGAAATGGAGATGTTAAAAAAAGCGGTTCGTGAATTTGCGACCAAAAAGATTGCCCCGTTTGCCGATGAATGGGATTCCAATCATTATTTCCCGTATAAGGAAGCCGTCAAGCCCATGGGAGAACTCGGCTTTTTCGGAACCGTTATTCCCGAAGCATATGGAGGGGAAGACATGGGATGGCTCGCGGCAATGATCGTAACCGAAGAAATTGCAAAGGCCTCAAGTTCTCTCAGGGTTCAGGTCAACATGCTCTGTCTGGGCAGTGCGTTTACCCTATATAAATACGGGAGTGATGCCTTAAAGCAAAAATACATCTTTAAGCTGGTCACCGCCGATTATATCGGTGCGTTTGCCATTACGGAACCCGATGCCGGATCAGACGTGATGGCAATGTCATCAACCGCCCAAGACGGCGGAGATCACTGGCTGTTAAACGGTTCCAAAACCTGGATTTCAAATGCCGATGTGGCCGATGTGGTTATTTATTATGCGTATACGGATAAGGGAAAAGGATCAAAGGGACTTTCAGCTTTTGTCATAGAGCCCAAACGCTTTAACGGCATTAAGACCTCGGTCCTGGAGAAAATGGGGTCGCACTCCTCTCCTACCGGTGAGATATTCTTAACCAATACAAAGGTGCCCAAAGAAAATATTATCGGAAAGCCCGGAGACGGCGCAAAGATTCTTTTCGAATCCCTCAATCAGACCCGTCTTTCTGCGGCCGCCGGTGCTGTGGGGGTTGCACAGGCCTGTCTGGACCTTTCCCTGAAATATTGTAATGAACGGAAACAGTTCGGGAAACCCATCGGCGAATTTCAGATGAATCAGGATATGATTGCCCAGATGTCCGCTGAGATTGAGGCGGCTCGACTGCTGGTTTATAAGGCTGCCTGGGTTAAGGATCAGGGGAGACTGAACAACGGACTTGATGTCGCACAGGCAAAGTATTTTGCGGGTGAAGTCGTAACGAAATGCGCCAACTATGCCATGAGACTTTTGGGAGCATACGGATATTCCACCGAATATTCGGTGGGCCGATTTTATCGGGATGCGCCGACATATACCATAGTGGAAGGATCGGCCAATATCTGCAAGTGGATCATCGCCCTGGATCAGCTGGGGATACGAAAGGCGAACAGATAACACTTGACGGTTTCGTAAAAAGTCCAACTTCTGCGTTGTGCTGCATTTCGCAATCATTCAACGTACGAAAAGTACGCCTCATGATTACAAAATTTGCACGCCTTGAATTTGAACTTTTTACGAAACCGTCTAAATCGGACTTTTTACGAGTTCATCAAGCTTGGATAAAATCTCATATCCCTGACCATGGGAGCCGCCTGGACCAGGGGAATTAATCTTTATGCTGCGATCTTGGTCCTGGGACTGCTGGGGATAACAGAAAACATTGTTCGGCCGGGTCTGTGTCCAAAAAAGCAATTTCCAAACCATTAAATCAATGACAGCCTCTCATCATAAATAAATTCCCGGGTATGCCTGGCAATCCTTTCCGGTTCAATATGATGCCGGGCGGCTCCGGTTTCCATTCCTGCCCGGCCCACTGCTTCCGCTACTGCGGGCGGCACCCTGAAATCCATGGCGCTCGGGAGAATATATTCCGGTTCCAGTTTATCACCCACCAGACCGGCAATGGCCTGGGCGGCCGCGATGTTCATGGCATCATTAATCCATTTTGCACGTATGTCCAGAGCACCGCGAAAGATGCCCGGAAATGCCAGACAGTTGTTTACCTGGTTGGGGAAATCCGATCTTCCGGTGGCGACCACTACAGCCCCTGCCTTTTCGGCCATGTCCGGATGGATTTCCGGAACCGGATTGGCAAGCGCAAAAACTATCGGATTTTTGGCCATGGTTTTTACTGTTTTTTCATCCAAAACATTCGGACCGGAAAGTCCGATAAAGACGTCAGCGCCTTTTAATACATCGCCCAGGTTTCCTTTGTGTTTTTCAGGATTGGTTGTGGCCGCCAGTTCATTCTTTATGAAATTCATTCCTGTTTTGCGTCCTTTATAGATGGCGCCCTTGGTATCACAAACCGTAATGTTTTTTGCACCGGCCTGAATCAAAAGTTTTGTTACTGCTATTGATGCCGCACCGGCACCGTTAAAGACAATTTTCACATCCTTTAAGTTGCGACCCACAATTTTCAGCGCATTGATCAGTGCTGCCAAAGTGACCACAGCCGTACCATGCTGATCATCGTGAAATACGGGGATGTCAAGCCGTTGCTGCAATTTTTGCTCAATTTCAAAACAGCGTGGCGAAGAGATGTCTTCAAGGTTAATCCCTCCAAAGGCCGGAGAAATATTTTCTACAAGTTGGACAATTAAATCCGTATCCTGAGTGCTGATACAAATAGGAAAGGCTTCAACACCTCCAAAGGTTTTGAATAGAATGGCTTTTCCTTCCATCACCGGCATGGCCGCCTGAGGACCGATATTCCCTAATCCCAGAACGGCGCTGCCGTCGGATACGATAGCCACTAGATTGCTTTTACACGTAAAATCATATGCTTTTGTCGAATCATTAAAAATGTTTTGGCACACTTGAGCCACCGCTTCCGGGCTGTATAACCGTTGGTATATGACCTCATCTTTTACCGGAACTTTTGCATACACTTCCAGACATCCCTGGTATCGATGATGAAGTTCCAATGATTCCTCATCGATGCTCAGGGTTCCGTAATCCTGCCCTTCGGACGGTAGCCATGCCAGTTCACCTTCATAAATATAACATTCGGTTCGCTCCCGAACCTTCTCAGGGGGCATTTCTTTGGCCGACAGCTGGGCTACCCCGGTCTCTTGAGCGGTTTTTGCCACTGCTTCTGCCAGAACCGGGGAGATTTTCCAGTCCATTTGGCGGGGAATAATATTCGTGGGCGAAAGTTTATTTTCAGGAATCATGGCCGACAGCGCCCGGGCGGCTTCCAAAAACATCTTTCGGTTGACCCGCTTTGCCCGTACATCCAAACATCCTCTGAAAAACCCCGGCGTAACCAAAGACGAGCGGATCTGATTTTCGCTGTTCGCAAGGCCGGTGGCCGCGACTTTTGCACCGCCTGCCAAGGCTTCGGCTTCGCTGATCTCCGGATCTGGAAGGGATAGGGCAAACACGATGGAATCTTTAGCCATGGTTGCAACCATTTTACGATCAACCACCCCTTTGGTTGAGAGACCGATAAAAACATCCGCTCCCTTTATAACATCCACAAGGCTTCCTTGAATATCTTGATGTCGAACCAAACTGGCAATTTCCGCTTTGGCCCAGTTCATGCCTTCCATTCGGTAAGTATGTATTGCCCCATGCCGGTCACAAATGGTGATATTTTCGGCACCCGCGGCCAAGAGCCCTTTGGCAACGCCGATACCGGAAGCGCCGGCGCCGTTAATAATGATTCGAGCGTCGGTGAGGTTTTTACCCACCACCTTCAAGGCGTTATACAGGGCAGCCAGAACGATGATGGACGCCCCGTGGTATTCATGGTGAAGAATCGTTAGTCCCATGGCTCTCCTCAACCGGTGCTCAATGGTAAAGCATTTGGGAGCCGCAATACTTTCAAGACAAAATCCACCGAACGATGGTGCAAGGATGCGGACAGTCTCTACGATCTCGTCGGCGTCCTGGGTACTGAGCGCTATGGGAACCGCATCAATATTGGCAAACGTTTTAAAAATAACAGATTTTGCTTCCAGTTTGGGCAATGCGGCCAACCCTCCGATATTCCCAAGTCCGTAAACTTGACTTCCGTCCGTGATCAGGGCAATTGAATTTCCTCGGCAGGTATAGTCAAAGGAGCATGAGGGGTTTTTAGCGATCTCTCTGCAAGGAGCAGCCACTCCCGGAGTGTAGATACGACTCAATACAGATAGGTCTTTGATCGGCATCTTGCTCTTGACGCCAATGAGGCCCCGGTGACGAATCCGGTAACCGAGGGCGTCTGATTCTTTACTCATATTTTCATACCTATAAGGGTTATATATTTTCTTAAACAGTCTATGATTATGAATATAACATCTTGAAACTTATACAAGTTATAAAAATAATAGATTCGCAACCTTACGAATCAGTCGAGTTCGGTCTTCAGCAAATTCTTACACAGATGATAATATACTTCGGAAAGATAGACAATCCCGATCACCCGGGACCTCTCCAGAACCGGAAGACGACGGCATTTCTTTCTAACCATGCGGTCGATAACCACCATCAAATCATCATCCGGCGCAACAAAGAGTACCGGAGAACTCATGACCTCCTTAACCGTCAATCCTTTGAAGCGCTTAATGTAGGAATCCAGTTCTTCGTTCCAGAAATCGATACCGCTGACCATGTAATTCAAAACCGGTGGTCTTAAATGGTAAAGCACATCGAACATGCTAATTACACCGGTCAAACGGTTAAATCTATCTATTACCATAACACTTGCCGTCTTTTGGCCGGTTTCTCTGATCTTGCCTTTATAAATCAATCGCACAGCCTCTTCAATAGGCGCATCAGATCGAATTTTGTCAAAATTTCGAATCATTACGTCTCTTGCGGTCACTTTCATTTGATTACTCCTTTGTTTAAAAGTGTCAAGAATACACTTTGATTTGCTGTGTCTATGATAAGCATATCATAACTATATGACTATAATTATACCTATGACTATCGTCACAATTTTTCCTGCTGTTAAATGATTCTGATTCAAGAGTCAAGGAATATTAGGGTGGCGGAATGTTTGAAATTCGATGAAAATTCGATGGTCGGATTATATCCCCAGGTAGACTTCTTTGACATGATCGTTTGCCATCAATTCTTGACCCGTACCTTGGAGCACGTTCCTCCCGTTTTCAAGAACGTAGGCACGATCGCACATAGCCAACGTCTGGGTGACGTTCTGCTCAACCAGAAGAATAGTTACCCCTTCCCGGTTGATCTTTTTTATTAAATCGAAGATGTCCTGTACCAGGATGGGCGCAAGACCTAAAGAGGGTTCATCGAACATCATCAACTTGGGTCGCGACATGAGTCCCCGGCCTACCGCCAACATTTGTTGTTCACCCCCTGAAAGGGTGCCGGACATCTGTTTTCTTCTTTCTTGAAGTCTGGGGAAAAGGGAATAGACATATTCTATGGTTTCATTTCGTTTGGTCTTGGCTTCTCCATAAAGTGACCCCATGATCAGGTTTTCCTCGACACTCATCTCCGGGAACAGGCGTCTGCCTTCAGGAACATGAACAATGCCGTGTCCAATGATCTTGTTGGGGGGCAACTGATCCAGACGAATACCATTGAACTCGATGGTTCCGGTCTTTGGTGTAAGAAGTGAGGAGATGGTTTTAAGTGTCGTTGATTTTCCGGCGCCATTGGCACCTACCAAAACTAGGATTTCCTTTTCTTTGACCTCAAAGCTAACATCCCAGAGGACCTGTAAATCTTCATAAAACACGTTTATCCCGTTAACCTTGAGCATGCGCTTCTCCCAAATAAGCCTCAATCACCGCTTTGTTATTGGCAACCTCCTGAGGGGTTCCCTCTGCAATGGTCTGACCGAAGTTGATGGCGTGAATTCGATCCGATATGGTCATGATGACTTTCATGATATGTTCCACAATCAGTATGCTGATACTGTTTTCCCTGATTTTCTTAATCAGCTCAATTGCTTCATCAAGCTCTCCCGGATTTAAACCGGCGGCGGTTTCATCAAGAAGCAAAAGTTTCGGTTTTGTCGCAAGTGTACGTGCAATTTCAAGGCGTTTTCTTCCGGCTATGGGGAGGCTTTTTGCCAGTTTATCTTTCTGTTCTGTAAGATTACAGAAATCGAGAACCATTAAAGCTTCCTTCCGGGCCGCTTTAATGGTATTAACCCGGCAAAAGGCTGATGCGGTGACATTCTCCAAAACCGTCATTCTGGCAAGGGGTTTTACAACCTGGAACGTTCGGCCGATACCCAGATGACAGATTTGATGAGTTTTCAATCCTTTTATGCTTTTGCCATTGAAAAAAACGTCACCGGAAGTAATGGGGAAAAATTGATTGATACAGTTGAATGTAGTGGTTTTCCCGCTGCCGTTGGGGCCAATAAGTCCGACAATTTCCCCCTTGTCCACATGAAAGGAGACCTTGTTTACCGCCATGAGTCCTCCAAAAGCTTTTGTCAGTTTTTTTATTTCAAGGAGTGCCATAATTTTTCCCCGGATTGCTATGAACTCAATGGCTTTATTCTAAATACATTTCGTTTAATTTTGGGCCAGTCTCCGACAATGCCGTTTGCCAGAAACATGATGACAAATATAACCAGCAGGCCGAATACCAAGGCATGGGCCTGGCTGATCCACTTTGGGGCCAGACCGAAAAAAGAACTTCTGAATGTCTCTTGAAGCCCCACCATAACAAATGCTCCTACCGCAGGGCCCCAAATGGTGGCAACGCCACCCACAATACCCACAAGAATCGCCATAATAGAAATATAATGTAGAGAAAATACGACCTCAGGATCAATAAACGCCATATAATTCATATAAAAAGCTCCGGCCATGCCGGTAAAAAAGGAGCTTACCAGAAGCGATACATTTTTATAAAGGGTTGTGTTGATCCCGAGAGATGCCGCAGCATCCTCATCTTCCCGGATGGAGACAAAATAATACCCCCATTTGGATTTCATAATTATGCGGATTGTATAAATACACGCCAGAGCCAGAGCTAAGGCTATATAATAATACAATAATTTGCTTTTAAAGGACTGAATGATGAGAATGCCGACCATCCCATCGGTCAGGCTTTCCCAGTTCGTGGCAATCAATCGGATAATTTCACCGCCTGCAAGGGTTGCCAGAGCGAAATAAGGGCCCCTCAATCTAAAACAAACCCAACCGACAAAAAGCCCGACCAGCATGGAAAAAATTCCGCCAAAGGCCATGCCCCACCAGGCGGATATTCCCAATTTTGATGCAAATATTCCGGCAGTATAGGCGCCCACACCGAAAAAAATAGCATGTCCGAAAGAAACCTGGCCGGTATATCCCGCCAGAAGGTTCCACGAAGACCCGATAACAACCCACATAAAGATAATAATGACAAGATGCTGGTAATAATGGGAATGGATAACCAGAGGGAAAATTAAGAAAAGGATTCCCAAACTTATTAAAAATAAATGATTTTTTTTCATTGCTTCCTCTACACTCTGGTCAGATGCTTCAACCCCCCGGGCAAGAAAACCAGCACCAGAACAAAGATAACAAAACCGACCATTTCTTTATATCCCATGCCGATATATGTTGCGCCTAAGGATTCTGCAATGCCCAGCACAACGCCGCCCACGATGGCACCGACCGTACTCCCCATACCTCCTAAAATGGTGATGACAAAGGCCTTTAGGGTAAAAGGACCGCCGATATCCGGGAAAAGATAAAATATGGGGATTAATAAAGTTCCGGCTGCGGCCACAAGGGATGAACCTAATCCAAACGTAATAATAGTGATCCGATTGCTGTTTACCCCCATCAGGGTTGCAGCATCTTTATCTTGGGCTGTAGCCCGGATCGAACGTCCGATGTCGGTTTTGAGCAAGAACCAGAAAAGGGCCACGGTAAATGCAACAGCAAATCCAAATGCGATGACCATGGGCATATTAAAAGAAATATTGCCGAGAAAGAAAACATTGGAACTGTAGGATGTTTTAACGGTCTTGTAGTCGGATGAAAACATAAAACGGGCGATTTCCGCCAGGACCATACCGATGCCAACCGTCATCAACACCTGGTTTTCTGGCAGGATAGAGTCTATTTTCATCAGGGGGTTGAGTAAGAATTTTTGTAAAAATGCGCCCAGGAGAAATAGTGAGGGCATGGCGACCAGCAGTGAAAGATAGGGATCAATGTGCAGGAAATGGGAAAGAACAAAGGTGATGTACATGGCCACCATCATCAACTGGCCGTGTGCCATGTTGATAATGCCCATGACTCCCATAATCAGTGTCATGCCGATTCCGATCAGCCCGTAAATGCCGCCGATTAGAATCCCCGCTACAAGGGTTTGCAAGAAGACTTCCATGTGATGTTCCTTTCTTTAACATAAATTTAGCGAGTTATCACTCAATCTGCACCGATCTCTTCGCAAAAAAAACAGCTCGACTTAGGCGAATCACCCACTACCGGAGGATTGCCGGGAGGGGTTATATTTGTTAAACTGGATTGTTAAATAGTGTTCATCCATAAATGGTCTTTTTGCCCAATCTCTGCGTTATATTCAAAAAATAATCCTCGGAATATTAAACATATGCCTGTGGTTATTTTTTTCATATGCCTTGATCTTGAACAAAAATCCTCAGTTATGGATGGACACTAACGAATCATTCAAGCTAAGAGGGTTAGGGTTAATACCCCCAGGTTTTCATCCAGTCCACAGGATACACAAACGATTTGGTCGCATGATCCGTGGGCCATACAAGTTCCAGTTTTCCATCGATCCACTGAACCACATAGGTGGCGGCGATGTTCTGATTCTTCATTTTACCCCAGGTAGTGAATTTTACCGGCCCGAAAACCGTCATTATGTCGGTTTCGGATAGGGCTTGCTTGATATCCGTATTCTTGAACGACTTGGCTCTCTTTAAAACATCTGCAATCACATAGCAGGCAGAATAAGCTTCTGCACCGTGATACTCGGTGGGTTTGTTATATTTGGCGACGAATTTATTGTAATAATCCATGGCCCCGGGAAATGGAAGCACCTGATGCCAGAGGGTTGCCGAGATGATTTTGTCGGAAGCAACCCCGGCGTTTTGTTGAAATTCCGGCAGTGTAAAACCGGCGGCCCCGCCAATAAAAATTTTGGGGGTTAATTTCAGTTCTTTGGCCTGTTTCATAAGCAAAGATGCATCCATGATATACGATACCATGTATACAACATCCGGATTGAGTTTTTTTATCTGGACCAAAACCGGTTTGAAATCAATTCCGCCATGCTCGTATCCTTCTTTCAAAAGTACTTTATAACCGGCGTTACCACAAATTTTTTCAAAGGATTGGGCGCCCTTGGTCCCGAACAGTGAATTCTCATACAAGATCGCAACCGTCTTGGGTTTCACCTTCTCGGCCAGAAGCGTTGTTACTGCATCGGCATAATGGCTTACCGGCGGATTCAGGCGATAAATATAATTCCACCCGGATGTGGTAATTTTATCGGCGGAACCGGTATTGACCAAAAACGGCATCTGGTTTTGCTGGCAGACTCCACCCACAGCGTAGGTTACGGAACTGCTGTAACCGCCCCCGAGCATGACCACTTTGTCCTTGGTGATGAGCTTTTCAACCACAGAACGGCCCACATCCGGACGGCCCGTATCATCTTCCATAACCAGTTCGAGTTTTTTTCCGTTAATACCCCCGGCGGCGTTGATCTCTTCCAGGGCCAGATCAAAAGATTTTTTTTCAATCTCACCGAATTTAGCCTGAGGTCCTGTAAGGGGAAGTACAATGCCGACCTTTACCGTATCTGCCGCTGATGCTCCGGTCAGCATCAGACCCATAACACAAAAAATACTGATTAACATCACTGAATTTTTTTTCATGGCGTTTTCCCCCTGATAAAAATTATTTAATAACCGTTATATAACAAGTAGTTAACAGTCATAAGGAAGAGTGTCAACAGACAAATTCTGATTTTGATGACCAAGAATTGTTTGTAAATAAAATGAACTTATCGCAATTATTGCTTTATAGGACGATTTTGGATAGCAAATTTCGGACGGTTGCGCTTTCATTTGCTCAACCCACCATATTTCTTTTTTCCTTAACATCACCCCAAAGTGTATAATTTTTTGCACATTATGAAATAGATTTCACAATTTATCAAGAACCATCGGCTCGATATTGCAGACCGTTTTTTATCTTCATGAATATAACCAATTGATATCTATTATATTATTTAATATTGCCGCATTTGGCCCGACTTTTGCAAAGATTTGATAGTAAAACCACATAACACCATAACGGACTTATTTTATTGCGCGGTTAAATAAAGATATTCCTAACGTTTAAATATAGTTAAGCATGGATCAGCTAAACAATGATGACTAAAAACATCGGGTTTATTTCAACACGGTTTGCGGGTACGGACGGTGTCTCCTTAGAAGCAAGTAAGTGGGCACAGGTTCTTGAAAAAAATGGTTCCCGTTGTTTCTGGTTCGCCGGAGAGCTGGATCGGGATCCGGAAAAAAGTTACCCTGTTCCCGAAGCTCATTTTTTGCACGGACAAAATCAATGGATCAATGAACAGGTCCTGGGCAGAAAAGGGCGTAAACCTTATGTTACTGAGGTCATTCATGCATTTAGATCGCTATTGAAAGTTCAACTCCATTGTTTTATCGATCAGTTTAAAATTGATTTTTTGATTGTCGAAAATGCATTAACGATACCGATTCACATTCCTTTAGGGTTGGCGTTATCCGAAGTCATTGCTGAAACACAGATTCCCACGATTGCTCACCACCATGATTTCTACTGGGAAAGAGATCGGTTTTCAACCAATGCGGTAAACGATTACCTGCGAATGGCCTTTCCCCCCAATTTGCCCAACATTAAGCATGTGGTCATTAATTCACAAGCCCAAGAGCAGTTGGCTCTGCGAACAGGAATTTCATCCATCATCATCCCCAATGTTCTTGACTTTGAACATCCACCTTTAGTGGATGTAAAAAGGACTGAGGCATTCCGAAAGTCAATGGGTTTGAAAACCGACGATAAAATGATTTTGCAACCCACACGAATTATTCCCCGAAAAGGTATCGAACAAGCCATTGAATTGGTAAAGGAATTGAAAGATCCTCGTTATAAACTCGTGATCTCACATGAAGCCGGTGACGAAGGGTTTGAGTACGCCGAATGGCTTAAAGAATATGCTTTGGAACACCAGGTCGATCTTCGTATGATAACACCAAAAATTGTAGATCCCTTTTATAACGGGAATTGCCCAAAAAATTATTCTCTATGGGATATTTATCCACACGCAGATTTGATCACATACCCCAGCCTTTATGAAGGATTCGGCAATGCGTTTCTTGAAGCAATTTACTTTAAAAAGCCGATATTGGTCAATCGATATTCCATATTTATTAAGGATATAGAACCCAGGGGCTTTGATCTCGCGGTCATGGATGGATTTATATCCAAAAAAACCGTTCAAAAGGTAAAAGAAGTTCTTGACTCTCGAGAGCAACGGCAAAAAATGGTAAATAATAACTATGAAGTTGCCTGGCAACACTATTCCTATTCCGTGCTTCGGAATCAGCTCAGCGCTATTATAAATGATTTCTTTAATGAGCACGAGCATCAGCAACGATTCAACAAATTATCAAACCAACGACAGGTTATTTATTTAAATAACGATCCATCTTCGGATCCGTATGATCCATTGAACGAAAAAACCGCAAGACACATGCCGAATTAGTTTCCATCCAGAAATTGACCTTTTCCGCAATCTCTGCGCCTGCTCTGCCCCGTAGCTAAGAACTGTCGTACCGGGGTGAAATGCGAAGCCTATTTCCCTGGCAGAACTGCCCTACATCCCCGGTAAATTCGACACTTGCAGGCAAATAATATTTACATTTCAAAAGCTTGTGTGATAGACTTCTCCTAATTTCAGGTCTTATATGTCCTTGCTGATTTTTCAATGGGTTATAACCACGATGATATGGGCTTTTAATGCCCGTATGGAGGCGTAACAATGGCGTTTTGTCTTATGGAGGGTAATGAGGCAATTGCCTGGGGGGCTGTTGCTTCAGAATGTCGCTTTTTTGCCGGATATCCGATTACTCCGGCCACAACAATATTTAATGCCATGCTCGAACTGTTGCCGCCTTTGGGCGGCATTTGCCTTCAGGGTGAGGATGAAATTGCTTCAATCGGCTACTGTCTGGGCGCATCCATGGCAGGCCTAAAGGTTATGACCGCAACATCGGGGCCGGGCATCAGCCTTTATAGCGAACATATTTCCTTTGCTATTGGAAGTGAAATCCCCATTGTCATTGTAGATGTTCAACGGCTCGGGCCGTCCACGGGTTCGGCCACCCGCGGTGCGGACGGAGATATTCAATTTTTGCGCTGGGGCAACAGCGGGGGGTTGCCGGTAATTGTACTGGCTCCGGTGGATGTTAACGACTGCTATTTTTTGACAATGCAGGCCTTTAACCTTGCCGAAAAATTCAGGTGCCCGGTATTTATTGCTTCTAATAAAGAGATTGCCATGACCCGGGAGAATATCGATATCCATGTAATGGCCAAACCCGAAATCATAGAGCGCTCAGTCCCTCCTCCGGGAAATCCCTTTGTCCCCTTTGAGACTTCTTCAGGACAGTTGACACCTTATTTTCTGCCCATCGGCGGCAATGTGCCGGTACGCCAGACGTCTTCGAGTCACGGCCCTGACGGATATATCACCACAGATTCCGATAAAATTGCTAAAATTCAAAAACGGCTTAAAACCAAGCTTCTTTCAACAGTGACCGGCTTCAGTTTCCACGAAGCATACCTTGAAAAAGGCGCCGACACCCTGCTTTTGACCTATGGGGTTACGGCCCGTGCTGCACGGGATGTATACACCGCGCAAAAAAAATATGGCAAGCCGGTATCGCTATTAATTCTCAAAACGCTCTGGCCGGTGCCCCAAGATCTGATCCGGGAAAAAGCTGAAAACGTTAGCCGTGTTGTGGTGGTAGAGATGAACCTGGGCCAGTATGTGAGAGAGATAGAACGCATCCTGCCGGAGAAGAAGGTCGACTTTCTGGGTCAAATGGATGGACGGCTCATACCCCCGAAACGAATCCAGGAGCGTATCGCCCATGTATAGTGTATTGAATACCCGCAGGCCGCCGGTATTTTGCCCGGGTTGCTCCCATGAACGGATTACCCATGGCCTTGACAAGGCCTTTCAGAATATGGACTTGAGCGGGGAACAGATTGTTATTGTAACCGATATCGGGTGTTCCGGTCTTTTTGATACATTTTTTCATACCCACGCGTTTCACGGGCTTCACGGCCGTGCCCTGACCTATGCCGCCGGTCTGAAGATGGCCCGGCCCGAGTTAACCGTTATCGTTACAATGGGAGACGGCGGTCTGGGGATCGGGGGAGCCCACATTCTTTCAGCCTGTCGCCGCAATCTCGATATCACGTTTCTTATTTTAAACAATTTCAATTTTGGCATGACCGGCGGCCAGTTTTCAGCGACAACCCCTTCGGAAGTTCAGGTGGGGTCCGGATTTCTGAACAGACTTGAACGCCCCTTGGACGTGTGCCGGGTAGCGTCTTCCGCGGGAGCTGCTTATGTCAGGCGCTGTTCAAGTTATGCAAAAGACCTTGCCCAAGAAATAGAAAATGCCATTCGTTTTGAGGGGTTTTCAGTGATCGACATATGGGGAATATGTCCGGGACGGTATACCAAACATAACAAAATGACGCCTCAACTCATCGAGGATTCTCTTGCCAGGCTCCCATCCATAAAAACTCCCATACCTGAAAACATCAGAAAAGAATATGGCCGTCATTACAGGGAACTGGCTGCCCAACAAAAGCCTGTTCCGTCACCGGCCAAAATTGAGACAAAATTCCGCGCCCCTGATTCCGTCAGAAAAGAGGTGGTCATTTTAGGAAGTGCCGGTCAACGGATCATAACCGCAGGAGAAATTTTATGCCTGGCCGGTCTCTCGGCAGGACTCAACGTAACACAGAAAAATGAATATGATATTACCGTTCTCAGAGGAGCCTGCATCAGTGAAGTGGTTCTTTCTCCGGAAGAGATCGGGTATACGGGTATAACAACCCCCGACATTGTTTTGGCGCTCAGCCAGGAAGGCGTGGACCGTCGAAAACACCTTTTTGATCAGCTTGATAAAAACGCACGGATCATCCGGGCGGAAGAGATCAATTTGCCGCCCTGTAATGCCAGGGTGCAAGAAGCGGACTTTAAAGCGGAAAAAATTAAATCCAATGACCGGGCTCTGGCGGCTCTGTGCGTTTTGGCCGAACTCGACACGGTAATTTGTTCGGATATGCTTGAATACGCACTTGCCTCCCGGTTCAGAGATAACCTTCTGGCATCTGTTTTAGATCTTCTTAGGCGGGTTAAGGGCCGTAGTGCAAAGTAACCCCGGCCGGTCCGGACTTCCATTAAATTCAAAATCAAAAACGGTTTGTCGTACCCGTGAACCTCTTAATCTTGAACGCCTATAGATTAATGAACTCGTAAAAAGTTCAAGTTCAAGGCGTCGCGAATTTCGTGGAATGAGGCGTACTTATGTACGCCGCAGTGAACACGAAATGAAGCGCAACGCAGAAATTGGACTTTTTACGAAGCCGTCATAGGTTGTTTACCAGTTAAATACCTGATCAAGATCTTGGTCTTTGACCCCAAATGTTATATTATGGGGCGGCAGAGATTCATTTTTAAAGAAGTCGGGCAGCCGATCCTGCTTTGATGTGAAGCCAGCCCGGGTATTGAAATCTTTTTCATGGTCAAGAATCTTCTTGCCTAATGCGACCACGTCGTCAGCCGTAAGATTTTGGCCGGTAAATGCACCGAGCATGTCAAGCATGGCATTGAATGTATCCTCCTGATCCAGAATGGCAAGAGCAATAAACAAACACAAGCCGGTTGCATCGATAGCGGCCGTAGCAATCTGGAGGTTTCGGGAAAGCGCCACCTGACCTTCGGGTTTCAGAGGATCCACGGTGCCGCCCACACCGAGGATATTGGCGGTGATTGTATAACCGGCCGTGTGGTCGGCGCCCATGGTGCTGGTGGCGTAAGTAACGCCCATACCCTGGACGGATCGGGGATCGTAGGCCGGCAGGGCCTGTCCCTTGACCACAGGAACCCGTTCAACACCAAAAACCTTGCCGGTTACGGCGGCTCCGTTTCCGAGAATACGACCCAGCGGCGTGCCCTTGCCGACTTCTTTTAAAAGGGTAATGGCGGCTTCGCCGTCACCGAACTTGGCCAGTCCAGCCTCCATGGCCACACCGATGGCGACTCCCATTTCGATGGTATCCAGACCGTAATCATCGTCCAGGCGGTCAAGCATGGCAACCACATCCATATCGTCAATGCCGCAGTTGGCGCCGTGAGCCCAAACCGTTTCATATTCCGTTCGTTTGGTCAGATAGTTGCCGTCTTTATCATTGTAGATGCCCGAGCATTGAATGACGCAGCCTTTGTGACAGCCTTTTGCAACCGTACCGCCCCGGGACTTCATGATCTTTGACTGAGTTTCGCCACTGATATTGCCGGCGCCGTCAAAGTAGCCGGTTTGAAAATTGTGAGTGGGTAATGCGCCGGCATCGTTAATCAAATGGGTCAATATATTGGTTCCGAATGACGGAAGCCCTTGTCCGGTTATGGGATGTTTTTTTAGACCCTGGACAAATGCCTTGTTTGCCGCTTTGAACTTTTCCGGATCCTTGGGAGACCTCATTGGCATTCCGCTGTCATCCAGCACCATGACTTTGACGCCTTTGGCCCCCATCACCGCTCCCACACCGCCGCGACCCGCATGACGGGTCGGTCGTTGTTCCGTGTCGGTAAAGGCTACCGTAGCGGCGGACATTTTCATTTCGCCGGCAGGACCGATGGAGATGCAGGCAACTACACTACCGTATTCTGATTTTATCTTATCAATCAAATCATAGTTCCCCAGCATTTTAAGACGGTTATCGGGAATTATTTCTACTCCGTCCTTGTTAATAACCACTTTATAGAGCGTATCATCTTTGGGTTTGCCTTCAAGTACTATGGCGGCATAGCCCAACCGAGCCAGGACTTGAGCACCCTGACCGCCTGCATTGGCTTCCTTGATCCCGCCGGTAAGGGGACTTTTACACCCCACCGACACTCGCCCGGACTGGGCGGCATGGCTTCCGCTAAGCATCCCGGGGGCAATAATGAGTTTATTGTATTTCCCGAGCGGGTGACACAGAGGCGGAACTTCTGCGGAAATAATTGCCGATGTCATGCCCCTGCCGGCCAAACCGGCATAATTGCCCACCGGTTCTTCACTGGCTTGAGGTCCAGCTTCATTTCCCATATTGATTCTTAGAATTTTATCCATGGCAACCTCCATTGTGCGGTTGAAGGATATTAACGCATGATGCGGTCATCTCAATAACCTGAGGGATTACAACATATCGTACGGGTGTAAATCAAGACTGTTGTTTGCTATGATTGCTATGGCTATTTGGTTTCAGGTTTCAGGTATCAACTAATTCGTTTCTTACTCCTGAAACCTGAAAAAGCTTCGGAGCCACGGTTTGTCAATAGAAAGGCATCAGCCTTTACCAACGGTCTTGATTTTCACCCATATCGTACCGACTCAAAATTTATCGTAATAATTTGAAATGTCAAGGCAAACAAAAAATATCATCATTTTTCTCTGGATGATTTGACATTCAGTGAACTTCTCGGCTTGCAGATGTTAGCAAGCCATACTCAATCATAAATATATTCCATTAAATAGCTAATATTCATTATATTGACATAATTATAATTTTATGAAATATTTATTATTAGTCTGATTACGCTTCGATTCTTCATCCTGCTTTTTTTACTCGTTCCACGATCAACTCAATAATTTAAGACAAGGATAAGTGATGAAAAAATATATATATAACACAATGCTTATTCTCGTTGGAATTATCATCGCATTTCCTCTGTTCAGTCTCGGTTATTACACAATGGTGCGGACCTCGACACCGCAATTCTGCGCAACCTGTCACGAAATCGAGTTCGCTTACAATACCTGGAAGACGTCAACTCATGTAAACAATGAACAGGGATTTGTAGCGGATTGCATGGACTGTCATCTACCGGCTCCCCACGACACCTTCGAATTTTTTTATGCAAAAACCGCTCATGGGATAAAAGATATTTTTGTTCATTTCACACAAGATATGAGCCGGTACGACCATGAGTTGCAGCGCCAAAATGCATATTTTTCTTTTAAAAACGACCAGTGTCAAAAATGTCATCGTAACATTCTCTACATGCCCGACAAAAGAGGAGCAATGCTGGCGCACCGGTCAGTGATTTATGCAAGACCGGGTTATGAGAAAAGATGTGTGGATTGTCACAGGAATTTGGTGCATCATGCCAGAGAATATTATACCTATAAACAATATGAAAGCAGTTACAGTGGGTTAGGATTATAAAAAAGGTAACAGTTAAGAGAAAGGAGGAGAGCCAATGATTCAAAAACAATGGTTTTGGACCTTACCGATGGTTTTGATGCTCATCGGGGCATTGGCTGCTGTGGGAATCGCCCAGAATGTTGCAAAAGAAAAAGAATTTCGAATTGAACGCAGTATGCCCAAAGAGGCCATCGCCTGCATCGAATGTCACAAGCGAGAGCATCCCGGACTTTTTGCGGACTGGGCTCATAGTCGTCATGCCAGCGCCAACATCACCTGCTATGACTGCCATAAAGCCGAAGCGTTTGATCCTGATGTAAGTCAGGAGCATTACAAGCAGTACCAACGATCCGACCAACCTTACGGAACCACTGAATACAAGATTCCGGTTGCTGCCGTTGTGACGCCCAAAGATTGTTCGCGGTGCCATCCCGATGAAGCCAAGCAATACAGTCTAAGTAAACATGCCAATACAATGGAAATCATATGGAAAATCGATCCCTGGCTAAACAAGGGAATGAATAGCGATGTTGAACGGGCTACAGGCTGTTACCATTGTCATGGTACTGTATTGAAAATGAAGGATGGCACCCTTGACCCTGAGACGTGGCCCAACGTGGGAGTGGGTCGAATCAATCTGGATGGCAGCAAGGGAGGCTGCACCAGTTGCCACACCCGCCATATGTTTTCGGTCATGGAAGCCAGGAAGCCCGAAGCGTGCGGTCAATGCCACTTGGGTCCGGACCATCCGCAGATCGAAATCTACATGGAGTCAAAGCACGGTGATATCTACACCGCCCATGGTGACGACTACAACTGGACTGCCGCGCCCGGCACCTGGTCGCCTGGAGTCGATTTTCGCGGTCCCACGTGTGCGTCCTGTCATATGTCCGGAGCGGGGACAACCTTAACTACGCACGATGTTACGGAGCGTTTATCCTGGGAGATCCAGGCACCGCTGACCATCCGGCCTTCAGAATTCAAGCCGTTTCCGGCCAAGACCAACTGGCAGACGGAGCGCGATAAGATGAAGGTGGTCTGCACCCAATGTCATGGGAAAACCTGGGTAAACGATCATTATGTCAAGCTTGATAGGGTCGTCGCAGAGTATAATGATGTTTATTTTAAACCTGCCGAAAAAATGTTGAATCAGCTATACGATAGCGGACTGCTGGACAAAACCAGATTTTTCGATGAAAGACTGGAAGTGGAATACTATGAACTCTGGCATCATGAGGGAAGGAGAGCCCGTATGGGTACGGCCATGATGGCACCGGACTATGCCTGGTGGCACGGTTTCTATGAATGCAAGAAACGGTATAATAATTATATGGAAGAGGCTCGGGATCTGATCAATCATAATAAAAAAGCATATCAGGCAACAGACTACCCCAATGCCACGGGAAATACCTCCAAACCAAAACAAGTATTCCCTGGAGACCAATAAACTACTCTTTAATTATCAGAGGAGTTCCGCCTCAAATCATTTGGGGCGGACTTCTGCAGTTATATAACTCTTCCTATACTGATTCAGGAGCTCACTCGGAACAATTTTTTTTCTTATTTTTGACTTAAATCAAGGTGTTTTCATTTTTAGTCTGTTATTTTTGATGAACTCGTAAAAAGTCCGATTTGGACGGTTTCGTAAAAAGTTCAAATTCAAGGCGTGCAAATTTTGTAATCATGAGGCGTACTTTTCGTACGTTGAATGGTTACGAAATGCAGCACAACGCAGAAGTTGGACTTTTTACGAAACCGTCATTTTTGAATATGCTTTGAAAGGAGGCAACTTATGTTTTGTTTTCAGTGTGAGCAGACATCAAAAGGAGAAGGCTGCACCAAAATCGGTGTATGCGGCAAACAGCCGGATGTGGCAGCGCTGCAAGATCTGTTGCTCTATGCGGTTAAAGGGCTGTCTCAGGTTGCGGTGGAAGGCCGCAAGGTTGGCATCAATGATAACAGCCTCGACCATTTTGCTTGTGAAGCTATTTTTTCAACCTTAACAAATGTTGATTTTGATTCCAATCGCTTTGTCAGGCTGATCAATGAGACGGTGAGGCTGCGGGACGACCTTAAGGAAAAGGTCACAGCGGCCGGAGGTAAGGTCGATTTTGCAAAAGGCCCAGCAACCTTTATCCCGGAAGCAACCAAAGAAGCGCTGGTAAAACAGGGCGAACAGGTCGGGGTCAAGTCAGATCCGGCAATAGATCAAGATATTTTATCTCTAAGAGAGCTGCTTATCTACGGGCTCAAAGGCCTGGCTGCTTATGCGGACCACGCGGCTATTTTGGGCCGGGAAGATGATACGGTCTATGCGTTCGTGCATGAGGCAATGGCAGCCACGCTGGATAAAGGCCTTTCGGTCGAGGATTACATCGGATTTGTGATGAAATGCGGTGAAATTAATTTCAAGGCCATGGAGCTGCTGGATGCAGCCAATACCGGTGTATATGGTCATCCAGTACCCACACCGGTGCCGCTGGGCAGCAAAAAGGGAAAAGCGATTCTGGTTTCCGGCCATGATCTAAAGGATATTGAGGAGATTCTCAAGCAAAGCAAGGACAAAGGGATATATG
>Ga0315535_1000642_pt1 | contig 24515 bp, 21 predicted proteins | sample SalMarSW160220MG_2_FD_203092 | JGI IMG/M metagenome (GOLD analysis project Ga0315535, IMG submission 203092) | Salt marsh sediment microbial communities from the Plum Island Ecosystem LTER, Massachusetts, United States - Salt Marsh Sediment SW1602-20 ... | reverse complement strand
GGATTTACGGGTGAAAGTGGCGGATCACGGCCAGTAGGTGACCCGCGCCGTGCACGTCTCGCCGATGACGACACGCGACACGCGCAGGCGTTGGTTGTCCAGCCGGCGGCGCATCTCTTCATACAGCACGCGGGCAACATTTTCGCTCGATGGGTTGATGGTGTCGAACGGGGCAATGTCGTTCAGGTTGTAATGATCCCAGCCGGCCAGCGCCGCCTTCAACTCGCCCTTCATGACCTTGTAGTCGACGGCCAGGCCGATGTCGTCCAGGTCGCTGCATTCGACGTACAACTCGACATGCCAGTTATGGCCGTGCAGGCGGGCGCAATCGCCCGGATAGCCGCGCAGCAGGTGGGCGGCGGCGAAATCGGTGCGGACCATCAGCTCGTATCGGGCCATGGTCAATTCCGGACGGACGGAAGCAGCATGACCGCCGAGGTGGTGCGGCCTTCGGTGACCAGGATGTTGTAGGTGCGGGCAGCCGAACGCGAGTCCATGCATTCATAGCCGATGTGCGCACGTTGCAGCGCATCAAGCACCGCCTCGGATGGAAAACAGGTGATGCGGCCAGTGCCGATGATCAGCACCTCGGGCGGTGCATCGAGGATCGGCTGCAGATGTTCCACGTTCAGATCGCGCAGATGTTCCGGTCCCCAGGGCGCGGTCACCTCACCACCATGCAGCATCAGGCCGGAGCGATAGGTGTCGTCACCCACCTTCAGATAGTCATCTCCATAACCCCGGAACAGCGGCACATCGGTGCCGATGTCCGGATTGATGTCGCCCGGCAGTGAAATCAGGGCCGTGCCTCCAGTTTCTTGGTGGCCTCATCATCGGCCTGGGAGCGTCCCTTCATCATCAGCATGATGGGGCTGGCGATATAGATCGAGGAATAGGTGCCTACGATGACGCCGACCAGCAGCGCGAACGAGAAGCCGTGGATGACCTTGCCTCCCAGGAAGAACAATGCGACCAGCACGAGCAGCACCGTGAACGATGTGATCAGTGTGCGCGACAGTGTCTGGTTGATAGCAACGTTGGCCACCGTCGTCTCGTCCTCCGGATGTTTCTTCTTGCGGTTGGCGGCGTTCGTTTCACGGATGCGGTCGAACACGACGATGGTGTCGTTGATGGAATAGCCGATGACAGTCAGCACTGCCGCCACTACGGTCAGATTGAACTCCATGCCGGTGACTGCAAAGGCACCGAGCACGATGATAGGATCGTGCAACAGGGCCAGGTCGGCACCGACGGCATAGCGCATTTCGAAGCGGAACATCACATAGATGAAGATGGCGGCCATCGCGAGCAGCACGGCCAGAATCCCGTCACGCGCCAGTTCCTTGCCGACCTGCGGCCCGATGTACTCGACGCTGCGCATCTCCACCTGGTGGGCGCCGAACTTGGCGCTCAGGGCATCGAGCACTTCGTTGCTAATCACCGAGGACTTGCTGCCGTCACGGTTCTGCACCCGTATCATGATTTCCTTGGGCGAGCCGTACTGCTGAATGGTGGCATTGCCGAAGCCCTTGGGCGCCAGGGCATTGCGCACATCGGAAATGGCCGGAGCCTGGGCGAAGCGCGTTTCCACCTCCGTACCACCGGTGAAGTCGATGCCGAAGTTCAGGCCTTTGATGATGATGAGGATGATCGATGCCGCAACCAGGATGCCGGAGATGCCCATGGCGATCTTGCGTTTGCCGAGAAAGTCGATGTGTGTATCCGGACGGATCAGTTCCATGGGTTCCCCTAGATGCTCAGGCGTTCGATGCGTTTGCGGCGCCCCAGCGCCAGGACGATGATGGCGCGGGTGACCGTGATGGCCGTGAACATTGAGGCCAGCAGACCGATGGTTAGGGTCACGGCAAAACCCTTGACCGGGCCACTGCCGAACTGGAACAGCATGACGGCGCCGATCAGTGTCGTGACGTTGGAGTCGACGATGGTGACGAAGGCACGGTCGAATCCGGCGTCGATGGCGGCAAACGGCGTTCGTCCGTTGCGCACCTCCTCACGGATGCGCTCGAAAATCAGCACGTTGGCATCGACGGCCATACCGATGGTCAGCACGATGCCGGCGATACCCGGCAGCGACAGCGTGGAGCCGATCATGCTCATCGCAGCCACGATCAGCACCAGGTTGAACATCAGCGCGATATTGGCCACCAGGCCGAACAGGCGGTAATAAACCAGCATAAAGATGACGACGGCGATGAAGCCATAGAGTGTGGAACTCTCTCCCTTGTTGATGGAGTCCTGGCCGAGGCTCGGTCCGATCGTGCGCTCCTCGACGATGTTGACCGGTGCGGGCAAGGCGCCGGCGCGCAGCACAATGGCCAGGTCGCGCGCCTCCTGTGGCGTGAAGCTGCCGGTGATCTGGGCCCTGCCGCCCGAAATGCGTTCGCGGATCACCGGGGCAGACTTGACTACGCCTTCCAGGATGATGGCGAAGCGATCGCCGACGTGTTGGCTGGTCAGCCGATCGAAGCGCTCAGCCCCGCGGTTGTTGAACTTCAGATCCACGGCATACTCATTGGTGCGCGAATCGATGGTAACGCGCGCATCGGTGACCTCGGTGCCGGAAAGCTCGGTGCGCCTCTTCACCAGATAGGGCTGGCGAAAGATCTTGCCGTTGCGCTTCACGGCATCGCCGTAGACGATTTCGTCGTCCGGCGGTACATCGCCAGCCAATGCCTTGTCCAGGTCACCTTTTTCGTCCACCAGCTTGAATTCCAGTTCGGCGGTGCGCCCGATCAGGCTCTTGGCGCGGGCGGTGTTCTCGTAACCCGGGATCTCTACCAGGATGCGGCGATTGCCTTGCGCGGCGATCACCGGTTCCGTGGTGCCTAGGGCGTCGATACGGTGACGCACCACCTCGATGGCTTGTTGAACCGCAAATTTGCGGATGTCGGCGGCGTCCTTATCCTTGAGCGTGAGCACGATTCGGTTGCCGTCTAGTTCCTGCATGGCGAACGAATCCATGGCATCGGAGAGCAACTTGGCGGCGGCGGCGGTGTTCGCCGGGTTGCGGATGACGGCGGTGATCGTACGGCCGCTGTTGTCCAGGCTGGAATAGGCGATGCGATTCTGGCGCAGGGTACGGCGGACGGTATCGACGTCCTCGGCCACACTGTGTGCCACGGCCTTCTCGACCTCGACGTCCAGCACCAGGTGGATACCGCCCTTCAGATCCAGGCCGAGGTTCATTTTCTTGCTCATCGATGTCGGCCACCATGAGGGCACGGAGATGAAGTTCGGCAGCGCGCCCATGATGGATATCAGGAATACGACCAGGATCAGCCATAACTTCCATCGTGGATATGCATGCATGTCAGGGTTCCTTCGTTGCCGGTTTCGGGCGGGGTATCAGATTATTTGCTCAGGCCGACGATGGTGTCCCGCTTGATACGTACGCGGGTGCCCTCGGCGATCTCCACCCTGATCTCGTCATCGGAGACATCGATCACGGTACCGATGATACCGCCGGCGGTGACGACCTTGTCGCCTTTCTTCATACCTTCGACCAAGGATTTGTGCTCCTTCAGTCGCTTTTGCTGCGGACGGATCAGCAGGAAATAGAACACCACCATGATCAACAGCAGTGGCGCCAGCTGTACGATCCCTCCCGCCTCCGAGGGTGAGGCCGCATAGGCGGTGGAAGACGTGGCCAGCCATAGCGTGGCGGCGGCGCCGATGGTCCGGATGCTCGAAATCATATGGTTCATGGTGAAAGCTCCTCGTTATGCATGCGCGCCTCGATCTTGCTGCCGCGATAGGTTTGCAGAAATTGATCGCGGAATTCCGGCCAGTTTCCCCTCGCCAGCGCTTCACGGGCTCTGCGCATGAGGGCCGTATAGTAGTGAAGATTGTGCAGTGTATTCAACCGCGAACTTAGAATCTCCTTCGCCATGTACAAATGACGCAGGTAGGCACGTGAGAAATGACGGCAGGTGTAGCAGTCGCAATCGGCCATCAGCGGGCGAGCATCCTCGGCGAATCGCGCCTGCTTGATATGTACGATGCCGTGGTCGGTGAACAGGGTGCCGTTGCGGGCGTTGCGCGTCGGCATCACACAGTCGAACATGTCGATGCCGCGGTCGATGCCTTCGATCAGATCGTCCGGAGTGCCGACTCCCATCACGTAGCGTGGCTTGTCCACCGGCAATTCAGGGGCCAGCGTGTCCAGCATCGCCATCATCTCGGGCTTTGGCTCGCCGACGGACAGGCCACCGATGGCGATGCCCTCGAACTCCATGGCTGCGATCGTATCCAGGCTCTGCAGGCGCAACTCAGGGTACATGCCGCCCTGCACGATGCCGAACAGCGCCTGCCGATCATTCACGGGCAGATGTTCGCGGCATTCGTCCGCCCAGCGCATCGACATCTGCATCGACGCGAGCGCCTCTTCGGGCGTGGCGGGGTAGGGCGTGCATTCGTCGAAGGCCATGACGATATCGCTTCCCAGTTTTCTCTGGATATCCATCGATTCCTTGGGACCGAGGAAGACCTTCGAGCCGTCGATGTGTGACTGGAACCATACACCGTGCGGCTCGATCTTGCGCAATTTGCCCAGCGACCACACCTGGAAGCCGCCGGAGTCGGTCAGGATCGGCCGCTCCCATCCCATGAAGCGGTGCAGCCCACCCAATTTTTCGATCACGTCGGCGCCCGGGCGCAGCATCAGATGATAGGTGTTGCCGAGGATGATCTGGGCCCCGATGTCCTCGGTCAGATCCTGCGGGGTCAGGCTCTTGACCGTGGCCTGGGTGCCCACCGGCATGAACACCGGTGTGTCGACCGTGCCATGTGGCAGGTGCATGCGGCCCAGGCGGGCGAAGCCGGCCGGATCGCGGCCCAGGATGTCGAAACGCAGGGATGGCATGGCGGCGCAGCCTGCCGCTGGAAGGCGGGAGCGGCAAGCGCAGGCGGATATGCGTAGAAATGCCACCTTGCACACCGTGGTTGTGTCGACTAAGTATGATTGAATTCATTTTAGGATTTTTCTTAAGAGTTCGGGTGTGGTGGGGTTGAAATGAAAGCGATGCGCCGGGTAGACATCACGCAGGCGGCCGCCAAGCCCGACCGGCTTGATGGCGGAGGGGGATATCGACCAATGGCTAGAGGGCCTGCGTTGCAGCACCGACCTTCTTTATCCAGAACCGGCTAGATCGGCGATGTCCAAGCGGCCTACAGGGAAAGCTCGCTCCGAGCAGGTGAAAGAGCGCCTGAAGTCGCTGCCGCTCGAGAAACAGGGCAAACGCGTCCGGAAGATCGACGGACGGATGCAGGATAAGACAAGGGAGGCCACAGCGGCGCTGAACAAGCTGCAGAAGCTGGTGATGCACAGCGAGCACCGCTTCCGGGCACTGATCGACGCTTTGCCGCAGGGCATCTTCATGAAAGCCCCCGATCTGACCTATGTGGCGTGCAATATGACACATGCCCGGGTTTTGGGCCTGGAGTCGCCGAAGGATATCATCGGCAGACGGGATGCCGAGTTTCTTCCCCCCAAGCTGGTGCGCAAGTACCGGGCCGACGACAAAAGGGTGATCGAGCGCGGCGAGACCATCGACACGGAGGAAACGGCCTTCATAGACGGCAGGGAGGTCGCGGTTCAGACCGTCAAAACACCGGTGCATGATGAGCACGGCAAGATCACGGGCGTACTCGGCATCTATTGGGACATCACCGAGCGCAAGTACAACGAGATGCTGCTGCAGGCCCGGCTGCGCCTGACCGATATGGCGCCCAAGCTCGACCATCGACGGCTGATGCAGGCAACCCTCGATATCGCCGAAGAGCTGACGGGCAGCAATATCGGCTTTTTCCATTTCGTGGAGCAGGATCAGGAAACGATCTCGCTGCAGGCCTGGTCGACCCATACCATCGAAAGCATGTGCACGGCCGAGGGCGCCGGCATGAGCTATCAGGTCAGCAAGGCCGGTGTCTGGGCGGATGCCATCCGAAGCAGAAAGCCGGTCATCTACGACGATTACCCCGCTTTGCCCGATAAGAAGGGGATGCCCGAAGGCCATGCCGAGGTGTCGCGGATACTCACCGTGCCGATCCTGCGCAGTGACAGGGTGGTGGCGGCCATCGGCATCGGCAACAAGCCGCAACCCTATGACGATCGGGATATCGACATGGTGTCGCAGCTTGCCGATCTAGCCTGGGACACCATCGAGGTGAAGAAAGCCGAACAGGCGCTGAGGCATGCCAACCGGGCGCTGGCAGCATTGGGCACGGTCAACCGCGAGCTGGTGCATGCCACCGATGAGGCCGAGTTGATGCGGTCCATCTGCATGGCGATCGTCGAACAGCGCGGCTATCGCATGGCCTGGGTCGGTTATGCATGTGACAATGCAGCCAAGGATGTCGAGATTATGGCCAGCTCCAATGTGCCGAAGGATCTTCTGGGGGAGATCCGGCCGGGGTGGGGCGATGACGCGCGCTCGGTGGGCCCGACCGGCCGCGCCGTCCGCACCGGCAAGACGCAGATCGCCCGGGACATCGCCGGCGAGCCCCATCACGACTGGAAGGCGTCACTGCTCAAGGCCGGATGTGCATCGAGCGTCGCTCTGCCCTTGAAGGGAGAAACGGGGGGCGCATTCGGTGTGCTGCATGTCTATGCGGATGAGGCAAACGCCTTCGCCGACGATGAAATCAGACTGCTCGAGGAGATGGCCGGCGATCTCGCCTTCGGCGTCAATATGCTGCGTGTTCGCCTTGAGCGCGACGAGGCCCTGAGGCTCAACGAACAGCATCTGGCCCTGATGCGCCAGAATCTCGATGAGACCATCGTGGCCATCACCAAGGCGGTGGAAGCGAGGGATCCGTATACGGCCGGTCACCAGCGGCAGGTGGCTAAACTGGCGGTTGCCATCGCCCGCCGGATGGGGCTGGATGAGGATGCCCTGCAGGGTATTCATATGGGGGCCACGATCCATGATATCGGCAAGATCAACATACCAGCGGAGATCCTGAGCAAGCCTAGCCATCTGAACGAGATGGAATTCCTGATGGTCAGGATGCATCCGAAGATCGGTTACGATATCCTGAAGGATGTCCATTTCCCCTGGCCGGTGGCCGAGGTCGCCTACCAGCATCACGAGCGTATGGACGGCTCCGGATATCCGCAGGGCCTGAAGGGAGAGCAGATACGCCTGGAGGCGAGGATCGTCGCAGTGGCCGACGTGATGGAGGCCATGACCTCGCATCGTCCCTACCGCCCCGGGTTGGGGCACGAGGTGGCCATCGCCGAGATCAGTGATCACAGTGGCATACGCTATGATGCCGACGTGGTGAATGCGTGTTTGGCGGTGTTTGCCGACGGGTTTCGTTTTGACCACTGATTGGGCCAGATCGGGAAAAGCCATGCCCATGCGGTAAGGTTGGCATCCTGGCTTGTAGCCGATGTGCCATCATGGGTTCATCGTCCAGGGGGAGGATGCGATATGCGAAAGGGCTTGTTTGCGCTGATCCTGCTCTGCGTGGGGGCTTCGGCGGCGGTGGCGGCCGAGGTGGATGGGATCGTATTCCCTCAGCAGGAGAAGCTGGCCGGTCAGCAACTGGTGCTTAATGGTGCCGGCATCCGCACCAAGTTCTTCCTGCACATCTATGCCGCGGCCCTGTATACGGAGCACAGGCTTTCCAGCACCGGCGCCGTGCTGGCCGACACAGGCGCCAAGCGTGTCGTCATGCATTTCATCTATGATGGCGTCAGCCAGAAGCGGATGGCCGAAGGCTGGAACGACGGGTTCGAGGACAACCAGGGAAAATCGGCCATGCATGCCCTGCGCCCGCGTCTCGACCACTTCAACGCCATGTTTGTCGAGACGCACCGGGGCGATGTCTACCGTTTCGACCTGTTGCCGGACGGTACGACGGAGGTATTCCTGAACGGGCAGTTGCGGGGGCATATCGACGGCGCGGATTTCCAACGGGCGCTGCTGTCGGTGTGGTTGGGGCGCCATCCGGCCGATGCGGATCTGAAGCAGGCACTGCTGGGAGGGTCCTGATGTTCGACGGTCCCGACGTTGACGTTGATATCTGCATGCGCAGACTGTTCACAATGGTCAGCGGGGGCCGAAGACGAAGCGGTTGATTGGGAGTGGAGCACGTGCGCAATACCGAGCCTCAGATGTTCAGTTTCCAGATTCGCCCGAAGATTCCCGAAGCGCTGTCACGCCTCGAGGAGATTGCCGGGGACCTGTGGTTTTCGTGGCATGCCCGGGCACGCAACCTTTTCCGCCAGATGGACGAAGGCCTGTGGAGCATGTGCGGTCACAATCCGAGGCTGTTTCTGCGCCGGATCAGTCAGGTCCGGCTGGAGGAGATGGCGAACGATCGCGCCTATCTATCCCTGTATCACGGAGCCCTGGCGGATTTCGACTCCTACCTGAAAGAGGAACTGTTGTGGTTCCCGGCCCATTTCAAGGACAACAGGAATCATGTGATTGCCTATTTTTCGGCCGAGTTCGGCCTGCACGAATCGCTGCCCATCTATTCCGGAGGGCTTGGCATCCTGGCTGGCGACCACTGCAAATCGGCCAGCGATCTCGGATTGCCGTTCACCGGTGTCGGCCTTTTGTACCGCAATGGTTACTTTCTCCAGAGCATCGATGTCCATGGTGCCCAGGTCGCCACCTACCAGGACAACCGTTTCGAAGACCTGTGCATCGAGCCTCTGAAGGATAAGGACAATAAGGATCTGATGGTTGCCGTGGAATTTCCGGGGCGTCAGCTGCATCTGAAGATGTGGGAGGCCAGGGTCGGGCATATCCGCATGCTTTTGCTCGATGCCGATATCGAGGCTAACACGGCCGAGGACCGGGGAATCACCCACCAGCTCTACGGCGGAGGGCTTGAGAATCGCATCAAACAGGAAATGTGCCTGGGCATCGGCGGTGTACGGGCCCTGCGTGCGGTCGGGACGAATCCGACGGCCTGGCATGCCAATGAAGGGCACGCCGCCTTCATCGTGCTGGAACGTGCCCGCGAGTATGTGCAATCCCATGGGCTGACGTTCGATCAGGCCATCGAGCTGGTGTCGGCCTCGACGGTGTTCACCACCCATACGCCGGTACCGGCCGGCCATGACATCTTCGCACTGGAGTTGTTCGACCAGTATATGGGCCACTACACCGAACAGCTCGGCATCTCACGTGAGCGCCTGCACGCGCTTGGCCGCGGAGATTTCGGTCATGGTAGCGGAGGGTTCAACCAGACCGCCTTGGCTATCCGCGGCTCCTCCTATCAGAACGGTGTATCCAGGCTGCACGGCATCATCAGCTCTGAGATGTGCCAGGACATGTGGCCGGACATCGCCCCGGAGGAGAATCCGGTCACCTCCGTGACCAATGGCGTGCATGTAAAGACGTGGCTGACCCAGGAATGGATTGCCACCTTCGATCAGGAACTCGGCGCCCGTTGGCGCGGGCGTTTGCAGGATCCTGCGTTCTGGGAAAGCATCCATGAGATTCCGGATCATCTGTTCTGGAGCATCCATCAGACCAACAAGCAGCGTATGTTGCATTATATTCGCGAACGCCTGCTGTATCAGGCCAAGCGCAACGGCGAGAGTGGGGAACTGGTGCGGCAGATGACGGCCGATTTCGATGTGCGCACCCTGGTGATCGGATTCGCCCGGCGTTTTGCAACCTACAAGCGCGCCACCCTGCTTTTCCATGACGAGGCTCGCCTGAAGCAGATGCTGGACGAGGTCGGAAAGCCGGTGATCTTCCTGTTTGCGGGCAAGGCCCATCCGGCCGATGAGCCGGGGCAGGCGCTGATCCGCCGCATTCACAATATCGCGCGCAAACCCGAGTTCATGGGACGCGTGCTGATGATCGAGGGCTATGACATGACCCTGTCGCGTTATCTGCTGAGCGGTGTGGACGTGTGGATGAACAGTCCCCGCAGGCCGATGGAGGCCTCCGGCACCTCCGGCATGAAGGCCGCGATGAACGGCGCCCCGAACCTGTCCGTCCTCGACGGCTGGTGGCCGGAGGGCTTCCAGGGCGACAATGGCTGGATCATCGGCGGCGAGCGTGATATCGGCGACGAGCAGTTGCGCGATGCCGAGGATGCCGATTCGCTGTATCACGTGCTGCAGCACGACGTGATCCCAACCTATTACCGGCGCAGTGAGCGAGGATTTTCCGACGACTGGGTCTATATCTCCAAGCGTGCCATGATCACCAGCATCCCGTATTTCAACACCGATCGCATGGTGGCCGAGTATGCGGAGCGCTTCTATGTACCCGCTTCTCGCCATGGCCAGGAGTTGAGCGCCGACGGTTTCCAGCGTGCCAAGGAACTGGCCACCTGGAAGTCCAGAGTACGGGCGGCCTGGCCGCAGACCAGGCTCGATCAGGCTGACACCATCCCGCAGTACGGCACCTGGAATGTCGGCGAGGATATTCTGCTACGCGTGAAGGCGGATCTCGCCGGCCTATCGCCGGAGGATGTGCGGGTGGAGGTGATATTCTTCCGTCCGGCGCGGGATGGCGATTACAAGCGCGACGGCGTGGTGGAACTGGCGCATGAGAGCGATGGCATCTATGGCGCCAATATCCGGCCGGATGATACCGGCAATTACCGTTTTCAGGTGCGCATGTACCCGACACATCCAGACCTACCGCATCCGATGGCCATGGGGCTGATGACCATGCTGTGAGCCTGGTGGATCAGGGGCGCGGATCCAGGGCGAGGGCTGCCGCACCCAACAGGCCCGCATCGTCCTTCAGCGTGGACTGCAGCACGCGGATCTGGCCTCGATGCGGCGGGATCACCCGTTCTTCCAGGCGGCGCATCAGGGGCGGATACAGCCATTCCCATGCCAGGCTGAGGCCGCCGCCGACCGTCATCGTGCGGATGTCCAACAGCTTGGCCGCCTCGGCGATCGCCTGTCCCAGGTAGCTTCCAGCATCCTCCAGTATCTTTCTCGCAAGCGCATCGCCCTTCCCGGCCAGTTCGTGGATCTCGATCGGGGTGATGCCTTTCCGGCCGGATGCCTCCGCAAAGCGGGCGGCCACCGCCGAGGCTGAGGCGTAGGTCTCCAGGCATCCGCGGCCGCCGCAACCGCAATGGCGGGCATCCGGCTGATCCTGATCGACCACGCGCAGGTGCCCGAATTCCATGGACATGCCTCCTTCTCCGGCATAGGGCACATGGTCGATGATCACGCCGCCGCCGACGCCGGTGCCCAGTGTGGCATGCATCAGATGCGACAGGCCACGGCCGGCGCCGAAGCGGAACTCGCCAAGGCAGGCGGCCAGGGCATCGTTGTGCACGTGCACGGGCAGGCCGAGCATCGCTTGCAGCCTCGAAGCCAAGGGGAAATCCAACAGGCTCGGCAGGTTCGGCGAGGAGGCAAGCTCGCCGCTGTCGCCACGGAAGAATCCGGGGAACCCGATACCGACCGCCGCGATATCCGGGGTGTCCATCAGAGGCCGGAAGCTTTCCTCCAGTGCGTGCAACACCTGATCGGCGGCCTCGTCCGCCGAGGTGGTATGCAGCCTGTGCAGTTCCGCCTGCCAGCGGTGGCGGGCATGGATACCCCCCTTCTCGTCGACAACGGCGGTGCGGATATTGGTGCCGCCGACGTCGGCGGCGAGTACTACGCGCTGGGTCATGGTAGCGCCCCGTACAGCGCCGCGTACGCCCGGGCCGAGGCATCCCAGGACGAATCGCGGCGCATGGCCCGGGTACGCAGCGGGTTCCAGGCGGCGGGACGGCGATAGACCGCAATGGCCTGGTTCACGGCCTTGGCCAGCGACGGGGCATTGGCGTCGGTGAACGAGAAGCCGGTGGATGTCCGGCGGCCGGCATCGTAATCGGCCACCGTGTCGATCAGACCGCCGGTGGCGCGTACGACCGGTACCGAACCGTAGCGCATTGCCATCAGTTGGCTCAAACCGCAGGGCTCGAAGCGCGATGGCATCAGGAAGATGTCGCTGCCGGCGTAGATACGACGGGCCAATGCTTCGTTAAAGCCGCGGAAGAAGTGGATCTGCCGGGGGTGGTTGTGTGCGAGCTTCTTCAGTGCCGCCTCGTAAAGCATGTCGCCGCTACCCAGGAAGGCCATCTGGTAACCCTGGCGCACCCAGTCCGGGATGCAGGGCAGCAGCAGGTCCACGCCCTTCTGTTCCACCAGCCTGGAGATCATGGCCAGCATCGGCGAGCCTGGCTCAGGGGAGAAACCGAACTCCATCTGCAGGGCCTGTTTGCAGCGCTTCTTGCCGGTGGTGCGGCTGGCCTCGAAACGGTCAGGCAGGGTGGCGTCCGTGGCCGGATCCCAGGCGACGGTATCCAGGCCGTTGACGATGCCGGACAGCTTGTGCCGGTGTTTCGCCAGGAAGCCTTCCAGATGGCAGCCGTATTCGGGGGTCAGGATCTCCTCGGCATAGCTGGGGCTGACCGTGGTGATGTGGTCCGCCATCATGATACCGGCCTTCATGCAGTTGATCTGGCCGTAAAATTCATAGCCTTCCGAATGAAAGTATTCCGGTGGCAGGCCGACGTGCGGGATGTGCAGGGCCGGGAAGATGCCCTGGTAGGCCAGATTGTGGATTGTGAACACGGTGCCGGCATGGGCAATGCCGGCATGGTACTGGTACTGGGTCTTCAGCAGGAGCGGCAGCAGGGCTGTCTGCCAGTCATGGCAGTGGAACAGATCCACCGGTGTGTCCAGCAGGGCGGCGGCCTCCAGCGCGGCGCGGGTGAACAGCGCATAACGCAGCAGGTTGTCCGCATAGGCTTCGCCCGGAGGTCCGTACAGGCCGTCGCGGTCGAAAAGGTCGTCCTGTTCGACCAGGATGAAGCGCTGGCCTCCGATGTCAGCCTCATGCAGTGGCACCGGGCGCATGGTGCCGCCGATCCACAGGGAGACCGTCCTGGTCGGGTCGCCGGGCTTGAACACCGCCGGGTCGAGGTGCTGGCGATACAGCGGCGTGATGACCGTGACATCGTGGCCGAGCCGGCGCAGGGCCGCCGGCAATGAGCCGACGACGTCGGCCAGCCCACCGGTCTTGGCGAGTGGTGTCACCTCGGAGGCGACAAAGACAATATGCTGCTGGGGCATAGAACCTCCGCTACGGTGCCCCATCCTATATCAACCGTCCCAAAACCCAATGCGCTAATTGCCCATAAATTATACGCAACTATTGTCATACGCGGCATAGGTGCCATACACTGAGCGCCATGTCCAAGGTGTTGGTGAGATCGGCAGGGGGGGAGCATACCTATACCCTTGGGAACGAGATGACCATCGGTCGTCATCCCCACAGTACGATCTGCCTGGCGGATCCCATGCTTTCCAAGCGCCATGCCGTGATCCGCCGCGTCAAGGACGGGTACGAGTTCGAGGACGTCGGCAGCTCCAACGGTTCCTTCTACGACGGTGTGCGCATCAAGCATCTGCTGTTGAAAGACGGCGATATCATTACCATAGGCAAAACCAATCTGGTGTTTCAGGAGATGTCCGAAGAGGAGCGTCTCGCCACGCTGGTCCAGATTTCCCAGATCGACACCTCCGGTTCCGTGCGGGATCGCATCGCGGTCGAGGCAGCACAGGAATTTCTCCCCGAAACGGATGTGTCGGATATTTCGGTGCTGCGCGACGATTACGAGAAGTTGCGGCTCGGCCATGATCTGTTGCGCAGCATCGGCCTGGAACGCGATCTGCACTCCGTGCTGGACAAGGTTACCGAGCACGTGTTCCAGATCTTTCCGGCGGATCGCTGCGTGGTATTGCTGGTGGATGATGACACGGGAGCGCTGGTACCGAGTTCGGTGCGTACCCGTTCGGGCGATGACATTCACGTATCGGTTGCCGGCTCAATCCTGCGCGAGGTGCAGGAGACAGGGGCGGCGGTGCTGATCTCCGACAGCAGTGCGGATGAGCGTTTCGCCGAGGCTTCGTCGGTGATCATGCAGGGCATCCAGTCAGCCATGTGCGCGCCGCTGATGCAGGACGGTGCCTTCCTCGGGGTGATTCACCTGGACAGTATCCGCTCGCTGCTGACCTTTACGCGCAAGGATTTGCAGCTGTTCACCGGCATCGCCCGTCATGTGGCCATGGTGGTGGCCAATGCCAAGCTGCTCAAGCAGGTCGAACACGAAGCGCACACCAAGGCCCAGTTTGAACGCCTGCTGTCGCCCAGCGTGGTCGAGCAGGTGATGAGCGGCAAGGTCAACCTGGAGAAGGGTGGAGAGCTGCGCGATGTGACCATTCTGTTCGCTGATATCCGTGGTTTCACCAGCATGAGCCATCGCTCCACGCCGACGAACATCGTGGCCATGCTCAATCGCTATTTTGAGATGGTGGTGGACATCGTGTTCCATCACGAGGGCACGGTCGACAAATACATTGGCGACGAGATCATGGTGTTGTTCGGCGCCCCGCTGGATCTGACGTATCCGGCTGACCACGCCATTTCCTGCGCCCTGGAAATCCAGGGAGCGCTGAAGCTTTTCAACAAGCAGAGAAAGAAGGATGGGGAGGAGCCGATCCATATAGGCATCGGCATCAATTCCGGCGAGGTGGTGGTGGGCTCCATCGGCTCCAGCCAGACCAAGCAGTACACCTGCATCGGAGATGCCGTGAATGTGGCCGCCCGCCTGGTCAGCCTGGCCGAGCCGGGACAGGTCATCATCAGCGAATCCACGCTGAAGCGCCTGCGCGGCAAGGCGAAATACGAGGTGTTGCCTCCGATCCAGCTCAAGGGCATCGAAGGCGATTTGGAAGCCTATGCGGTCAAGGAATTGCTGAACGACACGTGGCCGTAGGATAGGCTGCAACGAATCACTGGCCAGGGGGTGGAAGGTGCCTGAATTGACGCAATCCGGGGCTTGGGATGCCCTGAAGGCACATGCAGCCGAGATGGGTCAGATCCATATGCGCGATCTGTTTGCCAATGATGCGGAGCGCTTCCAGCGATTCAGCCGGTTTTTCGCTGGCGACGACATCCTGGTGGATTTCTCCAAGAACATCATCACCGATAAGACCCTCGAGCTATTGCTGCAGCTGGCCCGAAAACACGACGTGGAAGGCTGGACCAAGCGCATGTTCGAGGGCGAGAAGATCAACAACACCGAGCACCGCGCCGTGCTGCACACGGCCCTGCGCAACCGCTCCAACCGGCCGGTCATCGTCGACGGAAAGGATGTCATGCCGGACGTCAACAGGGTGTTGGAACAGATGCGTAGATTTACCGAGGCGGTGCGTTCCGGCGAGTGGAAGGGAGGGACCGGCAAGCGGATCACCGATATCGTCAACATCGGTATCGGCGGTTCCGACCTTGGGCCGCTGATGGTCACGCATGCGCTGACCCCGTTCGGTCGCGACAAGCTGCACATGCATTTCGTGTCCAACATCGACGGCACGCACATCGTGGAGACCCTGCGTCACCTGCACCGCGAGACCACGCTGTTCGTCATCGTCTCCAAGACCTTCACCACGCAGGAAACCATCACCAACGCCCGCACGGCGCGCGACTGGTTTTTGACCCGCGGCGGCACCAAGACCGCGGTGGCCAAGCATTTCGTGGCGGTGTCGACCAATGCCAAGGCGGTTTCCGCCTTCGGCATCGATACCGACAACATGTTCGAGTTCTGGGACTGGGTCGGCGGCCGCTATTCGTTGTGGAGCGCGGTCGGCCTGTCCATCGCCCTGTATATCGGCATGGACCATTTCGAGGAGCTTCTGGCCGGCGCGCACGACATGGACGAACACTTCCGCACCGCCCCAATGGAGCAGAATATCCCGGTGATCCTCGCCATGCTGGGCATCTGGTACAACAATTTCCTCGGGGCCGAAACGCACGCCATCCTGCCCTACGATCAGTACATGCACCGCTTCCCGGCCTATTTCCAGCAGGGGGACATGGAGAGCAACGGCAAGCGGGTGAACCGGGACGGCCAGCCGGTGGACTATTCGACCGGTCCGATCATCTGGGGCGAGCCGGGCACCAACGGCCAGCATGCCTTCTACCAGCTGATCCACCAGGGTACCAAACTGGTGCCTTGCGATTTCCTCGCACCCATTGAGACCAAGAATCCGGTTGGCCGCCATCATCCGATGCTGTTGTCCAATTTCTTTGCGCAGACCGAGGCGCTGATGCGCGGCAAGAACGAGGATGAGGTGCGCGCAGAGCTTCGTGACGCCGGCCTGTCCGGTGCTGAGCTGGAGAAACTGGTGCCGCACAAGGTGTTCCCCGGCAACCGGCCGACCAACTCGATTCTGTTCCAGAGGCTGACCCCGCATACCCTGGGTGCACTGATCGCCATGTATGAGCACAAGATCTTCGTGCAGAGCATCATCTGGGGGATCAATGCCTTCGACCAATGGGGCGTGGAACTGGGAAAGGAGTTGGCGCGGAAGATCCTTCCCGAGCTGGACGATTTCGACGAGGTCAAGAGCCACGACTGCTCCACCAACGGCCTGATCAACTATTTCAAGGAGCACCGCAGGGAATAGCGCCGGCGCTGCGATGGCAAGGGGCTGTTGCTTTGGTTAGAATGTGCCCCATGGCCATTCGCGAGATTCTCATCTATCCGGACGACGGGCTGCGTCAGGTGGCGCGCCCGGTGCAGGATTGCACCGGCGCCGAGGTGCGCCAATTGGTGCAGGATCTGGCAGACACCATGTACGATGCGCCGGGTGTGGGTCTCGCCGCCACCCAGATCGGCGTGAACCTGCGTGTCGTCGTCACCGACACCGAATGGCGGCAGGAAGGGGCGGTGCGGGACCTGCATGTGTGGATCAATCCCGAGATCATTTCCTTCGGCGACGAGAAGGTCACCTTCGAGGAAGGGTGTCTGTCGGTGCCGGAGATCTACGAGGAGGTGGAACGCCCGGCCCATATCCGCCTGCGCTGGTGCGATCTCGATGGCAATCGCCATGAGGCCGATTTCGAGGGCTTCGAGGCGGTGGCGCTGCAGCATGAATTCGACCATCTCGACGGCAAGCTGTTCATCGACAGGCTGTCGTCGCTGAAACAGAATCTGATCAAGAAAAAGCTGAAAAAGCGCAAGAAACTGGCCGTGGCATGAGCCGGCCGCTGCGCGTGGTCTTCGCCGGTACACCGGCTTTCTCCGTACCCTGCCTTCACACATTGCTGGACATGACCGACGTCGAGGTCGTGGGTGTCGCCTCGCAGCCGGACCGGCCGGCCGGTCGCGGCATGAAGCTGACAGCCTCGCCGGTCAAACAGGCGGCGCTGGCCGCCGGCATCGACGTGATCACTCCCGAGCTTCTCAAGGGCAACGACGAGGCCCTGCACTGGCTTGAGGACAAGCACCCGGACGTGCTGGTCGTCGTGGCCTTCGGCATGATCCTTCCCAAGCCCTGGCTGGATGCGCCGCGCGTGGCACCCATCAATGTGCATGCCTCGCTGCTGCCGCGCTGGCGCGGGGCAGCGCCCATCGAGCGCGCCATGCTTGCCGGCGACGCTGAGACGGGCGTGTGCATCATGCATATGGAGGAAGGGCTGGATACCGGTGGCGTCTATGCATGCCGAGAGATCCCGATCACCGCATCGACGATGGGAGGCGAGTTGTGGGAGGAGTTGTCCCAACTGGGCGGTGATCTATTGGCCGAAGTGCTGCCGGATATCGCCAGCGGTCATCTGAAGCCCAAGTCGCAGCCCGAGGAGGGTGTGTCTTACGCGTCCAAGATCGGGGCCGGGGATCGCACGCTCGACTGGACGCAGTCCGCCGATGCGGTGCACCGTCAGGTGCGCTGCTTCGCGCCACGGCCGGGGGCACGCACGCGCGTTGGTGATAAATGGCTGAAGGTGCTGGCCGGTGAGCCTGTGGGGGCATCGGTCACCAAGCCGGTCGGCACGGTGCTGGCGGTCGGTAACGGCATCGATGTGGCCTGCGGTGACGGGGTCTATCGTATCAGGCGCGTGCAGCCCGAGGGCAAGGCCGCCATGGGTGCCGTTGATTTCCTGCGCGGGGCTCATCTCAGCGCGGGCGACAGGTTGGGGGGAGATTGACCACAAAAGTGCGCCAACTGGCCGTCGAAATCCTGGTGGGGGTGCTGACGGAGGGTGCCAAGGCGGATGTCCTGGTGGAGCGCGCGGGGTCAAAGCTGGCCGATGCGCGCGACCGCGGGCTGTTGCGCGAACTGGTGTACGGGGTGCTGCGCCACTATTTTTCGCTCGAGGCCGATGCCTCGCGTTTCATTCAGGCCAAGCCTGATGAATATGTGCGTTTGGCCCTGCTCGTCGGCACCTATCAGATCCGGCTCTTGCGCCTGCCGGTGCATGCGGCTGTGCATGCCACGGTTGAGGCTGTCAAACATTCATCGCAGGCGAGGGCAGCCGGCATGGTCAATGCCGTGCTCAGGCGCGTGGCCGCATCCGAGCCGCCGGCGAGGCTGAAGCCCAACCAGCGCGCGGAGCTGCCGCAATGGCTGTATGCTGCCTGGCGCGACGGATTCGGCGCCGACAAGGTGGCCAGCATCGCCGATCTCTTCCAGTCCGTGCCACCGCTTTCGGTGGCGGTGCTGGACGGGGACCGGGATGCCTGGATCGAGGCGGTTTATGCTCTGGGTATCGACGCGACGGCCGGCGAGCTGTCTGCGCAGGCGGTGCTGCTGCCGGCCGGCACCGAGGTGGCGGCACTGCCCGGCTATGCGGCCGGGCGGTTCACGGTGATGGACCAAGCCGCCCAGGTTGCGGCGCTGGCCCTGGAGGTGCATCCCAATGATCGCGTGCTCGATCTGTGCGCCGCCCCCGGCGGCAAGACGGCGCTGCTGGCCCGCGGCCACCCCGATACGCAGATTACGGCGGTGGAACTGAGCGCCGCACGCCTGCCAAGGCTTGAGGCGAATCTGGCTCGCCTGCAGGGGGTGAATGTCAGCATCCGGCAGGGCGATGCCACGGCATTGGAATTCGCGGACGGTGCGTTCGACGCCGTGCTGCTCGATGCCCCGTGCTCGGCCTCAGGGGTGATCCGCCGCCATCCCGATGCGAAGTTCATCCACGATAAGGCCAGCGTGGCCAGACACGCCGAACTGCAGAAGAAGATGGTCGCCGAGGCATTGCGAGTTTTAAGGCCAGGGGGACGGCTGGTCTATGCCGTATGCTCGATCCACCCCGAGGAGAACGAACAAGTGGTCGGGGGCGTTGCCGGACTGCAATCAACCGAGCGCCTGTTCCCGGGCGAAACCCACGACGGCTTCTTCATCGCCCGCCTGATAGGGCATTGACGGTCTGCGGCCTGTGGGCTTTTTTTCATATCAAAGCCCGTAAAATCCCGGCGGTGAATTGACCGATGATGGATGGCGTATCATGCTGGACGGCCACTTGCCGTTTGGCGGCAAGGGCTGCAGGAGCTGGCGGATGAAGAAGATCTTGCTGATGGCAACATTTCTGATGCTGACGGTGTGTTCCGGCATGGCTGGAGCAAGCGAGGTCTCCAGCGCCTCCCTGCACAGACTGCTGACGCTTTCCGGCATTAACGATCTGGTGGCCGAGTTTCCCGGCATGCTGCGCGAACGCATGGAGCAGACCCGGCAGCGGGATCGATTCATCCCCAGCCATCCCAGCATGTCCGACGACGAGTACCGGGAACTGGAAAAAACCATGGTCGACGCCTTCAAGCCCTCAGACATCCTCCGGGTCATCGGCAAACAGGTGGCGCATTCCATCTCCGAGCAGGATGCCGAGAAGATGCTGGCCTGGTATGACTCAGTGTTGGGCAGGAAGATCAGCAAGGCCGAGCAGGAAAGCTCGACACCCGAAGCCTCCCGGGGCATGCACTCGGCAGTGCATCTGTTGCACGATAAGCCGCGCGTGCTTTTCGCCATGAAACTGGACAAGCTGTTGCACATGACGGACATGAGCATGCAGTTCCAGATCAACGCCGAGGTGGCCGCGTTCGTGGCCTTCTCGACCAAGATGAACAAGCGCCGGCCGGCCAACTTGAAGGCGCTGAGGAATAGAATCGCCGCCGGCATGCAGAAGCAACGCTACAAGGCCAGGCGCGAGGTCATCCTGTCCACGGTCTACACCTACCGGAAGATCGACATGGACAGTCTGGAAAAATACCGCGCCTTCCTGCAATCTCCTCCCGCCTTGCGCTTCAACAAGGCCTTGATGACCGGCATGGATGCTGGCATGACCGAGGCGACAAACAGGATGGCTGGCTCGGTTGAGAGTCTGTTTCGGCAGAAACAGAAGGATGTGCAGAGGATTTGATCGGGTGACGCTTGATGACTCAGTCCACAAGGAGGTGTTCAATTGAAGAAAAGCGCATTGTTGTTGGTTGCATGCATGGTTCTCGTTGGTTGTGCCAAGCATCCGGGGAAAAAGGAAACGGGTTATCGGGGCATTCCCTGGGGTGCCGATGCCGCAACCGTGGCCAAGAGTTTTCATGTGGCGACGAAACCGGCAAGCGCCGATTCACTGTTCGGTAGCTATTTCCAGGCATCCGACCCGAGATTGGTCACGATGCTCGATCGCGGGTTCGCCATGCTTCTGACCGGCAACAGCGGGCTTAAGGTGGACGGCATCAGTGCGTTGAAAGGCATGTCCATCCTGGACGAAGGGAAAAGCGGCTACGGCCTGTTCTTGAACAAGAAATTTGCCATGAACCTGAGCAAGATGCCGTCGAAGGATTATCAGCATGAGCATAATCATCTGATCAGGAGATATGGCGTCATCGACAAGAAAGTGGACTACATGAACAACACATTCGAGCAGTCCTATATGATCATGTGGCATAATGCGGATGGCGTGGTCATCCTGGCCAAGGAAACCTACAACACGACTCCGTCGCACCGGCGCATCTCCACGCAGATCATCCATATGGATCTGCACCTGTTCCATGCCATCTCTGACGACCTGCGGAAAGAGGCCAAAACAGGGTAGATATTTTCTTCCGTTGCGCCGTGAGTTTTACTTGCTCTTACGGAAAGGCAGCTATGAAACGGTAGGCATGCCGCTTTATGACGTCTGACGGCGCTGCTGGCGAATGTAACGGTGCGAGCGAAAGCGTTTAGAACAACGTGTGACCAATTGAAAATAGCCAACTGTTGCGCGTGGCTCGACTTGCATAAGGTCACCAGGAGAAAGCATGTCACTCGAAGTGATCGGTGCGGGACTTGGCAGGACGGGTACCATGTCGTTGAAATCGGCGTTGGAGAAGCTCGGATATTCCGGCTGTTACCACATGCTGGAGGTGTTCCAACATCCGGAACACCTACCATTCTGGGAGAGGGCGACACGCGGTGAGCGCATCGACTGGTCTAGCGTGTTCGAGGGTTTTCGCGCGGCGGTGGACTGGCCCGCATGCTCGTTTTGGCGCGATTACTATCATTTGTATCCTGAAGCCAAGGTCATATTGAGCGTGCGGAATCCGGACAGCTGGTTCGACAGCGTGATGAACACCATTTACCCTAACAGCACCGGTATGATGCAATCGGATGACCCACAAAAGCGTCGCAGGGGGGAGTGGATCAATGAACTCGTCTGGCAAGGCACGTTCGATGGCCGGGCGGATGACCGCGCCCATGCGACGGCCGTGTTCAGGGCCCACAACGAACAGGTAAAACGGCTTTGTGACCCGTCGCGCCCGCTGGTCTTCCAGGCAAGTGAGGGCTGGGAACCGCTGTGTGAATTTCTTGGCAAGCTGGTACCCGATGAACCCTATCCGCGTACCAACACGACAGAGGAATTTCAGTCCCATTCTGCTGACCACTGAACCCTGGTGCGGCCGGCTTGCTCGTTCGAGTATGGGAAAGATAAACACGTTATCACGCGTCCACTGCTTTACGCACAGAACTACAGCACCTGCGCTGAGCCGCCATTCTTCACCGTTTATCAGCGCTGAACAGCCAGCCGCTAACCGAATTCAAGCCGGTGAGGTTCATGCCTGGCGGGGGAACCAGCGCTGCGACTCAAGCGAAGCAAGCCAAAGAGCAATTCAAGGCATAAGTGTTGATCATTGCAGTGGATAACCGCTTCTGGCGGAAGCTGTCACTCACATCTCAAGCACCACTGGCCAGCTTCAACCATCATGTGTGCTTGCATTGCATCAGAATACGCAACCCAATTTCACTGCACTAATTATATTTTTCCTTTGGTTGCAGCAACAAGCCTATCAAGAAAATATTTCATGCCAGTGCTTTCGGCATCCTCTTTGGATACCCATCCAGCGGCAGTAGAAATAGCTTTTCGCGCGATGGGGGCCCATGTCTCAGGGTCCTTATCTATGTTACTTTCTATCTGCACCAGCAAATATATTAGAGCGCCGGTCCTTGGTCGCTTGCCCCAATTCATTTTGCTGCGAATTGAATCCTCCAATAGCAACTTTCTACTTTTATTTTTATCAGTTGTATAACCAAGGTCCGAAAGAGCCTTTAAAACGCGCGCTTCATAAAACACAAACATCTCCTTGCAGATTGCAATTTGAGCCGACACTCCATTGCAATTGAAAACGGCATGTGATTGTTATCCGAGTCGGCACCATACTGCAACGAGACGACTGGCTGGGTCCGACCAAAAGCGGTCATTTGTTCGGATCCTGTCCAACGCGCCTGACTCAATGTCGTGCTAATTTCAGTGCTATATGCAGTCCATAGAACTTTCGAGGAGGAACCCATGTCAGACAAAGATGAGCCCAATCCAATCGAAGCATTGTCTGTCGCGATAAGACCTCCCTTTTTTAAGTTTCCGGAACCCCTTGTCTCTTTCATGGCAGGGCGAGAACGAAGGCCATTGGGTGACGCATTTAGCCTGACCAGATTTGGTGTCAATCTAACCCGCCTGAGACCGGGCAGCATATCGGCGCCACGGCATTTTCATTCGCTTCAGGACGAATTCGTGTACGTTCTGGAAGGCAATCCCATATTGATCACAAATAGCGGGGAGGCACTCCTGCGCCCTGGGATGTGCATAGGCTTTAGGGCTGGAACGGGTAACGCCCACCATCTCGTCAATAGAACTGAGGCTGATGTCCTTTATTTGGAAATCGGCGATCGAACCGCAGAAGACACTGTTTCCTACCCTGACGACGACATTGCTTTAGTTCGCACATCGGAGGGGCGATGGGAGATCCTTCATAAGGATGGCTCGCCCTATTAAAATTGCGAGAGCCGGGCTGACTGCCGATGACTGATCGTCATCATTTGACACAGACTTGAACGAATGACCAAAAGTGTCAGGAAGTAGTCGTTTGGACTAGTGCAGCGAGCAATGACTGAAAAGGGTGAGTCTGTCACAATGCGCCGATGGACAAGGTGAACGTCAACGACTGGCTGCCGGACGGCTTCCCGGATATCCGGGGGCGGCGTGTCGTCGTGGCCATGAGCGGCGGTGTCGATTCCTCGGTGACGGCTGCGCTGCTGGCGCATGCCGGCGCCGATGTGGTCGGCGTGTTCCTGCACGTGTGGGACTACAACCGCGAGGATGTGAACCGCCATGGCTCCTGCTGCGCACTCGAGGATAGTTATGATGCGCGCCGCGTGGCCGATCACCTGGGCATTCCGTTCTACAGCATGGACATGCGCGAGGCCTTCAGGCGCGACGTCATTGATCCGTTCATCGCCGACTACGAGCATGGGCGCACGCCGAACCCGTGCGAGCGCTGCAACCGCTTCGTCAAGTTCGGGGCGCTGCTGGAGGTGGCGGACAAGCTGGAGGCGGAATTCGTGGCCACCGGCCACTACGTGCGCCGGCTGGACAATGCCAACGGCGTGCGCATCTATAAGGGTGCCGATACGCGCAAGGATCAGAGCTATTTCCTGGCCACCACGAACCGACAGCAGGCGGCGCGCCTGCTGTTCCCGGTCGGTCACCTGGTCAAGAACGAGACTAGGGGGCTGGCCCGGGCTTTCGGCCTCTCGACGGCCGACAAGCACGAGAGCCAGGACATCTGCTTCATCCCGGCGGGAGACCGCATCGCCTTTTTGCAGCGCGAGGGGGCTGCGGTCGGATTCCGGGCAGGTGTCATCGTCGACAGCGAGGGCAATATGCTCGGCCGGCATGCCGGCATCGCCCACTACACGCTGGGCCAGCGCAAGGGCCTGGGCCTGTCCGGCGGGCCATGGCATGTGGTGGCGTTGGACGGAGAGCACGCCCGCGTTGTCGTCGCCATGCCGGAGCAGGCGATGATCCGCGGCGTGCGTGTCGCCGATGTCAACTGGGTGCGCCGCCCCGAAGATATGGATGGGCTAGAGGTGAAGCTGCGCTACCAGTCGCGGCCCGCCTCGTGCCGGGCCGAACGCGTGGACGGCGATATTCTTGAGCTGAGTTTCGATGAGGCGCAGAAGCCGACGGCGCCGGGGCAGGTGGCGGCCTTCTATGCCGGTGACGAGCTGCTCGGCGGTGGCATCGTTGAGGCCGTGCACAACCTGCAGGCCGCCGAGCCCTTGGCTGCCTGACCGATTGGTCGGTTCAGGGTGGTCGCACAACGCTTGAACTCACCGCAGGCAGGATTAGAGTCCCCGCCCCACTAAGCCCGCATTCGGGCAAGGATTCTTTTGCCAATTCCAGGAGTTGTTA
>Ga0315535_1000641_pt1 | contig 24516 bp, 22 predicted proteins | sample SalMarSW160220MG_2_FD_203092 | JGI IMG/M metagenome (GOLD analysis project Ga0315535, IMG submission 203092) | Salt marsh sediment microbial communities from the Plum Island Ecosystem LTER, Massachusetts, United States - Salt Marsh Sediment SW1602-20 ... | reverse complement strand
CAGCGCCATTTTCCCGCCCAGCGAATGGCCAATAATGCCGATATGGTCGCGGTCGACTTCCGGCAGGGTATAGAGGTAGTCGAGCAGGCGATGCGCGTCCCACACCCATTTGCCAAGACCTGTGCAATGAGGATGCCGCAGTTTCAGGTTGGCAACGGCTTCCGAATACCACTCTCCGTAGCTCTCGCCAAACCATCGAATCGCCACTGCAATATAACCTTTCTGCACGGCCATGTAGGCATAAGAATCGACGCCCATCCCCAGAAAGTGATGTCCCGACAGATTTCGGCCCGCCGGAGTGTCCACATCGTAGAACGGTACAATCACAACCGGGCGCGGCTCTTGAAGGTCGGTCGCGGGCATCATCACAAGGATCTTTTCCCACCAGTCCGCTTCCACCTGGAGGTACATAAGGCGGGCGGTGTAGTTCTGGTCTTTGACCGTCTCAACAAGCCGCGTTTGAGGAGGAGGAGATGGATTCGTTTCCATTGAGCCCAGCAGTTGGAGCCACTTCGACTGGATGCGCTGGCGGCGGACGGTCCATTCCTGAACGGAGCCTACTCCGGCAACAAGCGAGGACAGCGCGCCCATTGATGTCTCATAACCGGCAGGCGGGTTGTTGTAAGGCTTGAACCAATCCGGCGATTGCTGCGAGGGCGGCAGAACAGGCCGGGGCGCGACCGTCCGGCAGATCCGGAATCCGGTGAATCGGCTCTTGTAAGACGGCTCGATCGACGACCGGTATCCGCGGGCCCACTGTGACGTGGTGCTAATGAATGAGCCACCCCGAACGATCCGGGCCAGCCCGCGCAACGGCCCGGCCGGATGATAGGAAGCCTGCGGCGTCCGCTCAGGATTGAAATAATCGCTGGTCCATTCCCAGACGTTCCCGAACATGTCGTAGAGACCCAGTGAATTGGGAGGGTAACTCCCCACCGGTTTCGTACCCTCATCCTTCAGTTCTTCTACCAGGCCCGCGACGTCCTTCGTATCTGAAGTACCCAGGTTGGCGGCGCCGGCATGGCTCTCTACGGCAGGCGCCGGACCTGCCGCGTGGGTCCATTCAGCATCGGTGGGAAGCCGAAAACCATTCCTGCTAATGTCGCAGTAGCCGGTTTCCAGGTTGTAGCAGGGTTCAAGGTCTTCGCGCAGGCTGCGCAGGTTGCAGTAACGAATCGCCTCCCACCAGTTCACCGTCTCAACGGGTAGCTCGGCGCCCTGATGAAACGAAGGGTTGTAGCCCATAACCTCTTCGAACTCCCGCTGAGTGAGTTCCTTCGAAGCCATGACAAACTTTCCGATAGTGACGGTTACAGGGACCTTTGTCAGTTCGTCGATGACCTGGTAGCTCTTGCCGGGAACTTCGACCCATCCACTGGTTGAAGTCTGGCCCTGATCAAACGCTGCTGAACTTCCCGCAGCATCAGCATTCCGGTTTCCACGGCCCATGCTCGTGATCAACGTTCCTGCCCCGACAACTGAACCCTTAAGAAAATTCCGCCTCTGCATCACTCCTCCTCACCTTCCGTTTCCTGAGGGAAGAAACCACGCCCCTCGCACGCCGTGTGAATCATACCGCAGACACAGGTTTAATGTATCAGCCGAATGAGATCCGAGAATTGAAGAGTGCGAAGATCCGCTTGGAACGACAGATCAGTTCATGGCGCAACAGAATCTGGATTTGCAGGGCTATGGCCCAGTGGCTGAAAACTGCAACCGGAGATTGACGATTCAGGGGGCTGACTTTGAGAAGGCGGGTTGAGCATCTTGTCGAAAAAGACTCGCACGCAGGAAGATGTTTCGGCCAGGCCTTTGGCGCCGTCAACCGGCCCAAGGTAACCCATCATTTTCATTCCCGGGCTGTAAAGGACCGGAAGGTCCGTAAAGTTGAAATGCCGGGTTCCGAGGATGTGAACCTGCCAGCAGTGGGCAGAGTCCCGGCAGGTATCCTGCATTTCCTGCTTCAATCGCGCCTGCTCCTGCTGAAACCTCTTAACTGAAACACTCGCCAGCGTCTTCTGCAGCCAGGGAGGACGCAGCGTCCAGTCGCTCAAGACAAACAGAAAGGGCTGCTTGATTCTTTCGTTCAACACATCGCCAAACAGGTTTCCGTCAATGTCGACGGCTGCTTTGCAACGGGGTTCTGCCCGGCACGCCTCCGCGGCTGCGGCACCGCCAAAAGACTGACCGAAAAGGCCCACCCTGGAAAGATCGAGACGTCCGTGGAAACGGCTCTTCGCATCTGAATTCATCTGCGCCAGGCTGTCGATGGCAAATCGGATGTCCGCCGCCCAGACTTTCACCATCCGATTGCCCGCCGACCGGACGGCCTGACTGGGGCCGCGCGGGAACGAAGCGTCAGCCAGATGGTGGGCCACACGACCGTTAGGAAACCGCACGACGGGCGCGCTGTATGTGTTCGTAATCCCCAGGACGACGTAGCCATGGCTTACGATGTCTTCAATCAAAGAAGTGTAATCGCTGGGCAGATTGCCAAAACCGGTGGAAAAAACCAGGACGGGATACGCCGGTTGGCCGTTCGCAATGGGCGCGTCGGCAACGGCATGGACGCGGATTCGGCTTGGAATCGTCACAGGGCGCCAGGGGAGTTCAGCAGCCCAAGCCGCGGGAATATATTCAGCAGGTTTCGCCTGCGGCCGAACGGTGGCCGGATACCACAGCCACACCATCAACTCGCGATGCTTTCCAATCTTCGATGAGTAGGGGTCGTCACGCTTTGGGTCCTTCCAGTCAAAAAGCACCCGGCCAACCGCGTAAGGGCCGGAGGGTTTGGGAAGCACCACTTCGCGGTGGTCTCCAAAATGCACGATGACTCCGAAGAGTCCAATGAACATGATAAAGACCAGAATCAGGATCAATACGGTGACCGAAACCGTTCTGATGACTCTGACTCCGGATGTTACGGGCTGGCTGCTTAAGAAATCGGGTTGTGGAGACAAGTGTTCTTCCAGTTACAGATTTTTGTATTTAGACAGGGGGAAACGCGGCCTTGAGGGCTCTGCTGCCGCCCGCCAGCCCGGCCGATGACATCAACCATGCCTGTAGCCATAGAACCAGCGGGCGGTGGACGAGCCGCGATTCCATACGCTGTGGCGGCTGCCTGCAGGAATGAAGACCTCGTCGCCGGGACTCAGCATGGCGCGCGCGCCTTCCACTTTAAATTCGAGTGTGCCCTCTTTCACCATAACGCGCTCGTCGGTCGGGTGCACAAAATCGAGCCACTGCTGTCCTTGAGGGTCCACCCAGAGATCGCAACTGAATCCGTCACGCGCCCAGACTTCCGCAACACTCCGCATTTCCAGAGGCCGGTCCTGCGGCCAGCGGCTGATCTCAAGCTCAGGCATGGTCAAATATCTCCCAGACGGTCTATTATAACGGACTGTCCGCCAAGCAGCAGGACAGGACGATGAATATCACGCGGCAACTCAAAGGCCAGGAACGGAATCTGAGAATAAGATGCTGTATGTCCCATAGCAATTCTCGAGCGAGGTTTCAACCCATGACGTGGAATTCAATCAGAAGGACCCGCCTTGTGCAATACGCCATCCAGGTGCTGGCGCTCAACCTGCTGTTTGCTGGAGTGATGCTCGCCTCGCAACAGCAGCAGGTCCCTGTTCCCCAGGTCAATGCGAACCTGGGTCCCTGCACGGTGGATTTTACTGTCAGCGAAAAGGCCAAGCAGCCTCTCTACAATGCCGAGATTTCTGTGAAGATTGCCTACGGCTTTATGGGCATGAAGAAAATGGACTTGAAAGTCGGGACGAACAACGAGGGCAAAGCGCGGTTTGTGGGCCTGCCTGAAGAAGTCCACAAACCTCCGCTCGCCTTTGTCGTTCGCGCCAAAGGCCTGACCAAAACCGTCAACTACTGGCCAAGCGTCAAATGCCAAGCCCGCTATTCCGTGGTCATGGACGGACGCTGAATACACCGGCGGTTTCGAGGGCGAAATGGTATCTCCAGGGCCGGTCGGTCATCATCGGTGTGCCGGAGTGCTTCCGAAACGTTTGACGCTGGCCAACTGATATTCTGGGTAAAGGGCACTTGAAACGATGAGAAAATACGTGCTCGTGTTCGTCGCCGGAATCCTTCTGGTTCCGGCGGCAATTTATCTCTACCTGCGGTCCGGATACGCGCCAGTCTCCACTTCGGCATCACCGCTGCCCTTTGAGCGTTTTTTTGCAAGGCTTGCCATGCGCGCGACCCTGTCGCACGATGTCCCCAAGGCGGATACGGTTCCGCCGACGGAGGCCGATTTGAAAGCCGGCGCGAATCTGTATCGGGAAAGCTGCGCACTTTGTCATGGACTCCCGAACGCGCCTCAAACCGCGATCTCAAAGGGAATGTATCCTCACCCCCCGCAATTTTTCCGGCCTGACCGGCCCACCACTTACGATGCAAGCCGCCCTTTCCGCCCCCTCAACCCCAAGGCTTACTGGAAAGTGGGAAACGGGGTCCGGTTGACAGGAATGCCTAGCTTCAAGGGGTCCCTCACCGAGCAGCAAATCCGGGAGGTGAGCCAATTTGTGGGAAACGCCAGAAATTTGCCGCCCGGCGTGATAGCTACACTGGAAGGCAAGCCCGAACAACCAGGGGACAGTCGCTGAAGAGCTTTTATCTGTTTGCTACCGCGGCGCTGGGCTGGATTGCCGTGCTGTTGGGCGCTTACATTGTCTACCCGTGGTATAGGGCCCTTCCTCCTGCGACCGTCGCCAGCCTGGCGGGCTACCCGCAGCGCCTCCTGCTGTCGAGGCCAGGCACCTCCGGCTGGCACCGGGTGGGCATGGAATGGAAAGAACACGCCGGCTGGTTTGCACCCATCGCCATCACGATGGTTGCATACATTATGGCCAAACACCGGCTGGTCATGAGGAAATATCCACAAATTCGCACAGCCGTGCTGGTGTTTGCTCTGGCGGCGCTTGTGTCGGGTGACATCGCAGGTTTCTTTGGAGCAATGATTGACAACCACGCGCCTGTCAAAGGCGGAGCCACAATCCATCTTGTGTCGGAGGGCAAATGAACGACATCCAATCACAAGAAGCGGAACGCGACAACTCGAGTGCGGCGGACCAGCTTCCAAGTGGACCCGTGGCCGCGGCGATTCTGTCGGCAGGAATCGGCTGCTGCGCGTTGGGCATCCTGGCCGTGATTGGAGACGACTCTGCTGCCGCCACCCACTGGCTAACGTTTTACCTGCCAACGGGGCCACTGTCAGGAGTAACAACCACGGCGATGCTGGTGTGGCTGCTATCCTGGTTGATTCTGGCCAGGCGGTGGCGGTCAAAGACGGTTGCCATCACCAAGGTTAATACGCTGGCCTTTGTGCTTCTGGGGCTTTCCCTGTTACTGGCTTTTCCGCCCCTGGCGGATCTCTTACTCGGCAAGTAAACGCGCGGCTGCTGGCCGCAATTTGTGAGCCCATGTTAAATCACCAGCGCGAACTATTCTCCGGCCTGATCCGTCTGCACGTTCTTCACCATGCCTGCCAGGAACCTGTTTTTGGCCTGGGTATGATTGAGGAGTTGGCCCGCCATGGTTACCGCCTGAGCCCTGGAACCCACTATCCCCTGCTGGACGGGCTGGAAAAGAAAGGCCTGCTGCGTTCATCACGCCCGCTGGCTGCCGGCAGGTTTCGCCGGTTTTACCGGGCCACTCCGGCAGGCCGGAAAGCGCTGAAAATGGCCAAACAGCGAGTCAAGGAACTGTTCGGAGAACTTTTCGAGGAGGAATTATGAGATTTTTCCTGGCGTTATTACTCCTGCTGGCCTCCTGCCCAATCACGTTGTTCGCAGGTCCTCCGTTCCAACTGGACGATCCCGATGTGATTCCTTACAGGAATTTTGAGTTCTATACATTCTCAGCAGCGGGTTCCGCTCCAGGAGAGACCGACCTCGCCGCCCCCGCCCTGGAACTGAACTGGAGCGGCATTCGTAACGTCATGTTCCACTTCGTTGTTCCCGCAGCGACGGCGTTCCCTTCAGACGGTCCGGCCACCTTTGGCCTTGGCGACAGCGAAATGGGATTGCAATACCGTTTTATCCAGGAAACCAAGCACCGGCCCATGGTAGGAACCTTTACGATGCTGGAGATCCCCACGGGCAATCCGGACCGGGGATTGGGGGCGGGCAAGCCTTCATGGAAAATCCCCATCTGGATGCAAAAGTCAGTTGGCGAATGGACATTCAACTGGGGCGGCGGAGAAAACATCAGCCACATTCCAGGCGCTCGGAATTTTCCGTTTGGCGGTGCAATGGTTCAGCACGACGTGAACAAGAAACTGAGGCTGGGTGGGGAAGTCTATTACCACGGGAGGCAAACAGCCGGACTCCTAAGTTCGCGCTACGCCACGATGGTTGATATCGGCGGCTACTACACCCTGCACGATCCGGGCTTCCAGTTGCTGTTTTGCTACGGGCACACCGTTGCAGGACAGACTGAAAATTACGCCTATCTTGGGCTTTACTGGACATGGGGACCCAAGTCCGATTGAAATCACCAGCCCTGTAAGAACCGTCCGGAAAAACGAAGGCCGGAAGGGCTCCGCAAACCGCTTCCATCGGCCTCGTCGGCGAAAAGAGGGACAGGACTGCCATCGCTGAGCTAAACTGGTTAGCTGCCCTCGTAAACTTTCGGCAGGTGCGCTGGCACCCGCGCCGACAGGCGGTTGTGGGAGATGGACGCTGAGGTGCCCGGCCGCATGAAAAGCATCAAGAGGGCCGGTCCTCCCTTAGCCAAGACAAAGGGTCCGAATGAACCTCCTGGTTTTCGCCTTTTTATTTCTGGTGATGTTCGCCATTGCGGCGGTGTTCTCATCTCTCGGTGTGGGCGGCGGTGTTCTGTATACGCCGGTCCAGCTTTTCTTTGGCATCGAATTCCACACAGCCGCAAGCACCAGCCTTTTCCTCATTATGGTCACATCGCTTTCGGCTACCCTGGTATTCCGAAAGGCCGCCGCGGTTGACTGGCCTCTGGCCATTGTGCTGGAATCGTCAACGACATCCGGGGCTTTTCTCGGCGGGCTTTTCTCTGGCCACTTCTCAGGCGCAGTTCTGACCGACATCTTCTCAGGGGTTCTTGCCATCGCCGCGTTTTTTATGGTGAAGCACCTCGAAGTACCAAACCGCTGCGGCGAAAACCCCGGTGGATTTTTCAGGTGGCGACGGGTTATTGGATCCGAGCAATACTGCGTCAACCTGGGGCTGGCCCTTCCCATAGCCCTTATCGCCGGCGTGGTGAGTGGTTTGATTGGTGTTTCCGGCGGCATTCTTAAAGTGCCCATGCTGGTCCTGCTGTTCGGCGTGCCGATGAACTTGGCCGTTGGCAGTTCCGCGTTCATGGTTGGGCTCACAGCCGGTGGAGGATTCCTGGGTCACCTGATAGCGGGCCATTTTGACTGGAAGATGGCGTTGATTCTAATGCCCGGCATCTTTATCGGCGCTCAGATCGGGGCGCGCGCCTCAGTTAAGATGGACAAGACCAAAATGAAGCGGTTCTTCGGCTATGTCCTTGCCGCGCTGGCAGTGTTCCTGATCATTCGCAATACCCTGCACTTGTAGCGCGCGAACTTTGAATCTGGCCCGCAATAGGGGGTAGGCCTGAAGGAGACCATGAGGATTCACAAGGCTCGAAAACGTCTATGCTGGGCTCCTGCTCAGGCATTATCCGCCATCCTGCTAACGGCCGCCACCACCGCCGCAGTAGCGAGAGCGGCAACGCCCCAGTTGAAGTTCGAAGTTTCATTTCCAGCTTCGGTCCACAGCAAACCTATCACCGGGCGCGTCTACGTGATGGTCTCCGATGAACAGGACCCTGAACCGCGTTTCCAGGTCGGGTCATGGGGCAGCCACCCACCCTTTTTCGGTTTGGACGTCAGCCGGCTGACGGCGGGGCAGTCTGCCGTGATCGCCGGAAGCACGCCTGGCTTTCCGACTCGCAGCCTGAAAGACCTTCCGCCAGGCGACTACTACGTGCAGGGGCTGGTCAACATCTACACAAAGTTTCATCGGTCAGACGGCCATACCATCTGGGCACACATGGACCAGTGGGAAGGCCAGCAATTCAACCGCTCGCCGGGAAATCTTTACAGCAAGGTCCGGCGCGTGCATCTCGACCCCGCCGCCGGCTTCGACGTCAAACTGAGCCTGACGCAAGTGATCCCGCGGGTGAAAGAGCTGGCGGATACCGCCTGGGTCAAACACATCAAAATCCAGAGCAAACTGCTCAGCAGGTTCTGGGGACGTCCCATGTATCTGGGCGCGGTGGTTCTGCTGCCCAGGGGCTACGACTCGCATCCCGACAGCTATTACCCGGTGATCTACGAGCAGGGGCATTTTGGACTGGAGCCTCCGTTCAGGTTCTCGACCACGGATGAAGAGGCGTCCGGAAGCTGGACGAACCTGATGCGTTCTTACAATGTTGAGACCGGCTATCAGTTTTATCGGGCCTGGAACTCAGACGACTTTCCTCGCATGATCGCCGTCACTTTCCAGCACCCCACACCCTATTTTGACGACTCCTACGCAGTGAACTCCGCCAACAACGGGCCCTACGGCGACGCCATCATGACGGAGTTGATTCCGTACGTCGAGACGCATTTCCGCATTATCCGCAAGCCCTATGCCCGCGTGCTGACGGGAGGATCGACGGGCGGCTGGGAATCGCTGGCGCTGCAGGTCTTCCATCCCAGGTTCTTTGGCGGCACCTGGACGCTCTATCCCGATCCCGTCGACTTTACGCACGATCAGCTGATCAACATCTATAGCGACAACAATGCCTTCTTCGCGCCGGGACGTCGATGGTTGCGGGCGGTCAGGCCTCTCAGGCGCAACGCAGACGGGCAGGTAACTACAACCGAGCAGCAGGAGAGCCAGCTCGAAGACGTGCTGGGCAGCCACGGCCGCTCAGGCCAGCAACTCGAAGCCTGGGAAGCGGTGTATGGACCGGTCGGTGCCGACGGGTACCCGAAGCCGCTTTGGGACAAGAGCACGGGCAAAATCGACCACAGCGTGGCCGACTACATGCGCGAGCACGGCTACGATCTCACAGAATATTTGCGACGAAACTGGGCGAAAATCGGTCCCAGCCTGGTGGGCAAGATCCACATCAACGTGGGCGACATGGACAACTACTATCTGAACCTGGCCTGTTACGACCTGGAGAAATTTCTGCAGAGCACCACCCATCCCTACTACGATGGGGAGTTCAAATACGGCCGACCCGAAAAAGGTCATGGGTGGCAGGCTACCACCCAGGAGAACATGGTTCGCATGATGGCCGGTCACGCCGCTGCCAACGCGCCTCCGGACTCCAGCCTCAAGCTATGGCACTATAACTGACAGGAACGATCGCCAACGGTAGCCTGCCGCATGCCGCAGTCAGTGATTGAGCCCACCCGATTCCAGAAACAGCCGGTGAAGATGGTTACTCGAAAGTGCTTTCTTGATGTAACCGAAAAGGCAGCCGTTCATCATTAGAACGAGAGGGGGGCCAAAGGGCAGGAGCTTTTGCCCGTCCGTCCAGCCTTTTTTGCGCTTATCTTCCTGCTGCCGTCCGGCGCGGGCAATCTGTCCAATGTTAATCCGGCGCCGTGGGACGAAATCCTGCACCAGTACGTGAATCAACAGCATCTCGTCGATTACTCCAGGTTGAAACAGAAAGATTGGAAGAAGCTCCGCGACTTCGTTGTCAGCCTGGGCCGGCAGGGACCGCAGCAGCTTTCGCCGGACGAGAAAAAAGCCCTTCTCATCAATGCCTACAACTCCTTGACGTTGGAGTGGATTGTTGAGAATTACCCGGTGAAGAGCATCTGGGACACGCCGCGGCCCTTCAAAGCGCGTCGCTTTCATCTGGTGGGGGAAGCCGTCTCACTGGATGAGATCGAGTCCCGCCTTCGCGAAATGAAGGACCCCAGGATTCATGCCGCTTTGGTGTGCGCCGCGCGCAGTTGCCCTCCGCTCAGACGCGAAGCCTATACGGCCGCCACCATCGACGAGCAACTGGATTCGAACGTGCGCGAATGGCTGGCCAACTCCGCGCTCAATCAGTTTGATCCTGACAGACGTCTGGCGACCGTCAGCCCGATCTTCAAGTGGTATGGCAAGGATTTCGATACCTACCCGGGAGGTCTTCGCGGGTTCCTGATCAAGTTCGGTCCGCCGGCGGCCATGGAAAAGCTAAGGGACGGCAAGTTCGCCATCCGCTTCGCCAAGTATCACTGGGGCTTAAACGATCAGTCCGGATGGGGCAAGGGCTACTCGTCATTTCAGTTGGGGATCCACTGGCTGGTGAACTGGTTTCGCAACTGGTTCGCAAACCTGGGACGGAAGTACAACGTCAATCCAGCCATTTTCGGCGGCATCTATGTGGGCGCCATTCCCTTCTTCACCCTCTGCGTGGGCTGGATCATCAGCAACCTGCGCCGTAAAAAGCCGATCGTGTTACCTGTCCTGGCAGCTTCTTTCTTTTTCATCTCTGCGTATCTCTACCTTCTGATTGTGGGGCGCAATATCCCCGCTTGGGTCTATCTTGTGCTCGGTGCCATGATCGGGTTCGGGGCGTATTCAACCGTCAAAAAGATCCGCGCCCAAACGAGGCTGAAGGACAGGACTTGAAGGGAATTCTTCAACTTTGCGCCGTCCGATGTCCGGCGCGGGACTAGACTTTCACAACACAGGCAAAGCGAACAGCCGGCACCTTCCGAATTTCGTCCACCAACTCCCTGGAAATGGGCTCATCGATATTGACCAGCCCAATCGCTTCTCCGGACTGCGGGTTCCGGCCCAGAGCAAAGCTGGCGATATTCACTTTCTTTTCTCCCAGAATCGTTCCCACGCGGCCGATCACTCCGGGCACGTCCTGATTGCGAATGAAAAGAAGGAACCCTTTCAGCGGCGCCTCGATGTCGATATCGCTGATGCCGAGAATACGCAGGCCGCGCATTCCCACCATACCCAGAACCGAAGGTGAATCGTTATCCGTGCGAAGTGCAATGCCCAGTGAGTTTGAATAAGCCGCGCGCCGCGCGCTCCTGACCTCGACCACCTCAATCCCCCGCTCCTGGGCCATCGACGCGGCGTTGATCAGGTTGATCTCATGCAGCAGAGGCTTACTGAGAACTCCTTTGAGCACGGCGTTTTTCACCAGGTGCGTATTCAGTTCCGCCAGCCCTCCATCGTAGCTGATCTTCACTTCTTCCAGGCGCTCGGCGGCAATCTGGGCCACAAAGGCGCCGAGCTTTTCTCCCAGCTGAATGTAAGGCTCCAGCTTCTTGTACTCTTCAGGCGAGATGGCAGGCATGTTAACGGCGTTTCGGGGGACGCCCAGCCGCAGGTAATCCCGGACCTGCTCGGCGATGCTGATACCTACAATTTCCTGTGCCTCATCGGTGGAACCGGCGATATGCGGCGTGGCAATAACATTCGGGTGCGCCACCAGACGGGAGTCCGTGGGCGGTTCCTTTTCAAAAACGTCGAGCGCGGCCCCGGCAACCTGCCCGCTCTCAATGGCTTGGAGAAGGTCGTCCTCCTTGATCAACTCCCCGCGCGCGCAGTTCACGATTCGAACGCCGGACTTCATCTTCGCGAGGGACTCGGAGTTAATTAGATGATGGGTTTCCGGAGTGGCTGCGGTGTGCAGGCTGATGAAGTCACTTGAGGCCAGCAGCTCATCCAACTCAACCAGTTCCACTCCCTGCTCCCGGGCAAGGCGAGCAGGCACATAAGGGTCGTAAGCCATTACGCTCATTTCAAATGCCCGGGCCATTCGCGCCACTTCACTTCCTATCCGCCCCAGGCCGATCAACCCCAGCGTCTTTCCTCGCAGCTCCGTGCCCGTCAGTTTCTTCTTTTCCCAGGCGCCCCGTTTCATTGAAGCGTCGGCCTGCGGAATGCGCCGTGCCAGAGATACCAGGAGCCCCACAGCCTGCTCCGCAACGCTGTGCGCACTGCCGCCCGGTGTGTTCATCACCACGATACCGCACTTCGTGGCGGCCTCGAGGTCCACGTTATCGACACCCACGCCCGCCCGGCCGATGGCGCGCAAGCGTTTGGCGTGCGCCAGCAGATCGGCTGTCACCTTGGTGGCGCTTCGCACCACCAGTGCGTCGGCGTCCTTGATCTCTTTGGTCAGCGATAGGTCTTTCCGCTTCGGCAGGAAAATCACATTCCAAGAACCTTCCGACTGCAGTACTTCCACGGCCTTCTGGGAAACGTTGTCAGCAACCAGAATCTTCATCTCGTTCGCCGCGCCAAAATCAGTTGAACCTCCGGGCCGGTTCCCCCTCCCCTCGCCATGATTGCGGCTTACCCTCAATCAACGCCGCGGTTTCTATCCATGCGATCGCTCAAACTCTTTCATAAAAGAAACGAGGGCTTCCACGCCCTCGATCGGCATTCCGTTGTAAATGGAAGCGCGCACGCCGCCAACCGCACGATAACCCTTCAGGGAATGGAGCCCTTCGTTGGCGGCTTGCTTGAGAAAGGCTTCAAGCGCCTCAGGCGCGGGCAGATCGAACGTAACGTTCATGGTGGAACGGTACGCTTTGTCCACATATGGTTTGTAAAAACTCGACTGGTCCAGAACGTCGTAGAGAAGCTGGGCCTTCTGATTGTTGCGCCGTTCAATTTCGCCGACGCCACCTTGCGCCTTGATCCAGCGAAGGACTTCGCGGGTGATGTAAATGTTGAAAGAGCTCGGCGTGTTAACCAGCGACTGGCCCTTTTCCACGGTGGCGTAGTTCAGCAAAGGCGGGGTCATCGGCAGCGCGTGGCCTAAGAGGTCCTTTCGGACGACGACGATGGCGGTCCCCCCGGGGCCAAGATTCTTCTGGAGGCTCGCATGCACCAGCCCAAACCGTGAATAGTCCATCACGCGCGACAGAATTTCCGAAGTCGCATCCCCGATCAGGGTTAAATCTCCCATTTCGGGAAACTTGTTCCAGCGCGTTCCATAGGCGGTGTTGTTCGTGGTGATGTGAAGATAAGAAGTGTCCCCGGAGACGCGTTCCACGTCCAATTCCGGAATGCGCACAAAATTGTCGCTTTTGCCGCTGGCAATGGTTTCGATGGTGCCATAAGGCGCCGCGTCTTTAATCGCGGTGGCTGAAAACACTCCGGTTTCCACGTAGGCTGCGCGGTGCGCCGGCTTCAATCCAATCAGATTCATGGGGATCGCGGAAAACTGCATGCGAGCCCCCCCGTGCATGAAAAGCACGGCATAGTTTTCCGGCAGCGAAACCAGTTCTCTGAAAAGCGCGACGGCTTCTTCCACAACCGCCACAAAGTCTTTGGAGCGGTGGCTGATCTCGATGACGGATGCGCCAAGGCCACCGTAATTCAAGAATTCCTGCTGCGCGCGGACCATCACTGCGTCGGGAAGCATGGCCGGCCCAGGGGCGAAGTTAAAAATTCTCCCTGCCGGTCGCGCCGTTGGGGCTGCGGACGCGTTTGCATCATTGGGTGTGGACATTGGCATCCTCCTTTGATCGAGCCGTTGTGAAACCGGAAGCAGGATCAGGCGTTCCGGCCAATCTCAAAACTTCCGTGGATCAGGGGGCGAACCCCTGTTGAGGATTCCCCCCCCATGATCATTCTTGCCATAGATTCGCTTCCGTTTTCCAGCAAACATCGGTCAGGACACGCCCCACATGGACCAGACCAGGTCGTAGAGTAATCAACATTGCCCGCAGGAAGCAGGTACTCTACGTCACGGCCCCTGGAAAGTCAAACGAGGTGGCAGGCTCGAAATCGGTAGAATAATTTCGCCCTTTTGCGGAAAAGTAATGGCATGAAACACATCGAACTGCCGGGATCACCGCCCCGTTTTTCCGCCCGAATCTCGTCAGTTTGTGCCCTCCGTTATAGTGACATCACGATGCAGCGGCAGACTGCGTGAAGAGGTTCCAACCAGGACTCGATAGGTACCAGCGTCCAGCGTCCAGCGATGAGCTGATGCGTCATAAAACGAAAGAGACCGGGGGCTTATCGTGAGGCCCACGTGTCTGGTTTCGCCGGGTTTCAAAAAGACCTTGGCGAAAGCGCACAACTGGCGCGGAGGTTCACCGTTCCCGGAAGGCTGGGTGACATAAGCTTCGACAACTTCGGCTCCGGCGCGATGCCCGGTGTTGGTTACGTCGACGGTCCCGTGGATGGCGCCTGTGCCTTTGCTCATGCTCGTGGGAGTGACCACAAGGTGGCTGAGCCGAAAAGTGGTGTACGACAACCCAAACCCGAACGGAAATAGCGGCTCTGTGCCGGTCGCGTCGTACCACCGGTAGCCGACGTTCAGTTTCTCGCTGTAGATCGACTTGCCGTTTATGCCCGGCCACTGCTGCGGAGTCCTGGTGGGAATTCTATCCGCTTTGAGAGGGAACGTCAGCGGCAGTTTGCCTGCCGGGTTGACGTCCCCGAACAAGACGGCGGCAATTGCATAGCCGTCTTCCTGGCCCGGATACCATGCCTCAATAACGCCGCGTACGTGATCAACCCAGGGCATCAGGACCGGCCCGCCGGTGTTCAACACAACAATAGTTTTAGGGTTGGCCGCAGCGACGATGGAAATCAGATGGTCCTGGTTCCCCGGCAGTTCAAGATTCGGCCGGTCATGGCCTTCTCCCTCCACAGTGCTTGCAAACACGATGGCGACGGAGGCTGTTTTGGCCACGCCGGCGGCACCGGCAAGGTTGCTGCCGTCCGAGTAAGTTACTTTGATTGTCGCGCCGGCGCGCTTGCGGATGCCTTCCAGCGGACTGATGACATACGGCGCGACCACGTGGGAACTGCCCTTGCCTTCAACCTGAGGTTGGGTTCCGCCGTCCATACCGATGACGGCAATGGAAGAGACACCGGAGAGCGGAAGGATATTGCCTTCATTCTTCAACAGGACGGTTCCCTGCTCGGCGACATGCCGGGAAAAGGCGGCATGCTCCGGGGTTCGGACCTTGGCGTCCCAGTCGCCCGGCTGCGGCCGGTTAAAAAGGCCGTGCTTGAACATTGTCACCAGGATCCGCCGGACGTGCTCATCCAGCGTCGCCATGCTGACCTTCCCCTGCTGAACAGCCGTTTCAAGCGCCTGTCCATAGTAGCGATCGCCGGGCATTTCCTGGTCCAGCCCCGCCCTGGCAGAAGCCGCCGTGGAATGAGTGCCACCCCAGTCGCTCATCACCCAGCCGCGAAAGCCCAGTTGGGTTTTAAGCAGATCGTTCAGAACGTGCGGATTCTCGCAGGAATAGACGCCGTTGGTCATGATGTAGGCGCACATGACCGTGCCCACGCCGCTTGAAACGGCGGCGTGGAACGGCGGCAGATAAATCTCCTGCAATGTCCTTTCATCCACCACGGAATCGATATGGAACCGGTCTCTTTCCTGGTTCATGGTGAGATACATGTTGGCGTTCGCGATGGGACCCTGGCTCTGGATGCCCTTGATCTCGGCGGCGGCCATCTGGCCGTTCAAATACGGGTCTTCGCCATAAGTCTCAAAAGTCCGCCCCCATTCCGGAACGCGGACCACGTCAATGGTAGGACCCAGTTCAACATTCGTCCCTTTTCCCCACTGTTCTTTGCCGATAACCTGACCAAAGGTTTCCAGCAGCGACGGGTCCCAACTGGATGCTGCGGCAATCGGCGCCGGCAGCAGCGTCACACCAGTGGCCTTGTTCCCGACTCCCGCGCGCCCGTCGGCTAGCTTGAGCGCTGGGATATGCAGCCGCGGATTTGCCGGAACATAACCGACATACCCTTTGAACGGATGTTCTTTCCTGCTGACGCCGTGAACCAAAACGGTCTTTTCCTTCAGCGTCATCGCGCGCAGCAGAAGGTCGGCCCTACGCCCGGCGGATAGGGATTGGTTCATCCACGGCTGGTGACTGCTGGTTTGTGCCCGAGCGACCGTGGCGGGGGTGACTGCCACTACCAGTGCAATCACCAAGCTGGCAATCCATTTCTTGCAATAAATTTCGACTCTCATAGCGTACCCATCCAACACTGGCTTGTGACTAATAACAGCAGAAACGCTAATCGAGCACGCGCGTGAGGTCAAGCAAAATTCACGCGGCGGCCAGATGCTGTCAGGCACACATCTGTCTTCTCTTTCGTGTCTGCGTTTGCTTTCAACTTCAGATGTGCGCCCGGTAATGGCCCGCGGCGTGCGCCACGGGCCTAGCCGAGCACGGGCACTGTGACGTTGCGCACAGCGCGCGACGCGTCACTCAACAGGAAATGGATAACTTTTGCGACGTCTTCAGTCTGGACCCATTTCGAAAAGTCTGCCTTGGGCATGGATTTGCGGTTGGCCTCCGTATCCATGGTCCCGGGCAGAATGCAATGGGCGCGAACGTCGTATTTCTCCAGCTCCTGCGCAAGGATTTCGGTCAGCTGCAGGACCGCCCCCTTGGACACCGCATAGGGTGCAATCCCGGCACCCCCACCCTTCAGGATGGCCCCACTTGAAACCGTGACGATGCGACCGAAATTCTGGCGGACCATCACGGGAACCACCGGCCGAAGCGCCCGGATAATACTCATGAGGTTGAGATCAAGCATATGGTCCCACGCGGGATCATCGGCTTCGAAACTCTTGCCGGCAGCAAAGCCTCCCGCTACACAAACCAGAAAATCCACGCGGCCGTGACGCTCGGACACCCTGGAAACAAAGCGGTCGACGTCAGCCGAACTCCTCAGGTCCACCGGCCCGCCCATCAACCGGCCCGAGAACTCACCGGCAGCCGTTTGCAGAGATTCCCAACCCTTTTCTCCATGGTATGGGACTGCAACAGATGCCCCATTCCTGAGCAGGTCCAATGTCACTGCACGGCCCAGAGCACCCGTTCCACCTGTGATAATAGCCACTTGGTCTTTAAAATCCACCATTCACCTCCACCATGCCTTATAATAAGAACCCACGAACCATTCCACGTCAACGAGCTTTAGCTGTGCAACGCTGTTAACTGCACGGCTACTAGCTGTTGTGTGCCTTCTGTTGCAAAATCGCAAGAAGGGCGATAAGAATTTTCAATATGCGTATTCGACACAGGCTTATTATTTCTTTGACGATCAGCATTACTCTGGTGGCGTTTGCCTTCGCCTTCTTCCAGGTTCGCTCGCAGAAGAGTGCTCTTCGAGGCGATCTGGAAAAGCGTGCGGAGATTCTGGCAGAGAGCCTTGTAGACAACGTCGAACCGCTCCTCCACAACCAGTCTTGGAAACAATTGCAGGCGCTTCTCAACCGCTTTGAGAACCGGGAAGCCCTCGACGGAGTCGCAGTCTATGGCAAGGATGGGAGCAAGATCGCGGTAGCCAGCACTTTGGAAACGCAACTGGATGTCGCTCCTTCTGCCGTCCACCAGGCGATTTATCGCAACAAAGGAGTCAGCCAGTTCTTCAATCTGGACGGCGTACCCATGGAGGTCTATGCGTTGCCCATCCAGGGAAATGGGGGCGTGGAGGGGGTGCTGGCACTCTACCACAACGCCAGCTTCATTGAGGCCCAGTCGTTCCGCCTCTGGCGGGATACATTTCTGCGCCTGCTGGTGGAAACGCTTCTCATCGCTTTCATCTGCCTGCTGATTATCCGCATCAGCATTCTGGAACCTGTCACGAAAACAGCGCAGTGGCTGCGCGCCCTGAGGACCGGCAAAGGACTCCGGTCAAACCCTCTGCCCGCTGAAGAAATCTTTCAGCCCATCGCGCATGAAGTCTCTCAACTGGCCAAGACATTGGAAGTCGCGCGGACGGCCGCCGAGGAGGAAGCCCGCCTGCGTGAAGTGGGTGAAGCCATCTGGACAGCAGAACGTCTGCGCGTACACGTGCGGAATCGTTTTCGCGACAAACCGATTTTTGCGGTTTCCAATCGCGAGCCCTATATGCACGTCCACAAGAACGGCAGCATCGAATGCCTGGTTCCGGCCAGTGGCCTGGTCACATCGGTTGCGCCCATCCTGCAGGCCTGTGACGGGACCTGGGTGGCAAGCGGGTCTGGAAGCGCCGACCGCGAAATGGTGGATGACAATGACCGCCTGCGCGTGCCTCCCGAAGACCCGCATTACACGCTGCGCAGGGTGTGGCTGACCAAAGAAGAAGAGCAGGGATTCTATCTCGGCTTTGCCAATGAGGGCCTCTGGCCGCTCTGCCATATCGCGCACATGCGCCCCACCTTTCGCGAGGCGGACTGGAAACAATACAAGGCGGTGAACCAGAAATTTGCCAAAGCCGTGCTGGAAGAGATGGAGGGCACACAGGAACCCGCCGTTCTCATCCACGACTATCATTTCGCATTGCTGCCGCGGATGGTGAAGGAGAAACGGCCAGATGCACGCGTCGCGATCTTCTGGCATATTCCCTGGCCGAACGCCGAGGCTTTCGGCATCTGTCCCTGGCAACGCGAACTGCTGGACGGGCTGCTGGGCGCCGATCTGGCCGGGTTCCACATTCAGAACCACTGCAACAACTTTCTGGAAACGGTCGATCGCGCTCTTGAGTGCCGCATCGAATGGGACCGTTTTGCCGTCAACCGCCGGGGACATTTCACGCTGGTGCGGCCGTTTCCTGTCAGCGTCGTGTTCGATACCGAAACGGCGCGTACGTCAGCCATGGCCAGGCCGCCCGAGGCCGAAGACGTTTTCAAGGAACTGGGAACGGAAGGAACCTTGATGGGCGTCGGCGTCGACCGCATGGACTACACTAAGGGAATCGTGGAACGCTTCCGGGGCATCGAGCGGTTCCTCGAAAAATATCCCGCCTTCCAGAACAAGTTCAGTTTCATCCAGATCGGCGCGCCGAGCCGGACCGACATCCAGCAGTACCGCACCCTGGTGGAAGAGATTGAATCGGAGGCCCGGCGCATTAACGACCGGTTTCAGAACGGCGCGTGGAAACCGATCATCCTGCTCAAGCGGCATCACAGCCACAAGGAGATCATGCGCTACTACAAAGCTGCCGATCTTTGTATGGTGACGTCGCTCCACGACGGGATGAACCTGGTGGCCAAAGAGTTTGTTGCAACCCGCAACGACGGCCAGGGAGTTCTGATCCTGAGCCGCTTTGCAGGGGCCTGCCGCGAGTTGCGCGACGCGCTGATCGTTAATCCCTACGACACCGAGCAACTGGCAGAAGCCATCCGCTTTGCTCTGTCGATGGATCCGGAAGAGAAGAGGCTCAGGATGCAGCGCATGCGCCGCGTGGTCCGCGAGCACAACATCTATCGATGGGCGGCAAGCCTGGTTCGCGAACTATCAGACGTCCGGCTCGACAGGCCGGAGCCGCTGAAGGTCCGATAACAAGACCAGCCCTTCTTCCTGTGAAAGGCCTGCAAGCCTTTCGGGCTGTAACGCTGGTCTCAACCCGACACTATGAAAAAAGTCAGTTCGTCCCGCCGCAGTTCACCCGGTTCGAAAACCCCGAAGAGTTCACCCAAACCTCGTCCGTCCCCTGACGGTCTGAAGCCGCAATACCTCATTGACTGCTGGGCCCAAGTGGACAGGCGCATCCGCAAAGCCAGGCACATTGTTGTGTTTCTTGATTTCGACGGCACCCTGGTGCGGCTGCGCCGGAAGCCCAAAGAAGTGTTTCTGGGAGCGCCGGCGCGGCGTGTGCTGCGCAAACTGGCGGGCCGCCGGCAGGTTACGCTCTGCTTCATCAGTGGACGGCAGCTCACCGACCTGCAGCATCGGGCGCGCGTCGAAGGCGCCATCTATTTCGGTTTGCATGGCTGGCAACGGAGCAATGGGCAGCCGCCCGATCTGCCGGGCACACGCAAGCTTCGAAAAACAATGGAGTGGGTTCAGCAGCAGGTCCGCGATCTCCCGGGAATCAGAGTGGAAGACAAAGCCATCTGCTTCGGAATCCACTACCGCAACGCCGGCAAGCCTGCCGTGGAGAAGGCCCGCGCGCTCGTCCAGGAGGTGATGGCCCGAATAGGACCGGGCTACGAATTAATGGCAGGCAAAAAGATCTGGGAAATCTATCCGAAGGACATGGGAAGCAAAGGTCTGGCGGCAAAGGACCTGCTTCAGCAAATCCCGGGCCGCAAGCTGGTGATCTACGCCGGGGACGATACGACGGATGAAACAGCTTTTGCTTTGCTGCGAAAAGGTGTCACAATACGGGTCGGCAAATTCCGGGAAACGAAGGCGAATTTTTTCCTGCGCAGTCCGGGTGAAGTCCTGATGTTTCTTGAGAAGCTGGAGGCATCGCTAGCTTGACAAAAGCCCGTCAACCTTTTCAGTTTGCCACGGCATCCTACCTGACCCGTATCTGCAATCAGCGGGCGACTTGCCTGGTTGAATTGTATAAAGGGCTTGGCTTGTGCAGTGACGCGTCGATTTTTTACCACACCTTTCACAGCCTGCGACGCCACCATTTCCTCACTGAAGGCTTTTCAGACGACTTCGCCCAGTGGATCATGGCCGCCTGCAATCTGGCGGAACTGGCCGAGCAACTGGCGTCTCTCGACCTGCGCGAGTATGCCAATCTCCTTGACCTGAGGGACGACCTCCGGTCGCTGGTGGCGGACTACTGCCTGGCGTTCCCCGAACGCGCCCAGCAGAAAGCCTTTGAACCTTTTTACTTTTCAGAGGCCATCGAAGTCTCACTCCCGCTCGGCATTGAGGCACACTCACTCGGGGAATTTCAGGAGGTCCTGGGAAAACTGGGCAACGCTTCATTTCATTTTCACTTTGTGACTTCGCGATTACGCCTGCACCTGCGGAGCAACGATTTCTCCCTGTGGTTCTCTACAGGATTGGGAATGGACAAACTGGCCCAACAGGCCAACCGCATTGACATCTACACCAATACGCTGGAGGCAGCACGCCAGCAGCTTCTCTATCTGATCAGCCAGGAGCTTGGCCCGTGAACGAGACCCGGCGAGAATCGCGCGCCGTCCATCTGGAAGACTATGTTCCGGTTGTGGGCGCGCCCAAAATGCAGGAGCTTAATACTCTCGCCGCCGGGCTGAAGGGGCGGTCCGTGCAAATGGTGAATTCCACTTCGGTGGGAGGAGGCGTGGCTGAAATTCTGAGCCGACTGGTCCCGCTGCTCAAGGAGTTGGGGATCGACGTACGGTGGGACGTCATGACCGGCGGAAACGACTTCTTCGAGGTCACCAAGGCATTTCACAACGCGCTGCACGGCGCGCCTTTTGAGCAGCCGTCCGAATGCTTCGAAATCTTCCTTGCCTACAATGAGCAGAACCGCGCCCGCCTGGCGATGGATGCCGAGTTTATCGTGATCCACGACCCTCAGCCCGCGGCCCTGATCAACGGCCGCAACAACCGCGCCGGGAAGTGGACCTGGCGATGCCATATCGATCTGTCGCAGCCGAATCCGAAAGTGTGGGAATTTCTTAAAGCTTACGTGCTGCGTTACGATGGCGCCTTGTTCTCCTCGCCGGATTTCACCCAGCAGCTCCCCATTCCGCAGTATCTTTTTTATCCCAGCATTGATCCCCTGTCTGAAAAAAACCGGGACCTGGAACCGGAGTTTGTCCGAGGCGTGCTGGAACGATTTGACATTGATCCCAAGCGGCCCATTCTGACCCAGATTTCCCGTTTTGACCGGCTGAAAGATCCCGTCGGCGTGGTAAAGGCCTACCAGATCGTCAAACGGTATTTCGATTGCCAGCTGGTTCTTGCCGGCGGCGGAGCGGCCGACGACCCCGAAGGCGGGAAGGTGCTGGACGAGGTCCGGGAGGTCTCAGCAGGCGACCCTGATATCTTTATTCTGGACCTGCCGCCCTGGAGCGCGCTCGAAATCAACGCTCTGCAACGGGCTTCGACCATCGTCATTCAGAAAAGTCTCCGAGAAGGTTTTGGCCTGACGGTGGCGGAAGCCCTGTGGAAGAAGAAACCGGTGGTTGCCTCCGCCGTGGGCGGGATTCCCATTCAGGTCATCCATAAACAGACGGGGATGCTGGTGCATTCAGTGGAGGGTACGGCCTACCAACTTCGCTATCTGCTTTCCAACCCTTCGTTCGCGTCGCGTCTGGGCCAGCTGGGCCACGAGCACGTACGCGAGCAACTGCTGATTACCAGCGCATTAGAGCGCTATATGACGCTCTTCCTGCACTCGCTGAGCCACGCCTGACCACGCCTGCGGCTCCATTTTTGCCTGGTCCGCTTCGATGAACCTGCCACTCTGGAATCTCAGCCGGATTACTTTTTCAGTTCTGCTCTGGCAGAGCGGACGGCTTCCAGAAATTTGCGGGCGTTGGCGGTGATGACTTCCGTCTTGCCCTCCCGGAGCGCCTTGCTTGAAACGAGTTCCCCGCCGGCGGCCACCGCTGCCGCCCCCGCCCGGATGTAATCGGGCGTCGTTTCAAGAGTAACCCCGCCGGTCGGTACAATATCAACCTGCGGCAGCGGACCTCGGATTGACCTGAGATATTTCGGCCCACCGACTGCAGCGCACGGGAAAACTTTCACCAGGTCCGCCCCTGCCTGCCAGGCCGTCACAATCTCCGTCGGAGTCAGGGCGCCGGGAATGCAGGCTTTGCTGTAGCGCCGCGAGGTCTCGATGACCTTGACGTCGAGAGAAGGAGTCACAATAAACTCCGCTCCCGCCAGCAAAGCCGCGCGGCACGTTTCCGTATCCAGCACCGTCCCCGCTCCCAGCAGCACGCCCTCGCCAAATTGTTCCACCACGCGTTCCATCACGCGCAGAGCGTTCGGCACGCCCATGGTGATTTCCACAACCGGGACACCTCCGGCGACAACCGCTTCCACCGCCTTGAAGGCATCTTCCGCATTCGACACACGGACGATGGGAACAACTCCCACTTCCCGAAGCCGGCTTAAAACTTTTTCTCTCGACCACGACATGGCTGAATCCTTTCGTTCGAGATGACAACGCGGGATAGCCTTCAAGGGCTGGATGGCCGGGAGGGACTGCCGTTCCGTGGAACCGGCAGGCCTTCACTCGACACGTTCAGGCCTAACGGGCCACGCGCAGACTTGCACCTTTCAACAGCTTTTCCACTTCCTCCAGAGTCGCCCAGTTAAAGTCGCCTGGGATGGTCTGCTTCAGCGAACTGAAGGCGTTCCCATAACGCACGGCGGCATCATAGGTGTTCTTTGCCAGGTAGCCGTATATGAACCCAGCGCTGAAGGAATCACCGCCGCCCACACGGTCCACAATCTCCAGGTCATACTTGATATCGTCATAAAACTTGCCGTCGGCATAGGCAATGGCCGACCAGGTGTTTCGCCACACCAGGGGGTTTTCGCGCAGGGTGATGGCCACGGCTTTGAATTTGAATTTCCCTTGCAGGCGCTGGGCCACTTCCTTGTAGCTCTCGGCGGTGATCTCTTTGAATCCCTCATCGTCCGTCGATCCCGAGGCCTTGATCTTGAAAACCACGCTCGTATCTTCTTCCGTGGTGATCAGGACATCGACGAATTCCATCAACGGCTCCTGCACTGTCTGTGCTTTGTCCGGCGACCAGAGCTTTCCGCGGTAGTTCAGGTCGTAGCTGACCGTTACGCCGGCGCGCTTTGCCGCCTCCAGAGCTTCGCGCGTGACGGCGGCCGCCGAATCGCTCAGCGCGGGAGTGATGCCGCTGGTGTGGAACCACTTGGCTCCCTCAAAAACTTTCTTCCAGTCCACCTCACCGGGTTTGATGGTGGAGATGGCCGAATACGCGCGGTCATAGAGAACGGAACTCGGCCTGGGGGCCGCACCAAATTCCACAAAATAGAGGCCAAGCCTTCCACCTTCCGACCATATAATCTGCGAAGTGTCAACTCCGGCCTGCCGCACCCGATTTTCCATCAGGCGCGCCAGGGCATTTTTAGGAAGGCGGGAAACCCAGCTGCTCGTAAGCCCCAGCCGGCTGACGCCGACAGCCACATTCAGTTCACCTCCGCCAACCTGGACGTCAAAAGAATTTGTCTGCTCCAGCCGCTGGAAGTGTGGAGGCGCAAGCCGAATCATGGCCTCGCCAAAAGTTACAACATCCGCCATAGCGATATCCTCCGCATTAAGGTCAAACCAAACTGGTAAATATAAGGCTTTCTGACGAAAAATTCAGCCATTTTCGTGATGCCGCCAGGAAATCAGCCCTCAGGCGTAATGAATAGCCCCCGCAATAGCACGCAGGGGGGCCCGCCCATCATCACCGTTGGCGGCTGAGTCTCTCTCGCTCCAGTATACCCCGCAAAGCGGCTCCAACGTTGACTTCGGCTCTTCGGCAAGGTTAGAGTAAACATTTGTCCCAGTCGCTATTTTCCACTTCGTGCGCTACAACCTGCATTGGGGATATAAGGTGAAGGAAAACCAGGTTTTAAGGACCATCATCGCTGCCCGCCGGCGTCGCATTGAAGAAGCGCGCGCCAGCGTTCCCCTTGGCAGCCTTCGCCAGGCGGCAGAGTCGCGGTCCGACTTCCGTGATTTTGCCGGGGCGCTCTCGGGCGAGGTGTTGAGCGTGATTGCGGAACTCAAGAAGGCCTCGCCTTCGCGAGGACTGCTGCGGGCCGACTTTCGGCCTCCGGAAATCGCCAGATCCTTC